>Ga0187779_10002418_pt1 | contig 11417 bp, 11 predicted proteins | sample 1015_Q2_SP10_10__FD_132435 | JGI IMG/M metagenome (GOLD analysis project Ga0187779, IMG submission 132435) | Tropical peat soil microbial communities from peatlands in Department of Meta, Colombia - 1015_Q2_SP10_10_MG | ecosystem: Environmental > Terrestrial > Soil > Wetlands > Peat | place... | reverse complement strand
GCTGCTTGCGCCGGTAGAAGGTGCGTCATTGGAAATTATCCCGTGCCTTGCTCATCAAGTCGATGAACACATCTTCAAGCGACGGCTCGGACTTCCGCCATTCGAGACCCTTGCGCTTACGATAAGGTGCAATGGCGGCCTCGAGTTTGTTCGCGTCCCGGCCGGATACGTGCAGGCTCGTACCGAACGGCGCCACCATGTCGATGCCGGGCTTGCCGGTCAGTTCCTCGGAAAGAGCGTTGAGCCCCTCACCGCCTTCGGCACCGACGAAATACGTCGTGAGATGCGATGACTCGATGACCTCGTCGACGGTGCCATGCGCCAGCAGTTCGCCGTAAGCGATATAGGCAATCTCGTGACAGCGCTCGGCTTCGTCCATGTAGTGGGTAGAAACGAGCACGGTCAGTCCGTCGGCGGCAAGCGCGTGAATTTCATTCCAGAATTCGCGCCGCGCCTTCGGATCAACGCCGGCAGTGGGCTCGTCTAGCAGCAGCAATTGCGGGCTTGGTAACGTGCAGGCGCCGAGAGCGAGGCGTTGCTTCCACCCTCCGGAAAGTTCAGCCGCGAGCTGGTCTTCCCGGCCGGAGAGACCGAGACGCTCAATCGCGGCGCGTGCGGCTGCGACGGGCTGCTCGATACCATAGACACGGCCGATGAATTCGAGATTCTCGCGCACCGAAAGATCCTGATAGAGACTGAAGCGCTGCGTCATGTAACCGACCTGCTGCTTGATCTTGTCGGTTTCGGTGCGGATGTCGTAGCCGAGGCACGTGCCGGTGCCCTCGTCCGGGGTGAGCAAACCACACAACATGCGGATAGTTGTCGTCTTTCCGGAACCGTTAGGGCCGAGAAAGCCGTAAATCGTGCCGCGTTTGACCTGCATGGAAAGGTTGCGCACCACCGCACGGCCGTCGAACTTTTTCGTCAGCCCGTGCACATCGATGACGACGTCATGCGCGTTATTCACTTCGGCGCCTCTCTCGGCAGTGTAACGGTTACCGGTTGCCCAACACGGAATTTTTCCGGCCGTTCCGGCCGTGCCTCGATCAGGAATACCAGCTTCGCCCTTTCCTCCTGGCTGTAGATAACCGGGGGTGTGTATTCGGCGCTGCGTGCGATGAAACTCACTCTTGCAGTTAATCCCGCCTCGCATCCGTCACAGCTGATCCCGACGGTTTGGCCATATTTGATTTCCGGCAACACAGCCTGCGGCGCAAAAAATCGGAATTTGAGATTACCTGGCGGAAGCAGCGCCAGTACCGCACGTCCAGCTGGCACTGTTTCGCCTGGGCGATAATAAATCTGTTCAACGGTCCCTTCGGCAGGGCTGTATGCGTTGCGGCGAGCCAACCGTGTCTGCGACCAGTCAAGATTGGCCTTAGCCTGGCGCAGCGCAGCTTCAGCATCGTCGTAAGTTTTCTGCGTTCCCGCCGCCGACTTCAACAATTCCTTGGCGCGGTCGAAGGACTGCTGTGCGTTGATAACCGCGGTATTCCTGACCACTACATCGGCTTTTTGCAGATCATCATCGACGGTGAACAGCACATCGCCCTTTTGCACCCGATCGCCCTCACGGACCTTAAGTGTTTCGACCCGGCCCTGCTCGTCGGGGGAAACGAAAATCAGTTCGGCTTCGACCCAGCCTTGCAACATATGATCGTCGCCATTTCTGCAGCCAGCGAGCGCGAGGATGGCGATTGGCGCCATGAGCAGTCCGGCGAAATTCAACCTCCTCATGTCCTACTCCTCGGCGAGAATAGCAGCTCGACATGGGTCTTCATCATTTTGCGAACGTCGAGCGGCTCGAAACGTTCGAAAAGACCATTCCAAATGATCGCGAGCAGGCCCGGCGCAGCAACGATTTGCGGAAATTCGGCAAGACCTTCGGGAATTTCACCGCGTGCGGCAGCATGGCGCAGCAGCGACCGAACGGCCGGAATTATGCGCGCCAGGACCTCACGGTAATAAAACTCAGCAAGCTTCGGAAACCGTCGCCCCTCGGAGATGATGAGACGGATCACATCCTTGCGCCGCGTCTCATAGACCTCGCGCACGAATAACTCGACGATACGGTCGGCGAGCACAGCGAGCGGCAAGTTTGCCGCGCTCATTGCCTCGATCGTGCCGACCACCGGCGTCAGCATTGCCCGAACGAGTTCCTGAAACAGGGTCTCCTTGTCCCGGAAGTAGAGGTAGATCGTCCCTTTGGCGACACCGGCGCGCCGTGCCACGTCATCAAGTCTGGCGGCTTCGAATCCGCGGGCGGAAAACTCATCAAGCGCGGCCGCAAGAATAGCCTCGCGTCGTTCAACGTTACGCGTCCTGCGAACCGCGCTGGCTGGGATGCCGCTCGTGCGCGCGGCTGCCGCGGCGCGCTTGCGCCGGGTTACGCGGCGACTGGATTTACGGGAACTCGGTGCTCGTAACATCGGTAACACCAATAATGACTGACCGGTCAGTCATTATTTAGAGCGAAACCGCCCGTCGCGCAAGGCCAAGAGTTTTCCTTGTTTGCTCAATAGGTTATGGGATAGCCCACCATCGCTGGGGGCCAACGGCTCAGAAACAGGCGGCGCGCGCAGTGTTGACTGCGACAACCATCAGCGTGGCGGTCGCCAGCACCAAGGCCGCAACCACGAGCACACGCATTATCGGGACATAGATGCCGCTCATCGCGCTTCCCTACGGCTCTCGCCAGCTAGGGGTGAGTCGCACAGCGCAATCAATGATTCGAGTCTTAAGCGCGCTCAATTTCGGCCTTGACGGCCGAAAGAGACTCGGGCGTGTCCACGTCGGTCAGTGCTGCTGCACCTGTGACCGGCATTTCGACAACCGCCTCGGCATAGCTGCCGATCAGGTGGCGTGCGCCGATGTCGCCTTGAATAGACATCAGGTTGTGGAAAAAACGGCGCGACCATACGACCGGATTGCCGCGCCGGCCGTCGATGGTCGGGACAACAATCAGTGCGCCACGTTCCGGATCAAGCGCGCCGATCAGCCGGTTAATCAACGCTGCATCAACCTGCGGCATGTCGCCAAGGCAGACGATGGCTGCGTCTACTTCCTGCGGCACGGCAGCGATGCCAGTCTTGAGTGATGTGCCAAGTCCTTCCGCATAGTCCGGGTTGTGCGCGATACGCACGGGCAAGCCTTTTAGAGTCGCTTCCACTTTTTCCCGCTCGTAACCGGTCACAACGATCACCGGTGTGGCGTGTGAAGCCACAGCCTGTTCGGTGGCGATCCGTACCAGGGGCTTGCCGCCAATTTCGGCCAACATCTTGTTGACAGCGCCCATGCGCGTCGATCGACCGGCGGCAAGCACTATCGCAGCCACGCGCCGCCCGGTTTCCGGCTTGCGCTCTTCGCGCGGTTGTGGACGCGTGACGATTTCCATCAAAAGCCCACCGACGCCCATTCCGGTGATGTCCGCACGGGAAACCGGAAGGCCTGCGAGCAATCGCATCAATACCCAATCGAAGCCATTTTCTTTCGGACTGCGTGCGCAGCCCGGCGCGCCGAGTACAGCTTGCCCCTGCACGTGTCCGATGAGCATCAGATTGCCGGGGTCAACAGGCATGCCAAAATGCTCAATCTCGCCGCCGACCGCCTCAATCGCTGCCGGAATCACATCGCGACGGTCTGCAATAGCCGAAGCGCCAAAGACGATCACCAGTTCAGCTCCGGCCTTGAGCACCTCGTCAATCGCGCGCATGAGCGCCTGTGTCTCGTGCGCGACACGCCGCTCGGCGACGATAGTGGCGCCAGCCGGCGCAATACGCGTCGTCGTGATCCTGAGGGTCTTTTCAATGACCTTCGGCGACAACCCGGGCAATAGCGTCGAGACGATACCGATTTTTCGCACCTTGTAAGGCGCCACGCGAATGACCGGCTTTCCCTTGCCCGCGGCGCGAACCGCCTGATCGCGCGCGCTTTTTGCAACGGCAAACGGAATAATTTTTACGGTGGCGATCATCTCCCCTTCCACCACCGGTTTGTATGCCGACAGCGTCGCTACCGTTATGGCCTCGTCGATGCGATTTAATGAATCGATTGTGTCCTTTTCGACCACCAGCACGCCGGCGCGTTCGGCGAACAGATTGCAGCGTCCGGTGAAAGCACGATCAGCACGCACGCCATCGCCTTTGACCACTGCAGCGATATCGGCGGCAGCCTGATCTTCAGACACATCGCCCTGATCGAGCCGCGCGACCATTATCTCTTTGACGCCCGCGGCCTTGAGGGCGGCAATTTCCGCCGGTCCGATCCGTGTACCCTTCTTGAGCACAAAGTCGCCTTCGCGGATCGAATGCACCGCAGTCGCGCCGAGCGCGTCGGCTATTGCTACCGCGCCGAACTTCATGCTGCTTCTGCCTTCCGACGGAGCACATGCGTGATTTCGCCCATAATGGCCACGGCAATCTCCGCTGGCGATACCGCATCAATATCGAGTCCAATCGGTGCATGGATGCGCGAGATATCCGCGTCGCTCACGCCGGCCTGTTTCAGCCGTTCAACGCGTTTGGCATGAGTTTTTTTTGATCCAAGCGCGCCGATATAAAAACAATTGCGCTCAAGCGCGTGCTTGAGCGCCGGATCGTCGATCTTCGGATCATGAGTCAACGCAACGAAAGCTGTATAGTGATCGATGCTGAGCGGCGGCAATGCCACATCCGGCCATTCGGCGATGACCTTCACATCGGGAAAACGTTCGATTGACGCAAATGCGGTACGCGGATCGACGATCGTCACATCGTAGCCGAGCAGTTGCCCGATAGGCGCCAAAGTCTGACTGATGTGCACCGCGCCGGTGATGACAAGACGCGGCGACGGCACATAGACGGTAAGAAAGAAACGGCCTTGTGGCGTTTCCTCCATTCCGCTTTTGCCCATGCGAAGTCGTTTAGTCAGGACATCCTTCAGCGGATCGCCGACGACCTCGCCGGCCTTCACCAGGCGCTGCGTGCCCTTTTCCACGTCGGTGACGAGCACTGCCGCGCGACGCCCCGCGCGTTCGCCGTTGAGCGCGTGCAGGACGTCGATTTTCATTCAGGTCACCTTTTCCACGTATACGCGGATGGTGCCGCCGCAGGACAGACCAACTTTCCAGGCCGTTTCATCCGCAACGCCGAATTCCAGCATCTTCGGCTTGCCGCTGTCGATCACGTCTATGGCTTCGGTAACAACCGCGCCCTCCACACAGCCGCCGGAAACTGAGCCAAGAAAATTACCTTCGTTGTCGATCACCAGGTTGGAGCCGACCGGCCGCGGCGCCGAGCCCCAGGTTTCCACGACGGTCGCCAGTGCAACGCCGCGTCCGGATTTACGCCATTCTTCGGCAGCTTTAAGGATGTCTTCATCGCGAGCGAGCATTTTATCCTCCGTTAGGCGACACGCTTGAGTACCGATTTCGGATTGTAGTCCTTGGCTGATCCGCCAGACAGCGCGCGCACCAAATCCGTCATGGACTCTAAATTGTGGATCGGCCGCAGTTCGTCAACATGCGGCAATATAGTTTGCACCCCTTTGGCGCGGGCTTCGAAGCCCTGAAAACGAAGCAGCGGATTGAGCCATATCAGCCGCCTGCATGATCGATGAAGCCTATCGATCTCGAAAGCCAGTGTGTCGTCCGCATCGCGTTCGAGTCCGTCGGTAATCAGCAATACCACGGCTCCCTGCGCAAGGACCCGCCGGGCCCATTGCTTGTTGAATGTTCGAAGCGATGACGCGATACGCGTGCCGCCCGACCAATCGGCGACGTTGGTCGAACAGGCAGCGAGCGCTTCGTCGGGATCGCGCTGCCGGATCGCACGCGTGACGTTGGTCAGCCGCGTGCCAAACAGAAATGTGGTCACCCGTTTGCGCGCATCGGTCACCGCATGCAGAAAATGCAGGAATAGCCGCGTGTACTCACTCATTGAGCCGGAAATATCCAGAAGCGCCACGATCGGCGGCTCCCTCACCCGCGGACCCAGATATTTCAGGTCGATCAAGGCGCCGCCTGCCTTCATGCTCGCACGCAAGGTGCGGCGGATATCGATGAGATGACCGCGGCGATGGGGCGCGAGCCTGCGTGTGCGAACTTCGTCGAGCGGCAAAGCCAGCCGGGCTATCGCTTCCTTGGCGGCCAAGATTTCGGCTGCCGTCATTTGTGCGAAGTCCTTCTTCTGCAGGACCTCGCGATCGGAAACGGTCAATCGTGCGTCGATTTCTACTTCGGCGTCTTTCCGTTCTTGTTCGTTCAGTCCAGAGAAGAGCGCCTCTTGAATGCGTTGCGCGCCCGGGCGCGCCGGCTTTTGCGCGCCGGTTGCGATTTCCGGCAACATCGAAGCGATCAGCTTCTCGATATAGCCGCGCTTGCGAAAAAAGATCTGGAAGGCTTGCTCGAAAAGAACCGTGTGCTCGTGCCGCTTCACGAAAACGGCATGGAGCGTCCAGTAGAAATCGTCGCGCGAACCAACGCGGGCAACGGCGAGTGCTTCCAGTGCATCAAGCACCGCGCCCGGACCAACCGGGATGCCCGCCGCCCGTAGCGCACGCGCGAAGTAAACGATGTTTTCAGCAAGGCGACCTTCGGACGCGGCCATGGCTCTACTCTGCCGCCCGCAGCTCCGACTTCACCTGATCAAGCAGCGCCTTCACCTTGCTGCCGTCGAGCCGGGTGATGTCGTCCTGATATTTGAGAAGGACACCGAGCGTATCCGACACAGTCGCCGGGTCGAGCGAAACGACGTCAAGCTCGGTGAGCGCTCCGGCCCAATCCAGCGTTTCGGCGACGCCGGGAGACTTGAACAAATCTTCCTTGCGCAGCGCCTGCACAAAGGCGACGACCTGTTCGGACAATTTCTTGGCGATACCGGGCACCTTGGCGCGCAAGATTTTCAATTCGCGTTCGGCATTCGGGTAGCCGACCCAATGATAGAGACAACGCCGCTTGAGCGCGTCGTGCACTTCGCGTGTCCGGTTCGAGGTAACGACGACGATCGGCGGACGCGCGGCTTTCACAGTGCCGAGTTCCGGGACAGTCACCTGGAAGTCGGCAAGCACTTCCAGAAGAAATGCTTCGAAAGCCTCGTCGGTGCGATCGATCTCATCAATCAAGAGCACCGGCGGCCCTGCCGGATCCGGCTCAAGCGCCTGCAACAACGGCCGCTTGATCAGGAATCGGTCGGAAAAAACATCGTGCTCGATCCGCGTGCGGTCACCTTCGCCTTCGGCGAGCCGGATGGCGATCATTTGCGCACCGTAATTCCACTCATAGACGGCGGCAGAAACGTCGAGTCCCTCGTAACACTGAAGCCGGATCAGCCGCCGGCCGAGCGTACTCGCCAGAACCTTGGCAATTTCGGTCTTGCCGACGCCCGCCTCGCCTTCGACGAAAAGCGGTCGCCCCATGCGCAAGGCGAGATACAGCACCGTCGCCAGCGAGCGGTCGGCGATGTAATCGGCCTTGGCCAGCAGATCGAGGGTTGAATCGATCGAATTCGGGAGGTCTGCCATGCGGGCACTTTATCCTACCACGCGAGTGTCTTACATGTGGGGATCGAAGGTCCCGACAGCCAGGATTTCACCATGACCAAGCCAGTAACCCTCGAAAAAGACGCCCTGCGCATGCCCACAATCGACCCCGGTGTGCGGATCGGCCATGTGCATCTGAAGGTCGCCGACCTCCAGCGGGCGCTGGATTTCTATTGCGGGATATTGGGTTTTACGCTCACCACCAGCCGCCCGGGCGCCGCATTTATCTCGGCGGGCGGCTATCACCACCACCTTGGTCTTAACACCTGGGAGAGCCTGGGCGGATCACCGCCGGCTCCGGGCACGACCGGTCTTTACCATACCGCCATTCTTTATCCGACCCGTCCGCTTCTTGCCGACGCGCTGCGGCGGCTGATCGTTGCCAAAATTCCACTCGAAGGCGCGAGCGATCATGGCGTGAGCGAGGCGCTTTATCTGCGCGACCCTGATGACAATGGCGTTGAGCTCTATTGGGATCGGCCAAAAGAAAAGTGGCCGAAGAAGCCGGACGGCTCTTTACAGATGTTCACGCATCCGCTCGACCTGCACGATCTTTTGGCTGAACTGGATCGCGCCCCGGCCTAACCATTAAACAGTCAGGCGCACGTAGGCCAAAGACGCAGCAATCAATATAGCTATCAGAGCTGGTGCGACCTGCACGAGAGCACTCCGGGTGAGTTAACATTTCACCCGGAAAACGCTGTTCTCGCTTTATTGTTCCCGATCAGGCGGTGGCCTTGGCCAATGCCCGTCGCGCCAGCACGCTAACGAGATGCGCGCGATATTCGGCGCCGGCGTGAATGTCGCTATTCATTCCTGTCGCCGGAATGGTCATCCCTTCGATTGACTTTGCCGCGAAGCGTTTCTTGAGTGCCTCTTCAAACGACTTCACCCGGAACACACCATTTGCGCCGGCACCGGTCACCGCGACGCGGATGTCGGCGCCACGCTTCGACACGAATACACCGACGAGGGCAAAACCCGAGGCCGGATGCTTGAATTTTTCATAGGCCGCCTTCTTGGCGATGGGAAAACTCACTTTGGTGATAATCTCGCCATCTTCAAGCGCGGTCGTAAACATGCCGGTGAAAAAATCGTCAGCCGCAATGCGGCGTTTGTTCGTAATGATGGTGGCGCCGAGACCCAGACACGCAGCCGGATAGTCGGCATTCGGATCGTTGTTGGCAACCGAGCCGCCGATGGTGCCACGATTGCGCACCTGCGGGTCGCCGATTGAAGACGGTACGGAAGCGAGCCCCGGCAATGCTTGTTGCAAAACGGGTGAATTGGCCGCATCGGCATGACGCGTCATAGCGCCGATTACAATCGACCGACCTTTCTGCTCAACGCCACTGAGACCTTCGACCAGCGAAAGATCGATAAGGGCCGAAGGCTGCGCCAGCCGCAGTTTCATCACCGGCAAGAGCGAATGACCACCCGCCAGAAGCTTCGCTTCCGGATTGCGGCTCAACAGCCCCGCGGCCTGGCGAACCGTGGTCGGACGATGGAAAGTGAAATTGTACATCGTTCTCTCCTTGAATTACGCAGCTTGACGCGGTTGCGCGCGCTTGAGCGCCGACCACACCGCCTGAGCGGTTGCAGGCATGCTGACCTCCTCGGTGCCAATCGCGTCGGTAATGGCGTTGATGACTGCTGCAGGCGAGGCGATCGCACCGGCTTCGCCACAGCCTTTGATGCCAAGCGGGTTAGAGGGGGATTTCGTTTCGGTCAGGCCGATTGTGAAAGACGGCAAGTCGTGCGCATGGGGCATCGAATAGTCCATCAGCGAACCGGTCACGAGCTGACCGCTGCTGTCGTAGATCGCGCCTTCCAGGAGCGCCTGCCCGATGCCTTGCGCAATGCCGCCGTGCACTTGTCCTTCCACGATCATCGGATTGATCACGGTGCCGAAATCATCGACGGCAGTCCAATTGACGATCTCGGCCTTGCCCGTTTCACCGTCGACCTCAACTTCGCAGATGTGGCAGCCCGCCGGAAATGTGAAGTTGGTCGGATCGTAGAAGCTTGTTTCTTTCAATCCTGGCTCCAGCTCCTGCCCGGCAAATTTGTGCGCAATGTAGGCGTTGAGCGCAACATCGCCCCACGCCGCCGATTTGTCGGTGCCGGCGACGGTAAATTTGCCGTCCTTGAAGACGATGTCGCCTTCGGCCGCTTCAAGCATATGCGCGGCAACTTTTTTGGCTTTGGCTTCGACTTTGTCGAGCGCCTTGACGATCGCGGACATGCCGACTGCGCCTGAACGCGAACCATAAGTACCCATTCCAAATTGCACTTTGTCGGTGTCGCCATGGACAACCGACACATTCTCGAACGGAATGCCGAGTCGCTCCGAGACAAGTTGGGCAAACGTGGTCTCGTGGCCCTGTCCATGGGCATGGGTACCAGTCAAAACTTCCACACTACCCGTCGGATTGACGCGCACCTCTGCCGATTCCCATAAGCCCACGCCGCAACCAAGCGAGCCGACCGCCTGCGACGGCGCAATTCCGCAAGCCTCGATGTATGTAGAATAACCGAGGCCGCGCAGTTTCCCGTGACGCGCGGCATCGCGCTTGCGCTTGTTGAAACCCTTCACGTCGGCCAGTTCCAGGGCCTTCTTGAGCGAAGCGTTATAGTCACCCGCGTCGTACGCCATAATGACCGGCGTCTGATGCGGGAATGATTTGATGAAGTTGCGCTTGCGGAGATCCACCGGGTCGATGCCCATCTGGCGCGCCGCTACTTCCACCAGCCGTTCAACCACAAACGTCGCCTCGGGGCGACCCGCGCCGCGATAGGCATCCACCGGAACGGTATTGGTGTAGACCGCATCTACCTCGCAATAGATTTGCGGTACGTCGTACTGACCCGAAAGCAGCGTGGCATAGAGATAAGTCGGAACCGATGAAGAGAACGTCGACATATAGGCGCCGAGATTGGCGACGGTCTTGACGCGCATGGCAACAATTTTGCCGTTGACGTCGAGCGCAAGCTCAGCGTGAGTGACGTGATCGCGGCCGTGCGCATCCGTAACAAATGATTCCGACCGATCTGCCGTCCACTTCACTGGGCGGCCAACTTTGCGCGCCGCCCAGAGACAGACGACTTCTTCGGGATAGATAAAAATCTTCGAGCCAAAGCCGCCGCCGACGTCCGGAGCGATCACACGCAATTTGTGCTCCGGCGCCATGCCGACGAACGCGGCAATCACCAGCCGCGAAACATGCGGATTTTGCGTGGTGTTCCAAAGCGTGAGCTGATCAGTGCCGGCATCGTATTCGGCGAGGGCAACGCGTGGCTCGATCGCGTTCGCAACCAACCGATTGTTGACGATATCGAGCTTGGTCACGTGCTTTGCGGAAGCAAAGGCTGCGTCGACCGCCTTGGCGTCACCAAGCGACCATTCGTAAATCGTGTTCTTCGGCGCGATTTCGTGAATTTGCGGACCCGACTTCGTTTTGGCCGGATCGACGGCCGCCGGAAGGACTTCGTAGTCGACTTTCACTTTCTCGGCGGCATCACGTCCTTGCGCCTGACTCGTAGCGATCACCACGGCAACAGCGTCGCCGACGTGACAAACCTTGTCAGCGGCCAGCGCCGGATGCGGCGCCATCTTCATTGGCGAGCCATCTTTGGAATGGATCATCCAGCCGCAGATCAGATTGCCGATTTTGTCGTTGGCGAGATCCTTGCCAGTGAGCACGTCCACCACGCCCGGCATCTTCCTGGCTGCAGAAACATCGACGCTCTTTATTCGCGCGTGGGCGTGCGGCGAACGGACAAATACCGCACGGGTTTCGCCGGGCCGGATTACATCGTCGGTATATTGGCCTTTGCCGGTGATAAAACGGAGATCTTCTTTCCGGCGCACCGCCGCGCCGATACCCGTCGCGCTCATGGCG
>Ga0187779_10002417_pt1 | contig 11432 bp, 13 predicted proteins | sample 1015_Q2_SP10_10__FD_132435 | JGI IMG/M metagenome (GOLD analysis project Ga0187779, IMG submission 132435) | Tropical peat soil microbial communities from peatlands in Department of Meta, Colombia - 1015_Q2_SP10_10_MG | ecosystem: Environmental > Terrestrial > Soil > Wetlands > Peat | place... | reverse complement strand
CATCTCCAGCTTTTGCACAAGTGCTCGATGACGCAGGGTTGCAGGCACTTCACCCGCCCGGCCACGCGCAAACCATGCTTCTGCTTGTTTGCGATGCGTTCGCCTCTCAAGCGCCGGGGTTATAGGGGCGACCTGTGCAAAGGCGTGTGATTGAACCAGAGCCCAGACCAGGAACGCTGCAACAATCCACAGCGCGCATTTCAGCATGTGAACACGCTTGGCCTGGGGCATGCCTGCACCGCCTAGGCCACCTTAGGTGGATATATGTGGGTGGATTTATCTGGGCTGATTTTGCCCAGCTTTACCAGACGAGCCAGGATTGCAGCCAGGCTTCGATTATGCGTGTTCGCGATCTGGTTGAAATCAATTCCCTGACGCAGTTCTTCGCAGATCTGCGCATCTTCCTCATGCGACCAACTCTTTCCCGCGTTCTTCGGACGATTCTTTTCCCGCTCCTGATGTGAAACTAGTGCTGCCAAAGCGCGGTTCAGTGCTTTCACTGCGTCCGGTGTGCGGCATACTGAAGTCTCTTCTAGGGCCGCTCCGGTTTCAGGATGAACTCCATTGGCCAGCGCACGGATGATGTGAATTGCTCGCTCGACTTCCATTGTTCCTCTCCGCCCCGAGTATCAGGTAAGCATCGACTCGGGCGTTGTGACGGCTGAACATGTGCCTTCGCTCGGTTCCAGATCGGGATATTGAAGAGCGCATTTATACTGGGTTCCTTAAAGGGGGCTCGCAAGAAGAGATGGATTGGCAGGCATTCTGGCTTACAATCCGGCTGGCTGTGCTGGTTGCGGCGATCCTCGTGGCGACAGGTTTGCCAATTGCTTACTGGATCGCTTATTCGCGGTGGCGTTGGAAATTTCTGATTGAAGCGGTTGTAGCGATGCCGATTGTTCTCCCACCCACCGTGCTCGGCTTTTACGTTTTGATGGCGCTGGGCTCGCGCAGCCCTCTCGGCCGCTGGTGGCAAACCATGACCGGACACCCGCTGGCGTTCACATTTGCCGGCCTGGTGATTGGTTCGGTCATTTACAGTCTGCCGTTTGCAGTTCAGCCATTCGCAGCATCTTTTGCATCAGTTGAACCAAAGTTACTTGCCGCTTCTGCAACACTTGGCGCTTCCAAGTTGCGGACGTTTGTGGATATCGTCCTCCCATTGTCCATTCCCGGCTTGATCACCGGAGTGGCACTGACTTTCGCTCATACCATGGGAGAATTCGGGGTTGTGCTGATGGTCGGCGGTAATATCCCCGGTGTCACCCGGACGGTTTCGATTGATATCTATGATCAGGTTGAGGCGTTCAACTTCTCGGCAGCGAATCAGACCGCTGTGGTGTTACTAGGCATCTCCTTCGTCGCGCTCTGCCTGGTTTACAGCGTTAACCGAAAGTTATGGATCCTTTGGCCATCGAAATGAAATATTTTTGAACCACAGAGGAGACAGAGTTGTGCGAGCCTGTGGACCTCGGCGTTGTTGGGTAGGTGATGCAATCATGCGTGCAGCTGCAGAAATTGTGGAAAGCACAACAGCCTCGAGTTGCCAGGCAAATCTGCTGACGACACGGCTTCGCAAGCGCCTGCCGCTAGCAGCTCGTGATTTTGTACTGGACATCGATGTTGCGTTCTCTCCGGGTATCACCATCCTATTCGGTGCTTCTGGGGCCGGGAAGACCACTTTACTGGATTGCATTGCGGGACTGTCCACGCCAGACACGGGCAAGATTGCTATCGGCAAACGCATTCTCTTCGATTCCGACGTCACAACTAATGTCCCGATCAAAGACCGGCATATCGGCTACGTGTTTCAGGATTTGGCGCTGTTCCCGCATCTGAGCGCTGCAAGCAACATCGCATATGGCCTGGCAGGGCTAAACGCGACGGAACGACGGCGCTGGACTGATGCAATTCTTGACTCCTTCCGTATCTCTCATGTTCGTGATCGCCGGCCCCGCGAAATCTCTGGGGGTGAGCGGCAAAGAGTCGCACTCGCGCGTGCCCTGGCGACTGATCCTTGTGTTTTGCTTCTGGATGAGCCCATGGCGGCTCTCGATGCGCCCACCAAATCCAAAATTATCGACGACCTGCGCGCGTGGAACCGCGAGCATCGAATCCCGATCCTTTACGTCACGCACAGCCGGGATGAGGTGTTTGCTCTAGGGGAGCGTGTCGTTGTTCTGGAAAATGGCCGCGTCACCGCCAGCGGTACTCCCCACGAAGTCATGACAGCCCCGCGGCAGGAAACAGTTGCGCAATTGGCCGGGTTCGAGAATATCTTCGACGCAGAGGTCACCGCATGCCATGAAGAGCGTGGCACCATGACCTGCCGCCTCGCCGGTACCAGAGTTGAGCTGGAAACTCCACTCGTCCGCGCCGACATCGGCTCGATCCTGCGCGTCGGTATTCGAGCAGGCGACATTCTGTTAGCGACCACCCGGCCTCAGGGTCTAAGCGCTCGCAACATTATTCCGGGCGAGATCATTTCATTGGAGCAGCGGGATGTGATCGTCAGTGTGGGTGTGGATTGCGGCGTAAAGATCGAAGTTCATCTTACCCTTGCCGCTCGCGATTCGCTGCAACTGCACGGCGGATGCGACGTCTGGCTGATCGTCAAAACGCACTCCTGCCATCTCATGGCTCAAAGCGGAACAGAATGACCTGCTATCGATCAGCCCGTGCTTCCTGCACCTGCTGCATTTCGATGATTGCCACCCACTGGCCACCGCGCCGCTCCGAGTAGACGAGTCGCCCTCCCAGGATCTGCGCGGCAATCTCCGGAGGCGCGTCACGATGGTATCCAAAAAATTCCGTGTTCCATTGTTCCCATCTTCGCCACCGCCCAAACCAGCGATGCGGCGGCTCGTATTTTGTGGAAAAGAGCAATGCGACATCAAACTTCGAGCGAAGATCCGCCGCCCCCGTTAGGTGCTGTACCGTGAAGTCTTCGATGCGGAGCACATTCATCGGCCGCGCCACATAACCCAAAAAAGGCCGATTCACCTCATCACTGGCTGGCCATGCGGTTAAGACGCGAGATGTCGCGTAATGGGTCTGAAGAAGATTCGCTGCTCGTTCGTGCAGTTCAATGTAATCGCGATATGCAAGGTTGTCTTCCATAGAGAATCCATACGAGGGATTGACAAACCAACCTACAACGAAAGCGATTGCGACAATGGCGACTACCAGCCGCCAATAAGGTACTCTGCGCCGAAGCGTGGAAACACAGATGATGATCACTAGAGGAATTACCGGCAGTAGATACCGCGCTAGGACTGCGCCTCCGATCACCGCCATGACCAGAGCGTAGACAACGATTACTGCCAGAAATGAAAGTTGTACGTTGACTGTGATCCGCTTGCGTTCTTGGTCCTCATCCAGAATTGGCGGTAGCCACATCGCCATTAATGTTGTCAAAGTGAGCAGATATAGCCCCATATATCCGAGAAGCTGCCAAAGCCGCAGCCCCAGCGCCAGCACGATCCTTAACGGATTCAGCGTTGCTTGTACGTTGTAACGAAAAAATTCAGGGTTTCCAAAGATGAATCCTGTGCGATGCCAGTGATAGCTGTACCAGATCGCGAGCGGGAGCAGTGGGAGAACAAGTGCATAGGTCGTTCGGCGATCTCTCACAGCCCTGGCAGTGCTAAAGAACTCTTCCGAGTTGTCATTCCGAGCCGTACGGAAGCGCACTCGCTTGCCGAGGAGGTGCGAAGAATCTGCTTTCCCGGCAATTCGAGCGACCACCTGCCAGGCGAGCAACCCGATAGGCGCGATTATGGCCGTCTCTTTGGCCAACGCAGCCAAAGAAAACCAGGCCGCAGTCGCCCAAGGTCGATCATCAACATAAGCGAGCAACGCCCAAACCGTGAACCCGGCAGCGGCCAGATCCAGATGCGCTAGCGAACTCTGTGCGAAGAAAACCGGGTAGGTTGCCGTGCAAAGTACCGACGCCAAGGCAACTTCTGGGTGTGCTACCCGCTGCGCCAGGCGAAATACCCCTAACAAAGCAAAGGCCGCGATAGACAACATTGCGCACCGAGTCACCACAGGTGTGAACCCCACAAGCTTCCATGCCACAGCCAGATACGCCATAACCAACGGGGGATGCGCGTTCGAAACCGTCGAATGCGGAATGAGTGAGCCCGTCAGCAGCAGATCACGCGCCGCCGGCACATAATATCCGGCTTCATCCCAGAAATAAGGAAGGTGTAAAACTTGAATGTGGAGTACGAGCAGTGCTACGTAAAACAGGACAAACAGCAAGGTTGTCGAAAGCCTTCGTGAGGCACGGTGTCCGATCACCGCGATTAATGGACCTGTCCGCCGCCCACGGCCATACGCGGATCGAGTTTGATCTCGCCGAATGCCCCCTCGTATCCGGCCACATTTTGCTGCAGGATCGCGAGCAGCGCTTTGGCTTGCTGCGGGCTTAGATAGATTCCCTGAAAGTTTCTGACCTCGACCTGACTTTCGCTCTGCTGCTGCAACGTCCCGAATACCAGGAAGAAATCCCAAACGTTCACTCGCACTTGTACGCTGTTGGCATAGTTTTCGCGATAGTCCGGGGCGTTGACCAATTTGATGTTGGGCTGATTTGGAGTCGTCATACCTCGATCAGTGTAGCGGCAGTTGCAAGAAGAAGGGAAGAGCTACGATTGTTGGGTGCCCCATCCTTACGTGAGCGTTCTTCGCGGCGTAGGGTGGTGGCTTGTCAATACGCCAGCATCACCCACTTTGATGAACAGTTGATAAGATGGCATTCAAATGAAACTGCAAATCAATGGCGAGGATCGCGATTTTGCAGGCCCGCTTTCACTTCAGGAGCTTATTGAGCAATTAGGAATGAAATCCGATCGAGTTGCCGTCGAACTGAACCGTGAGATCACGCCGCGCGACCAATGGGCGACAACTGCCCTCAAGGATGGCGACCGCCTGGAAATTGTGCAGTTCGTGGGCGGCGGCTCGGTCTCATAACCAGTCGTTTGTCGGTCGTCCCTGGGCAGTACTCGAAATTGCTTGGCGAACGACGAAGGACCGAGCGACCCTTTTTCTCTCCCCGAACTCCTTTAGTAACTTGTTTCTTTACAAATGCTTGCTTGACAGTTGCACGTCTGGGCCTAAAATGTTTCAAACATTTATAACCGCAATTGTTTGAAACATTTGTTCACTCAAATTGAATGATCGGTTTACATCCCGGGACGTGGTCGAATTGACCGGGATCACGCCACGGCAGCTGCAATGGTGGGACGAGCGTCGTGTAGTAGTTCCGGCACGAGAGGGACATCGGCGTTTGTATTCCATGGAGGATCTGGCAGAAGTCGCAGTTATCTGCCAGTTGCGGCGCAAGGGATTTTCCTTGCAGCGTGTGCGCAAAGTTATGAGGTTCCTGCAGCGGGAATTCGGCAAGCGCTTGGCCGACGCAGTAAGCGGCACTTCTGAATACCATCTGCTTACCGACGGTCGAACCCTTTACCTCGAGACCTCGCCTCGGCAGATTGTCGACATTTTGAGAAATGCACGCCAGCCTATGCTGGCGGTTTGCCTCAGCGACGCAGTTCGGCAAGTGCGCGCAGAAATTCGGGCAAAAAAAAGTGCTAGCGACCGGACGTCTCGTTCGCACAAAGCAAGAATGGCTTGATAGACCGGGGAAGTTTAGTTCCGCATTCGTAGCCGAAACAGGGAGGCGAGATGGTAGGAGAACTGGACATCCTGAGCGAATGGATACCGGAGCAGATGCTTCCGGGCACAGTTTTTGTGCTGGAAAATGCCGGCCGGGTCGGCGAAAAAGACGATCCCTATTGGGCTGTGCTTTCCTGCCCCGAATGCGGAACGCTCGGTCTGGTTACGCGCAAACAAATCGCAGGCCTGTTGCCGGTGATCTGCGGATCGCGCCAATGCTCCGCCCAGTTCTTCATCAATGAAAGTCAAGTGGTCGCGCGCAAACCGTTCTGAGACGGCTACAGACGTTTAGAAGCCGCCAGTGCCACCGGCACCTGCTCGACAATCTCAATATTGAAGCCTTCCAGTGCCGGAACTTTCCGAGGACGATTCGTAAGCAGCCGGATCCTTCGCAAATTCAGATCGGAAAGAATTTGCGCGCCGATGCCGATCTCCCGCTGAGTCTTGCGTTCACTTTCGGGGAGAGCAGGCAGACGCTTGTCGCGGTGAAACATCAAGACGCGTTGCTCGCCTATTCGCTCCACCGAAAATCCTTTTGAAGTCTGATGCAGATAAATCAATGCGCCCCTGCCTTCGCGCGCAATGGCCTGCATCGAAGCTTCCAGCGTAGCGCGGCACTCGCATGCCGTGGACCCAAACACATCGCCCATCACACAGTGCGAGTGCATGCGAACCAAGGTCGCCTCGCCGGGCTCCAACTCGCCGCGAATCAGGGCGACGTGCGATTCTCCGCCGTCGATCTCGCTTTCGTACGCGATCAACCTGAATTCTCCGTACGGCGTTCCAATCATGGCCTCGCCTACGCGATGCACATAGCGTTCGTGCTGCATGCGGTAACGAATCAGTTCCGCGACGGTCAGCATCTTGGTTCCATGCGTCTGACAGAACTCGATCAAATCCGGGATGCGCGCCATGGTGCCGTCATCACGCATGATCTCGCAGATCACCCCGGCAGGAACCAGTCCGGCCATGCGAGCCAGATCGACGGAAGCTTCGGTTTGCCCGGCGCGCACCAGCACTCCGCCTTTGCGGGCACGCAAGGGAAAGATGTGGCCGGGTCGGGCCAAGTCCGCAGGGCGAGTGGCCGGATCAATAGCCACCGCGATAGTCCGGGAACGATCGTATGCCGAGATACCAGTAGTCACGCCTTGCCGCGCGTCGATCGCTTCACAAAAGGCGGTCCCGTAATTGGAAGTATTTTCCGCGCTCATCGGGGGAATGCGCAGGTGATCCAGTCTTTCCTCGGTCAAAGCCAGGCAAACCAGCCCGCGACCGTACTTAGCCATGAAGTTAATGGCGTCGGGAGTAACCTTCTCGGCCGCGAGGGTAAGATCGCCCTCGTTCTCGCGGTCCTCATCATCCACAACCACGACCATCCGTCCCGCTCGGATTTCTTCAATCGCGGCTGGAACATCGCTGAACGGTGACGGGGTCATACCGAGGATTGTAGCCTACCGCGGAAAGCGGATTCACCCAGAAATGGCGTGTCTGCTTCGTGGCTAAAAGCAATGGGCCGCCCAGGAGGCGGCCCTTGCGCAGTACAGCTCTGGGTTTAAAGTGTTGATTCGATCTCGAATCCCCAAGCTTCCAGCAACGGCTCCGGGATGTATTTCGAGTTCTTATTGCGCCGAGCCCACTCACGTAAACGGGTGGAACGCAAGTATTGATCGGGCGTAAGCTTGTACTCCCGCACAACCTGCTCAAATTCAGTCACGGTGGGGACAATTGGCCCAATCGGCTCGGGCTTGCCCCAGTTGGGATTTCCGCGTCGCTTCGCCATAAGAGATTATTGCCCTCGTCTTTCTAGAAATGCTTCTTAAAATTAGATTCTTGCCTCGACAAAGTGGATTCACGCAGGCTCCGTCGGGCTCGAACTACTGCAAGGCCAGTCGCCAGCACAGAAAGGCTAACGGGAAGTGAATGATTTTAATGGTTTTGTTGTGAAAGTCAATAATAATTTTGCCCCAGATTGGCGAGAGTGCCCGTAAGTATCTGAAAAATAGTCATCGTCAGCAACCCGGGAGTGACGTGATGGTTAACCTCGCGGTGATCGGATCGATACAAGAGCACACCGATCCCGAGGTTCGTTGCGGCTGGCCGCCGTGTTGGCTCATCAAACTCTTGCGTGGTATGGTTCCTCGTTGCCCTTTAACCCATAAACAGCCCAAGTTCATAGCAGGAGGCGAAATTGGCAATCACAAGCATCAATCCGGCAACCGGCCAAGTCATGAAGACCTTTGAACCACTCTCCGATTCACAGATTGAAGAGAAGCTGCAGCGAGCCGCATCGGTCTTTGCCGAATACCGCAACGTGCCGTTTGGGGAGCGTGCCCGCATGATGCGGAAAGCCGGCGAAATCCTCGAGAACGAAAAGGAAGCGCATGCCCGCCTGATGACCAGCGAGATGGGCAAGACCTATCGTTCAGCCATCGATGAAGCCGTCAAATGTGCTTGGGCCTGCCGTTATTACGCCGAGAACGCTGAACGCTTCCTCGCTGACGAGATCGTCGAGACTAACGCCAAGCGAAGCTATGTGCGCTACCAGCCGCTCGGCGCGATTTTGGCAGTCATGCCGTGGAACTTTCCTTTCTGGCAGGTAGTCCGGTTTGTCGCGCCGGCTCTCATGGCAGGCAATGTTGGCTTGCTGAAGCATGCTTCCAATGTGCCTCAATGTGCGCTGAAGCTGGAGGAGGTCTTCTGCCGGGCAGGCTTTCCGGCAGGCGTATTTCAAACGCTCCTCATTGGCTCCAAACAGGTAGATGCCGTCCTGGCGGATTCCCGCATTAAGGCGGCTACGCTTACGGGCAGCGAACAGGCTGGGATTGAAGTGGGCACTGGTGCGGCCAAGCGCATCAAGAAAGTTGTCCTCGAACTCGGTGGCAGCGATCCATTCGTGGTAATGCCCAGCGCAAACCTCGAGCAGGCGGTCGCTACCGGAGTCAAAGCGCGTATCATCAACAACGGCCAATCCTGCATCGCAGCCAAGCGCTTCATTGTCGCCGAAGAAATTGCTGACGAATTTCAACGCAAGTTCGTCAGCAAAATGGCAGCGCTGAAAATCGGCGATCCGTTTGACGAAACTGTCGAACTTGGTCCTTTGGCGACTCCGCAAGGAGTCGAAGATCTTGATCGCGATGTCCGGAAGACGGTTTCCGCCGGTGCGCAGATTCTGATCGGAGGAAGGAAGCTGGATGGTCCGGGGAACTTCTATGTTCCGACTGTCTTGGCGAATATTCCTAAGAATTCACCGGCCTATAAAGAAGAGCTATTCGGCCCGGTTGCCAGCCTCTTCCGCGCCAAGGACCTCGATGACGCACTCCGCATTGCGAACGATAGCCGCTTCGGGCTTGGTGCGAGTGCTTGGACCAACGATGACGATGAGCGCGATCGACTCGTCAATGAGCTCGAAGCCGGCATGGTCTTCATTAACGGAATGGTGGCGTCCGATCCCCGGCTTCCGTTTGGCGGAGTGAAGTACTCCGGTCACGGCAGGGAACTGGGCCCATTCGGGATACGCGAGTTCACGAACGTTAAGACTGTATCAGTAAGTTGAACGCAACGCGGTGGTCATGTGGCTAGACCACTATACCTCGGTTGCGCGATGTGGTATAGTGGGCGACCTCACGCATATATGAGCAACTGCGAGTTGCATTTTGGGTATCTTTCAAACCGACCGTTCGGTCAGAAACATCCCGCGGGGTCGGTGGCCACCCTTATAAGCTTCGCGAGCCTGAGAATCGGCCGCGATAACCAGCCGGCGTGCCAGTGCGCGTGCACGCCGGCCCTGGTTTGAATCAAGGCTTCCTGCCATCTTTGTGACCGCGCCAGGGGGGCTAGGAGTTGCGCAGCGTACGGCGAGAGGTCCCAAAATCAGGTCTTGTCTGGTTGATCCGAGCGAGCTCATTCAATAAAGCCTTCCTGACATCTTCGCTCTGGCGTTTCCCGCGGGCTACGCGGCTCACATAAGAAGGATTAACATGCAGGCGCTTCGCGACTCGGGCATACAGACCGAGATGCAATCGGTGCCAACGCAGTTCGACCTCCCCATTGCGACCGTTCATGTGACCGTTTTTGTTTTGCTTTGTCATCTTTCTCCTCCCACCACGATTCAGCTTGCTCGGGTCATCGCAGAATGAAAAGCGCCAACATGCGCCACGCGACGTTTGGCCATAAAGGTGACCAGTCACCAATCGGTTCTTGGCTCGTATAATCCGACGATCATGGGCTGGAATAGTGCCTTCGGCTGGCTCTTCGATTTCCGGCAAGGCGCTTTCGGCCGATTAATTCCACGCTGGATTTTCTTGCGCGCTCTCGGTTTGATTTATTTTTCAGCGTTTTTCTCATTGTTCTTTCAGGTCCGCGGGCTGATCGGGCCGGATGGCATCCTTCCGGCCAATAGCTACCTGGAAGCTGTCGCCCGAGCTTTTGGGCACTTTTCGCGACTTTGGTATGCGCCCACCCTTTTCTGGATTTCGAATAGTTCGCAGATGATGCTCGCGGTTTGCTGGACCGGAATGGTCGCATCCATTCTTCTGGTTCTCAGCCTGTGGCCGCGCGGCATGCTCGTGATCTGCTTTCTATGTTTCCTTGCTTTTGTCACTGCCGCTCAGGATTTCTCCAGTTATCAGTCGGACGGAATGCTGCTTGAAGCAGGTTTCATTTCTCTATTCTTCGCTCCACCCGGACTCCGGCCTGGCTTGGGACGAACGCATCCCCCGTCGCGCGCAAGCCTCTTCCTGTTGATCTGGGAATGGTTTCGGATCTACTTCGAGTCAGGCGTGGTGAAGATCGTGAGTGGCGATCAGGAATGGCGCAACTTCACAGCCATGGATGAGTACTACCAGAATGGCCCGCTACCGACCTGGATCGGCTGGTACGCGCAGCATCTGCCGCACTGGTTTCATATCGCCACTGCCTTTGCCACACTATCTCTGGAACTCGGCCTCATCTGGATTGTCTTTCTACCTCGCCCCTGGCGAATCGCGCTCTTCTTTCTCGTTACCGCCTGGCAGATTCCGGTCATCCTGACCGCAAACTATACGTTCCTCAATTATCTGGTGCTCGTGCTGGGAGTTTTGATCCTGGATGATCGCTTTTTCACAGGGATCAGGAAGTTTCTGCACTCCAAACCGCCTTCTCCGGGAGATTGTCGTTCCGAGCCGCTCGTAGCGGCGCAGCCGCGAGAACGTGTCGAGGAATCTGCAGGTAACGCACCGAAGCAGTTGTATCGGCGTGTCAAACTAGTGGTCTCGGCTGTCCTCCTGACGTGGATCTTCTACGTGACCACGGCAGAACTAATCTGGATTTTCGGACGCGTGCCGCTTCCAACTTCCCCGGTCATCGCTCTTGAGCCGTTCCGAATTGCCAATCAATACGGGCTATTTGCCGTCATGACTCGCGGTCGGTACGAAATCGAATTCCAGGGGTCAGATGACGGCCAGAATTGGACTGCGTATCCATTCCGTTACAAGCCTCAGGCCGTGAACGAAGCGCCGCGCATCTATGCGCCGTATCAGCCGCGTTTTGACTGGAATCTGTGGTTCGCTTCTTTGGGGTCGTGGCGCGAGTATTCCATCGTGCCCAACACGGAAGTACGGCTGCTTGAAAATGACAAAGCCGCGCTCAGCCTTTTCGCCGGGAATCCCTTTCCTAATTCACCGCCGCACGAGGTTCGCGCGGTACTGTGGCAATACTGGTTCACGAGCCTTGCCGAGAAGCGGACGACCGGGGAGTGGTGGCGGCGTGAGTTT
>Ga0187779_10002415_pt1 | contig 11445 bp, 26 predicted proteins | sample 1015_Q2_SP10_10__FD_132435 | JGI IMG/M metagenome (GOLD analysis project Ga0187779, IMG submission 132435) | Tropical peat soil microbial communities from peatlands in Department of Meta, Colombia - 1015_Q2_SP10_10_MG | ecosystem: Environmental > Terrestrial > Soil > Wetlands > Peat | place... | reverse complement strand
TCTGCACTCATCCGGTTCTCTTCAAGCCATGTGTTGAACTTCTCAAAGTAAAACCTAGAGTCTACCTCCCGCAGTGAGGCCTTTTCCATCTTGATAGTCTCTTCAACTGTCGAGGCAAGCTCTGACCTATGCCATTGGGCAACTGCCAGATGCATATGTGAAGTGAGGTATAGGTCGACGCCTTGGAGCCTCGGCATGTCACCACCATCATACTCTGAATCGAGGTAGAGGACTTGGTACGTGTAGCCGTTCACTATGATAGAGCCTTTAGCCCTAGCATCATCCCGGGCATCAATCCACTCTATCTCGTTATCCCACTTGCGATTCATGTCAGTCAGTCTTCCCGCTGTAATTCTTGGCCCACCATATCTTAGACTTGCGGTAGGCTGCTTTCTCACGACGCCACATTGACGCAAAGAATCCTGTGCTGCCAGCAAATAGGGCTATGAGGCCGGACATTATCCAGTACGTGGTGTCATCCATAATCAAGGCTCATTCCTCATCCTTCTTGAGCGGAGGAGCCACCGGGATTTTCCAGTCTTCAAGCAGCTTTCTAGTCTTTCGGTAGCCATAGATTGCGAGGCAAACCACGTCGTCAATCATTCCCTCACTAGCCCCATTCCGGACCTTAATCCTGGGCTTGCCGAACTTCTGGTCACTGTCAATCATGACCTCAACAAAATAATCTTCTATCTCAGCCATCTCTACTCACTTTATGTTTACCGCCTTCTAGCTTCTCGTGGTGGGTTATAAACGAGTCGAGGTATTCAGGCTCGACTACCCAGGGACCACACATAACACAAAAAACGACGGTCTTAACTCTAGTCTTGTACTTGCTCATCTCTCATAGCTTACCTGCATCATGTGTGGCGACACTTAAACCATCATGGTGTATGGCGTTGAGACTAGAGGCTATCTGCCGCAAGACCTTCAGCAGCTCCATGTGGTAGAGTGTCTCGTCACGCATACGCAAGTATTCCTCTAGCATCTCGGGTGTAATCTCAGGTGGTATTGCGCCCTTCAATCCGTCTCTACCTCCTGGGATAAAGCCCCGTCAAAAAATGCATTGAGGAGAGCCAGCTCTGCCGGTCGTCTGCCAGTCCTCATGAGATATGACCTATACTTACGCAGCTCTAGCTTTGCCAGCGGCTCTTCGACGCTCTGTGTGAGTAGCTGCAAAAAGTCGCTACGTGACCTGAGTTTCATCTATCTTGGCCTCAGCCTCTCACTCAAGGTCTGCACCCATTCTAGCCGGATGTTCTGTTGTGTCAGGTGGTGCGCTAGGTCTTGTATGAATTCTGCTATCTTGCCGCCCTCAACTAGAAATATCACATACCTGTCTTCTAGACTGGATGGACTCTTGTAGTTACGCTCACCTCCTCTAGCGTAGAGCCTTGCGACTAGTTTACCGTCCTTCATTTCAAGGCCTTCGACTATGCCGCCTTCATGTCTGCCTTGAAAATTCGGCACCATGACTCTTGCAACGAATTCGTGCACTCCGTATCGTTCGAACGTGGTGTACCGTGCGTGGTTCGGACCATGACAATATTCCTGGTCGCCGCAGACCTGACAACGCTCAGGCTCACCGAATACGCTCTCTACTCTGCGGATGTTGGCTCGTATACGCTCTAGCTTTTGGTAGTAGAGCTCTGCTTCGTTTGTGACTGTCTCAAACAGAGACAGGATTCTCGTTTGTTCTTGATTCAACATGTTTGATTCATTCATTCTACACATGCCCCCTATATATGTCTACCTACAGGTAGATTACTCAAGACCCGCCTTCCAAGCGTTCTGGTCTGCAACACTTGCCAGGTCTTGCCATGCTTTGTATGCAAACTTGCCGGCTGTCACAATCTTGTTGTATGTAGGCATGTTGTTGTATTCGGCGTCAGCCCACTGGTCCAAAAAAATTGTGAGTTGCCTCAAGTCTCCTATGACTCGACGATAGGTGTTTTGCTCTTCTACCTCTCGCTTTTGCATCTGCTCGACCTCTGCCTTTTGCGGAGTTTCAAGACAGGTGCAAGTGGGGAATTCGCAGCCTAAGGCGTCATGCTTACTCATGTCATGCTCGCACTTACGACAAGTCATTTCGGTGTGCATCCTCCGCCTCTCAAGTGTCGAGGTAAATTCTTTTGAGTCACTTCTGCCCCGCACTTCGGACATGGAACCCGGCGATAGTTCTTCGGTCGCGGTGGTTCCTGTACTTGTTGCTGTGGCTGATGCTGCTTTAGCATTTCCTCAGCCACTCGGTCAGCCTCGTCTAAGTCTGCCTCTAACTTCTTGGTGTCTTCCTTCTTTGCTTTCTCAACCGTTAGAGTTGGCTCCGAGCACGAAGCAAACTCTTGAATCATCTGGTGTATGTCAGCCGGTTTCATGTTGCCCGTCACAAGTTTGCAGTATGATATCAAGTCGCGGATATCACCACCAAGTCGCCATACACACCGCGCTACAAACTCCGAAACATTGCTTGCCTTGAGATGTGGAAATTGTTTTGCTGCAATTGCAATCAAGTTTTCTTCGGTGTATTTCGGAACCCAAATCTTCCTAAACCTTGAGTGCAGCGGTGGTGTGATTCTGGTGATGTCGTTTGCAGTTGCATAGATTTTGACGCCTTGAATTTGAACATCTACGTGCTTGCCCACCTTGTCAATCTTGATTCTGCCGGTCTGAGCAAATGTCAGGAATTTTTCCTGATAGTTGCGATTCATCTTTTCAATCTCATCTATCAGGATAATCTTGGGTTTCTCTGCCGCAATCTCGTAGAGCAGTTCAACGGTTGCGTTTGCCGCGTCTGCGTAGAGTGTGAACTTGCCGTACATCTCTTGAATCACTTCAAGAAAAGTGCTTTTGGCTGAACCCGGCGGCCCAATGAACAAAGTGTTGAAACTCTCTGCCGTCTGCATTGTGCGCGCTACTAATTTCTTCTGGTCGTCCATGCCCTCTATGCGGTCGAATCCTACCGGCTTCTTGGTGATACCAAGCTCAAAATCTAGGTCGAATTCTTCCTTCCTGTTGGGATTGTTGAAGCAATCCTCAAAAATATCTGTGAAGTCGGCGGCCATTTTACTGACCTCCGGTTGAGAGTATGAGGTAGGCATTGTAGATTTTTATGAACATCGCGTTTGCTACGTCTGCCGCTACTCCCCGCAACGTTGCTTTGTCAGGATGCCAAATCATGGCAAGTTTGCGAAATGCTTGCTTCACGATTTGCAGTCGTTGCTCGAATTTGTTCTTGAAGATTTCTGCCGTCAACTCCAACACTTGCAACGCTTCTGCTTGACCCATCACATTGGATTCTTGTGCTCGGTGTCGCTCTCTGTATTCTTTGTAACGTTCTTCTGCTGCCTTCTGACGTTGCTTGTAATCTTCACTGCTATAGCGGTCCCAATTGCGTCGGTGTCGTGCGCCAGGGCCTACACTCCAATACCATCTCCAATATCTGGCATTGTGTGAATACCATCTGCCGCTGTGCTGTTTGCTGCCACCACTTTGTTGTTGGTGCTGCTGCTTGTTTTCCTCTGTGCACTTGTGAACGGTTCCGTCCATGTTAAGACGTTGTTTGCTGCCATAGCCAGCGAACTTGACTGGTTGGCCGCAGGTGTAGCAGAGCAATTGTTTGCTTGCTACAATGTTTGATGTGTTTGACATATTCATTGAATATATCAAACGCTATATAAATGTATCTACTTGTAGGTATTTGTAGGTAGATAACTAGTAGGGTTCGCCACGCTTGTGCCCCCATCCCATAGCAATTTTCCAGCACGACATCAAGATATCTCGTTGCTCGCTGCCGAATTGTTGCTCTAAGTTGTCTGACATCTTGTCTAACATTGTGTGAAAGATTGCAGCTTGCATTCCCCTTGTGCCCGCTACTCTGCTACCAATTGTAGCCGCGCTAACAATGTCGTGCTTTTTCTTGCGGTGGCCGCGTCTAATGCCGAGGACATCATACTCTGGAAAATCTAAGAACGGGTGTGCTCGATTATCTAGCAGTGAATTAATGCGTCTAACTTCAATGGGTTTTAGGTCCGGGAATTGATGCCGGGTAAACATGTAGTGAACCCTCGAATCCATGCAGCACTTAGAGAATACAGATTAAAAGCGTCTACCAGTCCATCGGTACAGAAGCATTCCTACAAACATACCGACAAAAAATCCGAAGACGGAATAATTGTTTAGTATTTCAGTCAAGTCTGCAATACTTTCTCCAGCGGTCTTCCTTTTGAACTTCACGCTTCAGTCGTTTGCCTGTGAAGTCAAAATAGTGTCGGTGCTTTCGACACAGGTAAGAATGGCATAGAGCACCACACGCGCCACAAGTCATCGCAATAACTCCCGCTCTTCATCCGAGTAGCTGATAGTTATTGTTGTCTCCGGCTGAAACTTGCGTATGAGTTTAGCTAGAAAGTTCATTGTGTGCAGTCAATCCCCCGCCACATATCAGGATGTGTGTTCATGCATTCCTCACACAGCACACTTACAACTTTGATGTTAGTGGTTGTTATGCCTAAAATCTTGCTGCAAACAAAACAGCGTACCCATTTGTGCATTGCTATCATGTCCTAACTCCCCCTGCAAGTTTTGCCACACTGCGGCACATCTTGCATACGAATATCTGACCTGAGGAAGTACCGGCCCACACGTCAACGACTGCTGTTAGTGGGTAGTGCACTATCTGACCGCACTTCTCGCAAACTTCAAAGTTGTCGTCGTAGTGTTGTTGCCCCATTTTAGTAAACCCCCATCTTGCTTTTGTCAACGCCCAAGTGTTTGAGAAATTCTTCCTCTGTTGCAAAGTTGTTACGCACTGCTTTGAATCTTCTCTGCATGTCAGAGAAGAAGCCGGAGTAACCAGCTACGCCTTTTGAATCCCCGTCGTTGTAGAATGTCCTAGTCATGTATACGACTTCATGCCCTACTCGTGAGAGCTTTGGGTATGCAGCTACATATGTGCGACCATTCACAAACGGGACAACATACGTGTTTGATGTGTTTGACATACCTATCTTCTACACAGCCCCATATATATATCTACCTACAGGTATTTGTAGGTAGAAAGGTTTATATGGCCTACGCTCTAGACTATGTGTATGTCAAACACTTCAAATGACGTAAACATGGGGCCTAACGGGCCTAAGCGTCCTTGCAATTGCGAGCTTCGCAATATGAAGGATGTCTACGTATGCAATAACTGTTTCATGGAAGGATTCAGCATACACAAGCGGAGGAATTTCAAATGAGAGAATTCAACGTAGATTTTTACTATGAAGAATGTGAGGTCTGTCACACCCGATTTATTGGCAAGGGCGCAGAGAGAGCAAAACAGATACACCGACAAGAGGAGCATGATATTTGGTAATGACTCTCCATTGCATTTTTTGCGACAAGTGCGATGCACTGGTTGGCTACATACCACAGTCATTAACTCATGACTACCCCGGCCTTATTGTACTCTGCCTAGAGTGTCGCAAGGGCATTAATGAGGACGCACAATGAAACATCAAAAAGTGTATGCACATATGCCGGACGGTAAAACTCTGATATTATGGGTGACTGATGGACGCGTAACTAAGATTCAACGAATGCCGCAGGAAGACGCACAATGATACTCCGTAACCGCACAGCACTGCCTGACAAACTCTTGCACAAGCTCATAGATTTTTGTGACGCAGGGCTTGGGCTTAATCAGAAGACAGTCGTTGTGATGCATCAGTCGAAGGGCAAATCATACGGCTATTCGTGGGTAGGCAAGAAGCACATTGATGTCTGGGCAACCGGCCTGGATGTAAAATTCCCGTATGAAGTCAACTACGACTTCCAAAAAAGATTTTTCCCTGTGCTAGCCACATTGCCGCCACCATTCGACTACTTCCCCCCTGCCAAAATCCATGCTGTGAATTGGTCAGAGTCACCGCTACAGATAGTCGATAATTGGGTTATCACCAACTACAAAGAAAAAATCTATGTGCTGGCTTGCAAGAGAATCAAGGCAACACGACTGAACTTCTGCGCGCTATCCTGGGAGGAAGACATGATTAACACGATTGCCCATGAGCTTAGGCATCAATGGCAGTATCAGCGTCATCCGCTGAGGGAGTGGGTTTATGGATGCAAGAACACAAAAAATCATTACAAGGAGCGTGACGCCTCAGCATTTGCAATTACAAAGATGCGTGAATGGCGGCACTTGACACAGCCTAGAGAAATTTATTGCGAGGAAAAAATGTTTGGATAGCTGGCAGTTTAGTGGACGGGAACTAGACCAGCCGTTGACAGAACGGTAAGCACCAGTGCGACGATGCCGAGAACGACCGCCACTTCTTCGTATTCTTTTGATAGGGCTAGCACAAGTGCAATTATTGCAATGACTAGCGCAAGATGTGCACTTGCTGACGCAGCTATTGCCAGTGCTATGATTGCTAAGACTAGACCTATCTGAGTCTTCTCCATACTTGCTTACTATCCACACAACGACTATCTTAAGCTTAACAAGATAGTCAAGATTGTTTAATCTCACGCTCTGACTCATGCATCATACTCAAATGCTTCGCAAGAGTGAAGAGCATGTCAGGGTTCGCAGGTCTGCCGTATTCGTCGACTAGTGCAGAGAAATAATCTATCAAGACTTTGCAGCAGCCGCATGTTCTAGACGTTTATCTATCACCTCCACCACAATTTGCCCCACGTTTGCAACACCATGCAGACACACCAAAAAATCATAAAGGCTATGAGAGCAGCGACAATGATAATGCTATCCACGCCAATAGCCACACTCGTAGCAATAGCACCTATCACACTCGATACAGGCAGGTGGTTCTTCGTGGTCCATATCCTCAGGAAAGAATTTGTAGTCATTGCCGCAGCCTTCAAACCCGACATGGCTCGACGGCGGATGTTGACACTTGGGACATCTAGCGGTCAATATCTTTTGTCCCTGAGAATGTCAGAGTCATGCCAATACCAAGAGCATCGCTCGCAATTCTTGCATATGATTTCACCAACGTGATGTTTGCCATAGGTCATCAATTTCATATGCTCAGACCACAAGTGCCCACATAGACATGTGGGGTCAGTCAACTTGTCCATACCACAACAGCCTAGACTTAGGTTTCACAATGCCGGGAGCGGTGATATCCTCAACGAAGAAATTCCATTGAGGAGTTCTATCTAAGTGAGCCTCGTTGTGCTCGTCTTTGAACTCAAAGTAGCGGTCGCAGTCCTCCGAACTCTCCGAGTTAAACACCCACTCTTTCTCCGGGCAATAGAAGCAAGTGATTCGCACTATCATAGCTTCATCATGCACTTGGCACATATTGGATGTTTAATCTTCTTAGGGTTGTACATCGTTGTAGCGCCGCAGCGTGGACACTTCTTTGATGGATATTTTTTAATCATTGGTCTAGCTTCTCTCCGCACTGTGGGCAATACTCCCAGAAGTGTTCAGTTGGGTAGTCGCACTTTCTGCACCACATTAACTTCATGCCGATGGATGCTCCGTTGGAGTGTCCCAATCAAGGATGCTAATGTTTGTGTTGTATGCAATGTTAATCTCATTACCAAGTTGCTCAAACATATTCGAAATCCTCTCCCTTGCCATGTCCGGGTTGTCTGCCTCTACCTCCACACGAGCTACGAATATCCACCTACTCATATCGACCACACAACATCCCGATAGATATCTTCACACTCATGTATGACCTTATCAACCTTGTCGGCTGTCTCATGCTTCTTCACTATCTTCTGCACTAGAAATCTTGCCAAGTGCTCAACGTTATGACTATCTATAAAATGTTGGTAGAGCTTGACTTCACCCGGTATAACCTCACCAAGAGGTTTGACATGTGCTTTACAGAGTGGGCAATACGCCTCTCTCATTGCCGGCTCAGGCGTGCTCACTTCTTGCCTCCGAGAAATTTCTCAATCCATTCGCCTCTTGAGCGATGAGCCTCGCAGAGTGAGACGCCTTCCTCATCGTAGCCTTTGAGATAAAATCTGACGACTGCCGGATTATTGCAGCCGTTGACGATGCACTTGCGAATCTGAAATGATGATGCACTCAACACTTCTTATTCACTCTCTTCTTAAACTGTCTGCATACGGGACACCTACCCTCTGCTACAAGTCGTTTGCGATATACTCTACGTGTTGCTCTATACTTTGCGTATCGCTCTGGGTCTGCCTTGAGTCCGGTATACCATTTCTGTTTGCTAGTCAGTAGCTTGCTCTTTTGTCTCCGCTTGTCTTGGTCGGCTACTTTGTTTGCTGCAAGGAGTACATCTCTTGCAATTCTATGCATGTCGGGTTGTGCTTTCTTCTTGATTGCCATTCACTCTTTCACCTCCTGTTCAAATCCTTGGTGATGCAGTCTGAGCACACATTTTTGTAGCTCTGACCACTTCTCGAATTCAAGCCCATGCCGGGGAACGCTGTCTTCTCGTGACAAATCTCGCACTTGACCATCATTGCTCATCAGTCACTTTTGAAAGACTTGCTATGTGCCCTGCCTTGACCTCATGCGTTCGCATTACATGGTCTGCCTCAATCCAGTCGTCATAGACTGCATTCATAGAGCAACCTTTGTGAGTGCATTTGACTCTATAACTCATCTATGAGCCTACTCCAATCTTTTTCTTGCAATCGCAGCCATGCACGTTGCAACCTTCATTTGTATGTTGTAAAAAAAGATGCTGGCAAGTGCAAAAAATAGTGGTGTCATTACGGACCGCCGCCGCCCCCATAGGCCTCATTATTGATGTTGGCATAATTGCCATTCCCCCAGATATTGATTGCGCTGCGCTGCTCTTGGTTGTTGTTGTAGGGAGTTGGACTTGGGCCGATGCCGCAACCACATGCTGAGCCTGCTTGATATCCGTCATTCCATCCAACTTGATATCCATTCCACCAAGCATGCTGGTAAAGGTCTAGAGCACATCCGCCCCAGCAATCGCCGCCGAAGCCACCAGAAGGACCAGCACCACCAGCAAAAGCTCCGTAACCTCCGTAGTGAATGCCTCCGAACGGTCCCTGAAATGCATAGCCATGATGTACATATGCTCCGCCATAGCCGCTGTCCCACAGTTGGGCTTGTACATTTGTCGCTGTTGTTGTTGTCGCTGCCAGTGCCGCAACAATTGCAAACACCGGAATTATGTATTTCACTTTATTCATTCGTAGCTGTGTATAATATCCACAGATATATATAGGTAGCTAGAGATAGACATATATCTGAGAATGAGCTTTGTTAACATATGCATAAGATAGGTTTTAGCTGTGGTGATGAGATGTTGAGAGTCTTGATGAAGGAGAAAGAGCGCAGACAGTGCTCGTCAGTGCCTGAAGTTATTAGGATTTTAGTGTACGAGGCTCTCATGAGTGGAAAACCGCTTGCACCCATTGCGCCACAACAAAAAAAAAGTGCACCGGCCCGCAGAAGTCCTATCTAGTCTGTACACGCACGCCTTCTAGACGTGTTTTAAGGCGTAAAATTGTGGTCCGGACCCGCAAAAATGTGGTCCGGATTGTGTTTTTTGCGAAATAACGTGTTTTGAGATAAATACACACCTTCTAGAATGGGTGTGTGACCGTAATAGGTTTTGAAGTCAGCAAAAAGGAGCGTGCAGCACTTGTCGCAATCACGGCTGACATGTGCACGCGCAAATTCCCACATCCGCAAGACCCATCGCAATTTGTAACGTTTCTGCCGCCAGGTGCGGGCGTCGGGACGCTTGTAAAGACAGCAGTTGAGCAATATGTCGCTTATTTTACGGCTGTCAAGCAAAATCAGGTTAATCAGGCCAAATATGCCCAGGCAGCAATAGAGCACTCGCAGAAAATCAGACGAGCTTCAGACATGCTCCCACCACAGCCAGGAGTTGGTATCTAATGGTGGACACTCAGCTAGTAGCTCTTCTCACGGAATATGCCCAGAATCCATCTCGTTCTTTGGAGGATGTAGCGGTCAAATGCCAGCTTTCCCTCTCAATGGCACGTCGTTACATGAAGAAATACGCTTATGCGATGGCTGCCACGATGGAGGATGACCCTAATTTCCCTCGTGTAGCCAGTCGTAAGCTCGGCGTTTCTGAGGATATAGCGCTCGCATTGGAGAGCCATATCGACCAATACGCAGACATGAAAATCCTTGAAGACCTCAAAAAAGGTGATGCTAAGCGTGGAATTGCCGCTGCAGCAGACGCAGCTACGATTGCCTCGCTCAATGAAGAGGAGAATAGCGCAGCAGCCCTCTCAGGCTCGACGCCTAGCAAGATTTTGCACTATATCCTGACCTTTTTGTTCAAGGGGCAAGTCAGTCCAGTCAAGTCTAGGGCATTTATCGAGATTTTCAGGCTGGATGAAGATGCCTACATGTCAAACCCTGTCAAGCTCGAAGCACGCATGAAAGAGCAGTTTGGCAATAAGGAAGGCACAGCCATTTTTGGCCAATTCTATGATATGGTAGCCACTCGTCTAGGCCCAAGCCAACAATTTAGGACTCCTTACTGGAATCCGCAAGTTGCGCCAACTACAGGGCCTACAACCAATGTTCAGCCTTGGCAACAGGCCGCATGGACTGGTCAAAGCCCACGAGACAGATACACGCAGTCCTATCTGAGCTATTATCAGGCAAAAGGAGTCATTCCGATGGGAGTTGACCCCGAGAGCCCTGAAGCCAGACGGGCAGTCGAGGAATACGAGAATGACAAGCGTTCTCGCAGGATGGATGAGGAGATTGCCAACAAAACGAAGCAAATCTTGAACACTAGAATGGTTGAGATGATTGACCCAAAAAACATGGGCGCTATGGGTGGCATGATGGGCGGAATGGGCGGCTACCCAGGTATGCCCCCTGGAATCAGCCCATTTACTCACAAGATGGTCATGAGGACAGGTCCAACAGGCCAGCCAGAGACAGTTTGGGAGCCTATCGCCATGTCAGCAGATGGCGGGGGCGGAGGTGGCCTAACTCCGGTCGTTGATGCCATTACCAGGATTTACACCTCAGTTTTAGACTCTCAGAGAGGCACTTCTACCCTTTTTGAGGGAATTATAGGCAAAATGGTCGAGCGTGGCCTAGGCTTAGGTGATGCTGGCGGCATGGGAGGCATGGGAAATAACCCAATTGAGTGGGTTAAGAGCATCAAAGGCCTTGCAGACACCTTGAATCCTCCAGGTAGGTTCCAAGACTCTATCGATATGGCTAAACTCATGATTGCTGAGCGACGTATCGACAGCGATAAGGAGGTTGCCCTCAAATCTATGGAGAATAGGAGGGTTGATGACCTCTCTCAGCGCAGTTGGGAGCATGAGCAAGAGAAAATGTCCTCTAGACGCATGAATTCGCTCACAGATAACATCATAGGCCAGGGCATCAAGTCATTTGGACCTATTTTGGAGGCTCTTATTGCCAGTAAACTCGCGCCAAAGGGTGCTGGCGGTGGTATGGGC
>Ga0187779_10002413_pt1 | contig 11451 bp, 7 predicted proteins | sample 1015_Q2_SP10_10__FD_132435 | JGI IMG/M metagenome (GOLD analysis project Ga0187779, IMG submission 132435) | Tropical peat soil microbial communities from peatlands in Department of Meta, Colombia - 1015_Q2_SP10_10_MG | ecosystem: Environmental > Terrestrial > Soil > Wetlands > Peat | place... | reverse complement strand
TGGCGATCAAGCTCCCGCCCGCGAGCCCGCCGCCGCCGAAGTAGCACCCGCCCGACCCCGACACTCGCCGCTCTCGGACGCCGGACCGACGGGCAGGCGCCGCTGCCGCACGCTTCCCCTGGGCGATGTCCCAAAACATCGTATCATCGTCCTTTGAGACATCGCCACCAGGCGCTAAGCTCGATCCCCGGAGGGGAAGATGAGCCGACGACGCATCGGCATCCTCGGGTACGACGGCATCCAGGCGCTCGACCTCGTCGGGCCCGCGGAGGCGTTCGCGGCCGTGCCCGCGGCCGACGGGACGGCCGGGGCCGCGTACGAGATCGTGATCGTCGCGCTGGGGCGCCGGCGCTTCGTGTCCGAGACGGGACTGACCCTCTGCGCCGACGTCACGGTCGGGACCCGCACCCGCCTCGACACCCTGATCGTTCCGGGCGGCCGCACGATGCGGGGCGAAGCCGTGGGTGCCCGGGCGGCGGCCTTCGTCGCCGGCCGCGTCGGCCGGGTCCGCCGCATCGCCTCGGTGTGCACGGGGATCTTCGGCGTCGCCCCGGCCGGCGTGCTCGACGGCCGCCGGGTCACCACGCACTGGCGCTACGCGCCGGAGCTGCAGCGCCGCTTCCCGCGGCTCCGGGTCGAGGCGAACGCCCTGTTCATCAAGGACGGTGCCTTCTACACCTCCGCGGGCGTGACCGCCGGGATCGATCTCGCGCTGGCCCTGATCGAGGAGGACCACGGCCCGAGCGGCGCGCTCGCGGCGGCGCGGGAGCTGGTCGTGTACGTCAAGCGGCCCGGCGGCCAGGACCAGTTCTCGGAGCCGCTGCGCTACCAGCTCCAGTCGGCGGACCGGTTCGCCGATCTCGTGGCGTGGCTCGCCGGGCACCTCGACGCCGACCTCTCGGTCGAGGCGATGGCGGCGAGGGTGTTCCTGAGCCCGCGCCAGTTCACGCGCGTCTTCACCGCGGCCTACGGCACCTCGCCCGCGGCGTTCGTCGAGCAGCTGCGACTGGGCGAGGCGGGGCGCCGGCTCACGGCGCACCGCGGTGGCGTCGAGACCGTCGCGGCGTCGATCGGCTACCGCGGCGCGGACGTGTTTCGCCGCGCGTTCGAGCGCCGGTTCGGCGTGAGCCCCAGAGAGTACCGGAGCCGGTTCACACGCACGTCACCCGCACGGGGAGGATGATCCATGAGGAGGGGCAGCGTTGGAGTCGCGGTGGCATGCGTCGTGGCGCTGAGCGGCCATGCCGTGGCGTCGCGAGCGCAGGCGCCGGGCGGAACGACGGCGTACTGGCCGGCGCACGAGTGGCGGCGCTCCTCGCCCGAGGCGCAGGGCCTGGACTCCCGGGTGCTCGCGGACGCCTTCGACTGGATCCGCGAGCATCACGTTCCGATCCACAGCCTGCAGATCGTCCGCAACGGCTACCTCGTGCTGGACGCCTACTTCTGGCCGTTCGCCGACGGCCAGGTCCACGACCTCGCGTCGGTGACCAAGAGCGTCACCTCCTCGCTCGTCGGGATCGCCATCGGGCGGCACGCACTGAGCGGCGTCGACCAGCCGGTGGTCGCGCTGTTCGACTCCGCGCCGGCCGGCGCCGGCGACGGCCGCAAACAGCGCCTCACGATCGCGCACCTGCTGACGATGACCTCGGGACTCGACTGCCACTTCGATCACGGCGAGATGACGCTGTCGCAGATGATGGCGAGCCCGGACTGGCGGCGCTTCGTGCTCGATCTCCCGATGGCCGCCGAGCCGGGCACGCACTTCGAGTACTGCTCTCCGGGCATGCACCTGCTCTCGGCCGTCGTCACGAGGGTGACAGGGACGAGCACGCTCGACTTCGCCCGCCGCGAGCTGTTCGATCCGCTCGGCATCCAGGACGTGACGTGGCCGACGGACCCGCAGGGCGTGCAGCGCGGATGGGGTGACCTGCACCTCCAGCCGCGCGACATGGCCAGGATCGGCTACCTCTGGCTGAAGGGAGGACGCTGGGAAGAACGGCAGATCCTGCCTCCCGACTGGCTGCGCGACGCCCTCGAGGTCCACGCCCACCCGGGCTGGTCCCCGGGTCAGGAGTACGGCTACGGGATGTGGCTGTACCCCGAGCGGAAGCCGCCCGTCTTCGAGGGACTGGGCCGCGGCGGCCAGCGGATCAGCGTCGTTCCGGCCGCGAACCTGGTGGTGGTGCTCACGGGCGGAGGGTTCGAGCCCGGGGACATCGGAGATTTCATCGGCCGCGCGATCAGGTCCGACGGGCCGCTGCCGGAGGATGCTGCCGCTACGGCGCGCCTGGCCGACGCGGTACGCCAGGCGGCAGGTCCGCCGCCGGCGGCGCTCGTGCCGACGGCTCCGTCGCTCGCCACGACCATCTCCGGCCGGGAGTACGCGCTCGATTCCAACCCGCTCGGCCTGCGGTCGCTCACGCTGGCGTTTCCCGGCGGAGCGGAGGCGACGCTGACGCTGCGGTTCGCCGACAGGATCGACGGGCCGAGGCCCGTGGGCCTCGACGGCGTGCCGCGCGTATCCCCCGCCGGGAGATACGGTCTGCCGGTGGCGCTGGCCGGCGCCTGGGACGGCGACAGCACCTTCGTGCTCGACTACGACGAAGTCGGCAACATCAACGACTACCGGTTCCGCCTCGCCCTTGGCCGCGACCGGGTGGCTGTCGAGGTGGCCGAGCGCACCGGCCTGGGTCAGGCCCGCTTCGCGGGTCTGGCGAAGCTGAAGCAGTGAGCGAGGGATGGCGGCACGCACCGTTGGTGCGCGGCCGGGGCGCGGCGCACGAGATTCAGTCGCAAATTGCGACCGGGGTCACGTTTTCCCCGCGGTCGCAGTCCCTGTCAGGCACCCACACAGCGACCACCAGGGCCGTCCATCAGGGAGGCGGCTATGCGCGGCACTCGACTGCCGACGGCGCACATGCGCGTCCGCAGCGTCCCCCCCGACGCGACACCGCACGCTCTGCTCCCGGACGAGCGGCGTGCCGGCAGCGACGGGCCCGCCGCGGCGGGGCACCGCACACCAGCGCCGGCCGGTGCGTCCATCCTCGAAGTGCTCGAAAGCGTCGGCCTTCCCACGCGCGCGTTCGACCCGGGCACGATCGCCCACAGCGAACGGGTGGCGACCTACGCGACCGAGATCGCTGCCGCCCTCGGCCTGAGCCGGGCCGAGATCCATCGCGTACGCCTCGGCGCTTACCTCCACGACGTCGGCAAGATCAAGGTGTCGCCCGGCATTCTCCGGAAGCCCGGCCGCCTGACCGATGCCGAGTTCGCGGTCATGAAGATGCACCCGGTCTGGGGCCTCGAGGTGCTCGAGGGCGCTCAGCTTCGCGTGGACGTCCGACCCACGATCCGCTGGCACCACGAGAAGTGCGACGGGACGGGATACCCGGACGGCCTGCGCGGCGACCAGATTCCGCTCCATGCGACCATCGTCGCCGTCGCCGACGTGTACGACGCCCTGACCAGCTCGCGCAGCTACCGGCCCCCGATGAGCAGCTCGGGTGCGATGGCCCTGATGCGGGTGCGGCAGGCCTGGTGGCGGCCGGACGTGTACGCCGCTTTCTGCCGGGCCGCGGCGACCACGGCGCTCGGCGCCGCGCTCCTGGTGGCGGCCGCCGCGGCCACCAGGCGCCGCGAGGTCGCGATCGAGGCCGCCGAAGCGTAGGGCGCGCCTCGCCGGCGCGCGCGCCGCGCTCCGGTCCCGCCGCCTACGCGCCCGACTTCCTGCGCAGCTCCTCGATCGAGGGATAGCTCGTCGCCGGCGCGAGCGTGCGCTCGGGCATCTGGACCCCGGTCGCGAACGCGGTGGCCAGCGCCTCGAGCGCCATGCCGGTCAGCGCGGGGGTCACGACCGTCGCCGCGAGCTGCCCGCGCTGCACCCACAGCTGGCCGGTGGTCGGCACGCCGTCCACGCCGGTGAACGGGACCTTCATCCACTGCTCGCGCTGCGGGCCGGCCGGGAGCGCCTCGATCGCCTTGCGCGCGCCCATCGCCATCGCGTCGTTCTGGCATCCGATGAGCGCGAAGCCCGGCGCCGAGTGCCCCTGCAGCTGGAGCCGCGACGCCACGACCTCCTGCCCACTCTCCTCGGTCCACTTCCCCCGGCCGGACTGGATCTTGACGTTCATCGGCAGCAGCTCGTCGAGGCCCGCGCGGCGCTGCCTGGTCACGTCGGTCGCGGGGCCCTCGACGTAGAGCACCGTGCCGCCCGCCGGCAGCAGGGCCGCGAACTGCCGGGCCTGGATCCTCCCGATCTCCACGTTGTCGCACTCGACGGAGCCGACGGGCACGGTCGGCGTCCGCCGCAGCGGCGCGAGCGCGTCCGCCTCGCGGTTGATCACGACCCAGCCGACGCCGTTCTCGACGGCGGTGCCCGCCACCGAGAGCATCTCCGTCCCGACGGGCTCCACGACGACGGCGCGGGGACGCTCCGCCTCCGGGGCGTGGACCGCCGCGAGGATCGCCCGCGTCTGGGCGATGGCGTCGTTGTCGGCGTAGATCACCTGCAGGGCGATGCCGAGACGGCGGGCGGCCGCCTCCGCCACCGACGCCTGCTCGCGCTGATAGTCGTTGTCCCGCGTGATGAGAGCCAGCAGAACCCTGAGCGCTTCCATGCCGATCCCCCGGTGCGCGTGCACGCGGCCCGAATGTTCACGCCGCGCCGCGCTTGCACAAGACGGCATCCGCACGCCGGACCACCGGCCGGCCCGCTACTCGTCCCGCAGCGCCCGGTTGGGATCCACGCGCGACGCCCGCAGCGCGGGCAGGGCGCTCGCCGCCACCGAGGTTAGAAACAGCAGCGCCGCGACCGCCCCGAGCACCAGCGGGTCGCGCGGCGAGGTCTGGAACAGCAGCGGCGCTACGTACCGGCCGGCCACCAGCGCCGCCGCCAGGCCGAGCCCGAGCGCCGCCGCCGACAGCCGCAGCCCCTCGCCCAGCACGAGCCGAACCAGGTCCCGACGCTCGGCGCCCAGCGCCACGCGCACGCCCAACTCGTGGGTGCGCTGGGCCACGCCGTAGGCCGTCACCGAGTAAAGACCGACCGCGGCGACCACGAGCGCCAGCACGCCGAAGACCGTGAACATCGTCGCGCCCAGGTCCCACTGCTGCATGTTCTCGCCCACGATATCGGCCAGGGGCCGCACGGTCACGTACGCGGCACCAGGCATCTCCTGCTGCAGCGCCCGCCGCACGGGATCCGCGAGCGCTCCCGCCTCCCCCCGCGTCCGCACGAAGACCCCGCCGAAGCCGGGCCGCCATTGCGCGAGGGGCAGGTAGTAGCTGAGACCGGGATCCTCGCTGTCGCGGAAGTCCTGCATCTTGATCCCTTCCGTCACGCCGACGACCGTGCGGCAGGGCGCCGTGTCGGCGCCGATCTTGAGGCAGCGGCCGATGGGATCGGCGGTCTTCCACAGGGCGCGCGCCAGCTCCTGGCTCACGACCACCACCGGCGCCGCGCCCGCGCGGTCCGCCTCCAGCAGCGGCCGGCCCCGGAGGACCCGCGTGCCCATCGTCTCGAAATAGCCCGCCGAGACGGCCTGCAGCTGCATGGTGCCCAGGTGGTTGAGATACGCCGTGTCGAGGCCGGGGACCACGATGTTGAAGTTCCACTGGGTGTAGAAGGGGACGGTGATGCCGCGCGCGCTGCGCGTCACGCCGGGCACCGTCAGCGCGCGCGCCGCCAGCCGGTCGCGCAGCGCGACGCTGTCGCCCGGCGGCAGCTCCACGCCGCGCATGACCGGGCTCACCCACAGCAGGCGGTTCGCGTCGAAGCCGAGCCGGACGGCGCGGACCTTGTTGAAGCTCTTCACGAACAGGCCGGCGCCGACGAGAAGCACGACCGACAGGGCGCCCTGCGCCACCAGCAGCGCGGCGCGCAGCCGCGACCGATAGTAGGTGCCCTCGCGCACACCGGCCCTCAGCGCGGGCGCCACGTCGCTCCGGCCCGCGTGGAGCGCAGGCGCCAGGCCGGCCAGCAGTCCCGCCGCGAGCGCGACCACGGCGCCGAACGCCAGCACGCGCGGATCCGATATCACGCTGGCCCAGTCCACGTCGGGAAGGAGAGCGGTGCGCAGGATGCCGCCGCCCCACTGCGCCACCAGGAGTCCCGCGGCGCCGCCCAGCGCCGCGAGGAGCACGCTCTCGGTCAGCAGCTGGACGAGCAAGCGGGTACGGCTGATGCCGAGCGCCAAGCGCACGGCGATCTCGCGCCGCCGCCCGAACGCCCGCGCCAGGAGCAGGTTGCCCACGTTCGCGCACGCGATGATCAGCACGATGGCCGCGACGCCCACCAGCCACACGGCCACCTTCGATTCGTCCGATCCGCCCGGCCCGCGGTCCCGCAGCACCGGCGCGGCCACCGCGCGCGGCCGCGCCAGCGCGAGGGGCAGGGAGTGCGGGTTCTCCGCCACCTGCTGGGCGTAGCTTCGCTCGTACATCAGCGTGAGGTCCGCCGTCGCCGCCGCTACGCTCACGCCTTCCCGCCGGCGGACGAACACCTGCGGCCACTGCCACGAGTAGGTCCGCAGCCGCTGCGGCGGCGTTCCGGTCTCGGCGACCGTCGCCGTGATGGGCAGGATCAGCGCGGCGGCGCCCATCGCGGTGCCCATGAAGCCCGGTGGCGCCACGCCGATCACCGTGTAATCGCGCTCGCCGACCCGCAGCGCGCTGCCCAGCACGTCCCGCCGGGCGCCGTAGCGCGTGCGCCAGTAGTCGTAGCCCAGCACCGCCACCGTCGTGCCGGTCGGCTCCCGGTCCTCGTCCTCGGTGAAGAACCGGCCGAGCTCCGGCCGCATGTCGAACAGCCGCCAGTAGCTCGCGCTGACGCCTAGGACGTGCTCCTCCTGCGCCGCGGCGCCGCTGCCGACGGCCAGCGAGGGATCGAGGAACACCGCCACGACGTCGAACGACGCGGTCATCTTCCGGACGTCGAGGTAGCGCCGGTACGACGTGTTGACGTTGGGGAACGGCTTGCCGTCGAAGTTCCGGATGAACCAGACCCGGTTCACGCGCTCCGGGTGCGCGAGGTACGCCGGCGGCCGCAACAGGAGCCGGTCCACGATCCCGAACATCGTGGCGTTGGCGCCGATGCCGAGGCCGAGCGTGAGCACCACCGCGAGCGCGAAGCCCGGCCTGAGGCGCAGCCCGCGGGCTGCATATCCCAGATCCTGCCGCAGCGCGCCCCACCAGTCGGCGCGGCGCTCCATCCGCGTCCGGTCGCGGCCGATGGCCACCAGCCGCCGCCGGGCCGAGGCGACGTCCCCGAAGCGTCGCTCCGCCTCCCGCCGTGCGTCCGACGGCGCAAGGCCGCGCGCCACGAGGTCCGCCGCCGCGAGGTCGAGGTGGAGCTGCAGCTCCTCTTCCACCTCGCGCTCCACGTCGGCCGCGCGGCCGAGCCGGAACACCCGGCGCAGGCCGGGCCAGCGGGTCACCGGCGGCCCCTCACGCCGTCTGCAGCACCTTGAAGAGCGCCGTCGCGTAGCGCGAGAACGCGGTGCTCTGCGCCCGCAGCTCGCGGCGCCCCGCGGCCGTCAGCTGGTAGAACTTCGCCCGGCGGTTGTTGTCGGAGAGGCCCCACTCGGCCGCGACCCAGCCGCGCCGCTCCATCCGGTGGAGCGACGTGTACAGCGCGCCCTCCTCGATCCGGAGGTCGTCGTCGGTGGTCTCGCGCACCCACCGGGCCACCGCGTACCCGTGCATCGGTCCCCAGGTGAGCGCCTTGAGGACCATCAGGTCCAGTGTACCCTGCAGCAGCTCCAGATCGGCGGCCACGACTCACCCCTGAACGGTTGATGGGAAGCTACGCCCGCGCCTCCGCGCGCGCCACCCCCCTCAACCGCTCAGGGGTCCGGCCCCTACCCCCGGCAGGCCGGCGGGCCGAAGCGCCCGCGGGCCGGCGATGGGGCCTGGTCCGGCGGGCTCTGCCGCGGCCACGTGTTGTCGTCCACGTTGCGGTCCGGGAAGCGGCAGTGCGGATCGAAGACGATCCGCGCGATCGGCCGCGCGCCGAAGTCCAGCTTCGCCTCGAAGGTGCGGCTCCCGCCGAACCACACGTCCACCGGCCAGGTCACGATCGCGGTCGAGTCGTCCACCACCACCGCGTTCGCCATCGGCCGCAGGCGCGGGCCCGCCGGCGCGAAGTGCACGGCCAGCACCACCGGCGAGGGCATCTGCCCGTCCTCGCGCACCGTCACCGTCGCCCGGCCGCCGCGGATGCGCGCATCGGCGATCGACCCGTCCACCGACTCCGTCGTGAACAGCCACGAGTACCAGAACCAGCCCAGGTCCCGACCGAGCGAACGGTCCATCGAGAAGGCGAAGTCCCACGGCGAGGGGTGCCTGAACCGCCACGCCTGCGCGTACTCCCGCATCGCCCGCTGCACCGCCGTGTCGCCCACGACCCCGCCCAGCATCGACAGCATCATCGGCGCCTTCTCGTAGCCCTGGAAGCCGTACATCGGTCCGCCGTAGTTCGCGTCCCACATCAGCGGCGCCTCGCGCTCGTTGCCGCTCACCGCCCCGTACGACTGGCCGATGCCGTCGAGGATCGCCGGCCGGCTCATCCGGTCGGCGCCCGAGAGGATGTTCATGTACTGGTTGAAACCCTCGTCCATGAACGGGTACCAGGTCTCGTTGGTGCCGAGCGTCATCGGCCACCACTCGTGCCCGGCCTCGTGGTCCGACGCGCCCGCCGCCGAGAAGATGATCATCGGGTACTCCATCCCGTTCTCGGGGCCGTCCACCAGCGTCAGGACCGGGAACGCGTACGGGATCCACAGGCCCGAGTAGAACTGGAGCGCGTGGCGGGCGATCGCCGCCGCCTGCGCGAACGCCTGGGCGCGCCACGGCACATAGAGGATGTGGACCGGCACCGGCCCTCTCCCCGGGATCGTCGCCCGGGTCGCGTCCCACACGTAGCGGCTCGAGGTGGCCCACGCGAAGTCGCCGGCGGTGTCGGCCACGAAGTGCCACACCAGGCGGTCGCCCGCCGCGGTGGCCTTCCCGGGCCCGGCCTCGTCCGCGCCGACGATGCTGCGCGTCGAGTCGGACTCCAGCACGTGCGCCAGCCGCTCGCGCGCCGCCGGCGTCAGCACCTCCTCGGGGTTCTGCAGCACGCCCGTGGCGCCCACCAGCCAGCCGGCGGGCACGTCGAGCCTCACGTCGAACCGGCCGAAGTTGTTGTAGAACTCCGACGTGCCGAGGTACGGCTCGGTGTCCCAGCCGCCCTCCCGCAGGTCGTCGAACACGGCCACCCGCGGATACCACTGCGCCACCTGGAACAGCGAGTCGCCCCACGCGCCCATCCGCACGCCGCGGGTGTCCGCCGGGATCGCGGGCACGGTGAAGTGCCAGTCGGCCTCCAGCGTGAAGCTGCCGTGCGCGGGCAGCGGCGCCTGGAGCGGGATGCTGACGGTGGTCAGGCGCAGGTCGTAGGGCGGCGGCACCCTGAACTGGAACGTCTGCCCGCCGCGCGTGACCGTGCGCGTCGTGGGCTGCGGGTTGGGGTCCACCGCCTGCCCGTCGATGCTGAGCGCGGTGATCCGCATCCCGTCCGTCTCGCGCAGCTCGGGCATGGCCTGCGAGCGCTCCTCGCCGGGCGCGAACAGGTTCTGGTCGAGGCGCAGCGTCACCCGCGTCATCGCGCTGTCGCCCGGGTTCTGGACGACCACGCGCTCGTGGCCCGTCACCGTGCCGGTGGCCGGGTCGAGCCGGGCCGTGATCGTGTAATCGGTCCACAGCTGCCAGTAGCGCGGGCCCGGGCGGCCGCTCGAGTCGCGCGTCCCCGCGGCGAAGGCCCGCCGGATCATGTCGGTCATCGGGATGTCCCGCCGCACGGCGCGCCCGGGATACGCGGGTTGCGCCTGGGCGCGCCCGTCCGCGGGCGCGAGCGCGAGGATGCCGAGCAGGCCGAGGGCCGTGAGCGATCTGCGCATGATGACTCCTAGTGGTGGTCGGCGGCGGGAGCGGCCGCGCCGGCGTCGCGCGGCACCACGTACCAGTCCGGATCCACGCGGAACGCGGCCGGGCTCGAGAGGTGGAGCGCCGTCGTTTGCCACGCCTCCACGGGATGGATCACGGTCCAGGCGCCGTCGGCGAGCGTCACCGCCAGCGGCATGTCGAAGCCGGGCACCACGCTCGTCCAGTGGTAGGCGAGCGTGTCGCCGGCGATCCGGTACTCGAACACCGGGATCATCGTGGTCCGGAGGTACTGGTCGAACACCTTGCCCAGGTCCCGGCCCGCCTGCTCGCTGATGTAGCGCTCGACCTGGCTGCCCATCACCGTCTGGTGCCAGAAGGTGCGGTTGAGGCCGCGCAGGATGCCGCGCCACTTCTCGTCGTCGCCCACGATCTGGCGGATCGTGTGCAGCAGGTTGCCGCCCTTGGGATACATGTCGCCCGAGCCCTGGGCGTTGACGCCGTAGGCCGGGACGATCGGCCGGTCGTTGCGGATCCAGTTGCGGTTGCCGCGGATGTACACCGCGCCCGAGTCCTTGCCCATCAGGCACTCGGTGTACAACCCCTCGGCGTAGTTCGCGAAGCTCTCGTGCACCCACATGTCGGCGTTGTCCTTCGCCGTGATGTTGTTGCCGAACCACTCGTGGGCGCTTTCGTGCACGATGATGAAGTCCCACTTCATCCCCAGCCCGGTGTGGCTCCAGTCCTGGCCGCGGTAGCCGTTCGCGTACCAGTTGCCGTACGACACCGCGCTCTGGTGCTCCATCCCGGTGTTGGGGACCTCGATCAGCTTGTAGCCGTCCTCGTACCACGGGTACGGCCCGAACCAGTGCTCGAAGCAGCGCAGCATCGACGCCGCCTGCACGAACTGGCGGCGCGCCGCGTCGAGGTGGTAGGCCAGCGGCCAGAAGTCGAGCGTGAGCTTGCCGCGCTCGCCGTCGACCACGTCGCCGAAGTGCGCGTAGGTGCCGGCCGCGACGGCGATGGCGTAGTTGTTGACCGGGTTGGCCTCGAACCACTCGTAGGTCGTGGTCCCGTCGCCGTTCGGCCGCACCAGCCGCAGCCGCCCGTTCGACACGTCGAACAGCGAGTCCGGCAGGGTGAGCGCGATGCGCTGGCTGTCGGGCTCGTCCGCCTGGGTGTCCTTGTTCGGCCACCAGATGCTCGCGCCGATCCCCTGGTCGGTGGTGACGATCCACGGGTGCCCGAGGCTGTCGGCCGTCCAGGTGAAGCCGCCGGACCACGGCGGCCGCGCCGCCGTCTGCGGGCGGCCGTGATACCAGACGGTGATGGTCCGCACGGCGCCCGCGGGCGCCGCGGCCGGCAGGGTGGCGAAGAACGCGTTGCCGTCGCGGCGGTACGGGACGCGCCGCCCGCCGGCCACCATGCTGTCCACCACCAGCGGCTCCTGGAGATCGATCTGCATCACGCGCGCGGGTCGCAGCACGCGGTAGCTGATGGCGTTCCACCCGCGGATGGCGCTGTCGGTCGGCG
>Ga0187779_10002412_pt1 | contig 11452 bp, 8 predicted proteins | sample 1015_Q2_SP10_10__FD_132435 | JGI IMG/M metagenome (GOLD analysis project Ga0187779, IMG submission 132435) | Tropical peat soil microbial communities from peatlands in Department of Meta, Colombia - 1015_Q2_SP10_10_MG | ecosystem: Environmental > Terrestrial > Soil > Wetlands > Peat | place... | reverse complement strand
TCTATTTGAAAGACTGCTCAACGACGAATACTCCCTGTTTTACGTGGCGACCGATCAGTCAGACGAGATTATCGGATATTTGGTTTCGAAAATTGAAGAACATTATGCGCATTTGATTAGTTTGGCCGTATTTCCCATCCAGCGAAGACTTGGAGTCGCGTCCCGACTCTTGGAGGCACTAATCACCACTGTTCGCAAAAGGAAAATTCATGAGATCAGACTCGAAGTCCGACCCGACAACAAGCCGGCAATCAAACTTTACTCACAATTCAAATTTAGCGTGGAGACCATTATTCCACAGTACTACTCGGATGGTTCACCAGCATCTCTGATGAGGAGAGTAATCGAATGAAGTGTCGATTATTCCTAATTGACATTGGTGAAGATAGGACTCGATCAGAACCTTCTGTGAGATTATGGGGGGTGGACGACAAGGATCGTCGAATTTTAATTGTCTTAACCAAACTGAGACCGTACTTTTATAACGTATCCAAAGACGATGCAAACATAGCTGAGCTCAAGCAATCGATCTCCCGGGCTTTCCCCCTCGTAAATCTCACGATCGAGGATAGGAGTCGATTAGGTAGAACCATCAAATCACTGAAGATTAGCTGCCCAGACTCCGAAGTAATGAGCGAATGTGTCAAGAGCGTACGCAAAGAAGACAAGGCTGGCGAGCTGTTCGAAGAAGATCTCAGATTATCCGTCCGCTATATGACCGACTTCAACGTAACCCCAAGCGCTTGGCTCGAGTTTGATGTCGAACCCACATCAATCGACCAAGTTCACGCGGACGAAACTTATGCTGCAACAGTTGAGCCTAGGAACATTGAACTCCCAACACCCAGCCTTCGAGTTATGGCGTTCAGCATCCTAGTAATCGGAACAAAGGGTTCCGCTAAGCCCGAACGTGATCCAATTCGCGCAATCGCAGTCGCCACAAACCACGAGGAGCCGGTCCTGAAGATAGCTGAAAAAGACGATGAACAAATCATAAGGTGGTTCATTCGAAAGGTAAGGTCTGTCGATCCCGATATTCTGGTTGGCTTCAACACCAATCGGGTCCAATGGCCCTACCTGTTAGAGCGCTGTAAGAGAAACAAAGTGAACTTAGAGGTTGGAAGGGATTCCAGCGAGCCGCGTCACAGCTTGTACGGTCATATCGCAATAGCGGGACGGGCAAATCTGGATCTCCTTGATTATGCAAACGGCGTTGCCGACCTTAAAGTCAAGGATTTGGCTAATCTAGCCGCTTACTTGCAGGTCACTTCCGCTGCCGAAATTCAGTCCATCGACGATCTGGAACTTGTTCCCCTTTGGACTAAGGATGCGGGTCGGAAGAGGCTGACGCGAAATACTGCTGAAAATGCTACAGCCTGTCTAGAGCTTGGAAATTTGATTTTGACCTATGCAGTGCAGCTCTCCGCGTTGACTCGTCTGCCACTTGATCAAGTTTTGGCAGCCGCGGTTGGTTTTCGCGTCGACTCATATCTCCTTAGACGCGCACACATGAGGGGAGAGTTAATTCCACCTCGCAATGAGCAACCTTTCTTTCCATATCGAGGCGCAATCGTTCTTGAACCTCAACCCGGCTTACACGAGAACATCGTCGTTCTAGACTTTGCGTCTATGTATCCAAACCTCATGAGAAATTACAACCTCTCTCCCGACACTCTCCTTAGACCTGGCGAAAGCGTGCCTGCTGAAGAAACGTTCGTGATTCCAGAGGTAAACCACCGATTCCGCAAGAAACCCGACGGCCTTTACCGTCTAGCTCTATCCGATCTTCTAACCGAACGAATGTCAATTCGGAAAGAACTACTGAAACTTAATCCTAAGTCTTCAAGATACAAGGAACTTGCAGAACGCGAAAGAGGAGTTAAGATCATCGCAAATGCGTGCTACGGCTACGCCGGATGGGTCGGCGCACGCTGGTACGTCAGAGAAGTCGCAGAATCCGCTACCGCCCTCGGAAGAGATACCATCACCAGAACTGTCGCAAAAGCGAAGGAATTGGGTCTGCGAGTAATATACGGTGACACTGACTCAATCTTTGTCGAGAATCAGCCAGAAAAGGTCGAAGCACTTCTGGAATGGGCTAAGAGTGCTCTCGACTTGGAAATAAGACCCGAGCGGAACTATACGCGAGTGCTGTTCACGGAAGCGATGAAACGTTACGCTGGGTTACTCAACGACGGATCGCTAGATATCGTTGGGTTAGAGGTAGTTAGAGGTGATTGGTCAGAGATTGCTAGACACCTTCAGGAGGAGGTGTTAGTTAGTGTCTTGCGAAATCGGTCACCAGATGAAGCTGTGGAGAAAGTCAAGTCGACAATTCAGAAGCTAAAGCGAGGTGAGATTCGAGTTATTGATCTGACAATCCGGAAGGGCTTAACGAAACCCGTAACCGAGTATGCAGTGCGTTCGCCCCATGTGGAAGTTGCTAAGAAACTGCTGAAAGAGGGATGGGATCTGAAGTCGGGCGACCAAGTAGCATATGTAATCGTTAAGGGCCCTGGAAGGCTTTACGAGAAAGCAGAGCCTTACAGTCGTGTTTCATCAAGCCAAGTTGATGTAGACTATTACGTAGCGAATCAGATCAAGCCCGCTGCGATGAGGATTCTCTCAGTTTTCGGCGTGAGCGAGAAGCAGCTGGAAGATTAGGGAGCGCCAGCTACTTCGGGGAGTGTCATGATGCGTACGGAGTTCGGTCTACGCGTGAGTTCCGCGATTCGGTCGCCGACTATTACCTTCACCCCATGCTCTTCGGCCAAGTCGACGACGCGCTGAGTAACCACGCCATCGAATACGATGGTCTCCACCGCTTGGTATCCACCATTATCCGGAGGCAACACGAGTTTGCTGGCAAGTTCGCTAACTGGTAATCGGGCAATCTCGCCCATATTCTGATCGAGTAGAACTCCCTCCAGCGTACCCCGCAATTCTCTTGCTTTCAACACAAGGTTCTGCGGAAGCTGCACTGGGGGTGGCCTTTGGACTACCGGTGCCTCGACACGTTGAGTAACTTGACGTTGAGGAACTTGCTCCTGTCTGCCAGCTTCGACCGGTGATTTTTCGCGGAGGCACTTCATGATTTCCTTTGGCGTGAGTTCTTCGACTTCTTTACCGAGAGGTGCTCGAGTTAAGTAGTCGACTGGAGCTACTTGCATGAGTTCCTTCAGGATCAGCTCTCCCCCGCGGTCGCCGTCTAGGAAAGCCGTCGTTTCCTTTGTCTTGCATAGGTCGATGATTGTTTGTGGGATTTTCGTACCTTCAATTGCAACTGCGTTCCTTATCCCACATCTCAACAGTAGTACAACGTCAGCTCTGCCTTCTACTAGGATGATCGACGGGCTACTCCCCACGTCTGGGCCAGCAGGCAAATGGTCGGGACCGTAAGATGCTACATCCGATGATCGAATGATTCCCGAGACCTGTTTTACCATCTCATCAGTGCTGGGTGAATCTTCAACAACCCAAGTTCGCAGGATATCCTTTGCTTTGTCCAAGATTTGACGTCGCTTATCTTCTCGAATATCTGCGACCTTGTCCAGCGTTACCTTGGCTAAGCAGGGACCGATTCGGTCAACACTTTGGATTGCAGCGGCGATGATCGCCGTCGAAGTTTTGTCCAGGCTTGACGGTATCGTGATCGTGCCGTAAGTTCTGTCCTGCTTCGAGTCGAGTTGAATCTCTATCCTACCTATTCTGCCCGACTTCTGAAGCTCTCTTAGATCAAGCTCAGGCCCGAACAGCCCCTCGGTTTGACCGAAGATTGCGCCAATTACGTCAGGTTTTTCGACTACGCCCTCTACATCGAAGCGGGCGACTACCATATACTTTGTAGTTGAATACTGTGAATTTGTTCCCAATTAGGAATGATCCTCCTTTAGTGCTCACGTTGCCGTCTACGACTATTTGACTAGACATGAGCATTCGAGGTTACCATCGAGCGTTCGCCATATAAACGCTGTGTACTGGACGCATGGGAACCATCAGAAAGCGTCTTATCTGGCGCGGATTTGTGAAAGGCGAAGTTTGGAGAGGAACGACTTGGTAAAGATCGGGATTAACGGTTTTGGGAGAATTGGTCGCTGCTTCTTTCGTGCAGCAAACCAAAAGGGCCTCGAAATCGTGGCCGTGAACGATGTAACCGACTCGAAAACCTTGGCTCACCTCCTGAAATATGACTCGGTTTTCAGAAAGCTGCCCTCCACTCTGCGGGTAGATCCAACTGGCTTTTCAGTTGACGGAAAGCTCGTGAATGTGTTGGCCGTGCGAGAACCCGCCGAGATACCTTGGTCAAAGTTCAACGTCGATATTGTTGTTGAATCGACCGGTCTTTTCACGAATCGGGAGGCTGCGGCGAAGCACATGGTCGGAGGGGCAAAGAAGGTTTTGATTTCTGCTCCTGCAAAGAATCCTGATATCACCATAGTTCCCGGTGTGAATCTTGAAAAGTATGATTCTAAGAAGCATAATGTTGTCTCGTTAGCTTCTTGCACCACGAACTGTGTGACGCCACTTGTTAAGGTGTTGCATGATACTTGTGAAATCAAGCATGGATTCATGACGACGGCTCACGCATACACGAATGATCAGCGAATATTGGATTTGCCACATCATGATCTTAGACGCGCTAGGGCAGCAGCGGTATCCATAATTCCCACGTCGACGGGAGCCGCCATCGCCGTGACTGAAGTGCTTCCAGAATTAAAGGGAAAGCTGGATGGAGTAGCTCTACGGGTGCCCGTCCCTGATGGATCAATCGTGGATCTAGTTGCGGAGGTTAAACGCAGCACAACCGTTGCAGCTGTAAACTCAGCGTTCATGGACGCTGCAGCTGGACCGATGAAGGGCGTGCTGGAATACTCCGATGAACCCTTAGTGTCTGCAGATATCATAGGCAACCCTCATTCCGCAATCTTTGACTCGTTGTCAACTATGGTGCTTGACAGCAACTTGGTCAAAGTATTCGGCTGGTACGATAATGAATGGGGATATTCGAACAGGATCGTAGATATGGTTCAGAAGATGGCCCAGAACCTATAGAATGAACTCGAAAGACTCCAGGGCACGCTTTTTCCGTGTTGGATTGTCGATTTTATTTTGGAGTCTCTCGAGGTATTTCGGCAATTCTTCAATGCTCCGGACCTCCGACCTAGTTAACTCGCGAAGGTTTTTCCACAAAACCAGATTCACGTGAAGACTATGAGCGATGAGGGTACGCGAGAGTTTCTTGGCCAAGGAGGTCCCCTCGCGGTCGAAGTCTGTCAACACGATAATTCGCTTTGCATCACCAAGTCTCTCCACGAAACCTACAGGACTTTGCCGACTGCTCTGTAAACATTCGATCGGACCTGTGATACCCATTATTCTCAGTGATTCGCGGTCCTTCTGTCCCTCCACTATGATCGTGGAGCCGTTTGAAGATTCGAACGCGACCTGTTCAATCAACTGTCGGAATCGTTCGAGTCTTACGTTAGCTGGCGCGCGCATCTCTGTCCTGTTACCTTGTTATTTGAATCTGTTCCATCTTTTGTAGTAATAGCGGGTTCTTGGCAAATTCGGCTCGCACGGGCTCCAGAATTTTTATCAAGCTAGATGTGACGCCGGCTTTGAGGTCGGCCGGGTGAATCTTGCCTTCTCTGTAGTGAGCTTCCAATTCCGCGAAAGTCATGTAGGTTGTCGGGCCGCCGTATTTTTCTGGCCGCTCGATGTGGAGGGAGCCGGTCCATGGAAATGATACGTAGTGAGCCAGTTCGATTATGCTGTTGTTTTCTAAATCCTTCGGTGGACAGTAAGCTTTCTGAATTTTGCTTTTGATCACGTCGGGTTGGTCATGGATCAAAATGCTGCTGTCTGGAAGACTCTTGGACATCTTGGATGAGATTTGCGAGTTGAGCTCTGCATTTTCGTCAAAGTTGCCAAAATTCATCTTCTTTGCTCCCGCCAGTCCGACAATGAGGTGAGTGTGAACGCATGTTGGCTTTCTCCACCCCAATTTATCGGCAACGTCTCTCGCGAGGGCGTGAGCCTTTCGCTGATCCATCCCTGCGCATGCAACATCAAGCTTCAACTCGAAGATGTCGGCTGCTTGCATGCTGGGGTAGAATGTGGCTGCGGCCTCCATGTCCTTGCTGTCTATCTCTCTGCCCATAATCGGCAAGGCTCTCCAGACACGGCTTACGTTCACTGATTTGGCTATGCGAACCACTCGTTCCCAGTATTCGCGTTTTGATGCCAGGTCGGATGCCCAGGAGTAGGTTGCTTGAGAGGGAGGTATTCCGAGGGCAGTGAAGCATTGTATGAAATATTCACCACAGATCCTTATGCTGTCCATGTTTCCCCCGAGCTTGTTATTTATCCAAGAATGCCAGTCTGCGATGAAAATGTTGAAGTCGAATCCTGCATTAATCATGTCCAGAATTTTTCTTCCGCATACCAGACCCATTCCAATGTGCATTAATCCGCTTGCTTCAAATCCCCAGTACGCTCGAGGGCGCGTGTTAGTTTCTAAGATTGCTCTGAGTTCTTCACGGGTTATTACTTCCTCTGTTCCTCTCTCGACGAGTTGCAGCCGATTTTCCAGATCCATGTGTCTAATCTCCATCGCTATTTTGTAAGCGCCTATGTTACCAAAGTGCATGCTATTCTACTTTCGCTGGAGCGGATTCGCCGCAGAGACAGATCGTTATCTATCTCTTGTAGCCCACAACACTAACACGCAAACTTCATGGAAGGGCGTCGCCCCACTCAGTTGGCTCTCTCGGAGGTGGGCAGCTATGGTGCCTCTCCAGCGTTCTCCTTCTTGCGTATGGTAAATAGTCTGGTCAGATCCAATTCCATTGCGGTCACTGGGTCCTCTAGTTTCCAATTCTCGATTACTTGCGGATGAACCTCCCCTATTGTTCCCACTTGGTTGTCGTGGACTAAGATGGTTCCGACTCGGCCTTCTAGAAAGCTGGCGTTGTTGGTGGCTTTGAGGTCAAAGTTGAATCCTAGATTGAGCGTTAGAGTCTCTAGAATTGACTTCATCCCGGTGAAATTGGCGTGTGCGTGTGCAGAGACACAGCACAGTTTGCGGATATCTATCGGTTGTTGGTTCCAAATTGTGCAATCTCCCACCTCGAACAGGTTTTGTGGATACTGAACGTGTGTATTGTTTGACAAGAACTCAAGCAAGCTTGGTAGTAGTTCAGGACGGAGGCACCTTAAGGTTATGACTTTGGGGTTGCTGATTTCGACCAGGCTCGTTTCTGGCTTATTCATCTTAGAGAAAACTTTTTCCTGGTTAGTCATCATGAATGTTAATACCTCTTGGAATCCGAAGCCTACCATGAGGCCTCTTACCTTGTCGGAGTAGTCTTCTAGTGGGGAGAGGCCACCTATAGTAAGGTCGGACGGCCATTCTGGCGTGATTTGGTTGAGTCCGTATGCAATCGCGATATCTTCGATTACGTCGTTCGGGTGGAGAATATCAAGTCGATAGCAGGGGATCACCACGGCTAGCGTTTTGGAGTTCAGCAGCCGTGCGTCAAAGCGGGTTCGTCTAAGCAACTTGATAATTCGCGATGGCTCAGTTTGAGCCCGGTAATTTCATTCACATGTTGAATCGATATGCGAATAATTCTGCTTTTCAGGTCTGGCGTCATGACAGGTTTTGATTTCGCGTATTCGTAGTGGATGCTTGCAGGGTGCAGTTTTCCTCCTCTATCTGCAAGAGTCGTTGCGAGAATTGTTAGGCAATTTAGTACTGTTTTCTCATTCGTTCCTGTGACTTCTACGAGGATATTTCTGGTCTCTGGTACTATTCTTCCCAAGTCGTGGGAGTTTATGATAGGTGGAAATGAAAGGACTTGATTCTTCGTATCCATCAATATTGGCAGTTTCTCTCGGTCTGCGAGGATTTGGCCATACTCAATTCCTTTAGGATGCTCTTGGAGTATTTCGCGTAATGACATTGGTTCCGTTCCCTGTAACGGTATGAATCTCACGCTATCAGGATCTGCGATTCCATACCGTAAGGGTGGGGAGATGAGATCGAAGTCGTAGAATCCGATTGAGGATCGCTTGCGTTTGCGTCCGTAGCTTTGGTCTAGTTTTTCCTGAAGTTGGATTACTCCGCGAATTGTTTCATCGCTCATCCTGACTCCGCGAGCGACGACGCACGCTATGTACGGTCTAATGTTTTTGAGCTCTCTGTCTACGGTAATGGTCGTGGCTATCTTGCTTGAAGTCTCGTACTTCTTCAAGCCTGTTTCTATTTCTAGAATTCCTCGGAGCGCACGTGCTATTCCCTCCGTGCTCCATGTGTCCGGGCGATTTGTGTCGACGTTCTCGATTTGTAGTTCCGCATCATCTTTCAGCGAGGATGTTGCTCGTTCTCCGATTGCCAGATTAGAGATTTCACATTTGATTGAGTAGAACAGTTCGTTCAATTGATCTTCGTTACGTGGTAGCTGTTTTCCCATCAAGTGTTCGAGGTCGGTAAGATTCGATGTGATCGAAACCAAGATTATAGTGCCTTCTGTTTTCTGATCCATTCGAGATCTTGGGCGAAGAGCATGCGAATATCATCTAGTCCTGCGTGCATCATGAATAGGCGATCAACCCCAATTCCCCATGCGAGGACTGGAACCGTGATGCCGAGCGGAAGTGTTAGCTCGGGTCTGAAGATTCCTGAGCCTCCGAACTCTAGCCAACCGTAACCTTTCTTGTATGCTTGGAGTTCAACGCTTGGTTCGGTGAACGGGAAGTAGTCTGGTTTGAACCTGACTTTGTCAGCGCCGGCGATGTCGACTGCGAAGCGTTGAAGTACACCTAGCAGGTCGCGCAGAGAGAGGTTGGGGCCTACAATGATTCCTTCAACCTGATTGAACTCGGTAAGGTGGGTACGGTCCACCGGGTCCGGCCTGAAGCATCGGACTACTGAGAAGTATTTTCCAGGTATTTTGAGATTTTTGCTGACTAATGTTCGAGCGCTGATCGCGGTTCCTTGACTCCGAAGAATCAGTTTCAATGCTTCCGAACGTGAGTACTTGTAGCCCCAGCCTGTTGAGCCTGTCTTCCACCCGTTTTCATGTGTCTTTGCCACCGGGTCCATAAATCGTTCATATTCGCCTAGCTGGCCCAAGCGGTCGGTCTCGATGAGGTACAGGTCGTGGATTTCGCGGGCGGGATGATCTTGTGGCATGAATAGTGCGTCGCAATTGAAGAACATGAGTTCTACTGTGGGGCCGGTCATCTCTTCGAATCCTAGAGCAACTAGTTTCGCTTTCAAATCGTCAAGAAACTGGCGATACGGCTGTTTCTTGCCTGGCCAAGTGGGCGTGACGGGAGCTTCGAGGTTGTATTTTCGGAAGGCTACGTTCTGCCATCGGTGTGTAGTAATTAATTCCGATGTAAGTTCGCTGACTTCGGATGGAACGGTAATTCCCTGCTGCAAAACTTGCCAGCCTTGCGATGTTAACTCAACATAGCGTTTAGTGTGCTTCTTGCTGACGAGCAAACGTCTTCGTCTTAGTGTTTCAAGGTCACTTCGAAGGTTAGCGGGCAGTTCTTCAACACTGTATCCCGGTTTGGTGGCGATCAAATCGAGGGTTTGCTCAAGGTTGCTCTTGTCTGGTATCGAGTGGGCTTTTAGCACAACTTTGTCGAATTGGGTTGAGACATCACACCAATGGGTATTCTTAACCCAGCCAAGCACGACCGGGGCAAGTGACGGTGGAATATCAGCATGCTTTAACGCCTGCTCGAGTAGAGTCTCCCCTCCTAGGTCCAATACGGCCTGCACAAGTCTTCGTTCTGGCAAGCCGCGCTTTGCATAATCTGCTCCTTCGCCAGTGAGATTTACCGTCACTTGGTCTGACTCTGAAACTCTTACTAACTCTCTTTCTTGGAGACCTGCGAGGGCGCGTGTCGCTGAAGCATTGTCATGTCCTGATATTGAGATTAGCTCGTCGAACGAGGAGTTGCCGCCCGTGCTTTGCAAGGCTTTCATGACAGCAGCTTCGTTCTCTCGCAAATCTACCATTTAGATTGCCTCATTAAATTAGACTTCAGGAGCTTAGGCTTAGAGGTCGAATAGTTCGTAAGCGTTGAAAACGCCGTCACCTACATTCATATCGTCGGCCTCTGATCTCGCTGTTATCTACTTTGCCGTATATTAGATTCGTGATATGTATACGACCATGGTCATAATGCGCGTGGTCGCGATTTAGAAGTCTTTAGCATTGAAGAGGAATTCTTGAAATGTATCCTTCGCCTTTTCTCTACGTTCTTGATGTTGAATCAGAAACTTCTCCACTCGTTCTGCCAGGATATTCTTGCATTCTCCGCACATTATGTTACCTGAGAGGCAATTGTACCTAAGTTCATCTATCTCTTTCGCGTTCATGAAGAGAAAGTAGTCGTAAGCGTATACGGAACAGACATCCGGATTAGCTCCTAGCCTCTTCTGTTCCTCGATTGTTGCTCTGCCGCCAGTAAAGGCGCTCAGGATTTTTTTCTTTGCAACGCTGGGTGGATCTATCGTGAAGATAGCGGTTTCGGGGAGTGAGGCTGACATTTTTCCACCGCGTCCCAGTCCAGGGACGAATCTGCAATGAATTTGGGCTGGTTTGTAGTAACCGAGCTTCGGTGCGACGTCTCGTGTGACGCGCCAATATGGATCCTGATCGATCGCTGCAGGAATGAGACATGGAACATTGTGTCCGACTAGGGCCGACTCTAGGAATGCTGGCGCGGCTTGGATGGCAGGGTAGAACAGTAAACCTATGTTCGTACTTTCCTGAAAGCCGAAAACTGCTTTGGCTGTGGAGAAGGTAACGTGCTTAGCGATACTGAGCGCTAAAGAGTAGAGAGTATCGATATTTTTCGTATCGAATATGATTCTTGTCTTCTTTGGGTCGAATCCTAATGCAATGAGATCAAGAGCGTTCTCGTAAGCCCATTTCGCAGGCTCCTGCATCGTGAAGTTATCATGATAAAGAAATCGCTCATCGTCAGTTATCTGAAAGTATAGCTTCGCGTCAAATTTGTCCTGGAGGTATTTGGTGAAGATCCAAGGGGCAAGATGGCCAATGTGAACAGGTCCTGACGGTCCTCGACCTGTATAGAGGACGAACTTCTCGCCATTCTCATACTTCTGTAGCAGCCAGTCAACGTCGCGGTGCGAAAAGAAGATGCGCCTTTCTAATTGTGGATGCAATTCTCCCGCATCCTTGCCTAGTCGTTCAAGCAGTTCAGGCGTGAGCGGTTGAGTGCCGAATTCCCTTATCAGTTTCTCATAATCGATCTTTCCTGAAACCTCCCAGGGAGTTACGACCATTTCTTCATTATTTGTAGACATCGCTGAAATCGACTTCTGAATACTAAATAGCCAGATAGGCAATGCGCTTTCTCTAAAGAAGGTTTGGCCGCGCTTGGTTGAAGATCTCGAAAAATTCGA
>Ga0187779_10002409_pt1 | contig 11466 bp, 9 predicted proteins | sample 1015_Q2_SP10_10__FD_132435 | JGI IMG/M metagenome (GOLD analysis project Ga0187779, IMG submission 132435) | Tropical peat soil microbial communities from peatlands in Department of Meta, Colombia - 1015_Q2_SP10_10_MG | ecosystem: Environmental > Terrestrial > Soil > Wetlands > Peat | place... | reverse complement strand
GGTATCTCCTATCCCTTCAGACAGCAGTATTCCGAGACCGACAGAACTCTTTATCATGCCGGTAAAGAGAGGTCCCGCCTCTGATATTCCGACGTGTAGAGGGTACCTGAATGAGCGCGAAAAGAGCCTGTATGCGTCAACGGTAGTCGGCACATTCGATGCCTTGAGCGAGACTTTTATATCTCTGTAGCCCAGCCCTTCGAGGATGTTTATATGCTCGGCTGCGCTTTCCACTAAGGCCTCAGGTGTCGGATGGCCGTACTTCGCGAGAAGCTTCTTTGTCAGGGAGCCCGCATTTACTCCTATCCGGATAGGGATCCTTTTCTCCCCGGCGGCCGAGACGACTTCCGCAACCTTCCATTTTGCCCCGATGTTGCCGGGATTAATCCGCAGCCCGTCGACTCCCTGCCGTATAGCTTCGAGGGCCAACCTCCAGTCGAAGTGTATATCCGCGATTACGGGGATCGAGGCGGATTTCTTAATCTTTCCTATGGCCTCCGCAGCCGCCATATCGGGCACCGCTATCCTTATGATCTCGCAGCCGGCCTCTGCAAGGGCTCGGATCTGTTTTCCCGTTGCCTTTGCATCCCTCGTATCAGTCTTCGTCATCGATTGAACGGAAATAGGGTACCCACCCCCAACGGGTACACTGCCCACGTGTATTACCTTTGTAGTTCTTCTCTTCTTAACCAACGTCATCATCCCTTTCTGCTGATTTCCATCGCCCTGAAATTACCCTTATTCTCAACCCCTTGTTCCTCTTTTCTCTCTGTACGCTTTCACCGCTTCAGCGTGTTCCCCGAGGGTGACGGAAAACGTATGGGTGCCATCTTGGTTCGAGACAAAGTATAGATACGGGACATCAGAAGGGTTCAGCGCCGCCCTGATGGATTTGAGACCGGGCGATGCGATGGGGCCCGGCGGCAGTCCTTTTATGAAATAGGTATTATAGGCAGTCTTCTTCAGGAGGTCGGCCTTCGTGATCCTCTCTTTCGAACTCTTCACGCCGTAAATGGCGGTCGGATCTGCCTGGAGAAGCATGTGCTTCTTGAGTCTGTTATAATACACACCGGCGATGACAGTCCGTTCGCCCTCGGAGATCGCCTCTTTTTCTACGATGGACGCCATGGTCAGCACCTCTTTTTCGGAGACATTCAGTTCCATCTGTCGCATCATCATCTCTTCGTCGAACTGGTCTCTCATGCGGTTCAGCATGAGGATAAGCACGTCCTTGGCATCGAGCCCCTTCGGAAACCTGTACGTATCAGGGAAGAGGTAGCCTTCGAGGGACGGGGCATCCACATCGAAGGCCTCCAGGAACTCCCTGTCTGTGCATAATTTCTGAAATTCGGCTGGTTCCGTGCCTATCACCGAAGAAAACTTTTCCCCTATCTCCCAGAGGGAATCGCCCGGAATAACGGTGATTTCGTATTCGATGATCTTCCCCTTGCGGATCGCGTTAAATATCTGGAGCGGGCTCATTGAACCCCAGAGCGGATAGAACCCTGCCTTGATCTTCCTGTCTGCGCCCGTGACCCTGCCGAGAAGGAGGAAAACCCATTTGTCCCTCAATATGCCTTTTTCAGACAAGCCTTCGACAATCTCTTTGAAAGAGGATCCTCTCTTTATTTCAAACTCCATCGACTGGTTGCCGAAGGGAAGAGGCATGACGAGTTGAAGAGCAGAATAAACGAGGAAGACAACCAAAAGCGAAGCCGCCATGATGATTATATTTCTTTTCATCTAAATTTAGGATGCCAGAAAAAGACAGCCCCTGTAAAGTGGAAGCAGAGATGGAATCCATCGCGTAAGGCTCATCCTGTCCGCATCCCCCCGATACTCCTTCAGGAAATGAGAGAGGCGACCGGTGAATTCACCGGTCGCCTCTCGAATCACGGGATATTGCTTTCTCCTAATACATGCCTTCCATGCCGCCGCCCGGCATAGGCGGCATCTTCTTTTCCTCTTCCGGGATTTCGGAAACCATCACGGATGTCGTCAGCATGAGCGAAGCGACTGACGCTGCGTTCTGAAGGGCGGTTCTCGTTACCTTCGTCGGATCGATAATCCCGGCCTTCATCATATCGACATACTCCTCGCTCTGAGCGTCAAACCCATAGTTTACGTCTTTTGAGCCTTTCACCTTTTCAACAATTACGGAACCTTCGACTCCCGCATTATTGACGATCTGGCGTATAGGCTCTTCGAGGGCCTTCATAACAATGCCAACGCCGATCTTCTGGTCATGGTTATCGAGCTTAAGATTCTTCAGTGAAGGGAGGCACCTCAGGAGCGCAATTCCGCCTCCCGGGACTATCCCTTCCTCCACAGCGGCCCTCGTTGCATGGAGTGCGTCTTCGACCCTCGCCTTCTTCTCCTTCATCTCCGTTTCGGTCGCGGCGCCGACGTTAATCACCGCGACACCTCCGACGATCTTCGCGAGACGTTCCTGGAGTTTCTCCCGGTCGTAATCGGACGTCGTCTCTTCAATCTGCGCCTTAATCTGCTTAACCCTGCCCTGGATCTTCGCATGGTCGCCTGCGCCTTCAACAACTGTTGTGTTCTCCTTATCAACGGTGATCTTCTTTGCCCTTCCGAGGTCAGAGATCTTGATGCTCTCGAGCTTGATACCCAGGTCCTCGGATATCATTGTGCCGCCGGTGAGAATTGCGATATCCTCGAGCATCGCCTTTCTCCTGTCCCCGAATCCAGGGGCCTTTACAGCGCAAACCTGAAGGGTGCCGCGGAGTTTATTTACGACGAGTGTAGCGAGTGCCTCGCCTTCCACGTCCTCTGCGAGGATGAGAAGGGGCTTGCCCATCTTTGCGGTCTGCTCGAGTATCGGGAGAAGATCCTTCATGCTCGATATCTTCTTCTCGTTGATGAGGATAAACGCATCGTCAAGATTACATTCCATCCTCTCAGGATCGGTTATAAAGTATGGAGATATGTACCCGCGGTCAAACTGCATTCCCTCTACTACATCGAGCGTTGTCGCCATGCTCTTTGCCTCTTCCACGGTAATAACCCCGTCTTTTCCGACCTTGTCCATCGCCTCTGCGATAAGTTCCCCGATGGACGGATCGTTATTCGCCGAGATGGTCCCGACCTGCGCAATCTCCTTCTTATCCCCCACCTGCTTGCTGAGTTTTTTCAGGTCTTCGAGAACGACTTCAACGGCTTTCTCGATTCCCCTCTTCAGATCCATCGGGTTTGCGCCAGCAACGACATTCTTTATCCCCTCCCGGTAAATTGCATGCGCAAGGACCGTCGCCGTTGTAGTTCCGTCACCGGCAACATCTGAAGTTTTCGATGCGACCTCCCTCACCAGCTGCGCACCCATGTTTTCCCATGGGTCCTTGAGCTCTATCTCCTTCGCAACCGTAACGCCGTCCTTCGTGATGGTCGGCGCCCCGTATTTCTTATCCAAAATCGCGTTTCTTCCCTTCGGCCCAAGAGTCGCCTTGACCGCATTCGTGAGCATGGTGACACCGCTCAATATCGCTCTCTGAGCTCCTTCATCAAATAATAGTTGTTTAGCCATAAATAACCTCCTTTATTTTCTTATTTCTCCAGAATTCCTAATATGTCTTCTTCCCTGATTATCAGGTACTCGACATCATCCATGGTTACCTTGGAACCGGAATACTTATCGAACAACACGCTGTCGCCCACTTTGACGGACACTGGCTGCAGCTTTCCATCGTCGGTTATCCTTCCCGGCCCTACAGCCACGATTTCGCCCTTCTGCGGCTTCTCCTTTGCTGTGTCGGGAATATACAGCCCCCCAGCAGTCTTTTCAGCCTCTTCGGAGTATTTCACCAATACCCTGTCCCTGAGCGGTTTAAACTTCATAACGTTTCTCCTTTCTTCTCATAAAGATATTGTTAGCACTCATATGCCGCGAGTGCTAATATAATTTTTTATCGCGTCTTATGACAAGTACAATTCTTGGACAAAATGAGGCAATAATTGGTAATAATGACTAATAGCTTCTGATTACTCGTATTTTAGAATAATTTTAGCTGATATCTCTTTTCTTCTTTTCTATAAAGGCAGTTACGGCCTCATTAAAAAAATCCCCCATCTTCCTGACTTCAGCGGATATCCTCGTTTCATAGAGTTTAAGCCCTTCCCTGAGTTCCGAGGCGAAGGCCGAATGAAATGAGTCGTTCTTAACTGAATCCTCTACCCTTGCCCGGCTATAGAGGTAGATATCCGATACGATCGTCCGGGCGAGCCGCCTCGCTTTTTCGATCAGTTCATCAGGTTGCCCCACTTTTATCTTTTCAGTTACGGGTTGTGACGGTCTCTCGTCAGTTCCTTTAGATTCCGCAATCGTTTCTCCTGAAAACCTGCTGCCCGTATCTTCCCTTCCCTCTCCTGCGTCCCCCTTTCTTTCAGGAGCCTCTTGCGGGAAGGCCTTCTTCAGAGCATTGACCTTCTGAAGCAGCGATTCTTCAATCTGGTACTCCTCGATATAGGCATCGGCCCCGTGGAGGGAGTCAGGCTCCCTACGGTATCTGTTCTTGTCATAGAGGGAGGCAACAAGGATTATCTTCATTCCCTTCGTCTCTGGTCTCTTCCTCAACCTTTCTGAAACCTCAAAACCGTAAATCTTTGGAAGAGACACACTCAATAAAATAAGAAAGGGCAGCTCCTTGGCAGCGTTCACCAGGGCCTCTATTCCGTCGGCAGCAACGCTAACGGCATATCCGCTGGCAGTGAGAATGGATTTAATCCTCCTCGCTATTAAAGGGTCTTCGTGAGCCACAAGCACCGTATTCTCATCAAGAGGTCTTGCCTGGGGCAGTGGCTTCTTCACCAGGAGTACCGTACTGCACTTGGGACACTTAAACCGCGTGCCGTCAGATCCAATCTTTTCGTCAGCGATTTTGAGTCTTATCTTACATTTCGGACATATTATGACCATTGCCTCCGTCTCCTTCTCGGCAACCAGAGTTTTATGGTAATCAAACCAAAGAGAAAACCCCCGAGATGGGCAAACCACGCAACGCCTCCCTGGCTTAACCATCCCTGCGTGATGACGCCATTGACAAGCTGTATAATAGCCCAAAACACGATAACAATCAAGGCAGGGACCTTCACGATCTGCCAGAAGAAGCCAAAAAAAAGTACCGTATGAACCCTTGCACGGGGGAAAAGTATCAGATAGGCCCCAAGCACTCCTGATATGGCGCCGCTGGCTCCGATCATGGGCACATGGGAAGCGGGGTCCGTTAGGGCATGAGAATAAGCCGCAACCGCTCCAGCGAGAAGGTAGAAGAGAATGAACTTGAAATGCCCTATGCTGTCCTCGATGTTATTGCCGAATATCCAGAAATAGAGCATATTGCCTCCGAGATGGAGAATACCGCCGTGTAGAAACATGGAGGAAAAGACTGTCGCAAAAGGCGAGATCGGTTGGTCTGTCTCGTGCGTCATGAGATTGTAGGGAATGGCACCGTAGGAAAGGGCGAACTGCTGTTCTCCAAGGGGTGAGAAGATCTCCCAGAGATAGAGAAAGATATTCAGGGCTATCAGTCCTATGGTGACAAAGGGGACAACCGTCGTCGGATTTTCGTCCTTGAAGGGGATCAATCCGGTTCACCATTGAGCGCGAAGGAGAAGAAAGTTTCTTCCATCCCCTGCGCGGCATGAACAGAATCCATAGAAGTGATTATATCACGCCGGAATCCTATCCGTTCAGAAGCCGTAGGGTGACCCTATTTCGGTTCCTGCCGGCATTAGGGCTTCAACCCCCTCTGCCGGCCTCCATCTTCACTGAGCTGCTTCTATCTTCACCCGAACAAGAGGAACTTCTCCATTGACAGAGGGATAGGTCAGGGAATTGACCTTTGCGTGAGCAAAATGTATGGGAGCGAATACGGTCTCTTCGGGAACCTCCTCGGACACCATCGCCTTTAAGTAAATCTCTCCTCTCTTTGAAGTGACTCTGACGAAACTTTCATCTTCGATCCCGTATTTTCTCGCGTCCTTTGTATTTATCTGTAAATAAGCATCCCGCACGACGGAATCAAGATTTTTCGAGAGCACGGAAAGGGCGCCGGAATGTTGCATGACATTCGCTGTTACAAGAGAAAGCGGATACTCGGCGCTCTTCGGTTCTCCGACACGGTACGATGCCGGAGAGAAAGAGAGGCGTATTCCGCCGGCATTCGCCGATTCGATCGCCTTTTTGATCTCCGAACGTATCTCATTGAGATCGCTCACGCCGAGGTCACTACCCATTAATCTCCCGAGATTCCTGAATATCATCCAGTCGGGGATAGACTCTCCCGTCTCCGCCACGAGCTTCGGTATCCGCTGGACAGCTCCGGTTGCGGACATGAATGTCCCTTCCTTCTCCGCCCAGCTGCTCGCGGGGAATACCACATCCGCGAGTCGCGCGGTCTCTGTAAGGAATATATCCTGCACAATGAGCAATTCCAGGCCTTTGAGGGTTTTCTCGACAGTCGAGACATCAGGAAAACTCACAGCAGGGTTTTCGCCCATGATATACATCGCCTTAATGTCTCCCGGCTGATAGAACATCTCATGAGCGCTCTTCCCTTCGCGGAGAGGCCTCACTCCAACGGTCCACATGCCGAGAGTATTCGAGAACTCGGCGGGTATCTGGAGACTTTCAGGACTGTCCCCCATGAGAAGAACGAGATTCGCCGCAGCGAGGAAGGTGTTTATGCTCTTCGTGTTCTCTGCAGACCCTGACGTCAGGGCAATGAGTCTCCTCTGAGAACCGGCGTACGCACGCGCAATTTCCCTTATTTCATCTTCGGATAACCCTGTCGTTCTTGATATTTCCGACAAGGCGATGCCCTTCAAGGTCGTCTCGAGAGAACCGAAGTTTTCGACGGCCGAGACCTTTCCTTTGTCATAGAGCCCTTCTTCGAAGATGACTTTCATGATACCGTTGATGAACGATACCCCGGAGCCTGGGGCCAACCGCAGCCAGCGGCTGCTGTTTCTCACGAGCTTTGTCTCCTTCGAGTCTGCGACCACGAGCTGCGCGCCTGACTTCTTCGCGATGATGAAATTCAGTCCCCAGACAGGAAGAGCGGAGGTTATGTCCGATTCGACGACGAGAATGAAATCGGCCTTGGTCGGAGAATCCCAAGATATCGGCATGAAAGGTCTCCCAAAGGCCATTTCCATCGCCTTTTGCGCCTTGGAATATCCGAACCGTGCCGCAGAGTCTATGTTGTCAGTTCCGGCAGCTTTTCGCATGAACTGCTGGAACATGTAGCTGTCTTCGAGGGTACACCTCTGCGAGCCTATGGCGCCAAGAGCGGAGGGTCCGTATTTCCTGCGCACCTCACCGAGTCTCTGCGAAACAAAGGCAAATGCCTCTTCCCACGAGACCGCCACGAGATTCCCATCCTTCTTCAGCAAGGGGGTTTTCAGCCTGTTGTCCCCGTAAATATAATCGAAGCCGAACCTGCCCCTGCTGCAGAGATTGCCGTCGTTTATTCCGGCCCCCTCTTTCCCCCGCGCCCGGATTATCTTCCCCTCTCTGAGGCTGAGATTCGTCGTGCATCCGCACCCGCAGTAAGGGCAGATCATCTCATACTCATCCATGAACCAGACACGGGATCGATAGCGGTAGGGTTTGCTTCCCAGCGCTCCTACGGGACAAGCATCGACACACTGCCCGCAGAATTCACAATCGAGGGTCTCTTCAAAGGCAGGGCTTATCTTCGTCTCGAATCCCCGCCCGATGAAATTGATAGCTCCCACCCCCTGATGGTCCTGGCAAACCCTGACACAGATGCCGCAGAGGATACACCGATTCGGATTTCTCTCGACGATCGGTGCGTCGATCCTCTCCTCGTCATGCTTCTTTGCAGCCGAGAATTTGCTCTGAGAGGGACCGTATCTGAAGGCGTAGTCCTGAAGTTTGCATTCTCCGGCCTTATCGCATATACCACAATCAAGGGGATGGTGAAGGAGAAGGAATTCGAGCACAGCCTTTCGGGAGTTTGTGACTTTTGGGGTCGCCGTATATACGACCATCCCGTCTCTTGCCTGCGTCGCACAGGAGGCAGAGAGCCCCTTCTGGCCTTCAATTTCAACAACACAGAGCCTGCAACCTCCGTAAGGCTTAAGCCTCCTGTCAAAGCAGAGGGTCGGGATAAAAATATTATTAGCCCTGGCCGCCTCGAGAATCGTCGAGCCCCGTGGTGTCTCTACCTTCTTATCGTTTATCGTAAGTTCTATCATCGTTTCTTACGCCTCCTTTTCAACCGCTGCGATCCCCTGGATCTGCCCGCTTCCCTTTTCCGTCATTTCCCCTCTCATGCTGCGCGGCCCGATCTTTACGCTGTCGAATTTACATTTCTCATAGCAAGACCTGCACTGTATGCAGAGAGACTGGTCAACAAGGTGTGGTTTCTTCTTCTCACCGGAAATCGCCTTGCGGGGACAGACCCTCGCGCAGGCCCCGCAGCCTGTGCAGGTACTCGCGTCGATATAAAACGTAGTGAGTTCCTTGCAGACGCCGGTTTTGCACCATTTGTCGTTAATGTGGGATTCATATTCATCCCTGAAGTACCGTATCGTCGTTAAGACGGGGTTCGGGGCCGACTGGCCAAGCCCGCAGAGGGAAGACTCGATAATATCCTTTGCAGCCTGTCCGATCAGCTCTATGTCTCCGGCCTTTCCCTTTCCCTCGGTGATGTTCGTCAGGATATCGCGCAGGACGTGTGTTCCTATCCTGCAGGGAGGGCATTTGCCGCAGGATTCTTCCGTGGTGAACTCGAGGAAATACTTCGCGACACTCACCATGCAGTTAAGGTCGTTCATGACGACCATTCCTCCCGATCCGACAATGGCACCGGTCTTCATGATGTCTTCAAAGGTCACCGGCGTGTCGAGCAGACTTTCCGGTATGCATCCCCCCGAAGGGCCGCCGAGCTGCACCGCCTTGAACTTCCTGTTGTTCGGAATTCCCCCTCCGATGTCGAATATGATCCTCCGCAGGGGAATACCCATCGGTATTTCTATGAGTCCGATGTTCTTGACCGCACCGCTCAGGGCGAAGACCTTCGTCCCTGTCGATTTCTCCGTGCCGAGGCTCCTATACCAGTCAGCCCCGTTCAGGATTATCTGCGGAATATTCGCGAACGTCTCGACATTGTTGAGGACGGTCGGCCTGTCCCATAGCCCTTTGACGGCTGACCTCCAGAGCTTCGGCCTCGGCATGCCGCGTTTCCCCTCAATCGAATGCATGAGGGCTGATGCCTCTCCGCAGACAAACGCTCCGGCACCCTGGTAGATCTCGATGTCGACATTGAAGCCGGTATCAAATATATTTTCACCGAGAAGGCCGTAATCCCTCGCCTGGTTGATTGCGGTCTGGAGTCTCTGAACGGCAAGCGGATATTCCGCTCTGACATAGATGTAGCCTTTGCTCGCCCCAATAGACCGGGCACCGATGAGCATGCCCTCAAGGACAACATGAGGGTCTCCCTCCATGATGCTCCTGTCCATGAATGCCCCCGGATCGCCCTCGTCACCGTTACAGATTATATATTTCTGGTCTCCCTTGACCTTCGCGCTCAATTCCCATTTTAGACCGGTAAGGAACCCGGCGCCTCCCCTGCCCCGAAGGCCTGATCTCTTTACCTCATCGATTATCTCTTCGGTCGTCATCTCCGTCAACGCCTTCGCAGCACCCTGATAGCCGTCACGAGCGATATATTCTTCAATCTTCTCTGCATCTATGAGCCCCTTGTTCCTCAAGGCCCTGAGAACCTGGTGTTTGTAGAAAGGTATCTCCCTCATGAGCGGTATCGCCTTTTGCCTCGGAGATTCCTTGTACATGAGGCGTTCGACCGGTCTTCCCTTGATGAAATGCTCCTCAACAATTTCAGGGATGTCTCGTACGGTAAGTTTCTGATAGAAAAATTCACCGGGATAGACAGCCATGACCGGTCCCTGCGAACAGAAACTATTACAGGTGGTCAATACGAGATTGACCTCCTTCGTCAGATCTCGCTTTTTGATCTCTTCTTCGAGGGCCTGCTTGATCTTCAGGCTGCCCGCCGCCGTGCAGCCCGTGCCCCCACACAACATGATACTCACTCGATAATTTTCCATCTGTCCTCCTTCGAAACTCCTGAGCATGTGTCCGTTCCCTTCCTCTCCATCAATAGGCCGTCTCGCTCCCCATCACGAGCGCATACTCCTCCACCGCCTTACCATCTATCACATGCTCACGCAATATCCTCCGTATCTTCTCCCCGTCCAGCTGAACATACTTCACCGGCGATTCGTTGATCACCTCTACCGTCGCCATCGGCTCCCTGCTGCAGAGCCCCGCGCACCCCGACGTCGTCACGATCACATCCTTCACCCCGCTCTTCCCCATCTCCTCAAGCAACGCCTCCATCACCTTTCGCGCTCCCGCCGCTATCCCGCAGGTCCCCATGTGCACCGTCACCTTCACCCGCGCTCCCCCCTCACGCAACGTCAGCGCTGCCTTATACTCTTCCTTTATCTTCTTTAAGTCATCTACCGTCAGTCTCGGCATCTCTTCCTCTCCTCTCTCGTCCTTCACTCATACTGCTTCAGCAGTTCCATCGCCTTCACCGGGTTCACCGATCCATGGGTGTCCTTGTCCACTACCACCACCGGCGCTAGCCCGCACGCCCCCAAACATCTCACGCTCTCCAGCGAAAACTTCCGGTCCCCCGTTATCCCCCCTACCTCTACCCCGAGACCCTCCTTCATCTTGTTCGCTATCTCCTCCGCCCCCTTTACATAACACGCCGTCCCCAAACATACCTTTACGTTATGCCTCCCCTTCGGCTTCATCGTGAAAAAAGAATAAAACGATACCACTCCGTGTACCTCACTCACCGGCACCCGCAGCCCCCTCGCTATGTGCTTCTGCACCACCGGCGGTAAATACCCGATCAGCTCCTGCGCCTCCTGCAGCACCGGTATCAGACTCCCCGGCTTGTTCCGGTACCTCCGGATTATCCCCTCCATCTTCTCCGCCGTCTCCCCCGTATACTCCTCCACCACAGGCTCCGGCGTCACCCCCTTCTGCCTGAACTCCACCCCCTTCGCCACTACCTCAAGCAGCAGCGTCGGCGAAAATGGCTTCGGCAGATAATCGATGATCCTTAAGCTCAGCGCCTCGCTGATGCTCTCCTGCGATGGATACCCCGTTATCACCACGATGTTGATATCCTGCGCCTTCTTCCTCACTTCCCGCATGAACTCAAGCCCGTCCATCTCAGGCATCTTTATATCCGTTATGATCAGGTCAAAATGCTCCCCCCCCAGTACCTCCAGAGCCGCCCTCCCCGATGTCACCCCCTTCACCTCATACCCCTCGGGCCGCAATATCCGCTCGCAGCTCTTCAGCACTATCTCCTCATCATCAACCATCAGTATCTTCCCCTTCATCCTCTATCCTCCTTTAATCCCATTCTTCATATC
>Ga0187779_10002408_pt1 | contig 11466 bp, 12 predicted proteins | sample 1015_Q2_SP10_10__FD_132435 | JGI IMG/M metagenome (GOLD analysis project Ga0187779, IMG submission 132435) | Tropical peat soil microbial communities from peatlands in Department of Meta, Colombia - 1015_Q2_SP10_10_MG | ecosystem: Environmental > Terrestrial > Soil > Wetlands > Peat | place... | reverse complement strand
GAGTCGATACACGACGAGCCCTACGCGCGCTCGCTCCGATCGATCATCCCTGCCCTGATCACGCTGGTCGTCGTGTTCGACACCGACCCCCCTGTCGGCACGTCCACGATCCGCGAGGTCGGCGGGGTCACCATGGTCCATGCACGGGCGCACGGTGGCGACGACGCGATCGTCGGGCGCGTCAGGGCGGACCCCGACGCGACACTGGTGGTCTCCGATGACATCGAGCTCCGCGAGCGCGTGACTGCGCTCGGCGCATCAGCGGTGCGCAACGACTGGCTCCGTCAGCGGTTGGACCCCGGGCGGCCGTTGTCCCCATCGATCGGTCGGGGCGCGCGGGCGGTGGCCTCCGGGTCCAGCCGATCGGACGACCTTGGGGCGGTCGAACCTGGGCCATGGAAGCCCGGCCGCGGAGCCACCACCAAGCGGGGACAGGCCAAACGACCGCGGAAGCGCCGTTCGGTCTGACCCTCGGCAGCGGTCGAGGGCGCGGCGTCACGCTGGCGCCGTGTGAACGTGACGGTGAGCCTACGGCGTAGCGAACGGGTCGCGGACCCGGACGCCGTCGTAGTCGGTGCCGGTGTCCAGATCCTCCGATAGCACGACCGCGCAGCCCAGGGCTCGGCTGGCCTCGATGATCGCGGCGTCCCAGTAGGCGATGCGGAAGCGACGGCGCGTCTCGAATGCGGCCACCATGACGTCCGCCGTCATCTCCTGGACCGGGAACCGGCGCCATGCGTCGATCAGCCCGGTGGCCTGCTCGTGCGTGATCGCGTCGGGACGGCTGGCTCGCGTCGCCTGGACGTAGAACTCCTGGAGGACCTGGACCGAGAGGCCCGCGTTGCCGGCTGCCAGCAGCTCGTTCGCCCGCCTCGCCTTCCGTGCCTCGGCGGGATCGCGCGAGATCGCGTAGAGCAGGACGTTCGTGTCAACGAACTGCACGGTCGTGGACCTCGTCGCGGCCCAGCCGGTCGGCGGCGCTGAAGCGCTTGATCTGGCGCTGGATGCGCCGCTGCTGGGCCTCGAGCCGCGTGAACGCCGCGCCCGAGCCGGATAACGATCGCAGGTACTCCGTGACGATCGCGCTGACCGAGCTGCCGCGCTCGGCCGCGCGGATCCGGGCCGAGCGATAGACGTCGTCGGGCACGGAGACGGTGATGTTCTTCACCTGGTCACAGTATCACAGTCTCACAGCCACATCCGACCGCGAAGGGGTGGCAAGCGGCCGGACGCGCGTGGGCGTAGGCTCAGGTGCAGGGGCAACGGAGCCCCGGCGCACGGACGAGGAGAAGCGCCATGGCCGATACGAAGCGAGGTGCCTTCACGAAAGAGTCACGCGATCTCCTGAGTGCGGAGGAGCGCGCCGCGATGCAGGCCACGCTGCGGGAGCGCAGGCGTGCGGCGAAGCTGACACCGGAAGAGGCGCTCGCGGCAGGTGAGGCCGATGTCCAGGCGGCGATCGCCGCCTTGCCCGAGGACGATCGGGCGATGGCCGCGCGTGTCCATGCGCTCGTCATGGCGGCCGCGCCCGACCTCGTGCCGCGCACCTTCTACGGCATGCCGGCCTACGCCAGGGACGGCAAGGTGGTCTGCTTCTTCCAGGGCAAGGCCAAGTTCAAGGTGCGTTACTCGACCCTGGGCTTCCAGCCCGACGCGCGGCTCGACGATGAGGACATGTGGCCGGTCGCGTTCGCCCTCACGCGGCTGACGCCGGCCACCGAGGGGCGGATCGCCGAGCTGGTCAGGAAGGCCGCGGGGTGAGCTGATGGGCGGGACCGCCGATGTCATCGTCATCGGGGCCGGGGTGCACGGCACGAGCGTGGCCTTCCACCTCGCCAAGAAGGGCGTCCGGGTGCTGGTGCTGGAGCGCGGGGCGATCGCCGACGGGGCGACCGGCCGATCGTCCGGCTTCGTGCGGATGCACTACGACTACGAGGGCGACGCCCGTCTGGCGTGGTCGTCGTTCCCGTACTTCCGGGACTGGGCCGAGCGTGTCGGCGCCGGCGATTGCGGCTTCGTGCGCACGGGCTTCCTGCAGCTGGTGCCGCCCGCCCTGACGGACGCCCTGCGCGCCAACGTCGCGATGCACCAGGGGATCGGGATCGCCAGCCGCGTGATCGACCCCGCGGAGGTGGCGGCCCTCTTGCCGGGCATCGTCACCGCCGACATCCAGGCGGCGGCGTACGAGCCGGAGTCGGGGTACGCCGATCCGTCCGGCACGGCGGCGGGCTTCATGGCCGCGGCCCGGCGCGACGGGGCCGAACTGATGCAGCACTGCCAGACGGAGGCGGTGCTCGTCGCCGGCGGCCGGGTGACCGGCGTCCGGACCAGCCAGGGCAACTTCTCCGCGCCGGTGGTGGTCGATGCCGCGGGCGCCTGGGCGGGCCAGCTGGCGAGCACGGTCGGCTTGACCGTCCCCGTCGAGGCGTGGCGCCACGACACGGCCTACTTCGGCCTGCCGAGTGACCGGCCGTCCGCCTTCCCCATCGTCATCGACGAGGCCGGCGAGGTCTACTTCCGCCCGGAGGGCCATGAGCTGATGCTCGTCGGCCTGGAGAGCGGCAACGTGATCGGGGGTTCGCCGGACCGGCCCATGGCGCCACTGAGTGCTGCCACCACGGAGGCACTCGTGCAGGCCGTCTGCCGTCGCGTGCCGTGGATGGCGGGCGGGACCTTCCGGACCGCCCACGGCGGCCAGGACGGGATCACGCCCGACCAGCACGCCATCATCGGCCAGGCCGGCCCGGATGGGTTCTACCTGGATTGCGGCTTCTCCGGCACCGGCTTCAAGACGGCACCGGCGGTCGGAGCCGCCTTGGCGGAGCTGATCCACGACGGCCACGCCACGACGGCGGATATCAGTCCATACGCCCTGGAGCGCTTCGCCCAGGGGCGGCACCTGGTCGGCGACCACCCGTACGGGATGATCTGGCGCTGACCACTGGGTCGGGTACCAGTTCAGGCTGGCGCCCCACCACCTGAAGATCGCCGTTGCGCGATGCGCGGAGCCCGGACCGCCCCTGGGTCCGGCTCCCAGCGGAACCGGCGCAGGGCGACGACCGACGCGCCGACGAGCCAGACCGCGATCACGGCGAGGTCCGTCCAGGCCAGCGACCCGCCTGCCGGATCCAGGGTCGCGGCCAGCGCGGCGACCACATGCTTGAGCGGGAACAGCGACGCGAAGGCCTGGACGGGCGCGGGGATGTTGCCGACGACGAAGATGTCCGACACGAACGACAGCGGCAGCAGGATCGCCATCGTCAGCGTGGAGGCGGCGCGGGCGGTCGGTACGAGGGCGACCAGCGCGAGGCCACACGTGGCCATGGTGACCGTCCCCAAGAGGAGCACCGCTGCGGCCGACGGCAGCGCCCCCGTCGACACCCTGACGCCGAACGCGATCGTCCCGACCGCCAGGATCAGGATGGCCACGACCAGCGCGAGGGCGAGGACCTCGATCGTGCGACCCGCCAGGAAGGCCCACGCGGGGACCGGCGTGCCGCGCAGCCGCTTGAGGGCGCCCAGTTCGCGCGCCGCAGCGAGGCTCACCGTCAGGTGCATGAACCCGATGACCCCGGCCCCGTAGGCCGTCATGGCGGCCCCGAACCAGATCCCCAGGGGCATGTCGTGCACCGGCGCGTCCTGCGGGTACATCGAGCAGATGAGGGCATAGAGCCCGACGGGCATCACGATGGCGAAGAAGACGATGCTCACGTTGCGCCGGGCACCCGTGATGGCCCACCTCGCCTGGTCCGCCATGAGCGCGAGCGACCGGGGCCGGCCGCCCGCGACGACGGGCATGCGGACGATCGAGGCCACCGCGGCAGGCGTCCCCCGTGCGACGCCGTTGGTGCGCCTCGGTGCGCTGGCCGTGGCGGGCTCGCGGCGCAGGGCCCAGGCGGCGAAGAGCAGCGACCCGATGCCCCACGCGGCGAGGACGGCGAGGGCACCCGGGGCCCAGCCACCGCCGGTGCCGGCAGGATCGAACTGGTCGCGGAGCGGGTCGGCGATGTTGCGCATCGGGAAGAGCGCGCCGACCGGCGCCATCCAGGCGGGCTCGGTGTCGCCGACGCGGAAGAGTCCCGACACGAAGGCCATGAGCACGGCGGACGCCATGGTGAAGGCCTGCGCCGTCGCCGCGGTCGGCGCCACGGCCCCGACCGCGAGCCCGACCGACGCCAGGCAGGCGACGCCGACCACCAGCGTGACCACGGAGGCCGGCACGGAACGCCACTCGATCTGGACGCCGTAGGCGGCGACGCCGATCGCCAGCATCAGCAGCAGGGCCGCCGTGGCAAGGAGCATCGCAGCGCCGACCTGACCCAGCAGGTAGATCCAGACCGGCGTCGGCGTACCCTGCAGGCGCTTGAGGATCCGTTGTTCACGGGCCAGGGCGAGACTCATGGCGACGGGTGGGTAGGTCGCGAAGACGGCGCCGAACACGGCGGCCATCGGCGTCACGAACTGCATCGTGCGCACCCCGGTGGCCGGATCGGCGACCTGGTCGCCGGCGACGAGGCCCATGAGGACGAGCCATACGAGCGGCAGGATGAACGTGAAGATCAGGACGATGCGCGAGCGCCACAGCCCGCGCGCGGCGTGGCTCAGCTGGTCCACCAAGAGCCCGAGACGCCCACCATGGGCCGTGGTCGCCGGGTGGCCGGAGAGATGGGCGAGCGTCGTCACGCCGGCGCCCCGGCCACGACGCGGTCCGCCGCCGCGGCCACCTCAGGATCGGCGGCCGCCACGAGCTCAAGGTACGTGTCCTCCAGGGAGGGCCGCCCGATCGCCAGGACGGGCAATTCAAGGTGCCGCGCGACGGCCCAGCTGGTCAGCTCCTGGAGGGACCGCGTGGGCTCCGCCGTCTCGAGCTCCAGATCCGCGCCGTCGGTCGAGAGCGTGCCGTCGAGGCGTGGCAGCTCTGCCGCGTCCACGCCGTTCGGCAGCCGGAACGTAACGACGGAGGCGGTCCGCCGGCCGGCTGCGATCTCTTCCGGCGTGCCGAGCGCGACGAGCCGGCCGTGGACGACGACCGCGACCCGATCGGCGAGGTGCTCCGCCTCGTCCATGTAGTGGGTCGTCAGCAGGACCGTCTTGCCCAGGCCGCGGAGGTTCTCCACCAGCTCCCACGCCTTGCGCCGGGCGCCCGGATCGAAGCCCGTCGTCGGTTCGTCCAGGAACAGCAGCTCGGGGTCCCCGATCAGGCCCAGGGCCAGGTCAAGGCGGCGGCGCTGCCCGCCCGACAGCGTCCGCACCCGGTCGTGCTGCTTGTCCTCGAGCCCGACGAGCGCGAGCACGTCGTCGACGGCCAGGCGGCGTGGGTACATGCGGCGCTGGAGCTCGATCAGCTCGCGCGGCGTGAACTCCTCGTCGAAGCCCGCCTCCTGGAGGACGATGCCGATCCGCTCGCGGTACGCGCGTCCGCCCGTGGCTGGGTCGTACCCGAGGACATCGACGGTGCCCGAGGTCCGCTGGCGGTGGCCCTCCAGGATCTCGACCGTGGTGGTCTTGCCGGCCCCGTTGGGTCCCAGGAGCGCCAGGATCTCGCCCCTGGCGACCGTGAAGGACAGCTCGTCCACCGCCCGCAAGGTGCCGTAGTCCTTGCACAGGCCAACCACCGAGATCGCCGTCGCAGCCATGCCGTCTCCCTTCCAGGAGGATCCTGGCGGCCTGCTTGGCGCACCCGCTAGAGCCGGAAGTCACCAAGGCTGCCGCGGCGGGCCCCCACGGGGTCGGGGTGGCCGAAGCGATCGGCGCGCAAGGCGCGCGGCATGGCCACGTCGTCGCCCAGGATGAGGCGCGCCACGAGGCGGGCAGACGCGGGTCCCGTCGAGATGCCCCACGGTCCGTGGCCGGCACACATCCAGAGGCCACGGATGCCTGGCACGCGCCCGATCAGCGGTCGTCCGTCGCGGGACTGTGGCCGCGGGCAGCCGCGCATCCCGGTGATCGGCGCGTCGGCGATCGCCGGGACGTAGGTGGCGGCCCGGAGGAGGATCGGCTCGAGCCAGCCGGCCGGTCGCGGCTCCGCTTCAAGGAATGTCGAGCCTACGGATGGGGCGATCGCGCCGGGCACGAGGCTGAAGAGAAGGTCATCGCGCGGAGCGGCCCCGGGTGGCGGTGAGGCCTCGGGATCGAGCGCGGCCGTGATCTCGGCCTGCTCGAGGACGTGGCGCGGGCCGGTCGGCAATGCCACTTCGGCGACGACCCCCCACACGGGCCGGATCGGCCTCCAGGTGCCCATCGGGTCGATGAGGTCGCACGTCCACGGCCCAGCTGCCACGAGGACGTCACTAGCCGCCAGCAGCCGACCGCCGACGCGGACGCCCACGACGCGGTCCCCGCTCACTTCGAGCGATGCCTCCGCCCCCGACCGGATGGTCACGCCCGCTCGCTCGGCGAGCGTCGCGTAGCCGTACGTTGCCGCCGCCGGCGGCACCGGATAGCCGGTCCTGACCCCGCAGGCGGACAGGCCGGGGGCCAGCGCCGGCTCGAGGCGTGTCAGCTCGGGGCCGGAGAGGACCACGGGCTCGAGCTCCGGCGCCTCGGCCGCGACGTGGGCGGCCATCGCCGCCACGACGGTCGGCTCGTGGCCGACGTACAGCAACCCCGCCGGCTCGCTTGCGATGTGGAAGCCGACCTCTGCCGCGACCAGCTCGCGGTAGCCGGCCAGCGTCTCCGCGTGGAGCGCGGCGAGCACCGGGTCGACGGGGTGCTGGATGGCCCCCGAATTCGCACCGGAGGCGGCGGCCGCCAGACCGATGCGGTCGAGGAGCGTGACCCGGGCACCACGGCGCCCCAGCTCGGCCGCCGCCGCGGTGCCCACGATGCCGCCCCCGACGACGATGACGTCCGGGCTCGGGCTCTCAGCCCGGCCTCGAACCGGCTGCACGGTCGTCCCCCCGGCCGAGCCGCGGCCGCCTCGTGGGGGACGGGCCCTCACGCGTGTGCCGCGCCGGCCTCGAGCGCGGCCAGCTTGTCGAGCAAGCTGTTCAGTGCCTCGTCCTGGGCCTTCAGGTGGGCCTGGATCTGCTCGGCCTCGTGGAACGTCGCCTCGGCGTCCTTGTAGGTGTCCTCCGCCCGCTTGTCGGCTGACTTGGCCTGGATGTTCTGCCCCACGATGATGATCGGCAGCAGGACTAGCTGGATGAACGTCTGGGCGACCCACGCGACGATGACGATGGCGTCCCCGCTCGTAAAGGCGGAAGGGGCGCTGATCAGGGCGAGCAGCGTGAACAGGTAGGCACACCACATCGTCCCCACGACGCCCGTGATGAACAGGGCGACACGGCCATTCAAGCCGGTGTGCTGGTCGGCCGTCTTGACCGGGCCGGTCTTCTTGTGCTCGGCGATGCGCGGGTGCGGCTGATGCGTGAAGGTCACGGCCATGCCCGATCTCCCTAGAGCACCTGGCGGCCGGTCTCGTGCGCCGGCGCAAGTGGCCCCCATCATCCACGACCAGTGACCGGGCGTGGAACCGCTGGCCGCTCGCCGGCGTCTGCGTGCCATCGTCCATCGCAGCCGACCAGGAGCCAACCCGATGAACCGTCTCGCCACCGTCCTCCTCGCTGTGCCGATCGCCGCCCTCGTGACCGCCTGCTCGGGCGGCGCGGCCTCCCCTGCCTCGAGCACCCCCGGCAGCGCAGCGGGTGGTGCCGACGTCCTCCAGGGTGCGCCCGCCATCGCCCCGGGGTCGGTCGGGGCGTCCGGCGCCAATGGCGCCGGCGTCGCCACGAGTAGCAGCTCGATCGCCTATCCGTATCCGGTCATCGGCGGGAGTTCCGGCCTGGCGCCCGACCATGAGCTCGTCGTGACCGGCACCGGCACCGCCACGATGAAGGCCGACGGCAGCGACAAGGGTGCCGCCGAGAAGAAGGCCATCGAGGCGGCCATGGCCGACGCACGGGCCCAGGCGGAGACGGCGGCCTCTGCCGCATCGGTGACCCTCGGCGGCGTCGTGTCGGTGAGCGTGTCGCTCAACGATTACGGCTACGCCGTGCCGATGGCGGCGGGCTCCGGATCCGCCTCCGGCTCGACGGGTAGCGCCGGGAGCAGCGCGCCGGGCACCCCTGTCCCGGTGCCACCGACGGTCGTCAACGGCGGCACGCAGACCTCCCCGGTCGAGCCACCCGCGCCCAGCCAGACGGAGCTCGGGGTGACCGTCACGGTCGCGTTCTCCATCAGCTAGGAGCTGCCGTCGCGCGGCTCTGCTGGCGCGGCCAAGCACGAGGGCCTACAGGGAGATCGCGGTCAGCAGGACCAGGTCGGCCGGGGTAGGAACGTCGCCACAGGCGTGGCGGCCGCCCGATCCGTCGAGTCGAGCACGGCCGGCGAACCGAACTCGACCTGCATCGTCGCCATCCTAGTCCTGGCAGGCTGCCGGGGCGCACCGCGATTGGCCCGTCATCGCGTTGACGGACGCAGTGCAAGGACCGATGGTTCGTCCCATGGGCATGAAGCGTCAGCGGTGACACGAGCCCGTGCCATCGGCGCGATCCCCATTCGTGGTCGCGTGACCGACCCGTCGCGGACGTGACCCGCACTGTGGTCGCGGCCTACCCGCGGCCACCGCGTGCCCATGCCAGCCGGATCCATCGCGTCCGCGTCGGCGGGGTCGCCGTGTTCGCGGAGCATCGGGCCGGCGTCAGCTACGCCCGCTTCTCCATGACCGGCCCCGCAACGGTGGCCGTCGAGGTCGCCGATCCGATCGCCGACCATGCGGTCTTCCCGGAGGAGCGCATCGGCCACGTGACCGCCACCGGTAAGGTCTTGGGGTTCGATCTCGCGGCGCCAACCAGCGTCGTCGTCTGGATCAACCAGCTGGAGCCGCTCTTCCTGCTGCCGGACCCGCCTGAGGCCGATGCGCGCGTGAGCGGATCGGATGGCGTCATCGACGTCCTCGACCACGGCGCCGACCCGACGGGTCGGGTGCTGGCGACGACCGCGCTCCAGGCCGCCATCGACCGTGCTGCGGGCCTGGCCGGCGGCGGCACGGTGCTCCTCCCGGCCGGCGTGTTCCGGACAGGGACCCTCGAGATCAAGAGCCACGTGACGCTGTACCTCGCCCCGGGAGCGATCCTCCAGGGTTCGTCCGATCCGCGCGACTACCCGATCGACCCCGGGCGTCAGGAGAGTGCGTCAGACGCCAGCCTGCCGCCGGACGTCCGGTACTGGGGGCGCACGATGACGTTCTCGCGCCTGCTGCTGGTGGACCATGCCACGGATGTCCGCATCACCGGTCGGGGCACGATCGACGGCGGCGGCGCGGCCCTGCGTTCACGGGAAGGCATCGCGCCGAATCTCCTTCGCGTCCGGGCAAGCTCGCACGTGGTCATCAGTGATGTCCTGTTCCGGGATGCCGCGGCGTGGTCGATCCACCTGCTGGCGTCCCAAGATGTCGTCGTGCGGAACGTCAAGATCATCAATGACCGCGCCACGCTCAACACGGACGGGGTCGACATCGACATGTCGGCGGACGTGGCGATCGAAGGCTCGTTCGTCTACACGAAGGACGACGCCGTCTGCGTCAAGGCCACGGGCAACAGCGGCCTGGCCGGCGAACCAAGGCACATCGTGGTCGCGCACAACCTCGTGAGCTCGCGCGACGCCGCGCTCAAGGTCGGCACGGAGTCGGAGGCGGCCGAGTTCGCCGACATCCTCTTCGAAGACGACTTCGTCTTCGACTCCGGCCGCGCCATGTCGGTGGTCGTGCGGGATGGCGCAAGGTACGAGCGCCTGACCTTTCGCTCGATCCGGGTCGGCCCACACGTCGACCACCTCATCGAGCAGGTCATCGGCGTGCGCGCACCACGGGCGGACCTGGGAACGATCCGCGACCTGACCTTCGAAGGGATCACCGCGCCCGCGTACGGGAAGCCGGCCAGCAACGCGACGTGGTACACGCAGTTCCGACCCCATGCGGTCTCGCCCGCGGGGCCCGTGCATGTCTTCGAGGGTGCCGACGAGGCCCACCAGGTCCAGGGCCTGCGGCTCAAGGACGTCGTCATCAACGGCAAGCCCATCCGCGATGCAGGGGCCGCACGCCGTGTCGCCGGTCTGAGCATCGGACCGTATGTGCGGGACGTGACGATCGAGTCGTCGACATCGCGGCCCTAGAGCCGGTGGATGAAAGATCCCGGACGCATCGATCCGATCGTGCAGTGGAAGCTCGAGACCAGACTGCTATTCCACTTCGTGGATCGGGTCCCCACGTGTCATGCCGCAGCCTTTCATCGCGCAGCGTGTCTGGCGGACGCTGGCACCCGTGAGGGCCAGCGCCGGAGCCTGCTGGAGCCCTGGCTGAACTCCCGCCACCGCGAGCCCTGATCGCGGATCCGACGGCGCGACGAACCGGTGTTTGGCACTCGATCCGAACGAGTCGTCCTGCTTTCGGCCCAACATTTCGAGAGCCACTCCTTGTGTTCCGCCATCGTCTGCCCCGGCACAGGTCTCGTCAAGGAATCGCGCCGACTGGTGATGCCGACTCACGTCCCAGGCTCTTGGTCCGTCCCGGGCGCCCACAGGCCCCCTGTCGACTCAAGCCAGTCGGCGATCCGTTCGACCGCCCCTGCCACGTCGTCATCGGACACGTCTAGCTCCAGGCTCGGCAGGCTCGAGCCCGCCACCAGCCGGCGCAGCAGGTCCTGCTCAACGACGAACTGGCCCAAGTCGTCGTACTGGGAGGGCTTGCCCGAGACCTTCAAGCGCCGGACGCGGGCGGCTTCGAACGACTCCGGCGAGCGCCAGCAGAACACGTGGTGGAAGCCGAGGGGCCGTAACCGATCCTCCAGCCAGGCGAACTCGTAGCTGGTGCCGTGTTCCCGGAGCTGGTACGCCTGCGCCGACAGGTGGAAGCGATCGACGATCCAGGAGTAGTACGGCAGTAGTTCGAAAAGGCGTGCCCACGTGGCAAACGTCTCCATCGCCTGGGCCGCCTCCTCGGGCGCGAAGTTGATCGGGCCGCGGCCCCAGGGTTGCGGCGTGAAGCCGCACCACTCGGCGGAGACGAGCGGCGAGTGGTAGCGGTAGCGGCGCGGCCCGACGATCCGCGGGTGCTCATTCAGGGCAAAGGCGATGTCCGTCTTATGCGTGAGGCGTGTGCCTTCGAGGATGATCTTGGGACATAGCTTCGAATCGGTGACGGCAGGCACGGCCGGCCGCACCTACACCGAGGTGGGCGCCGACTCTGGTCGGCCCAGCTCCTGCGTCGCCCGTTCCTCGGCGTCAAGGTCGCGGGTCGTCGTCAAGGTGGTGGCCATGGTGTACGTGGCCGTCTCGCCCGGGCGCAGGCGCAGCGGCCAGACGAACGTCAGGCTGCTGCCCTGGTGCAGCCGCTCGAAGCCTTCCTCGGACAGGGAGATCGTCTCGATGGAGGACCACCACACGGTCGCGTCCGGGGCGAGGCGGGTGTGCAGCTCGAGCCCGACGTCGCGGTTGCCCGCCTCGATCTCGGCGATGCCCGCCGCGGTG
>Ga0187779_10002406_pt1 | contig 11470 bp, 11 predicted proteins | sample 1015_Q2_SP10_10__FD_132435 | JGI IMG/M metagenome (GOLD analysis project Ga0187779, IMG submission 132435) | Tropical peat soil microbial communities from peatlands in Department of Meta, Colombia - 1015_Q2_SP10_10_MG | ecosystem: Environmental > Terrestrial > Soil > Wetlands > Peat | place... | reverse complement strand
CCGCCTCCAACACGCCAACCCGATAGCCCTTCTCCGTCAGCCGCAGCGCGGCCACCGAGCCACCGAACCCCGAGCCAATCACCAATACGTCGTACGTATGAACCGGAGCCGTCACAGTCACAAACGCATCCCCTTCGCATTGAGATGTATGAGACCCGTTGCCCGCTCGCGCGAGTTGGCGGCCGAGGACTTGAGTAGTCCGGCTACCCCGGCCAGCACAAACCTCCCGCTGACGTTCACCACATCCGAGCTGAATGACCGCCAGCCGACCCGCGGTTGGCTCCACACCGACGGGACCGGCGCGCTCGCGGCTGGTCCGTCGAGGTCACAGTCCCGCGCCAATCGCAAGTGTCGCCTCGAGCGGGGGGGTGAGCTCGGGCAGCCATGAAGGTCGCCCGGTCGCCCCAGCGCGCGATCACGGACCGGTGCAGCGCGATATGGAAGATTGCGCGTTGTGAGATCGTCGCGCGGCGGGCGCAGAGCGTCGTAGGCCCACGCGTATAGCCACGCGGCGTCGATCTCGTCTGTGGTGCCGCCGCCGGTCAGGAGCGTGGTCTCGAGCTCGGCGAGCGAGGTTCCCCCGTCGAGCGCGGACCGGAGCGCGCGGGCAAGCTCTGAGCTCATCTCGATCCCCTCTTATCGGACAGCCGCGGCGTGATTCCCGCGGGTTGCCGAGCAGCGATGGCGTTGGCCACCAGCCGCGGCTGGCACACAAACTCGCTCAGCCTCCCTGGCCGCCCTCGGTCTGCTCGGGGACCGACCCGCCGTCCCCGCGCGAGCACGATCACCCGATAGCCCCTCTCCAACAGCCGCAATGCGCTAACAGTCCTACCGAAGCCGCTGCCGACGGCCGAATAGTCACAGTCGCAACCGGTCATCACCTCACCTCGGAACGGTCAGTTACTGCGGCGATCGCAACGGGGCTGCTGGACGCACGTTCCCAGCCGGCGCCGAGCATCGCCTCAAGCGCGGTGCTGAGCTCGAGCCAGCCGTGAAACTCACGCCGCTCGCCCGACGACGCGGTGAGCGTGCCCCGGATCACGGACCGTTCGATCGCCGCGTCGAGGATCACACGCTGTGTGGGAGTAGTGATCTGCATGCAGCGAGTGTCGCCCGACCGGGAGCGGTCGCGCATCGGCCCGTCCGGTCCAATCTTCTGGCGCGCGAGGTCTTAAGAAAAGATCGTCGCCGTCGCGGCCGGGTTTTCGCGAGCGTCATCGACAACGCCGGACAACGCGTCGGCGAGTTGGCCGCGGCGGGTGATCTCGAGCTTGCGGTAGACGCGGCCGAGGTGGGCCTTAGCGGTCTTCGTGGTGATGAACAGAGCCTGGGCGATTTCGCGGTTGGTCAGGCCTTCGGCGGCGAGCCTGGCGACGCGCAGCTCGCTGGCGGTGAGCGCGTCCCGCCCGGTGATCGCGTCGCGCCGTGGCTTGGCGCCCGCGGCGATCAGTTCCGCGCGCGCCCGGGCGGCAATCCGCCGCGCGCCACAGCGGTGGGCGAGATCGAGCGCCCGCTCGAGCTCGCGGCGCGCCAGCACGCGGCGGCCGGCACGGCGCAACGCCGCGCCGTAATCGGAGAGCGCGCGGGCGAGCTCCAGCGGTGCCTGCGAGCGCTCCAACGTCGTGACCGCCTCGCCCAGCAGCTCAAGGCCGCTCTCGCCACCCTCGACAAGGCCGCGTGCGCGCAGCGAGATGCCCAGCGTCCGCGGGCGCCCGAACGCCTGCGCCAGCTCGAGCTGCTCGCCCGCGAGCCGGCGCGCCTCCTGAGAGTCGCCGAGCGCCGCATGGATCAGCGCCGCCTCGGCGCGCCACGGCACGGCGCTCATCAGCTCGCGTCCGAGTGGCTCGCATCGCCGCCCGCACTCCAGGAAGTCGTCAAGCGCCCCCTTCAGGCGGCCCTGCGCGCAGCGCAGTCGGCCGCGCGCGAGCAGAAACCGAACCATCTCGTCCGAGCGCGACGCCCGCGGATCGCCGAGCCGCGCCAGCTCGTCTTCTGCCGCCTCGAGCTGGTCGCGCTCGGTCAGCACCCGGATCAGCTCGGTGATCGCGTGCATCCGGTGCACCCCCTCCGCGCCCTCCAGCGCCCAGCGCGCGTCCGCCTCGGCGTCGGCCAGCGCGCCGCGGTCGCACGACGCCGACGCCCGGCACACGAGAATCGCGATCGCCTCCCGCATCGCGCCGCGGCGGCGCGCGACCCCCAGCACGTCCTCACACAACCGCTGCAGCGCGTCGTAGCACTCCACGATCGTCAGCGTCACGATCAGGACCATCCAGGTGTCGAGCGGGGGCGGATACGGGTTCAGACTGTCGCGCTCGCGAGCCCGAACCCACGCCAGCGCCCGTTTCGCCAGCTCCTGCGCGTCGTCCGCGCGGTTCCTCCGCACCGCGTAGTAGGCCAGCATCACGAGCAGATTGACCGGTGGGTCGGCCAGCTCGTGCAGGCGAGCGCGCAACCCCTCGGCACGCCGCAACGCGGCGGGCGCCGTCCGCTCGTTCTGCATTCCGACGAGCGCGATCCCGGCCTCGAAAATCAAGTCCAGCCTGGCGTCCCCGCGCAGCCCGGGCTCGATCGTGCCCAGCCGCTCGGTCAGCGCCGGCGCTGCGTCGCTCTCGCCGACCGCAGCCAGCGCACGCTCGAGCACCTCGACCGAGCGCTCGGCCCGATCGCTTTCGACATACGCAAGCGCCAGCGCAACGCACGCAGCGATCACCGTGCCCGGATCGTCGCCGGCCGCGACGAGCGCCTGCTCGAGGTGCGCGATCGCGTTCGGCCGCCCGGCGCGCCAGTCGGCGGTCCCGAGCAACGACAGCAGCGCCGCGCGCTCCCCCGCCGCGGGCGGCTCGGACAGCGCGCGACGCGCGTAGTCTGCCGCGACGTCGGGCGCACCCCGCTCGAGCGCCTCGAGCGCCGCATCGCCAAGCTTCTGCACCACCCACCCATCCCCGGCCGGCCCACACGCGAGCAGGTGCGCGGCGACCCGCGCCAGTGAACCCTCACCCTCACGATCGATGAGGTCTGCGGCGCGCCGATGCGCGACGCGGCCCGCGCCCGGCGCGATGTCCTCCCGGACCGCGGCGCCGATCAACGGGTGAAAGAACTCAAGCGGCCGCGCCGGCGCGAAGATCTGCGCCGCCGCCAGCCGATCCGCGGTCAACTCGGCCACCACCGGATCAAGCTCGGCCAGCCGCGCCGCGAGCACGACCTCGGAACGCGGGCCGAGCACCGCGACCGCGCGCGCCAGCGCGACCGCCTCCGCGCCCATCCGCCCCAGCCGCGCGAGCACTGACGTTCCGACCGCCGCCGGCACTACCCGGTGCAGCGCCACCACGCTCGCACCCCGTGCCGGCAACCCCTCCTCGCGTACCGCCGCCAGCAGCTCGCGCACCAACAATGGGTTACCGCCGGACAGCTCGCTGCACGCCGCGCAGAACGCCTCCTCGGCCTCTCGGTCCAACTGCGCGCGCACGATCCCCCCAACCGCCGCGGCGCTCAACGGCCCCAGCGCGATCCGCTGCACACCACTATCGCCCGCCAGCCGCGCAAGCTCGCCCCGCTCACCCCCGGGATCGCCCGAGCGCAAGCCCAGCACCACCAGCAGCGCCAGATCCCCCGCGCGGCGCACCAGATACCCAAGCCACCCCAGCGACGGATCATCCGACCACTGCACGTCGTCGACCGCCAACAGCAGCGGGCCACGCTCGGCCCGATTGGCGCACAGCCAGAACAGCCCGTGGATCGCCGCGAACCGATCCGCCGGCGGCTCCCCCGCCTCCACGCCCAACGCCCGCGCGCCCACCCGCGCAACACCGCCGAGCAGCCGACGCCGCTCGCCAGCAGAAGCCGCGCGCAACATCGGCTCAAACAACTGACGCGCCACCCCGAACGCAATCTCCGCCTCAAACTCCGAGCCCCGCGCGCTCACCACCCCAAACCCGCGCGCCCGCGCGCCCGCGCCCACCGCCGCCAACAGCTCGCTCTTCCCAATCCCGGCCGGCCCCTCCACCACAACCACCGCCCCAGCCGCACGGCTCACCCCATCGAGCAGACCACCCACCCGCGCCAGCTCAGCCTCACGCTCGAACAACCCCTCAACGACAGGCCCCGACGTCATGCTCACCAACCCACCCCGCCCGTCACAACCCCCACCACCCCGCACGCCAGACCGCCACGCCGATTTCCGGGGCACACGATCCAACCAAACGACCGCGGCCCACCCCCGTTTCGAGCACCGCGACAGGCCCGCCTTCGCCGTCGACCCGCAGCGCGCGCTTGCCGGGTTCCTCGCCCCGGAGTCGCTGGCCAGCGCCGAAGCGCCCGCTCCCGACGCGCAGCCGTCGCCCCGACCATTACCGCTCGCCCGGACGACCACCACGCCTGAACGCAGGGTGCGCACGGAGCCGGCACCCGAGACGCCCCGAGGGCGACCACAGCGGACATCCAGCACTCAGTCCTCGAGACACTCGCATCGCCACCAAAGGCGCAACTGGTGCGGGCTTCGCACGAGTCATCCGAGTCCGACGAATCAGCCACGAACGTCGCGCAACGACCAGCTCCTCCCGCACCTCGGGCGAGGCGTCGACGGCGGCTTCCCAATCGAGGACGCCGACGACGAGCGCCAGACCGAGCGTGCCCGTCGCGGATCGCGTCAAGCACGGCTGGCACTTCGGCCCGGGCCTGGATCGGGCAGTGCATGAGCGTGACGTTCTGCGTAGAGGTCACAGGGGATAGCTCGCTAAGCCGAAGTGGCACGTTACGGTACTTCCACACACGCCTCCCGGCGCGGTCGAACGTAGCGCCACGAGCAGGCCATCACGAGCGCGGTCGGCGTCGACGGTGACCCGGGAACGAGCCCACCCGCACCGGCCAACCGTGCTCGACGGGCACGGCGCTCGCCCCGTACACAACCTCTGTCGCCGGGCGCCGACGGGAGCGGTCAACGTAGGGCTCGCGTCTGCGGTCTCCGATGACGCGCCGAGCCTGCACGACGCCTGTCCCGGCACCACGGCTCCGCAAGCCGAGCCAGAAGCTCCAATGGGCGGAAGATGGGTGAGAGGGTCGTTCTCCTGAGCTGCGGAGCGTGAGCACGAACCGTCCGAGGCGCCCGGGGTGGCGGACGGCCATCAGCCCAACGGCACCCAATCGGCCGGCAATACCTGCGGTATCTGGCCGCGGAAGACCGGCGCGACCCGGGTCGCGAACGCTCCCGCCGGGCGGGCCTCGATCAGCGGCCGGAGCTGATCGAAGGCAAGCAGCAGGCCCACGCTCGGCGCGATCTGATAGTCGGCCGCGTTCGGTACCTCGCCGCCGATCACGCCCTGCGCCAGCAGCTCGTCGACGTGGTCCAGCAGCGCCGGCAGGCGCTCGAGGTCAGCCCGGACAGCGGCAGCGCTGGCCTTGTTGATCCTCTGCTCGGCCCAGGCGATCGGCGCCATCGCCCACACCGCGACCGACGTCGGCACGCCGAGCCTGTAGTCCTCCAGGAACTCCTTGAGTGCCGAGCGGTCGCGCCTCAAGGGGTCACGCCTCAAGGCAAACCAGGCGAGCCTTCGCGGCACCGACTGCAACTCCTCGTCACCCCAGCGCTCGGCCTCCTCGACGGCCGCGCGCCGCGCCGACTCGGCCGGGAACAACGACGGCTCGGGCTTCAGCTCGTCGAGGAAGCGCGCGATCGCACGCGAGCCCTGAACCCTGCTCCCGTCGGACTTGAGCGCCGGCACCGTGCGGCCCGGGAAGCCAAGCGCCCTCACGATCGCGATGTGGACGGCGGGGATGAGGTCGCGCCGCCGGTAGTCGACCCCCTTGCGCTCAAGCATCAGCTCCGCCGCGACCGACGGATTCGACCCAGGGATGGCGTAGAGCCTGATCACACTACCTCCGACTGCTCGATGACATCGGAGATCATCCCGAGCCCCATCGTCCTGTACCAGACCGCCAAGCGCGGCACCTGATATTAGTCAGGGTAGTCAGGTTAGGTTAGCGCCCGCGTCCTCGGCCGCCCACTGCGGCGAAGCTCCGCGCGCTGAGCGATGGACTCCCTGCCGATGGAAGCCAGCGTCTCGCCTCCGGCGCACAGGCTTTTCGCGTCAGACGATCTGCAGCACCGTTGGGTGTGGCGGCGTGACCGTGCTCCTTCGCGAGGCGGAGCGGGAGCTGTGGTTCGCCCGGCGGATCGCTAGCCGATTGCCTGTCGAGGCGCATCTCAGCAAGCGCGGACGGTTGCTCCTTCGGTGGGAACTCTGGCGTCTCGCGGAGCCGATTTCACAGTTGCGGAATGGACGAAAACGAGGCGCGCCGCGGCGGCCGCCGCGGGCCCCCGCCGACATTGCCCCCATTCGTCCGATCTACGAGCCGGTCCGGGGTCGTCGACGACTTCTGCTCGACTCGCCGCGCGGCTTCCTGGCGGCAGCGTCCTAGCGGCTCGAGCAAGCGGACGGCCGCCTCGGCCACGACTGCCGATTCGCCGGGAGCGGAAGTGCGGTACTCGTGGCCCGCCTGGCGACGAAGGCGCAGGGGGTCGCAGCGAGTGGCCGGCGCCTGGAACTGGCGGCATGGTCGCGCGCGGCGGATAAGGGCCAGCGGCTACTGCTTATCCTGTTGCTTGTGAGCTGCGCGGCGCGGCGTGGGCTTGGGATCGGGCGTGGTCGCAGTCAAAGGGCGGTGATGTCGTCGTGAGTGTTCTGCCGACGCGCGGTGGCAGGCGCTTCTTGGAGCGCGATGGCGAACTCGCGCGTGTGGATTGCCTGTTTGATCGCTTGGCCGCTAGGGAGGGTGCTGTGGTCGTGCTGGAAGGTCCGGCCGGGATTGGGAAGAGAGGCGGTCCTCGCGGCGCGGCTCGCCGGGCTGGATCCGGTCGTCGCTGAGTTGGCCGCGGACCGGCTCGCGGCGGCGCAGATCCTCGCGCGGGTCAGGCCGCTTGAATTCTTTCATCCGCTGATCGGCGCGGCGGTCCGCGAGGACATCGCTCCGGGGCGCGCCGCATTGCGCATCGGCCCGCCGCAGACCTCGTCAATCGTGATGGTGAGGGATCGCTGGCCCGCGTCGCGGCGCACCTGCTCGCGTGCGGCCCAGCGGGAGACGGGTGGGTAGTGCAGCGGTTGGCCGATGCGGCGCGCGAGGCGCTTGAGCGCGGCGCGCCAGATGTCGCCGTCGACCATGTGCGTCGCGCACTGTCAGAGCCGCCTGCGGCGGATGAGCGCGCGGCGTTGCTGTTCTTGTTGGGGGTCGCGGAGTGGCAGGCCGGCGGACGGGAGGCGATCAGAGACCTCGAGCAGGCGCTCGCCGCAGCCGGTGACGATCGCCGCACGCTGATCGTAACCTGTGTTGTGCTCTCGTGCGTACGTCGTCAGCGACCGAGCCGAGCGCGCGGTTAAGGTACTCGAGCAAGCGTTGGCGGCCGCCGGCGAGAAAGATGCGACGGTGGCGTTGACCGAGCACCTGGGTGCGATCGAGCCCGAGGTGCTGGGGGACGTCCGGCTGGTGTTGACGCTGGAGGCGGCGATCGCCGTGGTGGGGATGTTGAACGAGCGTACCGCCCCCGTCGCCTGGCGTCGCGCCGAGGCATTACGCGGTCGCCTCGAGGAGCTGGCCGAGCCCCACGTCTGGCTGCTCGCGATGTTGGCCTATTGCGCGGTGCGTGCGAACCACGCGTCCGAGGCGCGGAGTTGGCGGAGCGGGCGCTGGCGTGCGAGCCGTATCCACCGCCGCTCGACATCTCGATGCTGCTGCTCTACACGCTCACCGTCGTCGAATGCTATGAGGAGCTGCAGCAGCCATGCGAGGATCTGCTCCTGATCGCGCGTCGCCGCGGCGCGATGCAGGAGACGATCGGGATCCTGGTGCTCCGGGCGTCGGCGTCGTGCGACGTTGGCGCGTTGGCCGACGCCGAGGCGGATGCGCGCTGGGCGCTGGAGCGTGCGGACGGGGTCCGGCGGATCCAGGGGCCGTCGAACTGATCCGCGTGCTGATCGAGCGCGATGAACTGAAGCTCGCAGAGGATGTGCTGGAGCAATGTCCCGATCAGCACGATACGAACGCGACCGAAATGGTTCGATTTCTGTCCGCCCGAGGGCGACTGCGCGGAGCTCAAGGCCGACTGCAAGGCGCTCGAGGACTTCCTAGAGTGCGGCAATCGGAGCAAGCGCCTGGGCGGCGGGACGCTGAGCGCCGCGCCGTGGCGTGCTGAGGCGGCGCTTGCTTACGCGGCGCTCGGCGACACGGCGGAGGCCCGCCTACTCGCCGGCGAGCACCTCAAGCTGGCGCGCGCGTTCGGACGCTCGGTCTCTCCCTGCGAGCACAAGGTCTGGTCGCGGGCGGGGAGACCGGGCTTGAGCTGCTGGCAGAGGCGGTCGAGACGTTGGAGCGCTCGCGGTCACCGCTTGAGCTCGCCCGCGCGCTGTCCGACTACGGAGCGGCGCTGAGGCGCGCCGGGCGCCGCGTCCAGGCGCGCACCCAACTCGAACGCGCGCTGGATCTTGCCTACCACTGCGGCGGGCGGCGGATCGCCAACCACGCTCGTGACGAGCTGATCGCAGCGGGCGCCAAGCCGCGGCGGGACGCGATCACGGGCCGCGACTCGCTGACTGCCGGCGAGCTGCGGGTCGCGCGGCTAGCCGCTGAAGGGCTGACGAATCGCGAGATCGCGCAGGCGCTGTTCATCACCACCAAGACCGCTAAGGCGCACCTCAGCCGGGTCTACCGCAAGCTCAGCATCACGCGCCGCGGCCAACTCGCGGGCGCGCTCACGGGGCTTGTCGACGAGAGTCGCGAAGACTCGACGGCGACCGCGGCGATTTCTTAGGACCTCGCGCGCCACAAGTGTGGACCCGCGCGGCCGATGCGCGACGCGTCGGGCCTGGCGAGACTCACTGCAGCAAAGCGGTCGGTGTGATCGCCAAGAACGCGGAGTAGAGAAAGGAATGGCTGATGCCCCAGATCGTCGTGCGGTCGCTGACCCAGAGCGGGATGGGATCAGTGACGCTTGCGGAGCGCACGGTTCCCGCCGAACAACACAACGACCATTACGTCGCGCAGCTGATCGAGCGAGTGCGTTGGGCGCTGATCGACGCCGAACAGATCGAATCGGAGGCCAACGTCCATGACCAAGACGAGCCGAGGCTCGCCGCTCCTTCCTTGAGCAAGGGTTCCGCCGCTGGAAGGGCCGTCCGCGCGAGTCAACGGCGCGGTCGGACACGCCGCGTCGGCGAAGTGGGGGTGACGAGGTGAGCCTCGAGCTTGGCGTCATGTCGACCCTCCCGTCGGCCTGCGTGATCGGCGCAGGCTCATCCGGCATCGCCGCAGCCAAGGCGCTCCACGAACGCGGAATCCCGTTCGAGTGCGTCGAGAAATCCGATCGGGTCGGCGGCAACTGGGTGTTCGGAAACCGCAACGGGATGTCGTCGGCGTACCGCTCGCTGCACATCAACACCTCGCGCGAGCGGATGGAGTACTCGGACTTCCCGATGCCGAAGTCGTATCCCGACTTCCCGCACCACACGCAGATCGCGAATTACTTCGACGATTACGTAGACCATTTCGGGTTCCGCGACAAGATCGTCTTCAACACGGGGGTCGAGCACGCCGCCCGCGACGACGCCGGCGAGTGGACGGTGACGCTCGACACCGGCGAGACGCGCAGGTACGACGCGCTGCTGGTCGCCAACGGCCATCACTGGGATCCGCGCTGGCCGGAGCCTCCGTTCCCCGGGCACTTCGACGGCGTGCAGATGCACTCGCATCACTATGTCGAGAACACCGACTTCCGCGACAAGAACGTGCTCGTCGTTGGGATCGGGAACAGCGCGATGGACATCGCGGTAGAGGCCAGCTTCGTCGCGCGGCGGACGTTCCTGTCCTCGCGCCGAGGTGCGTACATCCTCCCCAAGTACCTCTTCGGCCGCCCGCTCGACCAGATCGGCGTTAATGCACTGACGCCGCTGATGCCGTTCGCCTTTCGCCGCGCGATCCTCACAGCGATGTACCGCGTCGGCGTCGGCAAGGTCCAGGACTACGGCCTGCCTGAGCCCGACCACAAGCTCGGCGAGGCCCACCCGACGATTTCAGCGGACTTCCTCAACCGGATCGCCCATGGGGAGATGACGTGGAAGCCGAACATCGCGGCGCTTGCGGGCGACAAGGTCAGTTTCGCTGATGGGAGCGTCGAGCCGGTCGACGTCATCGTCTACTGCACCGGCTACAAGGTGACATTCCCGTTCTTCGACGAGGACTTCATCTCCGCCTCCGACAACGACCTGCCGCTGTTCAGACGCGTGTTCAAGCCGGGGATCGACAACGTGTTCTTCATCGCGCTGCTGCAGCCGCTCGGCGCAACGATGCCGCTGGCCGAGGCGCAGGGGCGATGGATCGCCGCCTACCTGCGGGGCGAGTACCACCTACCGCCTCGCGCGCAGATGGAAGCGGACATGCGGCGCGAGCGCGAGCGGATGTTCAAGCGCTACGTCGCCTCCACGCGCCATACGATGCAGGTGGACTTCGACAACTACCTCTCCGACCTGCGCAAGGAACTGGCCGTGGGAGCAAAGCGGGCGCGCGCGGCCGGAACCCGGCAGTCATGGCCGAGTCCGCCGTCTGCTCGCTCGGCCCGCGAGGACGCTGCCGCCAGACAGCGGTGCAGCGAGCCCAAGCGGGAGTCGTCGACGACCTCGAGCAGGCTTGTGGATCGGACGAATGGGAGCACTGAGCTGGGCTTCGCCCGCGAGACTTGCGCTCGGCGAGGCGAAGGAGGAGTCTGACGATTCGGGCCGTGACTGTCGTGTTGTTGGCGTTGCAGGCGCCTCGCCAGGCGCAATCAACGCTGCCCGTTTGGACGATTTGGGGAAGTCTGCCGACGGTGCCCGCGAGGGTACATCGACAGTTGTGCAAATCATCCAACCGGGAAGAGCTCGGAGCGCTCGAGCTGGCGCCTGGTCGGTCACGAGAGCGACAGCGCCGCGGTGCTTGCTGCCGGCACGAGTGCTGCGATCGGCAAGCGCCTCAGCGGCCGCGTCAACGGCACCACGGTTGCACCCGAGTTCACGCCGAAGCACAACTCCCAGCTGAGCGACAACCGCGGCTGGAGACCCCGCGACGCCGTGCGTCTCGAGTTTGGCGAATCTCGGGTCGTTCGCCTCCGCCGTTGACCCGTCCTGCATTCGTGTCCGTGTGGGTATGCGGGAGCTGCTGCGGCCGCGTGGCTGCGTCTGTCCGAGGCGCGATGGTGGCGCTCGGCGGCGGCGAGAGTAAGTATTGGGCCGTGGTGGACGCTGCGATTGAGCTTGGGCAGTTGCGGTATTTCGTCGCGGTGGCGGAGGAGCTGCATTTTGGGCGCGCGGCGGAGCGTTTGCTTATGTCGCAGTCGCCGCTGTCGCGGGCGATTCGCGAGCTGGAGCGGGACCTGGGGGTGGTGCTGTTCGTGCGTACGACCCGTCGGGTTGAGTTGACTGCGGCGGGGTCGCTGCTGCTCGAGCGGGCGCGT
>Ga0187779_10002405_pt1 | contig 11476 bp, 10 predicted proteins | sample 1015_Q2_SP10_10__FD_132435 | JGI IMG/M metagenome (GOLD analysis project Ga0187779, IMG submission 132435) | Tropical peat soil microbial communities from peatlands in Department of Meta, Colombia - 1015_Q2_SP10_10_MG | ecosystem: Environmental > Terrestrial > Soil > Wetlands > Peat | place... | reverse complement strand
CGTCGACGTTCTTCGTCCTCGCGGGGCACCGCGATCCCCACGACGGCGCGGCGCCGGAGACGTACGAGCAGCTCAGGCCGCGCCTCGTCGAGACGATTCGCTCGGCCGGCGGCGAGATCGGCCTCCACGGGAGCTACACGACCGCGATCACGCCTGCGCGTCTGGCCGAAGAGCGCGACCGCCTCGTCGAGCTCGCCGGACCGGTCGCCGGTCACCGCTACCACTACCTGCACTTCGATCCGCTGCAGCATCTCGTCGCGGTCGACCGCCTGTTCCGCTACGACACCTCGCTCGGATTCGCCGATGCCATCGGTTTCCGAGCCGGCATCGCCCGGCCGTTCCATCCGTGGGACTTCGAGGCCGAGCGACCGCTGGACCTCGTCGAGGTGCCGCTGGCCGTGATGGACGTGACGCTCGCCGAGGAGCGCTACCTCGGCCTCTCGCCGGAGGCCGCGTGGCCGCTGCTCGAGCGGCTGCTCGACCAGGCGGCGGATCACGGCGCCGGCTTCGCGGTGCTCTGGCATCCGGATCGGTTCGACCCGGCCACGTCCGCCGGTTGGAACCGCCTCTACTACCGCTTCATCGAGGCGGTCGCTGAGCGCGGCGGGCGGTGCATGTCCGCGGGCGAGCTCGTCGAGACGTGGCTGAACGAGGCGTAACCGCCGGCTCCGTCAGCGCTCGTCCCACTCGACCTGGTCGAAGTAGCGCAAGGCATGGCGCGTAGGTCGGACGCGACGTGCCGCCGCCGCCAGCTCCTGCTCACCGAGCTCGCCGAGCGCCTGCTTGACGCCGAGGTACGGAATGTTGAGGTCGTCCTGGTAGACGATCGTCGAGATGCGCGGGTTGATCTCGATCACGTGGTCGCCGACGAGCTGGATGTTGAAGAAGTGATCGATGTGGAGCTCTGCCACGATCTTCCGCGCGATCTCGACCAGCTCCTCGTCCACGAGCGTCTGGAAGTACATCGCGAGCCCGGCGCGCATCGACTCTCGCGTCTTCGGATGCGCGAGCACGATCTTGCCCTCGCGCGCGATGCCGTCGATCGTCCGCTCGGGACCCTCCGCCAGCTCCATCACCAGCAGCTCGGGGCCGTCGTCCTCGGGAATGATCTGCAGGACGTCGGTCAGCTTCATCGCGAGGTTTCCCGGGCGCTCCTCCAGCAGCTGCTTCGTGCGGTCGACGGTCGGATCGAGGACGCGGAAGCCGCGCGAGCCCGAGCCGAAGACGGGCTTGAAGCACACGGCGCGTCCCGGGTAGCCGAGCTCCTCGGCGGCGGCCGCGAGCGCTCGGCCCCCGGTCACGCGGCGCCAGGCAGGTGCGCGGACTCCGATCCGCTCGAGCATCGCATAGGCGTCGGCCTTGTCGTTCGCGCCGCGGATCGTGTCGGGAGGCGAGACGAGGACCGCGATCCCTGCAGCGTTGAACCGGCCGCGAGCTTCGGAGAGGCCGAGCAGGTCGAAGGACGACTGCGGCAGGACAGCGTCGGCTCCCTCACGCTTCGCGACGTCGAGCATCGCGTCGGCGAAGGTGGGGTCGCCGCCCGGCGGGACGACGTAGAAAGCGTCGCAGAAGTGGCGGCCGATCGCCTGCGGGGACATGTCGGTCCCGACGAGACGGACGCGTCGCTCCCCGTTCCCGCGCAGCGCGCGGAGCAGCGCCGCCGTGCCCGGGGCGCCCGATGCCGTCACGAGCACCGTCAACGGCTCCACGCGACGATGCTAGTCTCGCGCGCCCGATGACGCGTCCGGCAGTCGTCCTCAACGTCGGCTGGGTCCCCGGGATCTCGACCGTGCAGGCGCTCGGCCGCGAGGGGATCCCGGTGCACGCCGTCGACCACCGTCCCGACGCGCTCGGCCTGCGCTCCCGGTACGTCCAAGAGGCGCACGTCTCGCCGCGCCGGGTGGACGACGAGACCGTGTACGTCGCCTTCCTCGAAGAGCTCGGCGACCGGCTCGACGCGCCTGCGCCGCTCTTCGCGCTCGACGACGGCGACCTGAACGCCGTGGCACGGGCGCACGATCGCCTCGGCGACCGGTTCGTGCTGCCCTGCCCCGGCTGGGACGTGCTCGAGCGGATCCAGGACAAGCGTCATCAGCTCGAGCGTGCGCGCGCGCTCGGCGTGCCGGTCCCGCGCACGAGCGCCGAGCCGACCGACGAGCTCGGTTTCCCCGTGCTGGTCAAGCCGTTCGAGCCGGGGCCGTTCCGCCGCGTCTTCGGCGTCAAGGCGCTCCGCTGCGAGACGCGTGCCGAGCTGGACGAGGCGTGGCAGCGCGTCCAGCCGTACGGGCCGACCGTGACGGAACTGATCCCGGGCGGCGACGACACGCTGTACTCGCTCGGCAGCTACCTGAACCGAGCCGGGGAACCGCTCGGACTCTTCTGCGGGCGCAAGCTGCTCCAGGATCCCCCGGGGATCGGCACGGCGCGCGTCGCGGAGGCGGTCTGGAACGAAGAGGTGGTCGAGCAGGGGCTGACGCTGCTTCGCGGCCTCGACTTCCACGGCGTGTCGCAGGTGGAGTTCAAGCGTGACCCGCGGGACGGGTTGTACAAGCTCATGGAGGTCAATCCGCGCCTGTGGCAGTGGCACTCACTCGCAGCCGCCTGCGGTGTCAACCTCGCCCAGATCGCGTACCTCGATGCAATCGGCGAGCCGCCCGCTCCACGGCGCATGACCTCGTCGGGGAAGCGATGGTCGATCACGCTCAAGGAGCACCGCCGACCAGAGCCGCAGCGGCCGCCGTACGTCGATCCGCTCATGTCGCGCGACGACCCTCGCATCGGATTGACGCACCTCGCGCGGCTCGGACGCGGAGCGCTGCGGCGCTAGACGGCGGCGTCGGCCGTCTGCTCCACCTCGACGTCGACGAGCCGAGCCGCCGTCTCCGCGGCCTCGAGCGCGAGCACGGTCGTCGGACCGGTGGCGATGACGTAGCCGCGACGGTCTGCGTCGACGTGCACCGGGCGAATCACCTCTCCCTCGGTGAGGAAGACGTCCGCCTGCAAGACGCCGGTGGCCGCGCGCGCGCGCTCGAGGCTGCCGACGCGGCGCACGCGTCCGACCGGAAGCGGGCCCGGGCTCGCGGTCAGGAAGCGAATCGCGAGCGGCCTGCTGAATCGTGCGCGGACGTCTTCGTCGCCCACCTCCTCGCCGAGCGCCTGCCGCAGCGCGATGTCGACGACGTCGACGCCGATCGCATGCCTCGCGAGGTCGGCCATCTGTCCGCCCGGAACGCGCGCAGCCACCTCGACCACGAGCACGCGGCCGTCGTCGTCGGCGATCAGCTGCGGGAAGGCGACGCCGTCGCGGAGACCGAGCGCGTGCACGGCCGTGACCGCGACGCGTTCCGCCTCCTCGAGCGCGTCGGCGTACAGGCTCGATGGATAGACGTGGATCCACCCGACCCCGAAGCCGGGGCCGGGTGGACGCAGCCGGTCGGAGAGCGTCAGCAACGTCACGTGGCCGCCGCGTGCAGCGGCGAGCCCGTTCAGCTCGAGGCCGTCGACGAACTCCTCGAGCACGGCCTCCTGCGTCGGCGACTCGGCGAGCGTGGCGTGCAGATGGCGATCGACGTCGTCCGGCGAGTCGACACGGAAGACGCCGCGCTGGCCGCCCGAGTCGGCGGGCTTCAAGACCGCGGGGAATCCGACCTCGTCGCGGGCGACGCGCGCCTCCTGCAGCGACCGCACGGCGGCGAACCGGGGTTGTGGGACGCCGAGCTCGGCCAGCCGGCGCCGCATCACCACCTTGTTCGTCATCGCATGTGCGGTCTCGGCGCCGATCCCGGGCAGACCGAGCGCCTCCGCGACGGCCGCTACGACGGGGACGGCCCGGTCCGCGGAGATCGTCAGGACGCCGTCCACCCCGTGGCGGCGCGCGACGTCGACGACCGCGTCGACGTCGCTGAAGTCCACGACCTCGCCGGCGTCGGCGACCGCGAGGCCGGCAGCCTCCGGATCCGCGTCGACCGCGACGACCCGGAGTCCCCGTTCGCGCGCCTGCTCGATCGCGCGTCGCTGATGGACGCCTGCGCCGACGAAGAGGACGGTCCGCATCGGGCGCGATCGTAACCTTGCCGGCCGGTCTATCCTCGCTGCGTGCGCAAGCTCGTCGCGATCCATCAGCCGAACTTCCTGCCGTGGCTCGGCTTCTTCGACAAGCTCGCGCGCGCCGACGTGCTCGTCCTGCTCGACGACGTGCAGTTCCCCCGCACGAGCAAAGGCACCTGGATCAACCGTGTGAAGATGCTCGTCTCGGGCAAGTCCGCGTGGATCACCGTGCCGATCGTGCGCGCCGCCGGCAGCGAGCAGCCGATCAACGAGGTGCTGATCGACGACGCGCAGCCGTGGCGGCGGAAGGCCCTGCGGACGATCGAGCACAACTACCGGCGCTCGCCGTTCTTCGAGGAGACGTTCGCGCTGGTCGAGGAGCTGCTGTCGGGTGGTGAGCGGATCGCAGAGCTCAACGAGCGCAACCTCCGGACGGTCGCACGGTCGATCGGGCTCGACGAGGGCAAGCTCGTGCGCAGCTCCGAGCTCGACGCGAGTGGGCAGAGCACAGACCTGCTGATCTCCCTGACCCGGGCCGTCGGCGGAACGGCGTACATGCCCGGCGGCGACGCCTACCGCTACCAGGAGGACGGGAAGTTCGCCGAGCACGGGCTCGAGCTCCTGCCCCAGGACTTCGTCCACCCGACCTACGAGCAGTCGGTATCGCCTTTCGAGGCGGGGCTCTCGATCGTCGTCGCGCTGATGAGCTGCGGCTTCGAAGGGACGGCGGAGCTCGTCGCTATCGCCCGACGTTCTCGCGCCGCATCGCCGTCATGATCCCGTCGTAGCGGGCGTGCTGGAACTCGGCGCGGCCGTCGATCGCCCGCGTGACGCGGTCTCGCGGGCTCATCGGCTCCGGCACCCACCACTCGGGATGCGTGAGCACCTGCAGCCGATCGTGCTCGCCGCCTGAGAGGACATCCTCAAGCGGCTTGAAGCGCCAGTAGCCGTTCGAGTCCGACGCATAGCCGTAGTGCTCGGACAGATACGCCCCGTAGGCGTTGGTCATCCCGGCGATCTCGTCGCGGTCGTCGGCCCAGCCCGCGACGTCGGGGTTGTGCAACGAGAACGCCGTCACCTCGTGCCCGAGCAGGTCCTCGACCAGAGCTCGTTCGCGCACGAGCGCCTCGTCGGGGCCTCGACCGCCGTCGAACGCCGGGTCGAAGTGCAGGCCGAGCTCGTGGCCGAGATCGAGGATCTCCCTCATCCGCCGCACGATCCCTTCCTCGAGCGCGTTGTAGAACGTGCTGTGCAGGAGGAGGAAGTACGTCGCCCGTGCGTCCTCGTCTGCCTCGATCCGCGCACAGGCGAGCGCACGATGGACGGAGAAATCGAGGTCGTGGCGCCACAGCACGGACTGCGGCGGTGCGGTGCGGTAGTCCCGAAACGAGGCGAATGCGAATCGAGACCTCGCGAGCCTGACGAGGTCGCGGTAGCCGGCCTCGGTGAAGACCTCTTCGCCATGCCTGCCCGTCACCAGGCTCGCGATGCTAGCGCGGAGGGTCGATTCCGGCGTGGACGAGTCTGAGCAACGCGTCGACGTCGCAGCTCTGACCGAGCGAGATCGCGAGCGCGAGGCCGTTCGCGACGATGCCTACGAAGGCGACGATGGTCTCGAGCTGGACGTCGTCGCGAAGACCGCCCGATCGCTGGAGCGACGCCATCACCGCGTCTCCTCGCTGGGATGCCTCGGGCGAGCGCTCCTCGAGCTCCTTCATCAGCGTGGGATTCGTGCGGAGCCGGCGCGCGAGCTCGAAGTAGACGGCGAGCCAGTCGGGGCTCTCCTCGGCGAGTCGCCGGACCAGCCCGTCGACGCCGTCGACCTCGAGCGCGCGCATGAACTCGTGCTGGTCCTCGGCGGCGAGGGCGATGAATAGCGACCACTTGTCGGCGAAGTAGTTGAAGATCGCGCCGCGCGAGAGGCCGATCTCCGCCTCGAGCCGCGCGACCGTCGCGCCCTCGTAGCCGTATCGGGCGAACGTGCGCCTCGCGCCGTCGAGGATCTGCTCGCGACGGGCCTGGAGGTGCGCTTCGGAGACCTTCGGCACGTTCCCACTTTACAAAACCGTACGTACGTCTTATTATCTGACCGGTGAGCATCCTCCGGAACCGCTCGCTCGCCGCGGTGATGGTCGCCGAGTTCGTCTCGCTCGGCGGCTCCGCGATGACCTTCGTCGCCCTGCCGTGGTTCGTGCTCGTCACCACGGGGTCGACCGCGAAGATGGGCTGGGTGCTCGCGGCAGAGCTCCTGCCTGTCGCGCTGCTCGGCATCCCCAGCGGTGCGCTGATCGCCAGGATCGGGGCCAAGCGCACGATGAACATCTCGGACGCGGCGCGCGCGCCGCTGATGGCGGTGATCCCGATCCTCCACTGGACCGGCCACCTCACCTTCGGGGTCGTGCTCGTCGTGACGTTCCTCGTGGGCTGCTTCCTCGCGCCCTACTACGCCTCGTCGCGCCTGATCCTCCCGGAGGTCCTCGGCGACGACGAGCAGCTCGTCGCCCAGGGCTCCGCGTTCCTGAGCGCCGCGAACCAGCTGACGCAGCTCTTCGGTCCGATCATCGGTGGACTGTTGATCGCGTGGATCGGCGCGCCGAAGGTGCTGCTGATCGACTCGGCGACGTACGCGTTCTCGTTCGTCGTCATCCTCGTCTTCGTCCACGCGGGCAAGCGCGTAGCCGGAGACGAGTCTTCACGCGGCCTCTTCGCCGGGCTGAGGTTCCTCGTGCACGACCGCCTGCTCGGACCGACGATGGTCGCCGCCGCGGTGATCAACATGGTCGCCGAAGGTCTGGTCGTGACGCTTCCCGTGCTCGTCTTCCGGCGGTACGGGGCGGACGCGAAGATCGTGGGCTTCCTGTTCGCCGCCTTCGGCGGCGGCGCGCTCGTCGGGAGCCTGCTCGCGTCGCAGCTCGTTCGCAAGGTGCCGTTGCTGCGGCTGGCGTCGCTCGGCATCCTCGCGATGTCGCTGCCGCTCTGGCTGCTCGCGATTCCGATGCCGTGGTGGGTGGTGGTCTTCGTACTCGGCGCGTTCGGGTGCTGTGCCCCGCTCGTCAACTCGCCGATGATCGCGGTGCTGACCGTGCGGACGCCCGAGGCGCTCCGGGCCAAGGTGCTCACGGCCGTCGTGACCATTTCGAGCGTGATCGGCCCGCTCGGCTTCCTTCTTGCCGGCGAGGGCCTCCAGTACGTGTCGCTGAGCGTTGTGTTCGTCTTCGTCGCGGTCGGCTTCACGCTCGGTGCGATCGCCTTCTCCGCCGCGGTTCGCAACGGCGATGTCGCGGGGACGCCGGCGATTCCGGAGCCCGCGACCTGAGCTCGCGCGCCGGGGACGGCGCGAAGACACGCGGATAGACTCGCCGCATGGCGCTCTCCGGCAAGCGCATCCTCGTCACGGGCGGCGCGGGTTTCATCGGCACGACGCTGGCGCGACGCCTCGTCGACGCGAACACCGTGGTCGCCGTCGACAACCTCCACCGTGACGCGCTGTCCTCGTCGCCCGACCTCGTCGAGCATCCGAACTTCGAGTTCCGTCAGGGCGACGTGCTCGACGCGGAGCTCATGCGCGAGCTCGCCGTCGGTGCGACGCACATCGTGCACTGCGCCGCGATCGCCGGCGTCGACACCGTGCTGCAGAGCCCAGTGCGCACGATGCGCGTGAATCTGATCGGGACCTACAACGTCCTCGAGGCCGCCCACGAGGCGCGCGGCTCGCTCGAGCGGCTGATCGACTTTTCCACGAGCGAGGTGTTCGGGACGCATGCCTACCGCGTCGAGGAGACGCACGTCACGAGCGGCGGGTCGGTCGGGGAGGCGCGCTGGACGTACGCCGTGTCGAAGCTCGCGGGCGAGTACATGGCGCACTCGTACTTCGACGAGTTCGCTCTGCCGACGACGACCGTGCGCCCCTTCAACGTCTACGGGCCCGGACAGATCGGCGGCGGCGCGATCCGGGCGTTCATCGAGGCGGGGCTCGAGGGCCGCGAGTTCGTCATCCACGGCGACGGCTCGCAGATCCGCGCCTGGTGTTACGTGGACGACATGGTGGAGGCGCTGCTGCTCGTGCTCGAGCGCGAGGAGGCTGTCGGCGAGACGTTCAACGTCGGCAACGCGCGCTCGACGTTGACCATCCTCGACCTCGCGCAGCGGATCAGGCGGCTGACCGGCTCCTCGGCCGAAGTCGTCTTCCGCCCGCTGCACTACAGCGACGTCGAGATCCGGATCCCGAACGTGGACAAGGCGAGGCGCCTCCTCGGCTTCGAGGCGAAGGTCGACCTCGACGAAGGGCTCGAGCGCACGATCGCGTGGTATCGAGCGCGCAAGCCAGCGCTTGCGTGAGCGTGTCGTCTTCGCGTAGCAGGCTCGTGCGGGGCGACGGGGAAGCCGCGGCAACGCCGATCCGGCTCGCGTGGCCGGACGTCGGGCCCGCGGAGGCAGCCGCCGTCGCCGAGGTGCTCGAGTCGGGCTTCTTGACCATGGGGCCGAAGGTGGACGAGTTCGAGCGCGGGCTCGCGCGCACGTGCGACACGGCAGACGCCGTCGCCGTCTCCTCGGGGACCGCCGCGCTGCATCTCGCAGTGCGCGCGCTCGGCATCGGCGAGGGGGACGAAGTGATCGTCCCCGCCTACACGTTCCCCTCGACCGCGACCGCAGTCGTGCTCGCGGGCGCTCGGCCGGTCCTGGTCGACGTCGACCCTCACACGACGAACCTCGACGTCGAGAGAGTCGCCGACGCTCTCACGCCGCGGACGCGTGCGGTGATCGCCGTCCACCTCTTCGGACGCCCGCTCGACTGGGAGGAGCTCCAAGCTGCCGTCCCGGCCGAAGTCGCGTTGATCGAAGATGCAGCAGGTGCGCTCGGCGCGCGCCGCCGCGGAACTCCGTGCGGCGGGCTCGGCGTGATGGGCTGCCTCTCGTTTCACCCGCGCAAGGTGGTGACGACCGGCGAAGGCGGAGCCGTGACCACCTCGGACGAAGCGCTCGCTGCCACGGTCCGCCGACTGCGTCATCACGGGATCGCGCCGGGGCCGTTCGACATCGTGGAGCCGTTCACGAACTACCGGCTCTCGGATCTCCTCTGCGCGATCGGGATCACGCAGCTGGCTCGGCTCGACGAGCTGCTGGCGACGAGAAGGGCGCTCGCGGCCGCCTACACGGAACGCCTCGGAGACCTCGTCGAGACGCCGGGCGTCGAGGAGGGAGACGAGCACGGCTGGCAGGCGTACGTCGTCCAGCTCGACGGCCGCGACGACGTCCTCGCCGGCCTACGTGCCGAGGGAATCGAGGCGCAGATCGGCACGCATGCGCTCCACCGCCTGACGGCGTATCGCACGAATGCAGCCTTTCCCGGCGCCGACTCGTGCTTCGAGCGCGGGCTCGCGCTGCCCTTCCACTCGCGGTTGGCGGACTCCGATCTGGACCGCGTCGTCGCGACACTTGACAGGTTGATAAGTAAGTAATAACTTACAACCCATGGTCACGGCGGAGCGGAAGACTGCGGAGGAGCGCCGGGAGGCGGTCCTCGATGCCGCCCTCGAGGAGTTCGCGCTTCGCGGGCTCGACGGCGCCTCGACCGAGGCGATCGCCGCGACGGCCGGCATCTCGCAGCCCTACGTCTTCCGTCTATTCGGCACGAAGCGGGAGCTGTTCAAGGCCGTCGTGGCCCGGTGCTTCCGCCAGACACTCGAGCTCTTCCAGCGCGCGGCGGAGGGGAAGCGCGGCGAGGCTGCCCTCCACGCCATGGGCGAGGCGTACATGCAGGAGCTGCTGCCCGACCGTATCCGGCTGCGGGCCCAGCTCCAGGCGTACTCGGCCTGCGAGGACGCCGAGATTCGGGAGGTCGTGCGCAACGGCTACGGCGATCTCGTCGCCTACGCGGAGCGCGTGTCGGGCGCCGGGCCGGAGAAGATCTCGAAGTTCTTCTCCGTCGGGATGCTCCTCACCGTGATCGCGGCGATGGGGTTGCAGGACGGCGACGAGCCTTGGGCAGCCCGCCTGCTGAGCGGTTCGAAGGGATTGAGCTGATTTTTTTTCATCAGTAAGTAAGTAATGACTCACGATCAAGACGCCGGTTATCCGCACCACAGGACACCTGGAGCCCGGACGCGCCGACCAAAGCGTGCGGCGGACCATCGGAGCAGACGAAAGGAGCGAACGATGAAGACGAAGACTTTCTGGACATTTGCGATCACGTCGGCCGCGGTCTTCATGACCACGCTCGACAACCTCGTCGTCACGACGGCGATCCCGGTGATCCGCCGCGATCTCCACGCCGGCATCAACGGGCTCGAGTGGACGGTGAACGCCTACACGCTGACGTTCGCCGTGCTGCTCCTGACCGGTGCAGCACTGGGAGACCGGCTCGGCCGCCGCAGGATGCTCGCCGTCGGGCTGACGATCTTCACCGCCGCCTCCGCCGCCGCCGCGCTCGCGCCGTCGATCGGCGCGCTCGACGCGGCCCGCGCCGTTCAAGGGCTCGGCGGCGCGATGGTGATGCCGCTGACGCTGACGATCTTGTCCGCCGCCGTGCCCGCCGAGAAACGCGGGCTCGCGCTCGGCGCGTGGGGCGGGATCAGCGGTCTCGCGGTCGCGTTCGGGCCGCTCGTCGGCGGCGCCGTCGTCAGCGGCATCTCGTGGCACTGGATCTTCTGGCTGAACGTGCCGTTCGGGATCGTGCTCGTCCCGCTCGCGCTGACGAAGCTCGACGAGTCTTACGGCCCGACGAGCCGCCTCGACCTGCGCGGGCTGTTGCTGGCCAGCGCCGGCCTGTTCGGGATCGTGTGGGGGCTCGTCCGCGGCAACGCCGTCGGCTGGGGCTCGCCGCAGATCGTCGGCTCGATCCTCGCCGGACTGATCGTCCTCGCCGCGTTCGTCGTCTGGGAGCTTCGCACTCCCGCGCCGATGCTGCCGATGCGTTTCTTCAAGAACCGGACGTTCACGCTCGCGAACGGCGTGTCCTTGTTCATGTCGTTCGGGATGTTCGGCGCCATCTTCCTGCTGGCGCAGTACTTCCAGACGGTCCAGGGCTACTCGCCGCTCGCCTCCGGCCTGCGCATCCTGCCGTGGACGGCGATGCCGATGATCGTCGCCCCGATCGCAGGCGCCATGTCCGATCGGATCGGCGGTCACAAGCTCCTCGGAATCGGATTGGCATTGCAGGCGATCGGTCTCGCCTGGATCGCCACCGTCTCCACGCCGACGACGCCGTACGTCGACCTCGTCGGGCCGTTCATCGTCTCGGGGATCGGAATGGCGTTGTTCTTCGCACCGGTCGCCAACGTGGTCTTCTCCTCGGTTCGCCCCGAGGAAGAGGGACAGGCGTCGGGCGCGAACAACGCGATCCGCGAGCTCGGCGGTGTGTTCGGCGTCGCGGTGCTCGCGTCGATCTTCGCGAGCTACGGCGGCTACGGCTCGGGTCAGCACTTCGTCG
>Ga0187779_10002404_pt1 | contig 11477 bp, 13 predicted proteins | sample 1015_Q2_SP10_10__FD_132435 | JGI IMG/M metagenome (GOLD analysis project Ga0187779, IMG submission 132435) | Tropical peat soil microbial communities from peatlands in Department of Meta, Colombia - 1015_Q2_SP10_10_MG | ecosystem: Environmental > Terrestrial > Soil > Wetlands > Peat | place... | reverse complement strand
TGTCACTTTTTTGTCGTCACAGATCACTGATCGCTTCTTCCAATGCTGAACGCGCCCAGCGGTTTTGCGTCTGGGTGGGGCGTTCGCTTCATTAGATCGCCCTCGACGTGGCGGCGAAATTCTTCGCCAAAGAGGTAAGCGCGCTCCTTCCAGAGGCCTTTTCCGCCTGGCGCGCCCAGTAGATTCATTAATACTTGCTCCCAACCGTTCCAAAGCGAAGGCGAAAGCAAACCCTGGCGCCATTTTAAGAATGCATTTTGTCCGTACGAAAGGAACGCCATGAAGATCGAGACAAACCGCGCCTTTTCCGTTTCCGATAATGAAGCGTAATCTTTCAGCCCCTTGACCGCGACTTCGGACAGCGATGCGTCCGTAGCAAACTGTTGATACCAGTTGGCAAAATGTTCGTGCACCGACTGAGCAGTAGCCGCGCGAACCGCGTTTGTATTTTGTCGAATCTGCAACGCGACGTAGATCAGTGAAATCACGACTGCAACTGCGCCGACTACTTGCCCGATGTTGGCGAGATCGTTGAGATTCATTATTTCCGTTCTTGCCTCAAGAGGCTGTTGAGCCAGGTGGCAAAATCTTCGGAGAAACCGGGCCCGATGTCTTCCCATGTTTCTTTAAAACCGGGAGATCGAACGTACCGCGACAAGAATTTCTCATATCCGCGCCAATGCTCATCCGGCATCAATGCCAGCTGATGGTGATGAAAATAGGTTTCAGCGTGCAACAGAAAATGCACATGGCTCCAATATTGGAATAGCCGGTCGCCTTCCGTCAGTTGCGATGCGCGCTCGAGTTTGGCGAACCTGTCAGCATGCTCCGCTCGGAAAAGTGAAATTCTCAAGGCAAACTCGGACATGGAATGTCTCGCTTGTGCGCCAACGACCTTAGTGTTGCTCCGAATTTGTACTGCGAGATAGAAAAGGGAGACGACAACGCCGATCGCAGCAATGATTTGGGCCAGGTTCGCCAGATCGTTAAGACTCATCTTCGTTTGCGTTATCAGGTCGGGGGATTCAGGTCAATCGCCCGACCCGATCACAGGGAAAGAGGCCGAGCGGCTTGCATCGAGGCGAGCCTGTCACTCGTTACAGGTCACCTTATCGATTAACGATTCCTTGACCTGTCCAAAGAAATGAGACCACCTCCGACAACGAAGAAACGCTATCATCGGTTCCGGACGGTCCGTCTTGGACTATCTCTGTTCTGTCGATCCGGGCCCCGGCGAAGCAGCCGGCGCGGCCGCCAGATCGGAATTCCAGATATCAGTCACGCACTTCCATTTTCCGTCGGTCTTCTTTTTCCAAACCTCGCAGTACTTGCCGTGATCTTTCGTGCCGTCTTTCATCGTCATCTCGTAGGTGCCGGTCAAGCAGGCCATGTCGCCGGATTTCGCCATTTCCACGTGAGTCGCTTTCCAGCTTATGTCCGTCACAGTGTCGATGAAGCCTTTCCAGAGATTACGGATCCCATCCTTGCTCGTGACAACCGCTTCATTCGGTGGCAGGACAATTGCATCATCAGCGTAAAACGAAACGGTCTTGTCGAGATCCTTTGCGCCGGCCGCTTTCGACCATGCGGCATCCGCATCACGGACTGATTTGTCATCCGCGCCTTGGGCCGTGGGTGGAAAATTGCAGACCACGGCAAGGGGGATCGCAATCGCGCAAATAATCAGAATCAATCTTCGTATTCTCATGTGAACATCGAGTCCACGATCTTGAATCGCCGTCAAGACTTTAATCGAAGCGCCGCACTGCGAAGCAGCGCAGGCTAAGCTTTGCGCTGGCCAGATTGAGAAGCCGTAGCGTTCTTGCTTCCGCGGCCCGCTTTGTGGTTCGGCGAACCTGCGCCAGAATCGGCGCCGTACGAAAAGTAGCGATAGACGATCTCCTGATTCGACTTGGCGTCGCTGGCGTTCAACTTCTGCAAACCGTTCTCATCGGCGGCGGCCTGTGATTTGCCGCGGCCGACCGCCGTCACATCTGTATTCCTCGTTTCTGCTCGTCCACGCACAACTGCGACGTAACCGGTGCTGTCTGACCTGCCGATAATCTTGGTCCGCGCCAAACCCTCGCTTGCTCTGACCCGAAGATCGCGCTGGGCGAAGATGCAAGCCTGGGCTGCTTCCCGGTAATGCGGACCACCTTTCGGGGTTGATGAACGATTGTAAGTGACCGCCGTCCAAACGCCGTCGTAGTTGTAACCAATGGCGATGGCATCTCCTGCTACAACCGGGTGAGCAACGAGACAAAATAGCGATCCTAAAATAACGAGTTCTTTCAACACGGCAGGAGGGGTGCAGGGTATGCAGAAATGGACCAGGAGAACAAGCGCAAAAATTTCAACGTCAAGAGTTTAACCACGAATTATTTGTCATTCGCTTCCACCGAGCAATCGTCGGTTACGACGTGCTCGCCAACGGCGCCGTCGTCGATCCGAAACTACGGCGTAGCAGCAGGCGGAGACGATGCGGGAACGCTTCCGCTCCGAACAAGATCGAACACTGTCAGACTGGCCGCCAACAAGGCGGTGCCAATAATAAAGGCCGCGTATTTTCGCCGGCTCCAGGTGGGAAGCTTCGCGGCTGCATCCGCCGAAACATTCTCCGTCCGTTTCATTCCTTCGGGAGTCGCTTCGAAGGCCCAGGAAATATAGATTGCGACGGCGAATCCCAGAATGAAGATGATCAGGAGTGCGAAAACAATCGAAGATCGTGCTTCGAAACCGAATAAGAAAACGGACACCGCTTCGAGGATCAGCCAGGCGATCACCGTATAAGTGATCGCCACCTTGAAGACGTTGCGTCGTCTAAGTTCGCCGAACAATGTTCCCGATTGCACAACGCCAGTTGTGCCACGGACAACTGACGCTGAAAAGCCTAAATGCGTGGCTGACAAGATTGGCCGATGAATTAGTTAGGCAAAGATTCGCGCCACCATCGCTGGCCCTCTCGGATGTTTCCAGCGCAACGAGTGCTGGATTCGGGTGTTAAATTGTTAGACTTGGCTGGCCGCATTTCCTAACAATGAAGGACGCCGGAAGAAAGGGAGCAAAATGAGAATACAACAGTTGAAATATTTAACGCTGACGTTGGCGGTCGTAATCCTGACTGGGCTCGGTGCCGCTGCCAGTAACACCGGAGCCGACACGGAATTAAAGCAGGTGCTCCTGACTTCCGGGTTCAAGGCAAGGCCTGCCGATAGTTCGGCCCAACGCGCCCAGCTTCGTGCGTTGCCGGACGACCAGTTCACGATGGTGAAGCAGGACGGACAGACCTATTATCTTTTTCCGGACAAGAAAGAGGGTCGTCTCTACGCTGGAGATTATTACGCTTATCGCGCTTTTCAGGGGTACTTCAAGAACAAGGACCTTCGGGCGAAGGGCGTATTTGTCTGGCCGGTACAACCAGCCGACAAATCAAATAACAGGACCATTCAGGTCTGGCACGACTGGACGCCTTTTAGCCAGTGGCAATAATTGGCGGCGCGCCAGCGTCGCAGAAATCGCGATAGGAGCTCGATCGCATTCTTTGCGATCAGAACAGGTGCTCAGACAGATCTCGCCGGAGCGGCAGTCTCCGCTTCATTATGCTCTCCGGTTAATTGAGTTAAGAACGCGTCTTCGAAAAACGCCCTTGCATTTTGAGACAAGAATGAATTCTATAGATGCGACTCGCCTAATGCGGACATATTCGCTGCAACGGGATTATCCGCGAGCGAGAGGATTTTCAAAAGGAGGTGACAGATGAAAACATCGAGAAGGGGCGCTAGCAAGGAGCAAGATGCCGCGAAAGGTCGGAAGGTGAAGTTAGCGAATTTGCAGCCAGGCAAGGACCCGAAAGGTGGACAGAAGCCGGTCCAAACACAAACGGATACAAAGACAGCAGAAGTGACGAGGTGCTGTTGGGGTTAACCCGGATTGATTTAAAGCACCGCAGGGTGGCGGGGAGCAGTGGGGCAGCTCTCTTACGATCGGACTGTGGCGAGTCCCGAATCTGGTAATGCTAGGCTATTTTATCCTTCGAACGGATAATTCCGATACGCTATGCCTTCGAGGACAAGGGCCAGCGAAAGACAGAATACGGCTAAAGCCGAGCTGCGTTGGCGACAGCTTTGCAAAATTTATCTGCCAATTACGTGCCGAAACTCGATTTGGCGTGTGAGTCGGCGACGAAATGATGAAGACAGGGTGCAAGGCTGGAAACTTCATGTGTCCGCCACCATTCTTTCTGCGTGCGAACTCCTTCAAAAGATCGGGCCTTATCTTCGACGTCGGGCCGTTCTATTTAAAGGCCCGCAATCGCTTAACGCGCTGCTGAAACTAAACGCCGCTGTGACCAGTGAGTTCAGCCAAATCGGTAAATTTATTACCGTTTATCCTCAGTCCGATAAGGCAGGCGTTGAAATCGCCCGGATTCTGCATGGTCTAACGCGCAGGTTTAAGGCGCCAATTGTCCCTTACGACGAGCGATTTCGGAAAGGATCGTGTGTCTATTACAGATATGGCGCCTTCTCAGGGCGGTTGCTTAAACTCCGTGGAAAATCCTGTCTCGCAATCCGAGCTCCGAATGGCCAAGTAATTGCCGACCGCCGCGAACCAGGCACCGCTGTGCCGCGCTGGTTAGTCGATCCGTTTCGCAAGGGAAAATCAAACGGACGATGTGAATCTGTGACGCCCCTTGAGACCGATTACAAAAGATACCAAGCGATTATACAACGTGGGCGCGGCGGAGTTTATCGCGCGCTAGACATTTCTTCGGGTAGGCCTTCATCTTGCATTATCAAGGAGGGTCGACGCCACGGCGAAACTGATTGGTTCGGGCGGGACGGCTACGATCTCATCAAACGGGAAGCCGAGTTCTTGCGTTCAGTTTCGCGCAGGGTCGCCATCGTGCCGCGTCTGCGGAGAACATTCCGGGCGAACGGCAGCTATTACCTTGTACAAAATGTAATTCGTGGAAGGTCGTTGCAGAGCATTATTGCGGGCGAGCAACCGATCTCCCGAAGTCGTTTGTTCGGGTACTGTAATAGCATGGTGCAAATTGTTTCTGACATACACGGGGCTGGCTGGGTATGGCGCGATTGCAAACCAGACAACTTCTTATGCGACAAGAAAAATGGTCTAACGGCTATCGACTTTGAACGGGCTTGCCAAATCTCTGCGCCGGACCCGTTAACACTTGCAACGCGCGGTTACATTCGACGGAATGGCGGAGGCACTTTGGAACAGATCGACCTCTATGCTTTAGGGACTTCATTGATGCAGGTGATCGCGCGCCGGCGATCACCGGAGGGGGTCTATAAAGCTTTCAAGCGAGCCGCTCGAAGATACCGCTTGCCTAGTCGGCTTGTTGCAGTAATCCGCAGATTTCGAAGTTCAAAATGTAACGGCGACGCTCTCAAAGTCGCACTCGCTGAGCTAACAAAGCTTCGCTACACGCGTCGTGGACGGGGCGCGAACAAACCTAATCTCGCAAACCGATGATGTTTGTCTTCGCCGATTTTCATGTGGAAGCCCATTCTTGACGGAACTCTCCGCAAGGAAGCACTCGCGGCGGTAAATGCGGTGGGGTCCGAACTGCTTTGCGAGACGCCCGGTTCGAATTTCCGCAGGCTAGCGTCCGGCTCCGCAGCGAATTTTCATCAACGAAAGGTGGATGGATCTCTGGCCACTGGTGCCGCAGGCCTGGCAATTTTCTATACATACTTGTCGCGGGCGCAAGGCGGCTATGAAACCGTTGCGTTGGAACTTCTGAAAAAAGCAGGCGCGGCGGTGTCGTCGACGCGGATGAACCGTTCCTTCTTCCAAGGATTTACCGGTGTCGCTTGGACCATCGCGCATTTGCGAGAGTGGTTATTAGATCCAGATGATAATTCCACTGCAGGGATTGACCGCTTGTTGCTCACCTTGCTAAGCAAAAGCCCTTGGAAAGCAAGTTACGATCTCGTTAGCGGGCTTGTTGGCTTTGGCGTGTATGCGCTTGAACAGGTGCCGAAGGCGCGAGCAATTCGATGCCTGGAAGCGGTGATCTGCCGGCTGGACGAAATTGCGGAGCATAAAACACATGGAACAACTTGGCTTAGAGCGCCGCACTTTCTTCCAATTGTCCATCGCAACGAATGTCCGCAAGGCTATTATGATTTGGGATTGGCGCATGGCGTCCCGGGGGTCATTGCTTTTCTCGGGTATGTGCAATCGCTGTCCCGGAAATTAAGCCAGTTAGGAAGCACGCGGCACAAAGTGCGAGGCTTGCTCGAGGGAGCCGTCTCTTGGTTGCTCGATCAACGGTTCGTCCGGGAAGTTCGTTCAGTGTTCCCGTATTGGACGGGACCGGGCGTGACTCTGAGGCCAAGCAGAGTTGGTTGGTGTTACGGCGATCTAGGCATTGCGGTGTCACTTCTGAACGGCGCGTCAGCGCTTAACAACCGACGTTGGCGTGTTGAAGCTTTGGCGCTTGCCAAAAACGTTGCTCGTCGCCCAGTGTCCTATTCACAGGTCGTCGACTCTAGTCTTTGCCATGGCGCCGCCGGCGTAGCTCATCTGTTCAACCGGATGTATCAAGCGACCGGGGAGAATTTCCTCAGGGATGCCGCTCGAGAGTGGTTTGAACGAACGTTGGCGATGCGTCGCAAATCGTCATCGGTCGCAGGTTTTTTTGTTATGGCCCGGAAAGGCAAAGCGCCGCCGAGGCCCGTCGCTGAGTCCGGTCTACTGGGAGGAGCGGCCGGTGTTGGTCTCGCGCTTCTCGCGGCGACTACGACGATTGAGCCTGCCTGGGATCGCATGCTATTGGTGTCAGTTCCGCCGAGCCGAGGACCGCGGCGAAGTGCACGGCCGGGCAGAAGAGCCTGAAAAATTTTAAAAAGCCGCAGGCAGAACCCTGAAAGCAGAGCGGCAGAACCCCGCGGACATCCGGGCCGAGGCAAAAATGCCGGTAACTTGCTTGGCCTTGCCTTTAATTTTGGCCGCCGAACAATCCGCTGAGTTTGCCCTTCAGAATATTGCCAGCTTCCGATTCCAACGCGCCAACGCCGCCGCTCATCCCGCCGCTTAGAAAGGCATCCAAGTGGGAAGAAATCGCAGCCGGCAGTTTCGCTTTCAGCGCGTTCACTACCACTTCGACCGCTTTTCGGGCATCGTCCTGACTCAATCCGGTTTTCTGCGTCACGAGGTTAATTAGATCGTCCATAGTTTTCTGGTTTGCCATAATCTGGAGCGGTGGCGCCGGGAATGCAAAGCTAAATCCGAGCATCTAATTCCGCGCAAAAAGCTTGCGAAAAAAATCGGGGACGGATTCAATCGGCGTTCTATGAAAACAAAATCTCTGTTTAGTCTCATTGCAGTTGCCAGTCTGGCCATCTCCAGTGTCGCGCTCGGCGGAAGCACCAAGACATATCAGGTGACTGGCCCGGTGCTGGAAATGAACGACACGATGATTGCGGTTCAGAAAGGTAAGGAACGTTGGGAAATCGCCCGCGATTCGAACACGAAGGTTACCGGCGATTTGAAAGTTGGCGCAAAGGTGACGATCACTTACACGATGAGCGCCACCGATGTAGAAGTGAAACCGGAAAAAGGCGCTAAGAAATAACTGCGGTTTTGGTCGGGAGGGCTGGCCCAAACAGCCGCGCTCGGTTCCGACATTTTAGTATTGCAGGCAGTTCTTAATTCCCACTACCCTCAACTCATGACCAAACATCTTGCAGTAATCATTGCACTGACGGGATTTGCCGGCGCCACGGTGCTCGCACAGGAGACATCGCCGAGCCCCGCGGCCCAGGAATCACCGAGTCCTGCCAAACACAAGCGTGCCAAGAAGGAAGCATCTCCGGCTGCGAGTGCCGCCGCGGCCGAATCACCGGCGGCAAGTCCGGAAGCATCTGCCAGCCCGGCCAAAAAGAAGCGCGCCAAGAAGGAAGCTTCTCCAGCCGCAAGTGCGGCGATGAGCGCAACTCCAGCCGCTTCCGCGAGCCCGGCCAAACATTCGTGGTTCTCGATGTCGCCCTCAAGCGGTGCTGCCGCGACGCCGGCAGCCGGAACCACAAAGAAGACTATGCCGGAACCTAGCGGAACTGTCGCTCCAGGCGGCGGCCACGGAATGGTCTGGGTGAATACCGAGAGTCACGTTTACCACCACGAAGGATCAAGGTGGTACGGTCGGACCAAAAAAGGCAAATACATGTCTGAAGCCGACGCCATCAAAGAGGGCGATCACGCGGACAAGGAAGAAAAGCACTAAGATATTCAGTCAAGTAATGACGAACGGGCGGGATTTTCCCCGCCCGTTTTGTTTTTTCGAAAACTAGCGCGAACCATTTAGAATAGCCCCGCGCGAGCGCATTTAGCGCGTGGCCGTTGGAGTATCTCAGAAACTCGAATTAAATTCGAACGTGCGCGCAATGGTTCTCGAAACGCCGGGACAACCGCTGAGGCTTCGCGATTTGCCTAAACCGAAGCCGGCCACCGGCCAATTGCTGGTGCGGGTAAATGCTTGCGCGGTCTGCCGGACCGACCTGCACATTGTCGACGCGGAATTACCGGATCCGAAGCTCCCGCTCATTCTTGGGCATCAAATCGTTGGACGGATCGAGGAAGTCGGTCAGGGCGTCCGTGGGTTTGCCACCGGCGAACGCGTGGGGATTCCGTGGCTCGGGTGGACTGATGGCGATTGCGTCTATTGTCGGTCCGATCGCGAGAATCTCTGCGATCGCGCGAAATTTACCGGTTATACGATCGATGGCGGATACGCGGAGTTCGCGGCGGCCGATGCGCGATATTGTTTTCATCTGCCTGACGAATACAGCGACGTCGAGGTCGCGCCCTTGCTCTGTGCCGGTCTCATCGGCTATCGAACGTATCGCAAAACTGGTGACGTCCGTCGGCTGGGCATTTACGGGTTTGGCAACGCGGCACACTTGATTACGCAGATTGCCGTTCACCAAAAGCGCGAAGTCTTTGCTTTCACGCGACCAGGCGACAAGGTAACACAAGAAAGCGCGCGCTCGTTAGGTGCGGTTTGGGCCGGCGGCTCGGATGAAATGCCGTCAAAAAAACTGGATGCTGCGATCATCTTTGCCTCGGTCGGAGCGCTGGTGCCGATGGCTCTGCGCGCGCTCGCAAAAGGCGGCGTGATTGTGTGCGGTGGCATTCACATGAGCGACATCCCGTCGTTTCCGTACGTCAATCTTTGGAATGAGCGCGTGATTACTTCCGTCGCCAACCTCACGCGGCGCGACGGAGAAGAGTTTTTTGCAATCGCATCGCGGCATCGAATCAAAACGAAGACGGAAACATTCCCGCTCGAGCAAGCGAACATCGCAATCGATCGATTCCGCGCCGGTACGCTCGATGGAACTGCTGTGCTCAAGATCGCCCAAGCTTAACGCGTTGCCGGAAATCGAATTATTTCAAGGCGGCGATCGCATTGTCGCACTCCTGGACTCTCGCTGAGAATTTCTGTGGCCGATCGGAATCGATTGGCATGAGTGTTCCTTGATCGCGCAAAGCCGAGAAAAGTTCGGCGCCGCGCCGGTACCAATTGCGGGCCTCGGTCCAATCCGATACTCGTTGCGCGACCGAATGCTTATCGTCGTTAGCCAGACGCGCGCGGATTTCGGCCAGCCGTTCGTAACACAAACCGACATTGCGCTGATAGACTGCGTTGGACGGATCGTTCTTGGCGAGAGCCTGCATCATCGACAACGATTGGCGCGCGCGTTCCAGCGCTGACTCGTTATCGCCGGTGGCGCTCAAAGCTTCGGCCAAGTCGCCGTAGGCGACGGCCAGATCGAATTGCGCTTGAACATTCTTTGGATCTTCGGCTGCAATTTCCTGTCGAATCGCAAAGGCTTTGCGCCGGGCGTCCAGCGCGGCGGAAAAATCGCCCTTTTGCAGCAGCGTATTACCGAGCTGGTAATAAGCATATCCGACTTCGCGCCTGGCTCGTTCATTGTTCGGATCCTCCTGCGAAAGCCCCTCCAGCATTTCAATCCCGCGTTTAATATTTCCAACGGCCTCAGGATTCTTGGCCTCGAGGGTTGCACCAACTTTCAGGAAGGTCAGCGCAACGCTGCGACGCAATTTCCCGTCGCTGGATTTTTGAGCGAGCAGATCTTGTCGAATCGACAATGACTTGCGGTAAGCCTCGGATCTTTCGGTGCTATTGTTAGCCATGCGACCGAGACCGTCGCCGAGAACTTCATAGGCCCGCGCAAACTCGTCTTGCACCGAGAAATCCGCCGGCTGAGCCGCAACCAGTTTTTCAAAGATCGACAATGACTGGCGATAATCGCGGACCGTTTCCGCAATCTCGCCCTTTTGTTCCAAAATGTCGCCGAGTGCGCGATAACTACGGCCCAATTCCATTTGCAATTCGGTGCTCGTGCGCCGCGTACTTAATTTTTCGCGAATCGCGAGCGCTTTGCGATGGCTGGCCAACGCCCCATTCGTGTCACCGAGATTTGCCGAGTACGGATTGCCCTGGATATCGCCGATCTTTTCATAGGCAGTCGCGAGTTCGCGCTGCAACGCGATATTGTTCCCGGCGTCGTGAGCCAGGCTATCGAGATACTCGAGCGCGCGACTGACAATCAACCGTCGCGTCGGCGTAGAACCCTGCAAGTCTTTAACTGAGTCATGAATCTCGAACATCAGTGAATTGGCGAGCCGCCGAACATCGTTGAACCGGCGATTTGCGCGGTGTGCTTCCCAACCCGTCGCCACCATTCCGCCGATCAAAGTTAGAAAGATAACTGCAGCGGCAGCTACGCCGATCTTGTTGCGCCGGATAAACTTCGATGCGCGATAATTGAACGTGTCTTTGCGTGCGATAACCGGGTGGCCTTCAAGGTGACGGCGGATATCATCTGAAAATTGCGAGACAGACGTGTAACGCCGTTCTGGTTCCTTGCGCAACGCTTTCAAAACAATGTTGTCGATGTCGCCGCGCAGCAGTTCACTCCTGATTTCTGAACTTTGATTTTCTCTGACAGCGGTGCTCGGCCGCGTTGGCTCGTGGGTTGTGATCGCCTGCGTGACTGCGGTTGGGCTGCGATTGGCGATCTTGTACGGCTTTTGTCCGGTGAGCAGCTCATAAAGCAAAACCCCTAACGAGTAAACATCACTGGCGGTCGTCATCGCCTCGCCGCGCACTTGCTCGGGACTGGCGTATTCCGGCGTCATAACTGCTGCGAAAGTCATGGTGGCCTCGGCAATTGTCGACGTTTGCGGATCGAGGAGCCTGGCAATTCCGAAGTCGAGCAGCTTTGGCTCGCCATCAGGTGTGACGCGAATATTCGCCGGCTTGATGTCTCGGTGAATGATGAGGTGTTTGTGCGCGTAGGAAACGGCTGCGCAAATTTTCCGGAAGAGTTCGAGCCGTTCCCGAATCGGTAGTTGATTCTCGCGGCAATATTCGTCGAGGCGTTTTCCATCGACATACTCCATCACGAAATAGGGCAGGCCGT
>Ga0187779_10002403_pt1 | contig 11484 bp, 8 predicted proteins | sample 1015_Q2_SP10_10__FD_132435 | JGI IMG/M metagenome (GOLD analysis project Ga0187779, IMG submission 132435) | Tropical peat soil microbial communities from peatlands in Department of Meta, Colombia - 1015_Q2_SP10_10_MG | ecosystem: Environmental > Terrestrial > Soil > Wetlands > Peat | place... | reverse complement strand
TTAATCCCTTAGTTCGAATGTATTGGTGCATAGACTTGGTGAGTTCCGTGTAACTCAAGAGAGCTCCCTTATTTTCTCCAGTGAGAAGCGCAAGGGTCTCGTCCGCGACAATCGACTTCTGTGTAAGCATACTCTCTCTTGCCATGAAATCACCTCCTGTGTTTAAGGCTCCTAATTTTCAAATCTCGTAGAGACTTGGGGGCGATTTGTCGGTTGGACACTCTTGTGTGCTAACACGGTGAAAGTTTGAATTCGGAATTTCACACGTTTTAGCGATCATTAGGAGCGGGTAGAAGCATATTGTGCTTAAATCTAAGCAGAAACTGACCATAGAAACGCTTCTATCGGCTTGAAATGAGCTCCGTTTTCAATCTGTTCTTAAGGAGTTCTAGGGCTAAAGTGCGCAGCAGAGTCGTCAAGTATTTTCTGAGTCAACAAGATCAGAGAGCGTTAGGAATTGGTGATTTGAAATGGTGAGAAGGAAACAAATTCTTGTCGTAGGCTACGGAGGCGACCATTGCACCAACGTCGCTTACGATACCGCGTACCAGATTGGAATCGAACTAGCCAAGTCCGGCGTGATTCTCATCACCGGCGGCTTAGGCGGGGTGATGGAAGCAGCTAGTCACGGATCAAGAGAGGGCGGCGGTTTCGTAATTGGGATAATCCCTCAAGAGGAAAAGCGAAAGGCAAATGCCTACTGTGACGCGGTGATCGCAACCGGAATCGGTTTCGCCAGAGATTTCGTTACCGCATATTCTGCTGATGCCGTCATTGTAGTGGGAGGTGGCGTCGGCTCACTAATTGAGATCTCAGCTGCCTATCATAATGGGATACCGATCGTAGCCGTAAAAGGAACAGGAGGGATTGCAGATCAGTTTGCTAAGCAATATCTCGATGACAGACAGATAGTACGAATCTTGCAGGAAGACTCAGCCCAGGATGCTGTAAGACGTGCTATCGTTTCGATCAAAGAGTAGCCTCAATGGATTGGCTCAGATAGGGTTCTTCGCCGGTGTACTCGGGTATCTAATTGCGATGAGATCGAAGAACTAGAACAGTTGTCCGAACTCTCAGTTCTTGGAATCTACGAATTCTATTTTAGATACACCACCGCCGTTCTTTTGTATGCCCTTCCGCTATGAACGCGCGCCTGACGTGTCGCATCTCATCTCGTTCATTATCGATAAGTTGAACTTCACTCACATTCCCAAGCATCGGGTTTACTGTTATCGGAGTCACGGATCTAGGGCTAGCAATGTCATTGCCAGAGTACATTCACTCCCGAAAATTTGGCAGCAAGCCCTAAGTGAACCCGCATACTACGCGGTTGAAGTGTTATCCGAACAATACGACTCATTGCCCGCTGCTGAGAAAGAGAAGACATTGATCCACGAACTTCTTCATATTCCAAATAGTTTTGGCGGAGGATTCCGACACCATAAGAATTGGGTTACGCAAAACCGCGTGGAAACTTTGCACCGGCAGCTCAGGCAATATTCGTCCTAAGCACTTTAGAGGCCATTGGCTTCAACCTGAACAGTAACCAAACTATTCCAACGATCGTCAACAGATATGCTAACGCGTTGAAATATCGAAACATCCCAACGACATAATCCCAGGATGAACCGAACCACCAACCTAGGTACACCAGCAGAATGTTCCATGGCAAACAGCCTGCAAGAGTGAATGCAGCGAATTTCGATTTTTTCATTTGATAAGCGCCGGCGGGAAACGAGATCAATACTCGAGCTCCAGGTACAAGTCGCAGAAAGACGACGGCATACGCACCGTATTGATTGAACCATTTATTCACTCTACTTAGGCGGTCCGCATTTACGAAACGAAGTTTTCCTGGGGTCATCAGGAGTGGACCGAGCTTCAATCCTAAGTAATAATCTACGAAAGACCCGATTAGCGCTGCGATCGTGCTGAACAAAATAACGGGCCAAAAGCTCAACCTACCGAGCGAGACTAGATAGCCTGCAAACGGCAGCACGATCTCACTCGGTATTGGAAAAGCTGCAGCCTCCAAAACCATCAATGCAAAAACTCCCGCATAACCCATCTGCACCGCGATTCGCAAACTCTCCTGCGGTAAGCTCGTTAAGAGATTAACAACGCCGCGCTGAGTTTCGCCAGACTCTGCGATATCTTCCAGGTAGGAGAGAACGACAACCGTGACCGGGATTATCACAAGCGTTGCGAACATGAGTCTCCTGCGTGTGCACTTCAAAGCTTCGATCCACACACAGCAGGGAATCTTAGAGTGAGGTTACGTGCGTCGGCGAAACTTACGCACGAAAGTCAATAATGTTGCCAGCATCAGGATTAACACTAACGGAGTGGTTCCCAGCTCAGGGATAGGTAGAACGGTAGCTTGAGTTCCAGGAGAGGGCGGCGCACCTACTATCAACCCTTCGCCATTCGAAGCGAAAAAGACCGAATTGAGGTCAGGGTTCCCTAATAGCGGTGGAGATGGAGTGAATGGATACCATGCTACACCTGTCCACTCGATGATAGTCCCTGAATCACCAACAGCCCAGGCATTCTGCGAGTTCACTTGAAATACCGAATTCAAGTTCGAAACTGTGAAGGCTGAGGCGCTGGACCAAACGGTGCCGTCGTAATGCAGAATTGTCCCACCCGCACCCACAATCCAGCCATGACTAGAGTCGAGCAGATTAACCGACCGTAGATCGGCAGAAGTTGGACTGCCGATCATCACCCACTGCGGACCACCTTGGTATCGAAGGATTGTTCCTCCGGCGCCGACCGCCCAGCCATCGGTTTGGCTCAGCATCAAGATACTCCGCAGAGTGTTTGATGTAGGGGACGAGACCACACCCCAAGCACCTCCCGAATAGCGAAGGATCGTACCCGCGTCGCCAACTGCCCAGCCGTCCGACGAATCAAGCATGAAAATTCCGCGGAGGACGTAGTTGCCCGGCGGTGCTGTCACCTGAGTCCACGAACCTCCATTGTAGTGAAGTATAACCGGAGAGGTCCCAATTCCACCAACCGCCCACCCTTCTGACCCACTAACCATTGAGACCGAATACAAGTCCGTGGTCGGTCCCACGATTGTTCCAAGGTTGAACGTGCCTCCGTTCCAATGCGCCGCAACCGTCTGGCCCGTTCCACTTCCACATCCACCAGTCGAACAGCCAACTGCCCACCCATCACTTGGACTAGTAAGGAACACTGACTGTAAGACAGCAGATGGAAAACCAGAAAATGGCGGTTGACTTGTAATTGAAATGGTAGTTCCAGAAACTCCAACAGCCCAACCATTCCCTTCAGCGAAAGAAACAGCGTTCAGATCCTCTGTGGTCGTCTGCACGTTAGGTGGCTGCTGAACCCAAACACCATTCGAGTAGTGAAGCACAGCCCCAGACGAACCCACTGCCCAACCCTCTGACGGGCTGAGCATGAAAACAGATTTCAAATCCTGAGTTGATGGGCCGGGCGAAAGCGGACCAGTCCAGAGTCCCATCGAATAATGAAAGATTACTCCTCCGTTTCCAACTGCCCATCCTTCATCTGCGCTTGACATGAAAATTCCGTTCAATGTTATTCCAACCGAAGTGTAGAGCACCCACGATCCACCAGTAAAATGGTAAATTACTCCGCCACCCCCGACCGCCCACCCTTCGGTTGAGCTGAGCATGAAGATCGAATTCAAACCGGTCGTGGCAGTTGAGATTGAACTCCACCCTCCGCCCAGATTCGGCTGTCCAGTCCAATGCCAGAATTCACCGGTCACAGAATCTACAGCCCACGCATCAGTGGAGCTAATCTCAGATACTCCAGACAATTGTTTGGCCAACGATGAGTTGAGACCCTGGTTTATCGTCGACCATGTAACGCCATCATAATGAATTGCCACACCCATTCCACTCGAGCCGCCAACCGCAAACCCTGATGTTGCCATCACAGGTTGCCCGAACGAAACTGAAAACAGGTCGAGACCTGTACCTGAGGGAACAAGATTCCATGAAGTTCCATCAAAGTTCAGAACAGTCCCTGCATCCCCCACAGCCCAACCATTCGTGCTACTTATCATCGCTACAGAATTGAGGTTACTCGTACTCGAAGGCGCAGCGTTCACTCTAGGCGCGAAGAAGAAGAGAAGCAGCAGTATGGGAATTATAATTATGCGCAACTTGGTCCTTCTCAATTATCGTTCCTGAAACCTATGCGTCCGTCTTCTAATATTGTTAACAACTATTCATATTCATCGGAACCAACCAGAAAGCTGAGAGTAATGAGTCAAAAACACACCATAACCAAGGTTATCGCGCGCGAAATCCTAGACTCCAGAGGAAATCCAACCGTAGAAGCCGTACTATACTCGAACGGGGAGACTGCCACAGCCGCAGTTCCATCCGGCGCCTCAACCGGCATACACGAGGCGCTTGAGCTGAGAGACAAGGATCCGAAACGCTACCAAGGCCTAGGCGTTCTGAACGCTGTATCTAACGTCAAAGAGATTATTGGGCCAAAAATCATTGGGCTTGAACCGAAAAATCAGACTGCAATCGATCGGTTAATGATCGATCTCGACGGAACACAGAATAAGAGTAAACTGGGAGCGAACGCAATTCTAGCCGTATCGCTAGCCGCCGCGAAACTCGCCGCAGTACTCGCGGGTAAATCTCTCTACGACCAGCTAAGCGACGGAAAGGGTGTAACCCTCCCAGTCCCAGTTATGAACATCATAAACGGAGGCAAACATGCTGGGACCGGCCTGAAGATCCAAGAGTTCATGGTAATTCCAGCCGGCGCAAAAAACTTCACTGACGCACTGAGGATGGGAGCCGAAATTTATCACAAACTCAAGAAAGTCATACAAACCAAATACGGAAATCAATCAGTTAACGTAGGAGACGAAGGCGGCTTTGCTCCACCCATAACAAAAACCCCAGACGCCCTCGACACTATCATCCAAGCCATCAACGAAGCAGGGTACACTCCAGGCAAGAGCGTCTACGTGGGCTTCGACGCCGCATCCTCCGAATTCTTCGAAAACGGGGTGTACGAGATAGACGGAGAGAAGAAAACCGCCGAGGAATTAGCCGACTTCTATACCAACTTAACCAAACAATATCCAATACGCTACATTGAAGACCCGTTCGAGCAGGAGGATTTTGAACACACGGCTCAACTTACCAGAAAGATCGGAAATCGAGTGAACGTGGTAGGGGACGATATCTTCGTCACGAACATCACGAGGCTGACGAAAGGAATACAATTAGGCGCCGCAAACGCCCTTCTCCTCAAAGTCAACCAGATAGGAAGCCTAACGGAATCAATAGAAGCAGCGAAAACTGCAATGAACCACCAATACTCGGTGGTCACCAGCCACAGATCAGGAGAGACTGAAGATTCAACAATCGCCGATCTAGCCGTAGCACTGAATTGCGGACAGATCAAGACCGGAGCCCCATGCCGAGGCGAAAGGACCGTCAAATACAACCGACTCCTCCGCATCGAAGAAGAGCTTGGACCTCGAGCCCGATTCATGGGCATGAAAGCAGTAAAGGAACAGTGATACCAGACGATTCGGCTTACTTCATGAGTTCTAAAAGAATCCTTTTAGCAAATTTACGCGAGGATTCTCTAGAGTGCAATCGAAATTACTTGGGCTCGACATATTGGTGATAACTTTTTAAGCTTGAGAGGGGGGCCCTTTGTGATTATTTTGTCGAGTAAAGCATTGACACGTATGACTGCCGCGTTAACCCTTGTAATTATTGTGGTATTAGCTGGTGTCGGTGTAGGACTGTATTATTCAACCCTCCCGAGTGCGTCCACCACTTCAGCTACATCTTCGGCAGCTTCCTCTGCCACAAGCAGTGGAGCTGGTCCTGGTCCTCCCAATTCAACCGAGCTGACTGTTCTCGCTATTGGTGGACCTGGGAGTATAGAGCCCGCTGGGGCTTTCTCATCCGAAGAGACTTTGATAATGGCAAACGTGTACCAACAGCTTGTTACCTACAATTACACTGACCCAACCACCTTACTTCCAATGCTAGCAACAAGCTGGACTTCTAACCCAAGTATGACGTCGTACACATTTAGTTTGAGACCCGGCGTCTATTATAGAAACTCAGATCCTTACAATGCCGCGGATGTCTGGTTCAATTTCAACCGAGTACTAGTTATGAACCAAATCGGAGCGTCATTCTTTTCATCAATCCTTTACAATTCGACAACCGCATTCTCAACGGGTTACGTGATTCCGCAAGGAGTTGACAAGGCACTTGCTGCAAACGGGTACGCTATTTCTTCGACTAACGCAACATTGAGACAACAGCAGAGCGCTAATGATCTCGCAGCAATCCTTAGCCACTTCGACCCCTCCAACTCAACCGTGCAGAAGATTATGAGTTACCCGAACCAGGCGGTCGTCGTTGTAGATGATTCCACGGTTCAATTCAATCTGGTGAACCCATACTCAAGCTTTGCAGATGCCGTTGCCTCAACAGGGGGAGGACAAGTTGATCCCGCATTCGTAGATGCGAACGGAGGCGTTCAGCCCAATCAGCCGAATACTTACGTTAACGTGCACGATATGAGCACAGGCCCCTACTACATCAAGAACTATGTTCAAGGCGAGTTCCTAACACTGCAAGAGAACCCCAACTACTGGGCATCGAAACTCTCATCAAGTCAACAAAACGTGATGCTCACAGTACCACATATCCCAGTAATAATCATCCAATACTCTACACAAGCCTCTCAGATAGTACAGGGAATACAGAATAATGTGGGAGCGCTCATCGCAGGTCCACCCATACCTGCTTTAGCTCCTACTTATCTACCAACACTTCAAAATCAGCCAGGAGTCGAGGTCGTAAGTGAATCCAATGCACCAACGTACAGTTTTCCAGTTACCGCTATGAACACTCAAAAATACCCAACGAATATGACAAACTTTAGACTCGCGCTCGTCCACGCAATCAACTATTCTGAAATATTGTCAAGCGTCGCAGAAGGATACGGACAGGAGATGGTTGGACCCATTTCGCCTGGGCTGCCTTACTACAACCCAGCAAATCTTCCTCCATACAGTTTCGACGATGCCCTATCAGTACAGTTACTGACTCAGGCAGGTTTCAAAGTTAGCTTACCCAACGGTACAACGGTCAATCCTAGTGGCAAAACGATACCTGCCATCAATATCATCTACTGGAATGCGGACCCGGTCGAGGTGAAGGTTACTCAGGAAATGCAAACAATGTTCGCTCAGATAGGCGTGACATTGACACTTGATGGCGAAACCACTTCCGCTGGACTTGCCGCGGTTTCCAATCCTGCGACCTCTCCAGGTTATCCGAACCTTTACATCTGGTTCTGGTACCCCTCGTATTTCGACCCGGTCTATCAGGATCTAGTAGTCCAAACTAACTCCGCTTTCAGCGGAGTGTTCGGCAATACTGCCGCATTCAGTGCAGTTGATAATCTGACGACAAACCTTCCGTTCGAAACTGATAAGGCAGCAGTACTTCAAAATGTCAAGCAAGTTTACCAAATCGTCTACGATCAAGCTCCCTACATCTGGCTCTACGCAACAACTCCATACTGGGTTCAACGAACCTATCTCTCAGGCGTATTCTACAATCCAGCGTTGGAAGGATTCTTCTTCCCCACGATGTACTACAACACAGGATGAGAAGCGCACGCACCTAACTTGCTAATCAGCTCGCAAACCGGTCGGGAACTTTGCAGACAACCTCGCGTAAACCGAAGAAATACAAAGGATACAAGTCATTCAGTTACCTTGAGCCCGGAAAGGACTACCAACAAATTCCACTAGTGAAAGAGCTCGGCCGCGTTCCATACCACAAGATTCCCTTAAGCGACACTGAGGAGGACAGAGTTTGGGAGATAATCAACAAGAACATCGTGATCTCGATTCACGACCACACCGAAGTCGATCCGGTTAATCTGGATCATCTGTACGATTACGGTAGAGAGAACAGGATCGCGACCGGATACGAAGGTCTCAGCGTCTCTGGCCTAGATGCTTTCTTCGACGGACTCCAAGACGGATCGAACGGCGCAACATCTAAGATGGGCTGGAAATGGGACGATGTGATTTACGATTTAGGCATGCGGCTCTGCGACATTGCCCACCAGGATTTCGTAATCAAAGGAGAAAAAGTGGACGACATAGTTCGAGCGCACCAAGATGGCAAAGTCGCGCTTATTCCGCACCTTGAAGGAGCGGCACCTATAGAGAACGAGCTGGACAGAATTGATGTCCTCTACGGCCTAGGGTTCCGAGTGATGGGTCTAGTTTACAGTGAATCAAACTCGTTAGGTAGCGGGTTGAAGGAAAAGAAGGACGGCGGGTTAACAGAATTCGGTCATGAAGCAGTGCGTCGAATGAACAAACTAGGTATGGCAATCGATATTGCCCATACTGGTGATTCCACGGCGATAGACGCCGTCCAAGCTAGCAATACTCCGATCTTCATAACCCATGCTGGCGCGAGAGCCTTATGGAATAGCAAGAGAATGAAACCAGACACAGTCATTCAGGAACTTGGAGAGCACGACGGCGTAATCGGAATCGAAGCAGCCCCCCACACAACCCTTACCGCGAAGAACCCGCAACATTCGATAGAATCAGTGATGGAGCACTTCGAGTACTGCGTGAAACTGATAGGAATCGACCATGTTTCTTTCGGACCCGACACAATCTTCGGGGACCATGTAGGACTCCACCACATGTTCAGCAAGCAACTATCCCTTGACAAATCTCAAGAAGGACTGAAGTTTGAAGAAGTGGAATACGTGAAAGGCTTAGAGAATCCAAGCGAGTACCCGAACATTATACGCTGGTTAGTTAAACACGGTTACAGTGACAGCGAGATCGCCAAGGCGATCGGTGGAAATACATTAAACGTACTGAGGCAAGTGTGGAAATAACCTAGTTCAATTCTTCGCGTAAGACAACGAAGAGTTGAACTGACCCAATGTGTCCACTGCTAAAGTTCGTCGCGCTCTGAGAAGGCATTTCGCGTTCATCAGGTCAAAGAGAGCTCCAAGGTAATAATCCCATATCAAATCGTATGGGTTCTTCCAGATTGAGTGTGCTGTTGGTTCCAACCCGTAGTTCCTAACTGACTCCCGTATCTTCCGAGAAGCCGACGCAAGTAATGCTAGGGCACCCTGCCAACCGTAATCCTGCTCAGAGCCGGGGACATACTGAATCCATTCGACGCTTTTGTGGATTTCTTGTTCTAAGAGTCTTGAATTGCGAACAGTGTTGATCTTAGTCTCCCTTGATTTCTCATCGGCTTGTTTGAGCCTCTTCAGGAGACTGTCGAGTTCAGAATTCAACTTATCAACAGTCGAATCCAGTTCATCTGCCTCGACTTTGATTTCTGACGGAAGCTCAGACATGCGCTGGAGAATTAGGCGCCATTTTTGAGCTGCGGTCAGACCGAAAGTTGAAGCCGCAATCTTGTCACGTAGCCAAATAGGGTCAGTGAACAGTGTTGATTTTCTAAGTAACGCAGCAGTGTCTCGCTCGATCGTGCCGATAATCTTCCTCATAGGACGAGTGCAGGCGCGATAGTGCTTGTAGCTCCCGGATGTCTTTCTGATGCGTCGGACAATTGGTCTAGCCGATTTGGCTGAAGTAGCCCAGAAGAGGAAGTTGGATATCATGCGTGCGGGAACTCCTCTCCATTCAAGGAGAGGGTCGAGGCCAAATTCCGGGTGAGCGGCGCATGCTACGACTTTGCCCCGTCCGTAGTAGCCTGCTATCAAGCCGTATTTGCGGGCTTTGATTCCGCGCCCTGCATAAGTTTTGTCCAGTGCCTTAGGCAAGGCTGGGTCGCTCGGCGAGTTAAGGTACTCGGCTGCAGTCCATGCGCTGGTGAACCCTTTCGCTTGAATGAGCGGGATGGGCTCAGATGCCCTCCGGACGTTGTGTACCTTTGCCAAGGAAAGGAGGGGACCGAGATGCCATGTTAACTCAAACTCCTCAGGCAGCCCGAACATTAATGGGTGGTCTCTTCGCAGATTGCTAACCTTGAGCTTGCCAACGCCGGTCATGCCAGTATCCCAATACTCGGAGTTGATGACGTTCATGCTCCTCATCTGTTTCCAATCTTCGTAATTTGCCGCCCACGGAAACTTATCTTCGGCGTAAAGGATTAGGTTGCAGCAGCCCGCGCAACTGCCCCAGACATTTCCTCCCCCTATTAGGAACTTCCTGATTTTTCTACGCCCTATTTTGCCAAGTAACTCGCTTTGTCTGGGTGGGCCATCATCGCCTCCGCCAGGAATAATCAGTACATCAAATTCGCTGAGAAGGTTTTTCCGGATTTGATCTGCAGTTATTGGATCCAAGTCGAACCCGCTCTCAGAAAGTGCACTCGCGAAAGGGTATGGTGAGCCTGCGTCTGCATAAATACACACGCGGGCTGAACTGAGGGTTGTCTTCTTGCAGCTAATTGATCCGCGTATAACTTCTATCTTTAATTCGAGTGTTTCGGCAGTGTCGAGAATCTTATCGCTAGCGTGAGCGTCGACATCGTCTAGGATTATGAGATAGGTACCCGCCGCATAGTTTGTCTTTTCAGTCTTAACCCGCGAGGGTTGGCTGAACGCTTCTAGAGTCCATTCAACTTTAAGCCCGTACTTCAACGCGATATTTGCAAATCTTGCTGTACGTGCCCAATTTTCGCGCGTGCTCGATATGATGCCAGTCTTCATTTATTCACAGCCAGATGCTTGTTCCTGAAGACGGGGCTACTCGTATAGATAGCAGGCAACTCGCGCTTTCTTATTTTCCTCGAGAGCTTTGAGTGATGGTTCTACTTGTTTGCATTTTTCCATTACGAATGGGCAACGCGGATGGTAGCGGCATCCCGTCGGGAGACTGATCATGCTCTGCGGGTCAGTCGACTCGCTAGGGAGCGTAGGGAGGGGACCACCAAGCTTTGGTGTCGATGCTAGGAGTGCTTGCGTGTAGGGATGTCTCGCGTCGGATAGCACGCTTGCCGCCGGTCCGTATTCAACGACTCTTCCCAAGTACATTACGGCGATCTCGTCCGCCATGAATTTCACAACATTAGGATCGTGGGTGATTAGCAGGTATGTTAGCTTCTTCAGGCCCAAGAGGTCAACGAGCAGGTTCAGCACTTGCGCTTGGATTGAAACATCTATCGAAGATGTTGGTTCGTCAAGCACCACAACCTTCGGATCACTGATAACGGCCCGTGCAATTGCAACTCTTTGCTTCTGTCCACCGCTCAACTCGGAGGTGCGCCTGAAAATCAGTGACTCGGCGTCTAGCCCTACGAGTCGTAGGGAATCGATCACTCTGCGAGTGACTTCATCCTTGTCAAGCGAGTCGATCTTGCTTAACGGTTCAGCGACGCATTCCATGACGTTCATGTACGGGTCCAACGAGGAGCCTGGGTCTTGGAATACCATCTGGACAACCCCTCTAACTGCGCC
>Ga0187779_10002402_pt1 | contig 11487 bp, 9 predicted proteins | sample 1015_Q2_SP10_10__FD_132435 | JGI IMG/M metagenome (GOLD analysis project Ga0187779, IMG submission 132435) | Tropical peat soil microbial communities from peatlands in Department of Meta, Colombia - 1015_Q2_SP10_10_MG | ecosystem: Environmental > Terrestrial > Soil > Wetlands > Peat | place... | reverse complement strand
AACCCGTAACCACATTGAAGAGAGTAGATTTGCCCGACCCATTGGGGCCGATAACACAAAATATTTCCCCCGGATGAACCTCAAAATTCACTTCACAGAGGGCCATCAGTCCCCCGAAGGATTTGATTAGTTTCTCGACTCGTAACAGGGGCACCTTAGACGACGCTCCTTAAATGAAGAAGTGACTGAAGAAAAATTCCTTTGCTGACAACGGAGGCTCCTCCAAAAGGAGGAGCCTCCGTGGGAAAAGATTCGCGTATCAGTTTCTGACCAGGATCACCTTTCAGACCATTTCGGCATGGGATAAATAAACGAGGCAGTGGCATACTGTTTTGGGAATATCACTTCCTGTTTCCCCTTCTGCCATTGGACACAGAAATAGATCACCACCCCTGTTCCATCCGGCCGAAATTTAAGAGGGCCCACAACAGTCATCATATCGGTAGAAGCAATCGCATCTCTTATCTTCGCCCTGTCCAAATTCCCTGCCTTTTCGATGGCATTGGCAAGCACCTGAACACAGGCATAGGCCGGTCCTGTCATGACATCTGCCGGCCGGTTGAACTTCTTCATATGGCTTTCGTTTAGTTCTTTGACCCCTGGGAATTTAAGCCCGCTGTTCCACCCCGGACCTAACACAATATCATCACCGTCTCTTCCCAACGCCTGCCCCCATGCAATGGGGTCAGGGGCGCGGTAAGCAAAGTAGAATTTGGGATTGTAGTCGAGCTCCTTGATCTGCTTGGTCATTGTAATCCCCTCAGGAGTAGTGGGACCTGTGAGCAATACCTCAGACCCTTCTGCCTTGGCCGCCATGATGAGGGGCGAAAAGTCTTTCATCTCCCGAGGCTGGTCTCGATAGAGGGGCTCTCCATAACCATGCTTAACGGATCCGCTCTTCCACATGTCACCCAACTCCATTCCAACGGGTGCCTTTTCCATGAAGATAGCAACCTTCTTCGGCCTCTGTGCTGCCGGGATGGAATCAAGGAGTTCGAAAACCGCCCTCGCACAGTCGGGTGATTTGGGGAAGGGAGAAAAGTTATATTTGTATCCCTTCTGGTGGACGCTATAAAGATAGGTGCCCACCATGAGGAACGGAACCTTATTCTTTTCGGCAATCGGAGCCTGTGCCGCGTGTATGGGGCTTGAAAACCCTCCCAGGTAGGCCACCACATCGTTCGCGGAATAGAGGGTCTCCATTCGGCTTACCGTCAGGGTCATATTCGACTCGTCATCCAAGAGGATGAGCTCTAAAGGAATTTTCTTATTGAACTCCTTAACAAAGACGCCTCCCTTTTTGTTGATATCGTCAATGGCAATCTCATATCCAGCCTTGCACATGGCTCCTCCTGAACCAAATGGACCGGTCAGGGAACACGAGGAGCCGACCTTAATGGCTTTTGGAGCCTCTTTGGTGGAAGCTGCAAAGCCCCAAGAAGAAAGACTTATTACTAAAAAAATCCCTAAGACTGCAATAATGGAGACCTTCCTCGTCATATTCTCCTCCTTCCTACTCTGCTCATCGTCAAATAGACTTTTCAGTTAGCAGGGCTATCCTAAAAATGCCTCCCGCCGGAGCCCGATAGTCATTTTACAAAAGAAGATCGGTGACGTTGATTTCAAGCATCTTCACGGAGGCGAGAATCCGCTCGACATTCCGGTCTACCGCCTGCATCCCTCCTGAAAGGGACTTCAGCGCATTGGCCGCTTTCTTGATAGCCTTGATCTGGGTATCCATTTTTCTCAATTCTTTTCGACCCATTCCATCCCCCCTGACGCACTAAATTCCAAAGGAACTCCAACCAGCAAAAACCAATGGGGATTGACAAAGAACTGAACGACCTCCCTCTATCCGTGCTTTCGCAGGTCTTTAAACCGCTTTGCCTTCACCTCGTACCGGGGTAGTGAATGATACGGGTGGACCTCGACATTATACCCCAGATTCGTCTTCAACCGAAGCTGGTCCTTTAACTGGCCCAAAATCGCATCTCGGTTTCCTTCCTCACCCGGCAAAAGCTCAATCTTGAGTGTAATATCGTCCAGATCCCCCTTCTTGGTAACCAATACCTCAAACTCGTTGCCCAATCCCTTGACCGAACGAACCACTTCTTCTATAGCAGAAGGCGCTACCAGTACCCCTTTGATCTTGGTAATATCATCCGCCCTTCCCACTACCCCTCCCTGAATAATCCGGAATGTTCTCCCACAGGGGCAAGGCTCTTTCGACCATTCCGTCACGTCCTTGGAGTCGAATCGAATGCAGGGCTGGGCGATCCGGTCGAGAGCGGTAATGACAATCTTCCCCTTTCGGCCCGGCTCTTCGATCAGTTCCCCTGTCTCTACATCCTCCAGTTGGACCAGAAACAACGCCTCGTTCACATGAAGACCCCCGGGTTGCTCCACACACTCAAAACCCCATGCCCCGATCTCAGTCGCTCCTACGTGATCATAGACCTTCGCCCCCCACGCCTCCTCCATCCGCTGCTTCGTAGATGGAATGCTTGCCCCAGGCTCCCCGGCACAGGTGATTTTTCTTATAGTCAGATCCTTGGCCGGGTTGATACCCAACTTTTTTCGCGCGGTGTCGGCCATACCAAGCACATACGTTGGCGTCGCCATCATCGCTGTGGCCCGTAACTCTTGAATCTTCAACAACCGCGCTTCCGTATCCAGGACCCCGCCCGGAATGACCTCACATCCTAACTTCTCTGCCGCATAATGCCCTGCCCAGAAGGCCACAAAGATATTGTATCCGAACGGGAGAAAAACTCGATCGCTCTTCCGATATCCCTGTGCATAAAGCAGATATGCCCACGATTCTGACCACCACTCCCAGTCCTGCCAGGTATCGGGCTGATAGACAGGCGTCCCTGTGGTCCCACTGGTTTGACGAAACGCGGTCACTTCCTCCAGGGGCACACAGAGGGCATCGCCGTATGGAAAGGGGTCTTTCCTTTGAATATCCCTCATCATCGCCTTCTCCACCTTCGGAACCCTGGCCACATCCTCGAAGGTCTTGATATCGCCGGGCTCAAGGCCTGCCTCCTGGTAGAGCTTCCGGTGAAACTTCGACCTCTCGTAAGCCCATTCCAAAATCCTTCTGAACTTCTTGACCTGGAGGACGCGCAACTTTTCCTCTGGCAGCGTCTCGACAGCAGGATTCCAATACCTGGCCGTCTCTTCGTGGAAGGCTTTCATGTTACCCCCTAAGGATGGTGTCGCTTTTCCTCAAAACTCTTATAGAGTTTCGACATCTGGTTTAAGTGGTCAGACTTTCAGCTGCGGCGCGCGAACCGATAGGCGCCATCACGGTGATTGTAAACTCCCCCATCTTCTTTTGAGACATTTTGTAACTAAGCGCAAAGTTCTTGTCAAGAAAAAATGTTCTGGAATATTGAAACGGCCTTACAGAATACCTTTCGCCGCATAGAACGTTTTTCAGAGGAGGGATTGCCACATAGGTCTATGTTGAAAACAGGATGTTCGTAACGTTTCGTATCGTAGGTTGATACTGAAGATGCTGCTCATAGGCACAAAGAGAATCTCTATTGAAACGATGAAGAGACTATTTCCTTGACCCCCAAGCGCTCCAATGTCTCGTTATGAAGTTCTAAGGAAGATTTTATTTCTGCGGTCAACTTCAGGGGAAGCATCTTATTCTTTGGAAGCTCCTTTCCGAGGAGAATAAGTGTCGTGTTCAAGCATTCCAAAATGCCCCTGGTAAACTCTTTTTCCCCAACCTCCCCCGAAAAGCGAATCACCCCGTCCTGATATTCGAATTCGCCAGCAAAGGGATCTAAGAAACCGAATGCCTCAGCCCTTTCGATCAGGGACTTCTTAAAGGTTACAATGAAAGTTCCATTTCGAGAAGCAGCATCCACCAACCTTTCGGCAGTGGAGAGGGTTTCCTGAAGGATCGTGATAAGTTCTTTCAGCCCTTCCTTACCGCCTGACGGAGGTCTGCTCTCCGCTACCGGCTTGCTCTCGACTGTGGGTTTGCGTTGCACAACAGGCTTGCTTTCTGGAGCAGGTTTCTCTTTCTTAAACATCTTGCCGGAACTTTTATACACATTTAGAATGGCCCCTTGTTTACTCACATTTTCCAGAAATACGGGAATTGATTTTCGACCAAAAACAGCAGGACCGGATTCAGGAATGATGAACATCTCCACTGGTTCTCCTCCTTCCACGAAGAGAACCCCAAGGGCCTTCTTCTCTTTTGTCAGGACTTCGATAAAGCCGTCGTGTTTATCTTCTTTAAACTTCAAGAGGAGGCGGTCCAATCTCGTGAAATCGGTGGACAATTCCTTAAAAAGGATCTCATGCTGAAGATGGTTGATGACGACAGCCACCTGTTCGGGCAACAGTCGGTAGACATTGAGGACCCCATTCTTTTGATTTGACAAGGTTATAAAAGCTTGAATGGCTTCCTGTCCGATCTTCCTCTCCGCGTTACCCCTTTCCTTTACCTCTGCGTTGAGGATCTCTCCCGAATCGATGAAGATGGTCCCCTCTCTCTCAGGGAATTCAATTTCCAGGGTGCCGCTGAAGCCCTCTGCTTTAAGCGCCGATAGAAGGGCGGAGACATCCGTATAGGCGGTCAGCAGATTTTGATGTCTTACTTCTCCTTTTGGAAGAATCATAGCTTTCTCCTTCTTCTCTATTTTTCAAACCCTGTATTCCCACAGCTTTCAGGGAGAAAGGGCTGGATCCATCCCCACAGGCCCTACCAATCCTTTATAACTTCCCAGTGGAGAGAAACTCCATCAGCACCCGAATGAACTCCTTCTTCTGCGCGTCACGAGGAATCTCCTCACTCAGCGCCTCGACAAAGGGTTGCGCTTGATCTTGGGGAAGGGTCGTCGCGGTCATGCCTAACTCGTTGAGTTTATCGTCGATGATGACCGAAGCCACCGGCCCTACGGCCTTTTTGAGCTCATTTTCCACCTTTAGAAAAAACGTTTCCCCTGCCAACTTTTTTTCAAGAGGTTTTTGACCTTCGGCTCTTACCAGCAATCCCAACTGGACAAGCTGAAGGATTGCCTTGGACGTTTTGAATTCATCCCAGTTGAGCGTACCGGCGATTTCTGTGACGCTTTTGGTCCCGTTGCATAGGGCTAATACGTTCCATTGGTCAGCATTGATATTTTTATTCTCCGGGCTCTTCTGCAGGGAGAGACGAAAAACCGTATTGGGTGAGGGAATGGCTTCTTTGATCCGATCCCACTCCTGTTTTCGGTAAGACCAATTCAAAAGAAGCTGTTCCGTTGAAATTGAGATCGTTCTTTCTGAGGGGATCTCATCCGGTTCGAACGAGGCCTTTCCGATTTTGAATCCCATCAGTGAAAAGAAAGCATATTCTCCGACAGCATTGTTTGTTTTCGCATGAGTGATATTTCCGAGCTCTAAATACAATTCTCCGCTTTCTTTCCCCTTCACCACAACCTTCCCGGTCTTTTTGCCACTAAAAAGGGGTTTAAGAATATCAAAGAGTTTGACTTGTGCTAGGTCACCGAGAAATACTTCAGGCATAAGACGCCCCTAAAACTTTCTCTCTAAAATTAAGGAGTCGAGACATCGTTAAGTGGTTCTTCTCCGAAGCCTCTCGATGGACAGACGAATACTATCCTGCATACGGGAGATGGCATCGGCCAAATCTCCAATTTCATCCTTCGACTTAATTCCTATTTCTGCCCCTAATTCACCCACGCTGATACGGTAAGCGATCTCGGTCAGAGATTTGATCTTCCGCGTCACTTTCTGGACATACAGCAACATGATGATAGCAATGAGCACCAGGGTCCCTCCGAACACGCCCACTACAATATTTCTCGTATCGAAAATCAGATTTTTTATACGATTTTCAAGTAGCCTCACGGAGAGCATAAAATCGTCCGTATCGGCAGTGGCCACGATGCCGTAAGGCGTTTGTGCTACCGGCAAACAGGCTAATATTTTTTCCTTTAAAATACCGCCCTCAATCTTGGAGAGATAAAAATCGGATGCTACGCGATACTCCCCATGATCCCCTGCGAGGATGACTTTCCCGAATTCGTCATACCTGTTCTTACCGAGTGTGCCATTGACCATCAAACTGTTCAGGGGTTGGCCTTCCGCATTTTTGTTGCGGCTTATGAGGAAAGTGCCTACGGGCTCTCGCGTTTCGGGATTGTACCGGAGATACAAACTTGCCTCACCAGACAACGAAACGCGTTGAAAGATTATTTTTCTTAAACCAGGGTCATCCGCCAAGTCTTCTCTCTTCAATTCCGGGTGGCCCAAAAGATATACCTCCACCTGACTCGCAATGGAGTTTGCCATTTGGTTAATCTCGTTCTTGGCCCTCTCCGTGGCAGACTGTACGTCTTCGCTGACGATCAGGCCGATGGCGTTATTGATATAGCCCAGGGTAATCGGGCCAGCGAGAACCAGCATCGCTAAGGGGATGACAAAAATGATAAGGAATATTTTTCCTCTTAAACCAAGTTTTCTCTTCTTCAAGCCAAAACTTTCCAATCCTGCGCCGGATGCTTTTTCGTCTTTTGCTTTTTGAGGGGATGAGTTAGCCTTCGATTTGGAAACCGTCATGACATTGCCGCAGGACGTGCATCTAAACCTACTTACTTCTCCTTCAAATTTCTCAGGGTCTATCTCATATTTTTTCCGGCATTTCTCGCATACAACTATCATAATTTTCCTCCTTCTGATGTTGATGGCCTCTTACCACGACGAGGCGATCATAGAAAAATCTCTATCCTTCCGTCAGCCAATGAATGGTGTATCCCTATCCATCTTTTTTTACTTCAGTCGGAGTTGGGCATTTACGATGATGCAATCGAAACCGGTCTTCAGTAAAGTAATTCCATTAAGCTCCCTTACTTGCATCAATCCAATAAATCTCCTGATTAGTTTTTGAGCAATTTCAATGCCAAAAATAATTCTGGCTATTTAACGAGTTGATTTTAAAAGAGTTTTCAAAATATTACGGGTTAGAGAGAGGTGACAAATTTGACCTTTTTCGTCTGAATGGGCAAAAATTTACCACCCCTTGGATAAATACTGGCTCTCGGTCCCCAATTCGAGACCAATTCTTCCTTTTTTGCCATCCATCCTCTATGACGAAATTACGAGCCTACTAAAGGAGAGAAGACCTGCTGCGATATCGAGGAAATTTTGCGTTTGATTCTGACTCTTCCGAAAGGTTTCTTCACTCGCGGAGTGCCGGTATTAGCTATCTGAGTAGATCACGTTTTCGCGTCTGTTACTTATTCCGTTCTCTACTTTCACAACGTATATATTTCTTTGTATCAAAAGTCAAGGTAAATTTCAGAAACATTTTCAAATATTACCGGGTTATGATACGGATGCTATCTATCATTTCCAAAAGGGCACTCCGGAAGACTTCGTAAACTTTTTTTTCATTCCCTGCAATGGAGTCTCTTTCCCAGCCGTCTCCCCCATCCGAGACCTTCATTCCAAAAGAATTGACATCTCTTGAATATCGGAAGGAGACAGCATGCTCTGCCTGATAGAGGAACTGGAATTGTCCTTGAAGAGCCCAGTGGGAGGGCATAATAATTCCCTTCCTTAATAAGGGTTGTAGTGAAGGGGCTTCGGGGTTCCACGCCATCAACTGAATAAGATAATCTATCGTCAACTCCCCTTTTCTCACTCGATCCTTCACAAACATTCTTTTCTCTGCATACGGCCTGAGTGCAGATACGGTCATCGGTCCAAGCGGAGGACCAGTCCTGTCCGCTATCTGGAGGATGAGCATTTGCTCGATCTGTTTTTCTTTGGTCTTGGCGAGAAAATAGACACGAGTTAACGAATTCTCCCCCGGATTCTCATGCGAAAAAGAGTAGACGAGATCAAGTTCAGAAGGTAACGTTAATGTGAAAGGCGGCTTCTGGGAGACGAGTGTCCTTCCTTGAATCTCCAAATCCACCTGCGCGGCATCGGCGACGGCCCCTGTGGCTAGGAGGAAACAGAACAATGCAACAATAGTTTTTTTCACGGTATGGCGCAAACTTCGTCCCCTTTTCACAATAACCCTCCACAATGCAATCCTCGGCCCTGCGGATTGCCTCGGAGAACGGGCATTACTCGAACTTGAAAGCCGCCATCATCTCAAGATCCGGCTCTGAAATCATTACCCGTTCGATATTGTCGGCAATGTCTTGGGCGGTTGGAAGGCCGTCCTTTTTGTTAAACCCGTTAGACATAGTCATCTTGAATTCCGCCACCTTCACGCCAATGGTTCCGCCATGGGCCAGGATGACTCGACCCGTGAGATTCTTCGCGAGGTCGGAGGCCAAAAAGACCGCCAATGGGGCTACCGTCGCCGGGTCCAGCATCTCCTCGGTTATCCCTTTAAGAGCTGGAAGGCTAGCCGTCATGCGTGTGTAGGCATTAGGGCAAAGGGCATGGATCCGGATCCCGTAACGCCCGAACTCTGCGGCTACGGTCTTTGTGAAGCCATACATGCCCGCCTTGGCAAAGCTGTAATTGGCCTGCCCCACATTTCCTATGAGGCCCGACATAGAAGTGGTATTCAGGATGACGCCGCCCTGCCTTTGGGTCTTCATGACGCGGCCTGCCGCCCGGGTACAGAGAAAAGTCCCCTTCGAGTGGACCTTCTGGACGAGATCCCAGTCACTCTCCTCCATGTTCAGGAGCGTTTTGTCCCGTAAGATACCGGCGTTGTTAACCATGATATCCAGGCGGCCGAACTTGCTGAGCGCTTTCCAGATCATATTGTCCACGCCTTCCAGCGTTCCAACGTCCGAGTAATCAGCAATGGCTTGACCGCCGATAGCCGTGACCTCATTCACCACCTCATCGGCGACCATGGCCTGCTTTCCCGTTCCATCCACGCCAGCACCCAGATCATTGATCACGACCTTGGCGCCCTCTTTGACCATGGCCAAGGCCTCCGCTCTTCCGATTCCCCGGCCCGCCCCGGTGATAATCGCTATCTTGCCTTCTAACAGTCCCATCCTCTTTCTCCTTTTTCACTTGATCTAAAATCTTGGGTTATGTCCATCAAGATCGTTTTGGCATAATGTAACGGCTTCTTTCGCCCCTTGTCAAACAAATTATGGAGCAGATTATTAACATTCATCTGCTTTACGGAAAACGGTTATGTATTTTTCCATGAAAGATTTTTGGACCAAGGAAGGTGGGTGTTAATTTGCCAACATGAATAAGAACTGCTGCTTCTTCTGCGGGATCAAGGGTAGAAAACTATGATTTTCATCGAAACTACTGCTTCTTTTCGCGTCGGTCTCGATCGCCTTGTTCGGCGTACTACGGTGCGCCATTGCGTCACGCACCGACCGGTGGGTGATACGCCACCATCGCTCCAGGGGTTGGTGCAAGGCAGCGCAGAAGGCGACAGCACAAGCGTGCTGCTCGTCGAGGCCGGACACTCCCACGACAACCTATCGCGCGCCCGCGATGACCGTCCTGTAGAACTTTCCCGCGCAAGTGAACCTGCCCGTCAGCCAAGCCTGAGCGGTTTGCTGCCCCGAGAGCTGTCGATTCAGTTGCTCGTAGGACATCGTCGCAGTCTGGGGCGTCGAATCGATGTACGAGAAGAACATGTTCGTCCAGTATATGGAGATGAACCGCGTATCCACCGACCTGGCAAAACGCCCCGTGATATCGAGGAAATCCATGTCGAGGGGCTCCCAGAAACTGAACACGTCGCGCCGATAGACGGCGGCTACCCCGTCCACGTGGGGTGTGCCCTCGAGGCCCTCGCCGATTGATTTGTACAGGCCAGCCTCGGTGATCACCACGGACTTGCCATGCTCCTTCGCTAGCTTGGCCATCTCATATGAATTCACAACTGAGGAGCGGTTGATCCAGTAGATGTGGATATCGATGAAGTCCACACTGGTGTTCTTTGAAAAACTGTCGGCGAACAGCGGGCTGCTCCAGCTCCCCGACCCGGCGCCGACCAGCGTTGCTCCGCGGCGCAGCCCAGCGAGAACTCCGTTTACGTACGCGGTGGCCACAGCAGGAGTCAAAATGGACCGGAGGCCGGTCAACTCGGCCACAGTGTCCGGCTCGTGCATCATGGTCAGATAGTCTGGTGCCAGGTTATCAATGAGAATCTGCGCCATCTGTGCCTGGTCAGCGGTGTACTTTTCAAGAGTCAGATCGTTGAGTTTGAAATCGAACGGCGTGAATTGGGTACCGGTGTATAGGACAATCTGCTCAACCGCCAAGGTCATCCCTCGCCTGCGGACCGCTTTCGCAACTTCCTGGTAGTATCCCAGGTAGCGCGCGGAATCGGGGAACCATGGCATGAGGATGGGGTACCCGATGTTGAGGGTCACGCCTTGCATCCCCATCTCCTGAAAACGGTCGAGGGACAGTTCAACCCATTTCATTGCGTCTGCCTGCAAGAGCGCCTCGGCGCGGTTCGAGTCTGCCGTCAACAGGTGGCCGCCGAAGGCGGGTTGCGACTGCACCCCCGGCGTGTGAGCATCGACGATGGTTCGATACTCCTGCAACCACTCGCTCTGCTGCGCGTAGAGGCTCGCCTGCTCCGGAGGGACAGGGGCTGGCGCAGGACACTGCTCCCGGCTCCACGTGGGCGACATGGTCCGGGAGAATTGACATGAAGTACTGCCCAGCAGCGCAATCAGAATGACCGCAATGTCGCTGAGCCGCGGGTGGTGGAGTGGCGCTGGTGGTGGCAAGTTGGCTCGAAGCCCGGGTTCGGCTCTGGCCACGTTAGCCGCAGCCAGCGCACTTGCCCAGCACAGAGACGCGAGGAACAGGGTGAACCAGTGCAACGCTGTCATTCCTTGATCAAGCCTAACGGGGGAAGTCACGGGCGCGCTGCTTTTGCACGTCCGCCTTGAGCGCCGGGTTACACGGTTCCCCCGGAACGCATGCATGGGGTCAGGTCTTGAATTATTAGTTTCGTTTATCCTTGTTCATAACCTTGCTGACCGTAGTATAATGCACCCTTAAATGGTCAGCAATCTCTTTTAACGTGTAGCCATAGGTGACATGCGCACGATAGATAGTCCGGTCTCTTTGAGCTCTATTTCGCCGTATCTCCTCATTCAGAAGCTCGGCAAGCACAGGTCTCTCGGCATATCTCTGTAAGCGAGGGATCTCCTGTAGATCGGTTGAAGGATCGACGATACGTTTGCACTCCTCGATAAACCCCTTATCCCCTAAGAATATCTGGCCTTTAAGGTCTTTCCATGGTGCCTCTTTTGTGATGCCCTCCATGATGAATCGATGATAAAGCCTCTGTGCCCTTCTTCTGCTCCTGCCAAACTGGGCCAGAATCCAATCCGTGGTAAACCATTGCGGTGGTTTGGCTTTTCCGGCAGTCGATCGATAGCTACTCCATTTCCAGTCTTGTGGCCTCTTTACTATGTTCGCTCTCACAGGATTTAAGACCACATAGCGACAAAGTTCAAGAAGGTAGCTTTCTTTATCCACAAGAATCGCTTT
>Ga0187779_10002401_pt1 | contig 11491 bp, 12 predicted proteins | sample 1015_Q2_SP10_10__FD_132435 | JGI IMG/M metagenome (GOLD analysis project Ga0187779, IMG submission 132435) | Tropical peat soil microbial communities from peatlands in Department of Meta, Colombia - 1015_Q2_SP10_10_MG | ecosystem: Environmental > Terrestrial > Soil > Wetlands > Peat | place... | reverse complement strand
TGACTATCACAAAGGTGATTCCCCTATCCCTGTTCAATCGCAAGAGAAGGTTGAAGAGATCTTCTCCTGTCGCCGTGTCGAGGTTGCCTGTCGGCTCATCGGCAAGGACGACCTTCGGGTCAAGGATCAATGCCCTCGCGACGGCGACCCTCTGCTGCTCTCCTCCCGACAGTTCGCCCGGTCGGTGGTCTTTCCTTTCGAAGAGGCCGAGTTCGGAGAGTATCTTTTCGGCGCGTGATTTCAGCTCGCGGCGGTCCTGAGATGAGACGATGCCGGGCATCATCACATTCTCTATTGCAGTGAATTCAGGAAGGAGATGGTGAAACTGGAAGACAAACCCTATCGTGCTGTTTCTGAATGAGGAGAGGGAGGCGGCATCCATCGAAAAGACATCGGTGCCCCCGTAGATGACCCTTCCCGCTGTTGGACGGTCGAGCGTCCCGAGGATATGGAGAAAGGTGCTTTTGCCGACGCCCGACGCGCCGACGATCCCGACGACCTCGGCCTCCTCTAGGGAGATGTCAACGCCTCTCAGTATCTTGAGTTCTCCGGCCAGGACGTAAAAGGATTTCTCTATCCCTCTGGCCTCAACGAGGTGGTTCATTTTTCCTGCCTGTCAGGTCGTCTACCTTTTCCCTCGTCGTCTTCATTCCCTTCGTAATCTTATCGCTCTTTTCTTTAATCTTGTCGGCCGTTTCTCCGAGCCTTCTGCTCTCATGCTCGACTTCTCTCCCGAACCACCTGATCTTTTCGCCTCCGCTGTATATCGATAAGACGATGAAGGCGACCAGGACGAGAATCACAAGGAAGACCAGTCTCGATATCAGTTTAAACATACGAGTCCCTTTCCATAGATGGGGAAAGTTTAGCAGAAAGACGGCTGATTAGGAAACCCTGCGGAATTTTGACAGAACCGGCCCCAAAATGATATTTTGAAAAATCGTGCGAGTCTGCGAGATATTTGCGAGCATTCAGGGGGAGGCGAGTTATGCGGGTCTGCCCACGGTCTTCGTCAGGCTGACGGGCTGCAACCTCAGGTGCCTCTACTGCGACACAACCTATGCGTACGATGAAGGCAGGGAGATGTCCGAGGATGAGGTCTTCGACGCAGTGAGAGGGTACGGGTTGCGGCTCGTCGAGATCACCGGAGGCGAGCCTCTTCTCCAGAAAGAAGTCCTGTCCCTCATCACGAGGCTGCTCGACCATGGGTTTACGCTCCTTCTCGAAACAAACGGCAGCGTAAGCATCAGGGATGTCGATAAACGCGCCGTCGTCATCATGGATATCAAGACGCCGAAGAGCGGGATGTTCGGAAAAATGGACCTCGGTAATCTCTCCCATTTACGAGAGTGCGACGAGCTGAAGTTCGTCGTCACCGACAGGGAAGACTACGAATGGGTGAAGGATTTTCTGGAGACCAACGGGCTCTTTGACCGATGCAAGATTCTCTTGTCACCTGCCTACGGCCTCCTCTCCCCCGAGAGCCTTTCCCGGTGGATCTTGTACGATAGGCTTCCGGTGAGAATGAACCTTCAGATACACAAATACATCTACGGTCCCGAGGCCCGGGGTGTCTGATAGGAAAGATAGGTCCTGAATTCGTCTTCGAAGTTGTCGCTCAATATCTGTTTCCCCAGCATCTCCTGTACCTCTTTCAGACTCCAGAACCTTACCTCGTCAATCTCCTCCCGGTTAAAAGAGATGCGGTCCAGAGTGCCGTCATAGATACAGCGATAGGTCGAAACAAGCTCCGTCTCATAAGGATTGCTGTGCCTGTAAGAATAGAGGTAATCCAGGTCGTAACCTGCTACGCCGAGCTCCTCTTCCATTTCCCTCTTCGCGGCGACACTGAGCTCTTCCCCCGGCGAGACATGGCCGCCGACCGAGGTGTCCCATTTCCCGGGTGCGACGTCTTTCTTCTGCGACCGCTTCTGGAGGAGCAGTTCGCCCTGACCGTTGAAGAGAAGAGCGTGAACTACCCGATGCATCAGGGATGGATTCCCATGAATCTCGGACCTCGGCGCTGTGCCGATGACTTCGCCTTCGTCATTTACTATTTCGAGATATTCTTCCTGTTTCATGGCTCGCAGTTCCACGACTATTCTAAGAGGGAAAGGGGAAAAGGTAAAGATCGTCTTCTTAGTCTCTGTAAAGAAGCGGAGTGAGGGATTGTCTGCCGATGATTTTCCGCTCGTCCCGCTCATTTCTTGTAAGTTCTCCGGGAGCGCAGTAAAATAAAATTATGAAGAGCACAATAGCGATAATTATTTTTGGACTCTTGCTGAGTGGGTGCGCCTCGTCGAAGTATCTGAGGACTGAAGAGGCGAACCCGGCGGATGTCACCGGTACCTTCGACGTGATACTCTATGGGAGCAGTTATCTCTCTGACGTTGAGAACGTGGCGATTCTTGATGTTGCAGGAGATCGTTATACTTTAGAACCCTACGCTCCGGACTTCGACTTCCGTGTTGTGAAGGATGTGCCGGCCAGGGAGGCGATCGAAGGGGCCGAAAAATTTGTGAGCTGGCCTCCCACGTTCTGGCGCATCGTCTTCAGCAGGATCCTCGATCCGGAGAACAGGACGATAGGCTATGAAGTAAGGCCCTTCTACGACGCCATTGTTTATGGAACATCGGATGTCATGGATATCGACTATTGGCTGAAACCGGACGGGAAGGTAAAGGTAGTCATAAAGCTGAAGCCGCGAATACTCAGACTTCTTTTCGGGGGTGACGGAATCGGTGCCGGACAGGGCGGCAGCGGCAGATAGGAACTTTCCGGAGACGCAATTCTCCGCAACGATAAAAAGCGCATAAAGAACGAGCTACGGCTAACAGGATTAAAGAAAGAAGAAAACACAATCATTTTCCGCCTAAGGGTACCTTCATACGCTGCCCATGAGCGGCATTCAAGGCTTTTGCAAGTTGTGGATGTCGCAATTTCGTACCATTATAGGATTAGAGATGTGTGAAACAATGCTCCTGCGGAGAGAAAGGAGGAGCAAGATGAAAATCTTATCGATTATATTAATAATGCTAATGACATTTCTTCTCGCGCCGGTGTTGGTCACCGGGGAGACATACCAGGCGTCAACGGGAAATCCTCCGGTGTCGCAGCCTCTCGTGCGGGAAGGGGCCTTAGCGATGCAACTCACTGAGGTCTTACAGATCGGAAAACCGGCGAACGAGGCTGAGGCGGAGAGTGCGTTGAGCGCGGCCGGTATCGCTCCGGCTAATGGCTGGATTGCCGATTACCCCGTAACACCGGATATCGCCGTCGAGTTGCAGACTGCGGTAGGGAAAGCGGCAGACTCAGGCAAGATACCGTTAGGGAGAGATGCTGCCCTGAAAACGTTCCAGGAAGTGATAACAGGCAATAATTTGCCTGTAAGGGCCGACACGTCAGGCCAAGGTGATAGCTACGCGTCCGGACCCGCTTATGACGACCCTTCGGCAATAAACGACTATTATTACGATCAGGGGCCTCCCGCGGTTACCTATTATGCTCCTCCTCCCGATTATGCATATCTCTACTCCTGGGTTCCTTATCCGTTTTGGTGGTGGAACTTCTGGTTTCCCGGTTTCTTCGTCCTGGCAGACTTTAACATAGGCGTGCATGGGCATGGCCACTTTCACGGACATGGAGGATTTCACGGACATGGAGAATTCGTGAGCAACCACTTCCGCGATCCGGGGACCGGTAGCATGTCGAGAATTAATCCGGTGACGAGAGCGCACGGTGGGACTTTTTCGAGCGGAACCGGGACCGGATGGACGACTCCTTCAGCTCAGAGGGGCGCGCAGGCTATCTTCAATAACAGCAGAAGTACGGGGATAACGAGAGGAAGCGGCTCTGTTGTATCGGCTTCCTCGAACGGACGGGTATCGGGCTCTGTGTCAAGGGGAAGCACCCCTGTGGCGTCCTCGGTGCGACGTACTTCAGGAAACCCGGGCGGTAATGTCTACGCGGGTTCACGTTCCTCGGTTGGAAGCCCGTTCAGTCAGTCTGCGTATAGGTCAAGCAGATCCTTTGCCCCGTCCTCTTCGGGAACGAGGTCATTTACTATGGCTTCCAGCGGGTCGAGATCATTCAACGCGTCGTCCGGAGGCTTGCGGGCCTCTCATTCTGTCAGCTCTTTCAGCGGTGGCAGAAGTTCCTTCGGCCACCGCTGAGGATTTTCCTTTGGCGGAGGGATGAGGAGGTAGTCTCCTCTCTCTCCCTTTTTCTAACTTCCACGATCTCCTTTGTGATCGGCATACAAACGCGAGAGAGGCACCGCCGTAATCCCATGGAGGCAGACACTGAGCAGTACCGTGAGCACGATAACCGACAGCATCCTCTCGTACCCATCCAATCCGAGTTCGTTTACGACGATGAGCAGATAGAGCACAGATGCGATTCCACGGGGGCCGAACCATCCGATAAAGGCTACAGAGAACCGTGACAGCTTTGTCCCCCTCAGACTCAGGGCGACGGGAAGCATGCGAATGACCGTGAGACTGAGGATCGCGTATGTCCACGCTGCAAAGTCCCAAAACCCTATCGCCCGGGGTACCGCAGCCAATCCGAATAAGAGGAAGACAAACAGCGCCAGCTGTTGCCCCTCTGCCTCTCCGAACTCGTGGATTCGCTCACGCACTGCCGGCGTGTGCACGCCCAGCATCAGGCCGCCGAAGAACGCGGCTATGAAGCCATTGCCGTGAAACTTCTCCGCAAGGGCATAGGCCATGAGCGCCAGTGACCATGCAGCGAGGCGCTGGAACGTCGGGTTCATCCAACCCCTCTTCGAGGCCTTTTCCACAAGCAACCCGCCGAGCCATCCGACGAACGCACCGAGGAGCGGGCCGAAAAAGAACTGCTTCATGGTGAAGCCGATCCAGTAGTGCATGTCCGTCCTTTCAGCCGGGATGACCGAAAGGGCTCCGATGCACGCGAGTACGGGCGGTAATGCTATACCGTCGTTGAGTCCGCTTTCGACGTTGATCGCCTCTTTTATCCTTTCCGGCACAAGGGGACTCGTGATGACGGGCTGTCCGAGGGCCGCATCCGTCGGAGAAAGGATAAATGCCATGAGGGCTATCGCCCAGATGCTCATGCCGTGAAAGAGAGGCAGGGCCAGTATCACTCCGAGAACCATGGTGAGAGGGAGACCTACGAAGAGCAGCCGAAACGGCAGCCCCTTGCGCCGAATCAACGATTGGAGATCTATCGTCGAGGCATCGATAAAAAGCACGAGAATGAGAGTGACTTCCGCGATCACGCGCACCGCAGGAGCCTTCAGGCCGACCTCGACGAGATCGAGGCCGAGCGGTCCCGCTAAGATGCCGACCGATACAAAGACCATTGCCGCGGAAATAGGAGATTTTTCCGAGAGGCGCGAAAACAGACCATATACGAATATTAAGAGCGCAGCGAAGATAAAGATGGGATACTCATGCATCCTATCGCCTTTCCACCTCTCTATGGCGTGAATGAGCGCAACTGAAAAGCCTATCCGAACAGACGATCATAGTCACCTCTGCCTCCCCATTCCGTTTAGCGTTTTTGACAGTACCATACCCACTCCTAATTATCAACCGTCCACCGTTCCGCTGTGAGCGAGGGCAGCGCCGGAGTGACTTGGAGATTCAACGAAGAGTTGAATTTATCCGTATCCGCAACTAGAATAGATTCCAGACCGATGATGAAACCGAAGCTGCCATTTCTTTGCGCCGTGGAGGACAATCTCTCCACTCTCAAGGAGGCGATACGATGAATGGCGTACCAGTGCGCCCCGCAGACTCCCCACCCGGAGCGGTGGAGATAGAGAAGCTCACCGTCTCCCTGAGCGGTAAGGAGGTGCTCTCCGGCATTGATCTCACCCTTCATGAGGGCACTTTCCTCGGGATCGTCGGGCCAAACGGTAGCGGGAAGACGACGCTCCTCAGGGTCCTCCTCGGCCTCGTGAGGCCGGCATCGGGCGAGGTCAGGGTCTTCGGCAAGAGGCCGGAGGAGATCGCGAGGACGGGGATCTACGGTTATCTCCCCCAGCATCTCAGCGTCGATGCCAGCTTTCCGGCGACCGCCCTCGATGTCGTGCTCATGGGACTTCAGGGGAGACGGGGCATGTTCAGGCGTTCGTCCCGGGAAGAGAAAAAAAAGGGTGAAGAGATGCTCCTGACCCTCGGCATGGCGGGGTATGAAGGCCATCTCTTCGGCGCTCTTTCCGGCGGCCAGCAGCAGAGGGTATCGATCGCCCGGGCCCTCATCGGGGACCCCCGGATACTCATCTTAGACGAGCCGAGCACCGGGATCGATGTTGTCGGGCAGGAAGACTTTTACCACCTGTTGAAGGGGTTACAGAAGCGGAGCGGCCTGAGCATCATCATGGTCTCACACGATATCGGCGTCATAACCGCCTATGTCGATGAGATCGCCTGCCTGAACAGGACGCTCCACTATCAGGGGAACCCTCTCGGTGCCTTCAATGAGGAGGTGCTCAAGGGACTCTATGGGAAGAGCATGGGCATACTGATGCACGATCACCTCTGCGACAAATGCGAGAGGCTCCAGCCCGGGGAGAGGTAGCCGGCAGAAACCATGGGAGATATCTTATCGTATGGTTTCATGCAGCGGGCCTTCGTCGCCGGTATCGCTATGGCGGTCTTTGCGGGGGTCATATCCGTCTTCATCGTTCTCCGGCGGGTAGCCTTTCTCGGGTCGGGCATATCGCACGCCGCCTTCGGCGGGGTCGCGATCGGATTTTTCTTAGGGATAAACCCCCTCTCGACGGCCCTCGTTTACTGCGTCGCCGTCTCCTTTGCGATCGAGATCGTGAGCAGCAAGGGAAGGCTCGCCGAGGACACCGCGATAGGGATATTCTTTTCGGCCTCGATGGCTATGGGAGTCCTGCTCATCAGTCTCTCGAAGAGCTACACCGTGGACCTTTTCGGATATCTCTTCGGAAGCATCCTCGCGATAGGCAGCGGTGAGGCGTGGCTGGCTGTCTCGATGGCGGCAGCGGTCATCCTTATCTTTGCGGTCATCCTGAAGGACCTCCTCTTTATCACGTTCAATGAGGAACTCGCCGTCGTGAACGGGGTACCGGTAAGGCTCATCAAATCGATCTTCCTTATCTCCATGGCGATCGCGATCGTGATCGGGATCAAGGTGGTTGGGATAATACTTATCTCGGCGCTGCTCGTCATCCCCGGGGCGGCTGCAAAGATGCTAACTCAGCGGCTATACGGCATGCTCGCCATCTCCTGCGTAATCGCCGTTTTATCAACAATGGGAGGATTGGTCGCTTCCTATGTCTATGGCCTCGCCCCGGGAGGGACGATTGTGATGGTCCTCTCGCTCTTCTTCGCGGCTTCCTTTCTCGCGAAGATTCTGAGGTGATTCCGGTATAATACCCCATGACGGAGAAGACAAAACCATCTCTGAATTTCACCCTCATCTGCGATGACGTCCGTCAGGAGGTCGGGGGGAAGATTAGCCTCATGGGACTCTTCGAGAACATCTATGCCTCGCATTTTCCGGCTGTCCACCCGAGACTCGTCGTCCTGAACGAATGGGTCGACGGATGCGGGGACTTCGATGCGCTCCTACGGATCCTCTCGCCCGACAAGAGGATGGTCATTCGGGAAACGCAGACACGCCTGCGGCTCGCGGACGCGCGGTATAAGCAGAGAGACGTATCGGTTCATCTGAATATCGAATTCAGGGAGCCCGGGACATACTGGATCGAGAACTACATCGACGGGGTCATGGTGCATTCCACACCCCTTCCGGTGGTGCTCATGAAAGAAAAGTCATTCCATTGAGGCTGGACTGTGTCCGAGGCTTTTGATCGCGAGAAGCTGATCCGGGAAAAGATAGGAAAGACCGAAGAGCGGGCGGTCATGAGCCTTTCCCTCATCCGGGAGATCGTCCTCGAATACCTTCTTGGAGAAAAGGGGTACTCCCGGGAGGAGATAGAGACGGACCGAATCTTTGATATCACCGTGGATGGCAGGACCGAGAGGACAGCGGTTGACTATCTCATGAAGATCGGGGGGAAGAGGTTCATGGCGATAAAGTGCTCTCCCGGGGCGCTCGAATCGAGAGAGAGGCATCTCATATCCTTCGCGAGGGTTGTAGATGCGTATCAGATCCCCTATGCTTTAGTTACTGACGGGTTTCAGGCACGACTGCTCGATACCATTACGGGTAAACTCGTCTCCGAAGGTCTGGATTCGATACCCGAGGCTGCTCAGGCGAGGGATGTCGTCAAGACGGCGGAACTCATTCCCTATCCCGCGGAGAGGATGGAAAAGGAGAAGCGGATCCTCCTCGCCTTTGAATCGATCAAGTGCACTGAGGAGTCCTGCGAGTAGGTTCATCGGACACTTTTCTTTCCTTCCAGACTGTTCTCTCGGTCAGGGCCGCGACACAGTCGTCTGAAGTTACGGTCCAAAGAAAAAGCGCCTCACAACTTCGGCGCTTATTCTATCACCCCGACGGGTGTTCCAATCGGTTCTTCTTCATTCGTCAATGCATGCGTAAGCGATCGCAACCGGCTCAATGTCTATGACGTCCGCAACGAACCTGTTCGCTGCCTCGTGATATGTTACGGTAACCTTTTCTCCTACACCAATATCTCTGAAGATCATATTCTGGGTACAGCTCGTCACATTCGTCCCTTTATCCATACTGAATGTGAAGGTGTCCTTATCGAGAGACCTCAGGGTCACCGTTCCCGCATTATGGTCGACCGCTACGACCTCTCCCCTAATGTTGGCCTTGCTTTCCTCGGCGTTGACCTGAGTTGCGAGAGATACCAGGAAAAGCGCCGCAATCACCATCGCGAACACTCCTGTCAGATTCGCCGTGTTTATCTTTATTCTGCCGAACATAATTTCCACCCCCTTCATTATCGTACTCTCTGTGTAACCTATTCTTCTCCTTTCCTTATTTAAATCATATAGCTGATTGCACATATATGCAACTCAGATACTAGGCATTCTGGTCCCTTTCTGAGCGATTCCACTCTAGAAAAATCATAAAATCTCCCTCTTGCTGGGTATCACTCTCTTTTTTGATACAAGAATCTTTTTTATCCTTTCGTTATCCCCCAGACCCCTTGCTAAATTATATTTTTCTGCTACCATTGTGTTATGCACCATGAAACAGAAGGGACTGGGAAGGAAGCTGATAGGAAGGGGATAGAGGAGAATCGTAAGAATCGGATAGTCGACTGCGCATCCGCCTTTGGCGGAAGAAACACTGAACTAACCAGAGGAGGTTAGGAAGTGAAATATCATTTGGTAATTTTATTAGGCATATTGCTCTTGCTTGGCTCTGCCGAGAGCGCCTTTGCTATCCACGCCGAGATCCCTTCGGAGACACAGGCGGTCATCGCAACCGGCGGCACCCAGATCACGATCGGCGGTCAGGTGAGGGTCAGGGCCGAGGTACAACAGAACACCCGGGACTTTAACAGCAATATCCCTGATCACCAGGCATACACCGATCAGAGAGTGAGGCTCTCGGTCGAGGCCAAGATTACCCCCAACACGATAGGTATGATACAGCTCGAATCAACCAATGAGAATACGTCGAGCATCGCTCCGGACCTCAATATTTGGGGCAACTATGGCAGCAATCCCAATGTTAGTACATCGTACGCGACGGGTCTCTATGTGGCCGGCAATGCCAAACACAGTCCTCTCTCTGTTCTGCAGGCCTGGATCCAGTATTCCGGAACAGGCCTCTTCGGGGTACCTGCGGGGGTCAAGGTCGGCCACATGCCTCTCATGCTCGGTAACGGCATCTTCTTAGACCACTCTAAGTTCGGTGATGACGCCATCCTGTTCTTCATGGACCCTGTTCAGGACTTCCATGTGATCGCATGGACCGCAAAGTTCAGGGAAGGCAACACGGTCCAGAACGACGATGCCAACGCCTATGTCCTCGTCCTCAACTACGCTCCAAAAACCTGGTCTGCGGCGTTTGATGCCACCTTCATAGACGACCAGCGGTCTTTCGGTACAGCCGCGACGGTTCCCGGTGCATTTAATGCTGCCGCGCCTTCATTTCCTCCGGGGCCTTTCTATACCAACGGCCCAGGCCCGAACAGCCCGACCCACTTCTGGAACTTCGGGCTTCACCTCAACGCCAATATCGACGGCTTCGCTCTGAAGGGAGACGGAGAGCTTCAGGCAGGGAAGATTGACAATGCCAGCCCGAACGGCAAGGCTGATTTCACGGGCTGGGCGGCGATGTTGGGGGGCAGCTACAAACTCGATCCCGTCACGCTCTCTCTTGAGTGGGCATACGGAAGCGGCCCCAGCGCAACGACTCAAAATGTTCCTGCATTCATCACCTCTCTCGGCAATGACCAGCGTTTCACTTACGTCTATGAATACCGCACCGTGAACGCATGCGGCCAGCAGTCCGGCGGTATCTGCAACACCCAGTATCTGAAGCTCGGCGGGGCGGCCGAACTCGCCAAGGACCTGAACAGCTACCTGTCGTTATACTGGCTCCATGCCAACAAGGTCTCCGCGCTGGTCTTCCCGACCGGTGGCCAGAGCAGCAAAGATATCGGTTGGGAAGTCGACGCGAAGCTCAACTACAAAATTGACAGGAACCTGAACTGGTGGGTAGAGGGCGGGTACCTCTTCGCGGGGAACTTCTGGGAGACGGTACAGGCGGTCCAGAAACAACCGTTGGGAAGCAGCGTCGATAACGCTTACGCGGCAAGGACAGGAATCCAGCTCGACTTCTGATCCCGGCGCAACGATCACAGCCCGAAAGGCGGGTCGTCCGACCCGCCTTTTTTGTGAGATTCCGGCGTATTTAGATTGTTCCCAATAGAGGGGGAGGTGATGATGAGCGGACTGGATTTCATCGTGGTCGGGTTAGCGGCTGTTGCGGGAGGAGCGGTGAATGCGCTCGCTGGTGGGGGGACACTCATCACCTTTCCGATGCTCACCGCGGTCGGCGTCCCGGTAGTTGCGGCCAACATAACGAATACCGTAGCCCTCTGTCCCGGGTATCTGGGTGCGACCTTCGCTCAGATGAAGGACCTGCGCGGCCAATCGCTCCGGCTTTGGATCCTGCTGCCGGTAAGCGTGGTGGGCGGCATTGGCGGCGGCTTATTACTCATACACTCGGGTGATCAGCTATTTCGCAGACTTGTTCCGTTCCTTATCCTTTTCGCGGTCGGACTGTTAGCCGCTCAGGATACGTTGCGCGCATTCGTGACACGTCGTGCAGGCCGTTCCGGCACCGTTACACTCCATGATGCCTGGGCGGTATTTCCGGTCCTTCCCGCCGCTGTTTACGGAGGCTACTTCGGTGCCGGGGTGAGCGTGATCGTGCTCGCGGTGCTCGGGCTTGTACTGGAAGACTCGCTTACGCGCCTCAATGCCCTGAAGCAGGCGATTTCATTCAGCATTAATATCGCGGCCGCGATCTTCTTCCTGTTTTCCGGGCAGGTGGTCTGGACTGCAGCGGGTATCATGGC
>Ga0187779_10002399_pt1 | contig 11493 bp, 13 predicted proteins | sample 1015_Q2_SP10_10__FD_132435 | JGI IMG/M metagenome (GOLD analysis project Ga0187779, IMG submission 132435) | Tropical peat soil microbial communities from peatlands in Department of Meta, Colombia - 1015_Q2_SP10_10_MG | ecosystem: Environmental > Terrestrial > Soil > Wetlands > Peat | place... | reverse complement strand
CGTACCCTTGTTGTACCAGGTGCTCTTCAATCCTGCGACGCTCCTGTTCCTCGTCATCCATAATCAAAATGCGAGCTTCCTGCATGCTACAAAACCTCTCCTTCGAGAACCTTCGCTATGCGCATGGCAGGATAGTCCTGGATTCTGTTCTCTTCTCCTGTGCGCGCTTATGCCCTGCTTATATTTCTACAAGGCGGTTGATCTTAGACTTGCGTATGTTTCAATGAATTTTGGTTATGCAGCCTTTCGGACAGATCGAGGATGATGCCCTCCCGCAGACCTCCCTCACAAACGATCATAGAGGATAACTTGAAGCGGTGCATGATCTCCTCTGTTAAGATTGCTCCAGAAAGAATAATGTCTTCCCTCCCCTTCTCCAGTCCCTTAATTTTTCTTCGTTCTTCGAGCGTCGACACCCCCAATTTCATCACCATCGCATTCATGAATTCAAGGGTTAATACCGACCGATTGATTTTTTCGGCATTATACGATGCAAGTCCCTGACAAATGGCAGCCAGTGTCGTAATCGTACCTGCTGTGCCGACACAACGACTCTCCCTGGAAAGTTGAAACGTCCTTGTTCGTTCCTCAAGCTCTTCACGGACGGAATTTCTGAGGCTAGCTAATTCCCCCGGTAAAGGAGGGTCGTGCTTTATAAATTTATCGTAAAGATATACAGCTCCGAGCGACAAACTTGCAATTACCGGTTTTTTATCCGGATTCGTAAGTATGATCTCTGTGCTGCCGCCGCCGATGTCTATGATTAACGCATCCGCAAGAGTGTTGCTGCTTCCGTCCGGCGTTGCAAGAGACTGCTCTACACCCAGCAGCGTCAGCCGTGCCTCTTCTTCTCCGCAGATGACATTGACAACTAGTCCTGTCAGTTTTCGCACTTGATCGAGGAAGGCAGAGGCGTTTTTCGCCTTTCTGAGAGCGCTCGTACCGACTGCAGAGATATGACGTACGCCTTGTTGCTGGATGATTTTCTGAAATGCCACAAGTGCAGCCAATGACCGTTCCATGGCTTCAGGAGTTAATGCACCGTACCGATCAAGTTCCTCTCCAAGACGCGTTATTCTTCTGTGAGAGGTCAACTCTCGGAGGTAGCCAGGGCCAGTATCAGCGATGAGCAGGCGAAGGGTATTCGTACCGATGTCGATCCCTGCCAGGATCATTACAGGAGGAGTTCCTTTAATTTTTCATGATATGCCTTCACACGCATGGCAAGCAGCTTCGTAATTACAGTGAGCATCCGGGCGCCCATACGCGGCTCGAGTTCGAGGAGCGCCTGAAAATCTTTCCGCGTAAGAACAAGCAGATCAATCGCTGTCTCCGCACGTGCATTCACGAGCCTGACATCCTCTTGAACGAGGGCAAGTTCGCCAAAAAATTCTCCCGGACCGAGGAGGAGAAGCCCCATTTCCTCACCCTCCCCAGCCATCATCGTGATCTTGACGGTACCGCTTTTTATGATATAGAGTGCCTCTGCCGGCATTTTTTCTGTAAAAATTGTCGTGTTCTGCTTGATTTGCCGCTCTTGGAACAGACCCATGACGATATCCAACTCGTCTTTCTTGCTGCCTTTAAAAAGCACCGTCTTCTGTAATAGCTCGAAATTATCCATTTCCATCCGTATTGCTTCGTAACGTGAAAGGAACACGACTTTTCATGAGTTTATTATAGGTTGACAAATTTTATTTGTCAATAATCATTGAAACTGTGGGAGGAGTCTGTGAAGAATGGGCAAACGTGAATTCAGTGAGCTTGTATCCTCACCATGGGTATTATCATGCTCATGACAACGCGGGCAAGGTCTTCTTTTGGCATGATTGGCAACTCGGTTCTTTTCCCTGTCCGGTCAATGATGGTAACGGCATTGGTATCAGCACCGAAACCCGATCCTGATCTGAGAACATCGTTTGCAACGATCATATCAAGATGTTTTTCTTTTAATTTTTGCATGGCATTCTGCTCGATATTATCTGTTTCCGCAGCGAACCCTATGAGCAATTGTTCGCCCTTCGCAGCACCCAGTTCGCGGAGGATGTCCACAGTCCTCTCGAGCTGCAAGGTCGTGGGAGCGTGTTCTTTTTTAATCTTCAGGTCGAACTTATGGAGGGGGGTAAAATCTGACACTGCCGCTGCCATGATTATGATCGAGCTGTGCAGAGCCTGCTCTTTGACCGCAGCGTACATGTCCTTAGCACTGACTACGGGGATTATATGGACGCCCTGCGGCGGGCGCAGCTGGGAAGGGCCTGAGATGAGGACGACGTCTGCGCCCCTCTCTTTCGCCGCTGCGGCAAGCGCATACCCCATTTTCCCGGTCGATGGATTGCTAATAAACCGTACCGCATCGATCGATTCCCGAGTCGGTCCTGCGGTTACGAGCACTCTTTGGCCTTCCAGGTCCTTCGGCGCGAGCAACGAGATAAGTTCCCGAATGATCCTATCCGGATCTGCAAGCCTGCCTTCACCAATCACGCCGCATGCGAGGGCGCCACTTTCAGGTTCAATGAACTTAACGCCCAGCTCGCTCAGCATATCGATGTTCTTTCGAAGAACAGGATTGCGGTACATCCTTTCATTCATCGCAGGCGCGATCACCAGCGGGCAGTCTGTCGCCATGATGGCCGTCGTCAAAGAGTCGTCCGCGATACCTGCAGCGAGCTTGCCAATGACGTTGGCTGTTGCCGGTGCGATCAGGGCAAGGTCAAGTCCATTAGTTAAATCGATGTGCCCGATCGAGGACCGTCCCTCGCCGGCAAACTCTTCATAAAGAACAGGAAAACCGCTTAGGGTTTCGAAGGTGAGACGTGAAACGAAGTAGTTGGCGTTCTTCGTCATGGCTACACGGACTTCGGCCCCCTTGTCCCTCAGCCTGCGCACAATCTCTACTGCCTTGTATGCAGCGATACTGCCGCTTACGCCTAGCAATATCTTTCTGCCGAATAAGAGGTCACGTGGTTCCACCCGGTCTACTCCTCAGGTTCATCAGCTGATTCGTCTGATTCCTCCAGCTCCTCATCAGCGGTTTCCGACTCCGAATCCTCCTCGGTCGGCTCTTCAGCCCCCTCTTCGTCCTGCGTCTCCGAAAGGTATGCGCTGAGTTCTTTGCGTATCTCTTCTTCCTTGGCCGAAAGCTGCTCTTCAATCTTAGCCCGCTCTTCCTCCTTGCGGAACTCTTCCTTTGCTTTCACTGCCTCATCACCCACAAGGATATTAAAGCTATGCGCAACTGCCTCTTCCAGAGCGACGGTTGCATCCTTGATCGAACGCGAATTTACCTGTGGGGGGGCACCGGCCGACAATTGCCGCACCCGTTGTGAGGCAATGTGCACGAGACGAAACTTCGTATCAGCAATCTGGTCATCCATTTCGATGGGAAGCGATATCAGGTCTTGAGCCATTTTTTGCATTACTTTCCTCCTCCGTATTATAGTATCATATTTTTAACTTCTGTTAGAACATTCCCTCAATCCATTTGGTGTCCGCCAGTTTGATCCGGCAACGCTCCGCGATAACAATCGACCGTAGCTCGGTGAGGGCCTGTTCAAAATCCCTGTTTACCACAAGATAATCGTACTGAGCATAGTCCTTAATCTCTTCATGTGCTCGGTGCATTCTTTTCCTTATTTCATCTTCGCGGTCCGACTTTCGGTTGCGAAGCCGTTCCTCGAGGATATCGAGTGAAGGCGGCATGATAAATATGAAGACCGCTGAACTAAACTTCGATTTAATCTGCGTCGCACCCTGCGTATCAATGTCGAGGATTATGTCGATACCTTTCGAAATCATGTCATCCAGCATCCGACGTGACGTGCCATACCGGTTGGAATGCACCTCGGCCCATTCTGCGAAATCTCCTGCATTGATCATTGCCTGAAAGCGTTCCTGGCTCACGAAATAGTAATCCCTTCCGTCTATCTCGCCGTTCCTCGGCTGGCGCGTCGTATAGGAAATGGAATGGTTGAGGTTATCAAGGGAATCGGTGATTGCTCGACACAGGCTTGTTTTCCCTGCGCCCGAAGGGGCTGAAACGACATACAGCAACCCCCGTGCCCGCTTCATTGGCCACCCCTTCCTGCAAATCTCTGCATTAACGTCTCCACCTGTATCGCAGAGAGGAGCACATGGTCACTATCGGTAATGATAATAGCCCGAGTTTTCCTACCCTCGGTTGCATCGATCAGCATTTTACGTTCTTTGGCTTCCTCGCGAAGACGTCTCATTGGCGCCGAATCAGGCGAGAGTACCGCGACGACCTTCGCTGACATGACCATATTACCGTAACCAATATTGATCGGGTTGTTCACCATAGCACTATTCAATATTCTGCACCTGCTCCCGTATTTTTTCAAGCTCGGCCTTGATATTCACGACATCCAGGGAAATCTCAGCATCCATGGCTTTTGAAGCAATCGTATTTACCTCGCGTCCCATTTCCTGAATCAGAAAATCAAGCTTCCTGCCTACGGCTTCCACGGTCGCAGCCATCATAAGTGAGCGAAACTGATTCATATGGCTGCCGAGCCGGGTAAGTTCCTCTGCAACATCCGTTCTCTCTGACAGGATTGCGATCTCCTGGCTCAGCCTTATGGGATCAGGCTGTTCAGCCATAAGTCGGTTCAGGGTCTCCGTCATTCGTTTTCTTGCGCGTTCCAGGGATTCTGGGACCCTCGTTTGAATTGAACCGGCCAGCAGGTCGATTGTTCCGATTCGGGCCATTATGTCCCGTGCCAGAGCGGCTCCCTCCTCGGACCGCATCCTGTCAAGCTCCTCGAGTGACCGCAGAAGGGCTGTTGACAGGACCTGCCATATCTGCTCTGGATCCTCCATCGTTTCGGAAACCGAAACGATGTCCTGAAAGGCGGCGACAGTCGAGAGTTCAATATCACCCTTCAGTCCGAACCGCGCTTTGAGGTCCCGCAGCACTGCGACATACTGCCCGGCCAGTTCTTCATTCACAAGAAGCTTGGCGCCTTTTTCCTTCTCCCCGTTCCGGGTAATGAATATATCAAACCGGCCGCGGGAAAAACGGTCCTGCACTGCCTTTTTCACCCGGGGTTCCAGCATGGCAAGACCTCTCGGCATCTTCACTTGGATATCAAGGTAGCGGTTATTAAGCGAACGTATTTCAATAACCACACGTCCGGCGGCATCGCCCGCTTCTTTTCTCCCGAATCCTGTCATGCTGCGTATCACGATAATTGCCTTTCGCCGTCCGCATTATTTTCTCTCTGCACCTCAATTGAGCGGCATGAACCTCAGAACTACCTTGAATAATTTTCTTCAATCACTGGTTGGAAATGATACACCTTCGTTGTGTAGGGAGGATAAACATCAAAAAAGAAATGAACCGTAACATCCCATTTCGCAGTGACTTTCATATGGCGGTTCTCATCGTCCCTCATCAACACGAAATCTTCCTGCCCGAGGGGCAGATCAAGTTCCTTCGCCTTCTTTGCAAGATCCGAACTAATTTCGTTATCTTTCAGCATCTGCGCAAATCGTGCTTTCACTGCCATTTCGTCCTTCATCCGCTCCGTATTAATATACATAGGAAGCAGTTTTATGCCAATATGCACGACGATAACGAATATGAGAAGCCAGGATAAGACTTTGAAGCTGATGGCGCCTCTTTCTGTAATGAGTTTGGACATGCCCAATGCTCCTCACATTACTCGATCAGTTTCCCGATCCGTTCCCAGCGTACCCACCGGCCATCACCATCCCAGGACCAGTAGATTATGAAAGCTCTGCCGAGGATCTTATTTTCCCTGACAAAACCCCAGAACCTGCTGTCCTGGCTGTTGTCCCGGTTGTCACCCATAACGAAAACGGAATCCTTGGGCACAAGCCATGGCCCATCGTTTTTCCCAGACTGGTCAACAAGATATTGTATGGTATGCGTGACTGCTCCAAGTTGTTCTTCATAGAACGTCGGTTTTCCGAAAGACAGTCCTTCCTCCACACTACTATCCTTGGGAGCACCAGACGCTTTGATTGGAACGACTTGATCATTGATAAATAATTTGCCGCCGATAATCTGTATTTTATCGCCGGGCAACCCGACCACGCGTTTGATAAAATTTTTGTCCTCGTTCTCAGGGTACTTGAAAACGACGATTTCACCGCGTTTCGGCTCCTTCCAGGCAAAGATCCTGGTATCCGTAAATGGTATTCTTGGGCCATAGATAAACTTGTTGACCAGCAGGTGATCACCAATGGTCAGTGTCGGAATCATGGAGCCCGACGGAATCTTGAATGCCTCGACAACGAACTGCCTGATGAACAAAGCAACGATCGCAGCGATAAGAAATGGCTCTACCCATTCCTTGTAAAATGATTTCTTCTTTACCACATCCACCTGCGTTTCAGACATCCTGCCTCCTCTAGCTTCGCATTGTGACGCACGATAACGACAAAAACTGGAAGTTGAGGGGTGCCAGGCGTCAACCACATGTCCCTCTCCGAATATTGTCGTCCGTTCCCGCGCAGCTACTCTCCCACCTTGAGTACCGCAAGGAACGCTTCCTGGGGAAGTTCCACGCTCCCGACCTGCTTCATTTTTTTCTTGCCTTCCTTCTGTTTTTCAAGAAGCTTGCGTTTTCTGGTGATATCTCCACCGTAACATTTGGCGGTTACATCCTTCCTCAGCGCCTTGACTGTCTCTCTCGCAATAATTTTCATGCCGATTGCAGCCTGGATTACAACTTCGTAAAGCTGCCGCGGAATAACTTCTTTCAGCTTCTCAGCGAGTTGCCTTCCGCGAATTGCCGCTTTATCCCGGTGTGTGATAAGCGAGAGAGCGTCCACAGGTTCGCCGTTTAAGAGCATATCGAGCTTTACCAAATCAGACTCCACATAACCAAAGAGCTCGTAGTCAAGCGAGGCATATCCCTTGGTCAGGGATTTAAGTTTGTCATAAAAATCCATCACAATCTCGTTGAGCGGCAGTTCATAGGTGATGAGCACGCGATCCTTTGTAATATAGGTGATTTCTTTCTGAATTCCTCGCCGCTCCTGGCATAACGCGATGAGCGAGCCTACATATTGCTCAGGCGTGATAAGCGAAGCCAGGATCATAGGCTCCTCGATACGCTGGATGTCCTGAATGTTAGGCAACTTAGCTGGATTGTCAACCAGAGCGATTTCGCCATTGTTTTTCGTCACTCGGTAGACCACGGTGGGCGCCGTCGGAATAAGTGCCAATTTAAATTCTCGTTCCAATCGTTCCTTCACGATATCCATATGTAAAAGCCCCAGGAAACCACAGCGGAAACCGAAGCCCAAGGCAAGCGATGTTTCTGGTTCATAAGTGAACGATGAATCATTTAACCTGAGTTTTTCCAAGGCATCTCGCAGGTCCGCATAGTCTTCACTGATCATTGGATAGATACCGGCAAAAACCATGGGCTTTACGTCTTTATAGCCGGGCAGCGGTCTGTCCGCAGGTCGTTCAGCATCCATGACGGTATCACCGATCTTGGCATCCGAGATCCGCTTGATGCCGGCGATGATGCACCCCACCTCGCCCTGCAACAGCTCCGAAGTTGGCTGCATTTTAGGCGTAAATATACCGACGGACTGCACTTCATAGACTGCGCCTGTCGAGTGAAGCTTGATCTTCTGCTTCGGCCTTACAGTCCCGTCAACGACCCTGACGAGGATTACAACACCCTGATAGGTATCGTACCATGAATCGAACAAAAGAGCCCTCAATGGCTCATCAGCGTTGCCTGCAGGAGCCGGAATACTGTTCACTACTGCCTCTAAGATCTCTTTCGTACCGATCCCTGCCTTGGCACTTGCCGGTATGGCGCCTGATGCATCGAGTCCGACAACGTCTTCAATCTGCTTTTTCACCTCTTCTACATTCGCGCTCGGCAGATCGATCTTATTGATGACCGGTATGACCTCGAGGTCATGGTCGATCGCGAGATACGCGTTGGCAAGTGTTTGCGCTTCTACACCCTGCGAGGCGTCTACCACAAGAAGAGCACCTTCACAGGCCGCCATGCTGCGAGAAACCTCGTACGTAAAATCGACATGACCGGGCGTGTCTATAAGGTTCAATACGTAATCTTGGCCATCAGATGCCTTGTATTTAAGCCGAACTGCGTGCGCTTTTATTGTGATGCCTCGTTCACGCTCTAGGTCCATGTCGTCGAGTACCTGGTCGCTGCCAGCAGCGGCCATTTCCCTGTCCGAAAGCGTGCCGGTATATTCTAGGATCCTGTCAGCTAGCGTGGACTTGCCGTGATCAATATGAGCAATGATGCAAAAATTCCTGATATTCGAACTAGCCATAAGTCTTATAGAGATACACCGTAAGCCATAGAATCAGCGAAACAAAATAAGGCTCCCCCTGCATGATCATCCTGAATGCCTTACGCCGATTCGTCTTTCAGTTCCATCCGGCCCCCTGGAGTGCCGTAGCAGCTGCTCCCATCGTGCCTGCATCATCACCCAGTTTGGACGGCACGATATGCGTTCGAGCGGCAGGGACTTCAAAAGCACGTTTCTTGATTTCCATGCGTGTAAAATCGATAAAGAGCGGCCAGGCCTCCCTGACGCCCCCCCCAATGACGACCATCTCGGGATTAAATATATTGATCAGGTTCGCAATACCGATCCCGAGGATGCAACCCATATCGTTCATGACTTTGACTGCGCGGGCATTGCCATTTCTCGCTTCCTGGTACACCTGCGCCGACGTGATTGCAGACTGCATCCCTGTCGTGGAAACGCCCAAGGCATCCTCATAACTTTGCACAATGCCCCGCGCCGATGCGTACATTTCTAGACAGCCGGAGTTCCCGCATCCACATTTTCGCCCATCGGGAATAATCGTCATATGGCCGAGCTCACCGGCCATGCCATCCGCGCCATGCCAAATTTTTTTATCGAGCACGATGCCGCCGCCTACGCCGGTGCCCAGCGTCAAAAGAATCATGCTCCCGATGCCCATGCCCGCGCCGCGCCACTGTTCGCCGAGTGCGGCTGCATTTGCATCGTTCTCGATCATGACGGGCAATCTGATTACTTTTTCCAGTTCATGTTTAAGAGGAAGATTGTTCCAGTCCGGGAAATTGGGAGACTTCACCACAATGCCTTTATCTACCCGAATGACGCCAGGAGCTCCCACCCCAACGGCAACCACAGACATCCCTTTTTGAATTGCAATTTCCTGCTGCCGTTCAATATTCTGTATCAATCGATTGACGATTTTCCCCCATCCTTCGGAAGCGCGTGTCGCCTCCTTGTGCTTGTCGAGAATAACCCCCTCAGAGCTTATAAGTGATGTCCTTAAGTTCGTACCGCCGAGGTCCACGCCTATGACTACACGGCTCACACTTACCTCCCTAACTGCCCAGAAGTATGGGATATTCTAAAAGATATTTATAGTAGCATACTGGAAATTAAATGTAAATAACATTATTGATTGGCTAGGTAATTCGGAGTGTAATCGGATCGGTTATTGTGTAGAAATTAGATAAACCCACTGGACAAGGAGAAGCACGACTGCCGTGGTTTGCGTGGCTATTCTCTCACGGCGGTTCAGAACGAGACTCATTCTTGGTAGATTGAATATCAGCGCGATGACACTATAGAACAAAGAGGGCACCGCAGCCATGAGTCCCAGAGCTGCAAGGGGGTTCATTGTAAAAGCTGCTGCAATGTCGCCTCGCGATAAATAAACCACTGCCCTAGTCGTGCCGCAGGTAGGGCAAGGAATACCAGTTATACCTTTGAAGGCGCAGGATGGAGCAATTGACAGGATCGGGAGAACTCTCGCTGCTCCTATCAGGAGGAGCGCCATAGTTCCATAAATGATGCCGAACTCAATCTGGCTGGTTGCTCTATTCTGAAAGGTTATGTGCATGTCTGATTGGGCATGTTACGGACGGAAATGCATTATGCTCCCGAAGGACGCAACGATAGCCCCCATGAACAGAACCATTGCTGCAATAAAGAGTCCGCAGCAGAAGATGATGGGGAAAAGTACGGCAAAGGCAGCCTTGCCGCCGGTTATTCCATGTGCCTCTTTGAGGCCGATCATAGCGATTGTCATCATCCACAATCCCGCAATTGGCATGCCGCAGAAAGGTACCATAAGGAATACACAAGGCGAAACACCATACGCAATAACGCGAAAGGTGGCTTCAAAGCCCGCCAGAGCACCTCGCACCAAATGGAGAAAGAGATGAAGTGCGCCTGACGCGGCAAATAGCCAGAAAATGAGCAGAAAGGGTGTTACCACTGCAGCAAATGGTGAGCGTAGCCCTTCGACAACGCTTCGTCCTGCTGCCGTTCTGACTTCCGAACCCATGAAGTCCGGCACCGAATGGTAGAGAAGCAAATCCCAGAAATAATGTGCCATGAGGCCAGCCATACCGATTATGAGCGCATACAGCATGGGATCGCTCAGGCCGCTCGTGACAGGCATCTTTTTAAAAAAGTCGGAAGGAGTGAAAAGCGTATCTTTCATGGTTCTGAACAGGCCCTGGAAAAAACCGATTTCTTCGCGGTTTTCCCAGGCTGTTTTATGCCTCTCGGTTGAGGAGAGGGACGTGCTCGATTCTGCGACTAAACGTACTCCGCAGTACTGGCAGAACGCCTGACCCTCTAAAATTTCTTTTCCGCATCGTGGACAGTACATACATTATCCTTGTCATCTGTGAGATACGTGCAGCTGCCATGCTGGGTGCACATAACGATAGATGATGGTAGAGTGGCTCCCGCCGGCTATATCTTCTGGTGCGTAGTCCGAGCGTTAACATCGCCGTCCCTGTTGTCAGTCTCCGAGATATGTACGGTCATTGCCGGGTCAGTAACGCAGAACCCGTTCGGGGTCTTGTTCCTGGCGTGACCAATCAGAGCAGCTAGATACCAGTTTCTGATATTGCCCATCACTTAACAGCGATCGAAAGCATAAGGGAGGCTGCTTTTGACCTACAGGATGAGAGTATCTGGCTATGTGTTTCTGCCCCAACATATCTCCTTATGGTGTTCTCATTATTTGTGCATGCCGCTATTCATTCGCCTTCCTCGGTCAAATCCTGTACCATTCTGATTCATAGGAAATGCAGCTATTTGCCTGAATTTTGGGCTCAGTGCCCAGAGGAAATCCCGAGTATCGTCCACGCTATATCTCCTCTCGGAGGCAGATGACGGTCCCCGGTTTACTAAAGAAGAAGACCACAGGTTACTAAGGAGGCTTAAATTTGTATGTGCCCCCAGCATCGGACTTCCTGTTTTGCCAGCGTAAGTTCAGGGCAACCGGCAAAAGAGATCCCGAGCTGGAATAATGTTTAAAATATTATACTAATTATCAGTGGAAGTCAACTGGAGGCGCTTCTCAAGGTGGCAGCACTCTACGGAGCATGCCGGACTCTCTTTCCCCTTTTACATTAGACCCTGAGCAGAGTGGAAAGAATAATGTCCTACGAGAAACCGCACTCGGTAGTGTCTCCTTTAATTTTTTCG
>Ga0187779_10002397_pt1 | contig 11500 bp, 8 predicted proteins | sample 1015_Q2_SP10_10__FD_132435 | JGI IMG/M metagenome (GOLD analysis project Ga0187779, IMG submission 132435) | Tropical peat soil microbial communities from peatlands in Department of Meta, Colombia - 1015_Q2_SP10_10_MG | ecosystem: Environmental > Terrestrial > Soil > Wetlands > Peat | place... | reverse complement strand
CGGCGCCGATCTTATCCAGTTCTGCTGTCGTGATCCCCGGCTTCACGGCCTGTTTCATTTCGTCAATCATCTCGCGCACAACCACGCCAGCCGCGCGCATGCCTTGCAACTCTTCCGGTCCGTTAATCGACATTCTTCCTCCAGAATCTCTCTCTATTTCACACTAGTGACGGTGTTCCGGCAATCCTGGTCGGACCCTTAAGAAGATATGAAACGAAATCGGATCCGTCCCATAGATTGGATTCAAGGCCGCAGGCTTCGAATAAAAAGTCAGATCCGCCCCTAAGCCAAGTTGCCACGCGTGACTATGCACGAGATCGCGAACCCCGCCGAACGTGTAAGTGCCAATCCGAAAACTCGGATGGCCGGGGCCGTCGCCGAATAACTCGTCCTTGTCTACCAGTTCAAAGCGCGTGTAAGCATAGTTTCGCTGCAAAAAATTCAGGGTGGATTCCAGCAAGTAGCTGTTGAGAGGGAAAATCTCAAACTCCTTCTGCACTCGGCCCCAAATCAGCGAGGTCGCCCAATATCCACGCGGAAGCGGGCGGTTGTATTCGATCGAAGCTGTCTGTCGGCGTTGGCTGCCCGGCTCCAGAGCTTCCGGATGGATCAGCGATCCATAGCTGTACTGTGCGGTCCAGTTCCGCGATGGAGCAATGCTGCCTCGAAATGACCACGAATCTAGTGGTGCCAGCTGAATGCTCCAGCGCTGCTCGTTGGGCTCATGGCCGTTGAAGGCGGAAGCCTCGAGCTTGAACCAATGAATGATGAGCCCCGTTGTCACAACCCCAAAGCTGGTATGCGTGGAATCCTGCAAATGATGGCCAAGCGGCGCGGCAGGATTTTCCGAAGCTGACTGCCGATGTATGTACGTCACCGGGCCGAGCGCGGGCTCGGCCGACGGTCCGCCGTAGATTAGCCATGAAACTTTCTCATTCAGTGGCAGGGTATAGAGCCCCGCCAGCTCCGCAAAAACGTTGTGCGGATGCTGATGATCGATCAGCGGTTCGCCATGATAGGTTTCTCCGGTCTGGAAAAGCTCCGGAAATCCGGGGTGCGGCGAAGTGAGAGACTCGGCAGAAAACATCTGCCGAAGCAGGAATGTGCCTCGCCACAGCCGATGTTGCTCCATGGTCATTACATAGTTCACCGATTCGGCCTTGCCTTCGCCGCGCGGCCCACCCTGCTGGTTATATGTGACGAACACCGCCCCGTGCAGCATCACCTGCCAACTGCCGAGCTCGGTCCTCCACATCGGCTCTTGAACGGAGACGGGCTGCCAGCTTGTTCCAGATGAGACGTGAAATGACGGAAGATCAGATGAGATGCTTTCGTTCATCTTCATGGCAGACATGTCGTTACTGTGATCTTGAGCACTTGACTGCGGCTGCGCATAAGCGAGCGCGGAACAAGCAAGTGATAGAACGCACACGAGGTAAGGTCGCATAGCTCTTCCCATAAACAGCTAACAACTGAACGGTGTGCCGGGAAGATTTCAGATACGAAGTGGGACGAAACCGGGAGGATCCTCAGAAGGAAAAATCAGGTGAGTACGGCCGGGCGACTCTGACGAAGTTGGAGCAACCACAGGCATAACGTTGCTCTGCAGGCAATGGACCTCGACCCTATAACCGCTCTGCAGTAATGCCCCTGAATGACCGCTCGTGCAGCAGGAATAGTCGGTAGATTTCGGAGCGGGACTTCGATGTTTGGAATGATGGCATCCTGAGGCTGCGCGCTGCACCAACATTCCAAAGGATAACGCGCCCAGCGCCGGGGCAACCGCGAACACCAGCATCAGCAGACCAGCAACGATCTTGAATTCAAGTCGCATCCAGTTTCGCGCGCGATGAACGCGCTACGATCCACTGATTCTAACCCGTATTTCCTCAGGTAAGCGTTCGCGGATTTCCTGCGGCAGCCGATCATGCACGCGGCGCGCGCCAATTCTTGCAGCATCTACCATCACGGTCGGAGCCGGAGTCGCAACCGCAACAGTCAGCCAGATCAGGGCTGAGAGTGCGAATCCGGCGAGAGCGGCGATCTCCAGCCAGAAAGCATTCTGTGGGCCGAAATGTCGAATCACTCCGAAAGCCAGCAGAAACACTCCGGCCGAAACTGAAGCAAGGACGATCAGGGATATGTCGACGGTTCGATGTAGACGTTGACGCCGGCGGCAGTGTTCGCAAAGCCGGAAATGGTCTTCGTAGTCTCCCCGCATCTCGGGCGCGAGGCCGGAGATGTCATAGCGCCAGCCCGCCAGGATCTTCCCTACGATGGGATCAACGCACTGACTCATACTGATAGTGATCTACTCACAACCGGATTGGTTGCATAACTTCCGATTGTTTGGCCAGCAAGACCCGGTTCTGCAACAAGGTCCGGCGTGGCCCCAGCGCCTTTTCCGCTGCCTTTAACGCAACTTCCGGATGATTGTTCTGCTCCGAAAGGTGCGCAAGCACAATAAATGCTGCACTTCCATCATAGTCCCGGGCGAAGAATTCCGCGAGTTTGTCATTGGACAAATGCCCCACCCGGCTCATCACCCGCTGCTTCACCGACCACGGATACGGTCCCCCGCGCAGCATCTCGAGGTCGTGGTTCGATTCGAGCACTAGAACGTCGCATGCCCGCAAATGATCGCAGATACTCGGTGGCATATAGCCCAAATCCGTGACGAAACCGATCTTTACGCCTTCGGCGCGGAAGGTGAACCCCACGGGATCGGCAGCATCGTGAGGGATCGTAAATGGCTTGATTTCGATATCGCCAATCTGAAAGCTGTGCCCGGAAGAGAAGAACTCAATACTCTGCGTGTCCGGCATCTCACCAGTCGCATCGCGCACAGCGCGCGCCCAGGCATGATGGGTAGCGCCGGTCATGAATACCGGCACGTTCAGTTTTCTCGCCAGCATTTGCAGGCCGTTCACATGGTCAGAGTGCTCATGGGTGATCAGAATGGCAGAGAGCGAACGCGCGTCCTCTCCAACTGCCTTCATGCGTTTGAATGTTTCGCGACAGGAGATTCCCGCATCCACCAGGATGCGCGTGGAAGAGCTTTCGACAATGGCAGAGTTTCCCCGGCTGCCGCTTGCCAGCACGGAGACAGAGACACCCATGGGCGAAGCATACTCGCAGACATTGTGGAAACGCGATAACTTTCTGGATATCCGAGACCTTGGTGCGGAATTCAGGACGGGTTCTGAGTGAGAACGCCTAATAACAGCAATTGTGGGAATGTTTACTACCGCAGCTTTCGGCGTTGGCTTGTTTCAGGACGGGAAGGAATTGAGAGCGTGGCCGTCGGGTTTGACCCCCCACGGTTGGCAACCTCCAGCAGGCGCAAAAAAACAAGGTGCCTGAAAAGCCTTGACCAGAGCCACCTAAACCGCTAAGGTGCTTCACGGCGCACGTTCTCACGATTAGCATTTGTCGCGTCAAAACTCGGTTGTAATACAATTCGCGATCTCACGCGTTATATATCAAAAAATAAAGTCAATTTTCGAAGTGAGAAGTGTAGGAGAAAGCTATGAAAGCCCCCGCGCCCTCACGCTGCTCGACCTCTTGCGTTCGGAATGACTCCCGTTTTCAACCTGTCCGTCAATCTCTTCGTGTCGCGCTAACGCTGATCATTGGCGTTCAGTTGTGCAGTGTGCCTGGAGTCAGTGCGCCTGAAGTCAGTGTCGAACACTCGGAGTTGAACACCCTCGTAACCACTCGGGATGTCGAGGATCTGCCTTTAAACGGCCGTAACTTTGGAAACCTCGCGGCCCTCGAGCCTGGCACAACCTCCTATGCGCTCGGAAACAACGATTCCGCGTTATTCAACCTCGACAGTGTGACGGGCGAGAGTTCAGCCAACCCAATACCTCTTCAAATCGGTGATATCGACCCGATCGATACTGGAAGCACAGTGCTAGCTCTATATGGGATCGCCGGAAACGGAAGCGGAGGAGTCGAAGTCGCAATGAAGTCTGGCACGAACAGCTTCCACGGCAGCTTTGGGGAACCCCTGCTGAAAGATAAGATGTTCTTTTTTGACGGAGCATCCTGGAACCTAATCGCTTCCTCGAACATGATTGCGCCGGGCAGCAGCAAGCCGTACGGCTTTCAGATGAGACCGTCAGCCATCAGCAGCAAGTTTGCCGTCTTTTCAGCGGGGGGCAATGGCTACGATACCAGGCAAAACGGGCAGACAACGCTGTATCTCTCACAGCTCGGACCCACCCCCAATGTTAGGCGTCTGGTGGGAGTCGATGACCCTTTGGCCGGCGGGACGGTTTACAGTATCGGACCGGTGAAGATCAACACTCAAGACGAGATCCTTGTCAAGACCGACATCTTCCGCAACGGCGCAATCAACAAAGGATATCTGCTGTATACAGGGCCCTCGCTCCAATTTAGCCTCATCAACGGCGATACCAACCCGTTGGGCGGAACCTTTCAAAATATTGGGAAAGCTCTTCTGAACAACTTCGGCTCGCTTGCATTCGAAGCGAATCACACGATTTACATCCGGACGGGAAGCGGAACCTTCATCCAAGGACCTAGCACTTTCACTGTCCCGGACCCAAGCGGCGCAACCAAGTCATTCGCGATCGCGAACGGAGACTTTTTGCTGGATACCTTCTTTGATGATGCAAGCTACTTCTTTAACACGCCGCTCACAGGCAGTGGGGCGTTTTCCAATTTTGGGGAATTCAAGCGATATCCCGGCACAATCCCCCTCAATAAGCTCATGTTCTGGCAAGGTGAACCGGCGGGTTTTGCGGACAAGACTCTCTCGAATCGGACCTTCGGAATTTCCTACGACCCCGTAGGAGAATTCACCATAGGGTTCAAACACCCTGAAGGCGGAAGCAGTGTATATGTACAGTCTGGGGACAATCCGCCGTCGCGTTTGGTCTCTGACGGACAATCGTCAGGTTTTTCCTACGGTGGCACAATCAGCCTGGCGAACCTCCGTAAAACTTTCACATTGGTCAATGGACTAAGATATTTCGATGTCGATATACTCGGCGGACGCGCTTCTCACGCTCTGATCCAGGCCAACCCCCTGGCAAGCAATGTTCTTAAATCTGTCGTCAGCAATGTCTACCCATTACCCACTGGTGCCCGCTATGAATTTGGTCGCGAGATCATTCTGAACGATCATTATTACGGTTTTCACGCATTTCGCAATGGCGGACAAGACAATGTGTACCTGGGGAACCGCCGGTCCGGCATAATCAAGAGAATCATTGGCGACTACGACTACATTCCGCAGCTTTCCGGCTACGTGCGCTCGGTCTCCTCATTCTCGATCAACGCCCATGGAAATTACGTCTTAAGCGCGGATATCATCAACGGCCAACCGGATTATCAGGCAATTCTAGGAGGCTCCTTCCACAGGCGGTTTTCGGTGATCGCAAATACGGGTGGTGGCTCGCCTGTTTCGGGAACTACCTGGACCTCGTTTCATGGAAGTTGCTCGGAACTCAACTACAAGAATCAATTCACGTTCAAGGCAGGCCTGAGCGATCGGCGCGCCGCACTGTTCTCCTATGATCCTGGCCCCATACCGAGTATCTCGACGATTGTGACCACGGGACAAACTGTCGGAAGCCGAATCATCGCACGGCTCGGGTTCCACAAGATCAACGCAGTCGGGAACATCTTATTCGAAGCTAAATTCCAGGCGAACCCAACCTCGTCAACAACGGCCGGAAATGCACTTTTCTTGCGTGATCCACTGGGCATCCACCTAGTGATTGGCACAGACAGTACCGTCAGCAGTGGAACGGTGCTCAACGTGCTCGGCGCGCCGAGCTTTAACGACAGCAATGAGACTACCGCGATGGTCAGTGTGAAGAATGCCAGTAGTACCACGGGCGCGATCATTCGTAGTTTGGGGGGCATCTCAACGGTCATCGCTCAAGACTCTGGTTCCACGCCCGGCGGCGGAGTTCTCAATCTCGGGCGCCTCGACGTCGCCGGAATCTACCGTCCGACATCATCCACGAAACTTGATAATTTGTGGAACATGGCGTTCAACTCAAACCTGACCGGCGGTAGCATAAATAGTGCGTACTTCTTTATGCCCAACGGCGGTTCGTTACAACTTAGCGCCAGCGCGGGGCAAACATTACCTAGTGGCGGTCTATTGGGAACAATTCCGACCAGTTCTGGCGAAGACCCGTTCTTTGCGCTCGCAAACGGCAGGTTCGTCATCGTGAATCATGAAATGTCGATCGATGGTGGGCTCCAGAATGGCGCCTTCGATCTGATTTCCGACGGCACAATCCGCTCGATACTTCAGATCGGCGACAGGATTCACAGAACAGAAGGCGCGACAGTTTTCGACATCAGCACACCAGTAATGGATGACTTCGGTAACGCGATGTTCCAGGTGGGTCTTACCGGCGGCACCGCACAGCGGGCGATAGTCGTCAGCCCTCGGTTCCGTTTCTGAGTTTGCACATAACAGAGGCTGTGGCCCCTTTGCGCCCGACGCCATTGCTCGTGATCATTGTTTAACATCTTGCTTCGACAATTACGACGACCGCTCCGGAGGAGGACTTAAAACCAGAGAGAATCACGGCAACGAACCGATTTTGGACAAACTCGGTTTCAAATAGCGCTTTCTCGCTCATCACCGTCGCAAAATCTCTATTACACCCACTGGTCCCCGCCAACCCGACTACTGTTTCAGAATCTCATTCAATCCACGCCGGAAAAACGACCCGCCATAAGCTCCGGCGATGCCGGTGAGAAAGCCAAGGAACGATTCGTAAATTTGTGCGGCGTACGGCTTCTCGGTAAGAAACAAGTACGCCAGCAGTTGAACCACAGGAACGAACACCGCAATCGTAATCGTCCATCGCCACGGCCTTTGCGGCCGGAAACCTCCCAGCAACATGGCAGAGGCCAGGACAAAGAGGGCGGTCAGCAGCAGGTCACCGATTCTTACGTCCAGAATGCCGGCACAGATGCCGAGAATGGCGCCTATCAAGTAAATGGGCGAATCACTGCCTGAGGACCCGGCGGCTCGCCCTGGAACGGAGTCGCTCATGCGGCTAATACTTGTAGAACCCTCTTCCGCTTTTTCTGCCCAACCAGCCAGCATCCACCATTTTGATCAGAAGCGGACAGGGCCGATATTTAGGATCTCCCAACCCATTGTGCAGTACGCGCATGATATCCAGGCAAACATCGAGACCAATAAAATCCGCCAGCGTGAGCGGGCCCATAGGATGCGCCATTCCGAGCTTAAAAACCTCATCCACCGCTTCTGCCGTGGCAACGCCTTCCATCACCGCGTACATGGCTTCATTCAGCAGCGGCATCAGCACCCGGTTGGAAACAAAACCAGGCGCGTCGTTAACCTCGACCGGCGTTTTCTCAAGCTTGATTGCCAAATCACGCACCGCTCGAAAAGTCTCATCCGTGGTTGCCAAGCCACGAATTACTTCCACCAGTTTCATCACCGGGACGGGATTGAAGAAATGCATCCCGATCACTTTCTCCGGTCGTTTTGTCAGGGCAGCCAGTTTCGTGATCGAAATGGATGAAGTATTCGAAGCAAGTATGACTTCCGGCCGGCAAATGTGGTCAAGATCGCGAAAAATCTGGGACTTGATTTCAAGCTGTTCGGTGGCTGCTTCTATGACGAAGTCGCAGCCTTTCAGTTTCACGCGGTCCACCGACGTTTCGATTTGGTCCAAGGCAGCAGACTTGCCTGCGACGGTAATCTTGTTCTTTGCCACTTCACGATCGAGGTTCTTGCTGATTGTCTCCAACGCGCGATCGAGGAAGCGTTGTTCCACATCACAGAGCAGAACCCGGTGGCCGGTGCGAGCAAAAACATGGGCAATGCCATTGCCCATCGTGCCGGCGCCAACCACGCCGACGGTCTCAATTTTCATGAGGGGATCTCCGCCAGAAAACTTCAAAGTCTATCACTTGGCCGGAGTTGTCCGGAAAAACAGGAGTCAGGAGCTAGTAGGCAGGAGTCAGCAATAGCTGAAGAGCCTTCGTTGGTCGGTGAAACAAACCACAGGAATCTGAGCGCTCGGAGAAGCGCAGGCCGGAAACTGTTCTTAAATGCTGACTACTGACTACAAGGTACTAGCTACTGACTCCTGACTCCTGACTCCTGACTACTGACTCCCGCCTACTGACTATTTTTTATTCTCTATCCAGACTTTCCTCGATGGCTACTTTGCCGTTCTTCTCGACGGTGATCACCTTTTGAAGGCTCTTGAAGCCTGACATCGTGATATCGACGACATAGTTGCCAGGATTCAAATAGAACACGACCGGTGACGCTTTATCCACGACGCGCCCGTTGACTGCGATCTGCGCGCCTTTGGGCTGAGTCTTGATGCTGACCGTCCCCATGCCGGCAGTTTCGGAGCCACCAAACACTTTCTTGAATTTGCCCCCGATCTTGATTTCATCGGTAACGCCCAGTGGTCGCAGTGCGGGCGTTAACTGCAGAGTTTGCCCGATCTGGGCATTCGCTGTCGTGGTCTCATCAAGATAGCCTTGCTTCTTGAAGGTGAATGTATGACTGCCAGGCTTGTCGATAGACATCTGCACTGGGGTGGTTCGCCCGGTGTCGCGGCCGTCGATCCATACCATAGCGCCCGCGGGATCGCTGGTGATAGCCACGATAGCCGTTGTTGGTGCGAGTTGCACGCTGATCACGGACTTGCTACCTGAAGCGACATCCATGGCGCGCGTCTCAGTTGTATATCCAACTTTGCTGATGACGATCGTATGATGGCCGGGCAGTAAATCTGCAACATTGAACGGTGTCGGAGAAGTCAGCTTTTTGCCGTCAATCGTGATCTGTGCCCCTTGCGGGGTCGAATCGATGCTAAGTTGTCCCGCGACTATGCCCGGCGAAGCCGGCTTCGCAGTGCGTGTTGGCTTCTTCAAACGGGCGTGTTTGTTTCCCGCTGATCTCGGCGACGGCGCTTCCTGAACTGGCTCGGGTTGGATCTCCTGTGGTACGTTCACCGCAGGTGCCGTCGTTACCGGTTGCTCTGGCTGGCTGACAGGCGCCTGTGCGATGGGCGCAGCGGGCGCTGGCGCAGGCTTCGCCGCCTCAGTAGTTGCCCGCACAGGCGCGCTGTCATCGTCCGATTCACCAGAGTGAATGTGATATGCAATCCCTGCAACAACCAGCAAAATGATGGCCGCGGCTGCCGCAATCGAATAGATAAAGAACTGAGGCGGTGTCTGCTTGATCTCGCCCACCGCTTTTTTTGCCACCTCGCCCGGCCGTACTTTTGGTTTCTCGAGCGCAGCCTTATCGAACACAACTGCTTTCATTCCACCGTCGGGTTCTGGCTGCTCCTCCGAGACCGGCGCCGGGCTTGCTATGTGGATCTCCTTCAATGGAGGCAACTCGTTTATATCGGAAAAGCTGGGCCCATGACTTCCCGGCTGATTGTTCTCATCCATCATCGGATCAACCGCGATGTGTGGAGTCTCAGTTTGCGGCGCGGCGGCCGCTGCGGACAGGCTGGCTGCAGGGGAAGCCGCGACATCCGTGGTGGCTGGTTTTGGTATCGTCGTGCGCACAGTAACGGGCTGCGTCGAACTTCCACCCACGCTGGCGCTTGCTGCCCTGGCACGTGGCGCCGGAGATGCCGGTGCTGCTTTCGCAGGGGCATTTGCAGCCGGTTTCGGCGCCGCTGCTTTGGCGGGGTTTTCTTTACATTTCTCTAAATCGTTGACCAGGTCTTGTCCGCTTTGATAACGCTCCTCCGGTGCCTTCGCGATGGCTTTCATGATCACCGCACTGAGGCCAGGGTGAACCTTGCGATTAACCTGATCAGGGGCGACCGGAGTGGCTTCCAAAATGGCTTGCCGTACCTGGTCTGCGTCTTCGCCCACGAACGCCTTACGTTCGGTGACCATCTCGTAAAGAATGGCACCCAGGCTGAACAGGTTTGAGCGGCCATCCACCGGATCTCCCTTCAACTGTTCGGGAGCCATGTAGTGCAGAACCTCCGAGGACTTGCCGGTTGCCTGCGACGCGTACAATCCTGTGCTGGAGACGCCAAATCCGAGAACTTTGACGATGCCATCCCACTGCACCATGATTTTCGCGGGCTCTAAGGCACAGTGGAAAATCTTCCGCGTGTGAGCGTGATCCAGCCCTTGGCAGCTCTGGCGGGCAATATCCTGCAAGTCCCAGATCGAAAAGCCTTCTTTACGCGCCAGCATAGTGCCCACACTGTTGCCCTGGACGTATTCCATGGAGGCGCAGAGATCGTTATCGATTTCTCCCGCGCCATACAGGAGCGCAATATTGTGACTGTTAAGGATTTTGCTGGCCTCGGCCTCTTCGAGAATGCTCTTCACGAGCACGGAAGCCTGCTCCCCCAGAGGCGCCAGGCGAATCACTTTCAGGGCTACAGTTTGCTTGCTTTCGGTGTCGGTGGCTTTGTAAACCGAGGTGGCGTCACCGTGTGTAATTTCGCTGACAATTTCGAAACGCCCGATGTTATTCGACATTGCTCCTACCCCTCGCACAGGCGAAGAAAGGCCTGCCGATTTGGCGGGATTCCAGAGGGAGGAACGATAGTTAGAATAGCCCGACTCGGTTCACCGCGGGAGTTACGAAAGTCATTTCACTCCTAGGCAACTTGCTCCGGTTCGGCGGGTTCTGGAGACTCCGCCGGAATAACCACAAGAAACCGTAACCTCCCGGTTTGCACTTCGTTAATAGAAGAAAGGATGGAATGAAATGACACTTGTCCTGGCAAGAATGACATTTGTCACCGTAATCACCTGACGATCTCCACTAGTTAACACGTTGCAGGTCAAGGATTATGTCAGTTGGGAATGGTTGTGGCGACGGGTTCCATCAGCTATCCTTAGATGTAGCTGTGAGCCCCGCCGAGCTGGATTGGTTTTCTCCCGGAGTTCGATATGACTCTCACGCGGTTTGTCCGAAAGAATGCGTTTCGCAACAAGCGCCGTAGCCTGTTGACGCTGCTCAGCATCAGCTTTTCGCTCTTGTTGTTGACCGTGATGATGACCATCTGGCGTGCTTTCTACATGTCGGATGGCACCGCGGAGTCAGCACAGCGGCTGATTGTGCGCCACAAGGTTTCGCTGGCTCAGTTTCTACCCATCTCCTACCGGGAAAAGATCCGCACGATTCCCGGGGTTAAGAACGTAGTCAATGAAACCTGGTTTGGTGGCCAATACATCGACGATAAGCCCGAGCACTTCTTTGCGCAATTTGGCACCGATCCTAATGAAATTTTTGAGGTGCTGAGGGATTTTCACATCTCACCGGATCAGCTAGAGGCCTGGAAGAAAGATCGGGCTGGTTGCGTCGCCGATGCGGAACTCGCGAAAAAATTCGGATGGAAGATCGGTGACCGCATTCATATCAAAGGAACAATTTTTCCGTTGGATCTCGAACTCACGATTCGCGGGATGTTCACTACGGCTCAGCCTACTGAGACGCTCTACTTCAATAACACCTATATCGATG
>Ga0187779_10002396_pt1 | contig 11502 bp, 9 predicted proteins | sample 1015_Q2_SP10_10__FD_132435 | JGI IMG/M metagenome (GOLD analysis project Ga0187779, IMG submission 132435) | Tropical peat soil microbial communities from peatlands in Department of Meta, Colombia - 1015_Q2_SP10_10_MG | ecosystem: Environmental > Terrestrial > Soil > Wetlands > Peat | place... | reverse complement strand
CGGCGAGCGGGCCGCGAAGTACCCGCGCAGCCGGGTCGTCAACCACGCCTGGAAGGACCCGGCGCAGCTCACCACGGTCGGCACCATCCCGCGCGCAAAGGTCGAGGAGCTGTCGGGCGGGCGGATGCACCAGCCGGTGCCTGTGACCGTCAACCGGATGGTGCTCGACTACGACGTCGTGCTGATCGTCGGCCCGACCTTCCCCCACGAGGTGGTCGGGTTCTCGGGCGGGAACAAGTACCTGTTCCCCGGCATCGCGGGCGCCGAGATCATCGACATGTTCCACTGGCTCGGCGCGCTGATCACCAGCCCGGTGATCATCGGCCGCAAGCACACGCCGGTGCGCGCGGTGGTGGACATCGCGGCGCGGATGCTGCCGGTGCCGCGGCTCGCCATGAGCATGGTGGTGAAGGGCGGCGGCCTGGCCGGCCTGTTCTGCGGCAGCCCCGAGGAGGCGTGGTCCGCGGCGGCCGACCTGTCCGAGCGGATCCACATCGTCTACAAGGAGCGGCCGTTCAAGAGCGTGCTCTCGTGCGCGCCGGCGATGTACGACGAGATGTGGGTCGGCGGGAAGTGCGCCTACAAGCTCGAGCCGGTGGTGGCCGACGGCGGCGAGCTGATCGTCTACGGGCCGCACATCACTCGCATCTCGGCCACCCACGGCGTGCTGATCGAGCGCATCGGCTACCACGTGCGCGACTATTTCCTCAAGCAGATGGACCGGTTCGCCGACGTGCCCGGCGGCATCCTGGCGCACTCGACGCACGTGAAGGGCCTCGGCACCTGGGAGGGCGGCGTCGAGCGGCCGCGCGCGACGGTGACGCTGGCGACCGGCATCCCCGAGGCGCTGTGCCGGAAGATCAACCTCGGCTGGCGCGACCCCGCCTCGATCGACCCCGAGGCGTGGCGGAACCGGGAGGCCGAGGGCCGCCTGCTCGTCCCCCAGGCCGGCGAGACGCTGTACCGGCTGCGCGACGACCCGTTCGGCCCTCCCCCCGCGACGGCGGCGCCGTGACGGACGCCCGGCGCGCGCCCCACTCATCCGGAGCTTCGCGTGGCGCATGACCTGAAGATCCCCGCGGCCGGCGCGCTCGACCTCGTGAGCCTCGGCGCCCTGGTGCACCGGCTCGACCCGGGCATCGTGCCGTTCCGCAAGGCGACGCGGTGCGACATCCACGTGAGCGGCGGCGAGTACAACGTCGCGGCCAACCTCGCCGACTGCTTCCGCCTGAGCACGGCGATCGTCACCGCGATGGTGGACTACCCCATCGGCGACCTGATCGCGGAGCGGGTGCGGGCGATGGGCGTGCGCCCGTTCTACAAGCGGTTCGCGCACGACGGCGTCACCGGCCCCAACATGGCCACGGTCTACAGCGACCGCGGGCACGGGGTGCGCGCGCCGGTCGTGTTCTACAACCGCAGCAACGAGGCCGCGGCCCGCCTCCGGCCGGGCGACTTCGACTGGAAGACGATCTTCGCCGGCGGGGTGCGCTGGTTCCACAGCGGCGGGATCTTCGCCTCGCTCTCGGCCACCACCGGCCCGCTGATCCTCGAGGGGATGCAGGCCGCGAAGGCCGCCGGCGCGGTCACCAGCTTCGACCTCAATTACCGCGAGCGCCTGTGGAGCGTCTGGGGAGGGGGGGGCGCGAAGCAGGCCGCCGAGGTGATCGGCCGCATCGTCGAGCACGTGGACGTGCTGGTGGGCAACGAGGAGGACCTGCAGAAGGCGCTCGGCATCAGGGGGCCGGCGGCCGCCGCGGCGTCCGCGCTCGATCCGGGCGCCTTCTACGCGATGATCGACGAGGTGGCGGCGAAGTACCCCGGCATCAAGGCCGTCGCGACCACGCTGCGCGAGGTGCGCTCGACCAACCGGCACGCGTGGAGCGCCGTGGCCTGGGTCGGAGGCAAGCGGTGCTCGGCGCCCACCGCGGACCTCGACGTGCGCGACCGGGTGGGCGGCGGCGACGGATTCGCCAGCGGCTTCTTCTACGGGCTGCTGGCGGGCGAGACGCCGGAGACGGCCGTGCGGCTCGGCTGGGCGCACGGCGCGCTCGTCACCACGTTCCCCGGCGACACGACGATGGCGACCCTGGAGCAGGTCCGCGCCTACGCGCAGGGCGCCGGCGCGCGCATCCAGCGCTGAGCCGCACCGCGTGAGCGGGGTGGAGCTCCACGTCAACAACCGGCACGGCACCGTCGCGCCGGGCACCTCGATCTTCGACGCCGCGCGCGCGCTCGGCGTGTTCGTCCCCACCTCGTGCGTCACCCAGGGCAAGTGCAAGGAGTGCCTGGTCGAGGTCGCCGAGGGGATGGAGCACCTCACGCGCCGGACCGCGGCGGAGAGCCATCTCCGGGAGCGGTTCCGCCTCTCCTGCCAGGCGCGGGTGCTGCCGGGCCCGGAAGGCGACGCGGCGGCCGCCGGCGCGGAGGCCGGGGCGGGCGCCGCGGCGCCGCGCCTGGTGCGCTGCCACACCATGCGGCGCGGCGAGATGCGGATCGAGCGCCACGCGCTCGACCTGCCGGTCACGCTCGCCGCCCTCCCGCGCGACCCCTGCGTGACGCGCGAGGGCGACCGGGTGCTGCTGGACGGGAAGCCGATCGCGCGCGGCGGCGGGCCGCTGCTCGGCGTCGCGGCCGACCTCGGCACCACCACGGTGGTGCTGCGGCTGTTCGACCTCGAGCGCGGCGAGGTGGTCGCCGACACGTCGTTCGAGAACCCGCAGCGGTTCGGCGGCTCCGACGTGATGTCGCGCATCCACTTCGACACCCACCACCGCGGCAAGCTGCTGCAGCGCACCCTCGCCGGGTACGTCAGCCACGCCATCGAGGAATTCGGGGCGGATCCCCTTTCCATATACGAGATGGTCGTCGCGGGCAATTCGACGATGCGGGACCTGTTCTTCCGGCTTGACGTCTACTCGATCGGCCAGAATCCGTACCGGTCCGTCACCGAGGTCGAGGCGCGCGACGGGCGGCGCGCGGGGACCGCGGTCGCCGCGACACCCGCGCGGCTCCGCCTGCCGATCCACCCCAGGGCGCGGGTGTACGGGCTCCCGATCGTGAGCGGCCACGTGGGCGCCGACGCGGCGGCCTGCATGCTGGCGGTGGACATCGGGCGCGAGGAGCGCCTGGTGGCGGTGATGGACATCGGCACCAACACCGAGCTGATCGTCGGCAACCGGCACCGCATCCTCGCGGCGTCCTGCCCGGCGGGACCGGCGTTCGAGGGCGGGAAGATCCTGTGCGGGATGCCGGGCCTGCCGGGCGCGATCGAGGAGGTGCGGATCCAGGGCGACGGATCCGTGTGGACGAAGACCATCGGCGGCGGTCCCGCCGAGGGCATCTGCGGGTCGGGCCTCGTGGACGCGCTGGGCGAGCTGCTCCGGACCGGGCGGATGAACGCGCTCGGCCGGCTCGAGAGCGGCGAGAGCGAGGTGCTGCTCGACGCGGGCGGCGAGCGCCCGGTGGTGCTGCGCGAGGCGGACATCAACGAGCTGGCGCAGGCCAAGGGCGCGAACGTCGCGGGGCTGTACATCGTGATGGAGCGCTACGGGATCCGGTTCGAGGACCTCGACGTGTTCTACCTTGCGGGCGGGTTCGGCCGGCACGTCGACGTGGATTCGGCCCGGCGCATCGGCCTGATCCCCAACCTCGCCGACGGCCGGATCCGGCAGGTGGGCAACGCCGCGATCGAGGGCGCGAGCGTCGCGCTGCTCTCGCGCGCGCGGCGCGCGGAGCTGGAGGCGCTGGTGGCGCGGGTGGAGCACGTCCGGCTCGAGACGCACCCGGACTTCTTCCACTTCTTCGTGGAGGGGTGCCAGTTCCAGCCCGTGGAGACGCCGGCGCGCCCGCCGTCGCCGTCGTCGCCGCCCGCGGGAGCCGCCACGGCGCCGTGAGCGCGGCACTGCTCGAGCTGGCCGACCCCGCGCCCGCCGTCGCGGTGCAGGAGCCGGAGTACCGCCGCCTGCTCGGCTGGCCGCGCGGCCACGAGGTCACCGGCCGGTCGCTGGAGCTGGCGGCGTGGGCGCGGGCCTGGTACGCCGAGCACGGCCGGCCGTGGTGGTTCGCGCGCCAGGCGGCGAGCCTCGCGCTGGAGCCGGGGGGGGGGCGCGTCGAGATCGAGCGGACGCCGCTCGCCGCGCCGCGCCTCGCCGAGATGCTGGCGCAGGCGGAGGCCACCGGCGCGATGCTGGTGGCGGTGGGCGCGGGCAGCGCCTGCGAGGAGCATGCGCGCGCGCTGTGGGAGGAAGGCAAGCCCGACGAGTACTTCTTCCTCGAGGTGTACGGCTCGGCGGTGGTCGAGGCGCTGGTGGCGGCGGCGGCGTTCCGGCTCTGCGAGTGGGCGGACCGGCACGGCCTGGCCGTGCTGCCGCACTACAGCCCCGGCTACCCGGACTGGGACATCGCCGACCAGGAGAAGCTGCTCGGGCTCACGGGCCTCGCGAGGCGCCCCGACCTGCCCGAGGGCGTGCGCGCGCTGGCGACCGGCATGCTGCGGCCCAAGAAGTCGCTGCTGGCGGTGTTCGGCCTCACGCCGCACCTCGACCGGGTGCAGCGGATCACCACCCTGGTGCCGTGCGCCAATTGCGCGCTGGCCTCGTGCCGCTACCGGCGCGCGCCCTACCGGCATCCGCTCCGCCAGCTCGAGTCGGTGCACCCGTCGCGGGCCGGCGCGGAGGCGGAAGGCGGGGACGGCCGGGCCGGCGGCGGCGCGCCGCCGCCGCTCACGGCGGGCGCGCGCTACTCGGTCGCGGCCGCGGTGCTGCGGCGCTGGGCGAAGGAGCGGCTCACGGTCCACGCCCTCGCCGACGGCAGCGTCGAGGCGGCGTTCCGCTACGACGGCACGACCTGCTCCAACATGGGGCAGGCGCTGGCGTTCGAGTACACGGTCCGGCTCTCGTCCCGGGAGGAGGGCTACCGGATCGAGGACCTTGCCTGCCGTCCCGTGCCGGGCGACATCGGGCACAAGTTCATGTGCGAGTACCTCGAGGACGGCGAGGCGCTGATGAGCGCGATCGCCGCCGAGCGGCCGCTGCTCGGCCACCGGCTGGACGCGGTGGTGGGGTGGCGGCGCGGCACCGGCGCGGCGGGCTGCTACTGCACGGCCTCGAGCCGCGAGCACAAGTGGGGACTGGCGCTGGAGGTGCTGCACTTCGCGCTGGCGAGCGGCGAGGCGCCGGCGGCGGCGTGAGCCGGGCGGCGCGCGGCCGCGTGCCGGCGCGCCATGGTCGAACGGTCGATGGATCGAGGGGGGCGACGATGAAGAAGCTGTGCGACGTCAACCGGGCGGCGGCCGAGAAGCTCCCGCCGCAGTTCGCGGACAAGTCGGGCGTGGGCGTGCACTACGTGGATGCCTTCGTCAAGCCGATGAACGTCACGCTCGAGGACGGCACACGCGTGGCATGCAAGCGCCGCGGGCTCAAGGTCACGCTCACGGTGGGGACGAAGAAGGGCGAGGGGCTGCTGCGCCGCCTCGAGGTGAGCCGGGACCCGGTCGTGATGCTGAAGGCCGCGCTCGCTGAGGCCGCCAAGGCGGCCGGCGTGGAGCTGCAGGTGACGGACACGGAGATCCTGGTAGGGGCCTAGCACCGCCGACGACTTCAGCGGAGGAACGCATGAACACGCGCCGCCAGTTCCTCATCCAGGCGCCGGTCGCGATGCTCGCGGTCGCCGCCGCCTGCCGCAGGGGCGAGAAGGCCCAGGCGCCCGCGGCCGGCGCCGGGACGCCTGCGCCCGGCGCGCCGCCCACCTGGGCGACGGCGGCCGGCGCCGGCCCGCCGGTGACGGAGGCGACGTTCGCCGAAGCGGAGAAGCTGGCGCAGGTGACGATGTCGCCGGCGCACCGGAAGCAGGCCGCGCTCTCGTGGCGCCGGACGCTGGCGCCCTACCTCGAGCGGCGGGCGGGTCCGCGCACGCTGGCGCTGGCCGCGACCGACGCGCCGGCGGCGCTCTGGAATCCGGCGCTGCCGGGCGTCGCCGCCGGCCCGTCGCGCGACCGCTTCGTCCGCAGCGCTGGCGCCGCGCCGCTCCCCGCGAGCGACGACGACATCGCCTTCGCGCCGGTCGTCCAGCTCTCCCGCTGGATCGAGTCGCGCAAGCTGACCTCGACCCGGCTCACCCGCATCTACCTCGGCCGCATCGAGCGCCTCAACCCGAAGATCAACGCCATCATCACCCTCACCAGCGACCCCGCGCTCGCCCAGGCGGCGCAGGCGGACCACGAGATCGCGGCCGGGAAGTACCGCGGCCCGTTGCACGGCATCCCGTACGGGGTCAAGGACCTGCTGGACACCGAGGGCATCCCCACGACCTGGGGCGCGGAGCCGTTCCGGAACCGCCTGCCGGCCGCGGACGCCGCGGTGGTGCGGCGGCTCGACGACGCCGGCGCGGTGCTCCTCGCCAAGCTCTCCCTCGGCGCGCTGGCGCTCAACGACATCTGGTTCGGCGGCCAGACGATGAACCCGTGGCTCCTGGAGGAGGGCGCGTCCGGCTCGAGCTGCGGCCCCGGCGCCGCGACCGCCGCCGGCCTGGTGGCGTTCGCGATCGGCAGCGAGACCGACGGCAGCATCGTGAGCCCCTCGATGCGCTGCGGGCTCGCCGGGCTGCGGCCCACCTTCGGCCGCGTGGCGCGCACCGGCGCCATGACGCTGTGCTGGTCGCTCGACAAGCTCGGCCCGATGGCGCGGTCGGTCGAGGACACGATGCTGGTGCTGCGGGCCATCGGCGGCCCGGACGCGGGAGATCCGTCCAGCGTGCCCGCCCGCCTCGACTTCGACGCGGGCGCGCCGGTGCGGGGCCTCAAGGTCGGCTACATCGAGCCGTGGATGCGCGAGAGCCCGGCCACGGACGTGGACCGCGCCGCGGTGGAGACGATCCAGTCGCTCGGCATGACGCCGACGCCCGTGACCCTGCCGGACTGGCCCTACTCGTCGCTGATGCCGGTCCTGTTCGCCGAAGCGGCGGCGTCCTTCGAGGAGCTGACGCTCACCGGCCAGGACGACACGCTGCGGATGCAGCCGGACGACGCCTGGCCCAACCTGTTCCGCCAGACGCGGTTCCTCTCGGCGGTGGACCTGGTGCAGGCCGACCGGATGCGGCGGCGCGTGGCGGCGGAGATGGCACGCCTCTTCTCGCAGGTGGACGTGCTGCTGGTGCCCTCGCTCCGCGACGAGCAGCTCACCATCACCAACTTCACCGGCCATCCCTCGCTGACGCTGCGGGCGGGCTTCGTGCAGGTCGCGGAGGCGCGGAGCGACTGGGCGCCGGATCCGGCGCATCCGCTCCCGCGGTTCTCGCCGCCGCGGCGCGTGCCGCACGGCATCACGCTGGTGGGGCGATTGTTCGACGAGGGCACGCTGGCCCGCGCCGGCCTCGCGCTCGAGGGCGCGTTCCGGGTGGCGGCGGAGCGGCCGCCGGGGTTCTGAGGCGCGTGGGCGCGCTCGTCGTGGTGGCGGGGGCGACGGGCAGCCTCGGCGGGCGCATCGCCGGGGCCCTGCGCGAGCGCGGCGCCTGCGTGGTGGCGCTGGCGCGCCCCGCGACGGCACCGGAGCGGCTCGAGCCGCTGCGGGCGCTCGGCGCCACCGTCGCGCCGGTGGACCTGGGCGACGCCTCCGGGCTGGCGCGGGCGGTCTCGGGCGCCGAGTGCGTCGTCTCGGCGCTGAACGGCCTGCGCGACGTGGTCGTCGACGCGCAGACCGCCCTGCTCGACGCCGCGGTCACGGCCGGCGTGCCGCGGTTCATCCCGTCCGATTACTCGATCGACTTCACCGGGCTCCCGCCGGGCCGGAACCGCAACCTCGACCTGCGCCGCGAATTCCACGTGCGCCTCGCGGAGCGCCCGATCGGGGCCACGACGGTCTTCTGCGGCGCGTTCGCCGAGCTGCTCGGCGGCCGGATGCCGCTGGTGCTGTTGAAGCGCAGGCGGGTCGTCTACTGGGGCGACGCGGACCAGCGCATGGACTTCACGACGGAGGACGACGCGGCGGCGTTCACGGCGCGCGCGGCGCTCGACCCGTCCGCGCCGCGCTTCCTGCGGATCGCGGGCGAGCGGCTCAGCGCGCGGGAGCTGGCGACGGTCGCGGGCGAGGTGACCGGAGCGAAGTTCCGCCTGGTGAGGGCCGGGGGCCTGGGCATGCTCGGCGCGCTGATCGTGGTCGCCCGCGCCGTCGCCCCCGGCGGTCGGGAGCCGTTCCCGGCGTGGCAGGGCATGCAGTACATGCGCGACATGTTCGACGGACGGGGCCTGCCGGCACGGCTGGACAACGATCGCTATCCCGGGCTTCGCTGGACGGGCGCGAGAGACGTGCTGGCGGCGCGCGCTGCCGCGCCCGGGCGTCGCGGCTAGGGGCCGCCGCGCCTCACTCCGCCTCGTGCTCGACGCCGACGACGTGGCCGTCGAGGGCGTCCACGTTCACCTCCTCGATGCCGGGCTTCCCCGCGAGCGTCAGCTCCCAGGACCAGATCAGCCGGCCGTGCTCGTTCTCGAGCTCCAGCGCCCGGATGCGGGCGCCGGGCATCCGGGCGAGCGCGATGACGCGCGCCGAGTCCTCGCTGACCTTCGCGCGGGCGAGGAGCCGGCGGGGCACCTCGCGCTTGTAGGCCGGAGCCGCCTGGCCGGACCCGGACGCCGGGGCCTGGGCCCGCCCGGCGACCGGCGCGCCGGCCGCGAGGAGTGTCAGGGCGGCGAAGGCGATGGTGGCGCGCACGCATCCTCCGTGGTAGGCGTGGCGCTCCAAGCTACGGTGGGAAGCTGTCGCGGCGATGACAGCGGGCGGCCTAGCTCCAGATCGCGAGCACGCCCTCGGCCTGGCGGAAGCCGGCCGTCTCCCGGGACTCGCCCGGCTGCGCGCGGCCGGCGTCGAGCGCCTGCTGCAGCCGCCGCACGGTCTCGTGGCCCTCGGGCAGCGGAACGGTCCCGCTCTCGGGATTGGCGATCGAGAAGTCGAGCCCCGCGTCGGTCGCAATCCGCAGGTAGGCCTTCTCGAGGTCGCCGCGGATCTGCTTCGGCGTCCCCCAGGCGAAGTTCGAGAGGCCCACCGAGATGTGCGTGCCCGCCAGGTCCCGGTCCGCGCGGATCAGCTTCATCGCGTCGAGCCCCGTGTTTACCAGGCCGTAGGTGTCCGCGCCGACCGGCGCGAGGCCGGGGTCGAGCAGGATCTGGTCGGGCCGGCGGCCGCCCTGCGTCGCCAGCCGCTCCACGAAGTGCCGTGCCGACCAGTGCACGTCCTCGGGGCTGAAGCACTGCGACGTCCCGCCCTCCACGAACCGCTCCGACACCACGACGACCACCATCGCGTCGTAGGCCTTCACCAGCTCGATCATCTCGTCCAGCCGCTCGCGCGAGGCGGCGATCGAGTTGACGATCGGCGGCTTGCCGCCGGCGCGCGCCCGGTCGTAGTGCTCGAGCGCGACGCGCTGGTAGTGGATGGAGGGGTTGTCGATGCACAACGGCAGCGGCGACGCCTCCTGCAGCGCCGGGACCAGGTCGGGCAGGAACGCGAGCATCTCCTCGGGCCGGACCTGGATCTGCTGCGTGCCGTCGATGTTCACGTCCAGCCACTCGCACCCCAGGCCGGTCTGGCCGCGCGCGAGCGCCTGGTAGCCCTCGAGGCTGCGGGCGGCGAAGGCCTTGCGGGCGCGACCGTAGGCGTTGTTGATCAGGTCGCCGATGATGTGGAGCCGCGGCTGGGTCATGGCTGGCGCAGGGCCGGGGTTTGGGCCTGTTCTGGCAACGTGGCGTCTGGCAACTGGAAACTGGGTGTAGGGTGTGAGGGTGTAGGGTGTAGGGCGGCGGCCGCGTGGTCCCGCCCCAGCCACGTGTTCGCCCAGCTCGACGTGCCGCGCAGGGCCTGGTTCTGCACCACCGGCGCGTGGTCGAGGAGCTGGAGCTCCCGTCCGCCGGCCTTGAGCCGCTCGTAGGCGCGGAGCCAGATGCACTCGCCGAAGCCGTCCACCTCGCAGCGTCCCTCGCGCGTGCCGCCGCACGGGCCGTTGCGCTGGTTCTTCGCGCACTGTGACTCCGGGCACAGGAACGCCACGTCGGGCAGCGAGCAGTCGCCGCAGTCCTTGCAGCGGAACAGCACCGCCTTGGAGGCGTTCTCGGCCAGCCGCAGCGGGCGCGGGCCCTGCATCGGGTCGCGGGCGCGCGCGACGATCCATGCGCCCAGGCGGAAGAGCGGCCGCCCCGGCGTGAACATCAGCGCGTGCGTCCAGCGGGAGAGGCGGTAGCCGAGCCCCGCGCGCGCCTTCCGCGGCGCCCGCGCCGCGCCGCCCGGCGCCGCGGCGCCGGCCTCCTCGGGGTACGCGAAGTACTCGCCGGGGCGCCCGAAGGCGATCTCCCGCGCGAAGGCCTTCCAGTCGCCCGGCGCGAACCCGCGCTCGATCTCGAGCACCCGCTCCACCGTCGCCAGGTCGTGGATCCCGCCCAGGTACGCGCCGCGGTAGCCGAGGCCCCGGTAGACCGCCAGCTGCTTCGCGGCGAGCTCGCGGAAGAACACCTTGCCGCCGTCGGGCGAGCGCCCGTGCCGCTCGCACAGCTCCAGCAGCTCGGGCGTCACCACGACCCCGGCGACCCGCCCGCTCGCGAACAGCCGCGCCGCCCGCGCCGTGAGCACGTAGACGTTGCCCACCAGCGGCGTGCGCCCGACGCCGTGGCGGTCCATCCACAGCCGGAGCTCGCGCGATTTCCGGGCGTCGAAGCCCACCTGGTTGATGATGAAGTGCGCGCCGCACGCGATCTTCTTCTGCAGCTTGAGGTACTGCGGGACGACCTCGCCTTCGCGCAGCTTGGTGTTGCTCGTCACCGCCCCGATGCAGAACGACGTCTTGAGGTGCTTGTCGTCGAACCCGCGGTTCATCCGGTCGAGCATCGCGATCAGGCCGACCGAGTCGAGGTCGAACACCGGCTTGGCGCGGCCGCCGCTCCCGCCCACCGGGTAGTCGCCCGTCATCGCCAGCACGTTGTGGAAGCCCTCGCTGTCGAGCTGCCACGCCGCGCTCTCGAGCGCGTTGCGGTTCAGGTCCTTGCAGGTGAGGTGGATCACCACCTCCTTACCCGCGTACAGGATCGGCTTGCCGAGCGCCTGCGGGTGGAGCTGCGGGTTGCCGCCGGCGTTGTCGGTGATGGAGATCCAGTCCACCTCCGGCCGGTCCACGAGCTGGGTGGCGAGCGAGCGCACCCGGACCGCGGTCGCCTCCGACATGGAGCCGCGGATCGAGACCAGCTCGACCCCGACCAGGAACCGCGGGCCCGCGAGCTTCTCCCGCAGCGTGTCCATGGGCCTAGCGGGCCGCCGCGCGGCGACGGTTGAACTCGTCCACCGCCGCGCGGATCGCCGCCGTGTGCGCCGGCGTGCTGCCGCAGCACGAGCCGACGATCCCCGCGCCCGCCTCCAGCGCCGCCGCCACGCCGGCCCCCATCTCGGCGGGCGTCTGCCGCCACACCGCGCGGCCGTGCTCGAGCACCGGGTTGCCGGCGTTCGGCTGCCCCATCACCGGGAGCGG
>Ga0187779_10002395_pt1 | contig 11503 bp, 13 predicted proteins | sample 1015_Q2_SP10_10__FD_132435 | JGI IMG/M metagenome (GOLD analysis project Ga0187779, IMG submission 132435) | Tropical peat soil microbial communities from peatlands in Department of Meta, Colombia - 1015_Q2_SP10_10_MG | ecosystem: Environmental > Terrestrial > Soil > Wetlands > Peat | place... | reverse complement strand
TTCGCCTGGGCGCTCATCTGCCCCATGTAAATCGGCGATCCTAAAATAATGGAGTCGGCTCGCTCAATCGCGACATAAAGTTTCTGCATGTCGTCGTTAATAATACAACCCCGATCCCCGACATCGTGGCAACTCAAACAACCCCGGCACGGTTTGATATCAAGATCGCTAAAATACCAGGCTTGTGTATCGGCACCCTGTTCTTTCGCACCTTCAAGTATTTTGTTTACTATCCAGGCCGTATTACCTTTTTTATGCGGACTCGCGATAAATCCGATGATTTTCATCTCTTTTTTTCTCATGTCTGGCTTGTTTACGATTTGACTTGTATGTTGTGAATTCATTGAAAATTACAAACTCAAAAAAATATTTATGTTTCCTTGTCAACATATTAGTAGTGATAAAAAATGCAGCCGGTTCTCATTAGGGTTAGGCTGCATTTATAGCTATTCTTCAAAATTATTTCCACTTGCGATATCTACACCTTGCTTTTTTATTTCGGCATCCAAATGCCTGTTATACTTTTCCACGAAGCTAAGCATGGCATTAAATTGTTTCCCGGTTATCTGCTCAAATACCGCTTTATCCCGGTCTTGAAACTCCTTATGCAGTTCCTCATGGGTTTTGCTAATTACTTTCCCGTGCTCAGTAAGCCTGAAATAGATTTCTTTTTGGTTCTCCGGCTTCTGATAGCTTACGATAAGACCTCTTTTAATAAGTTTCTTAGTCATTTTACTAATGGCACCTCTAGTCACATAAAAAGATTGCGCGAGTTTTGTCACGTTGGAATCTGTATTTCTTCCAATGTATTCGAGGCAATGGACTTCAGAGGGCTTGTAACCTTTCAGACTGGCTTTCATCTTAACCTTATTCAGGGCAGCCATCTTATCTAATAAATCTCTGAAACTCAGTTCGACCTGTTCCTGTTTGTTCATGGCTTATTTCTCCATAGCTCTGTGCATCACTATAATCATATTCAATTATTGTTTCCATGTCAACATAATTGAAGTAATTATTGAGTTACATTTAAAAAAATAGAGGCAAAGACGTATAGTAAGTCCAGTTGGTAGCGGTGGGGAGATTATTGGATAACTTTCAGTTTGAATTTTTGTTTTCAATAATCGAGACGGATGAGGACACCGAAGTGATATAGAGACACTTTTAAGCTCGTACTGAAACTAAGAACAGATGTACCGCCGATATTAGCCCCTTCTTCTCAAACAGGAGTTCGGGGACTGTTCTGAGTGGCCCACCATTTGTTTCAAATTCTAAATTCCAAATTCCAAACTCGAAAAACTAAACTCTAATTAAACTGCTTAATATTCCCCTTTGATGACAAAAAAGGAGCCCCGGATTGTGCCGGCGAGTTTAGATTTCTGTGTAGCGAATTTGAACTTGCCCAGCTCCTTGGGTATCTCCATCCCCTCGGAAAGCTTAAAGCCGACGGCCCGCTTTTTTGGGTTGTCAATCGAGTACATGACGTTAACGACGAGGCCGTCTGCGTATAGAACATAGGCCATCTTGATATTTTCCACCTGGAAAGAGGCGGTTTCCAAAGGCCGGGCGGCAAATTCAATATTACGTTCTTTTTTAAGTATTTTGTTCACGTAGTCGAGGGTCTCCCGGCTTTCAGCGGCAGGAACAGTCGTGAATTCGGCCTTGTATTTATTCATATAGTAACGGGCTTCATTGGCACGCAGACCGGCCAGCGCTTCTTTTACGGGTGAAGACTCCAAACCAACGGTAGATACTTTATTGAAATCCACGATATAAGACATGCCTTCCCTCCTGATGTCACGTTCCAGCCAATTATAAAACCGGATTTGGTGAGCAATCCACCGGTTGCTGCTGAGACTGGAGGTCTCAACCGGAAACCCGATTGAAAGTTAAATTTTTATCTCGTTTAAAAGGCGTTTTCAGAAGAATTCTCAATGGAATATATTTGAGGGGACGATGTGCAGAATAGCCTGGCCCAGAAAAATGAGAATCAAGTATTTGGGAAACTTGCCGATGCATAGCGCCGGGAAAAATTTCTTAAAAGGCATCTTCATGGCACCGGCCACCAGCCCGCCCAGTTCGAAGGGAATAATCGGCTGGAATGACAAAAACGCGATTGCCCACATGCCATATTTATCAACCCAACGCTTGACCATCTTGTAGCCAACCACATCGTCGCCGATGGCAATTTTCTTGCCGATTCTGCCGATGTAGTAGCTGCTGGATTCCCCGATGCAGGACCCGAGGCTGCCGACAAACGCCACCAGGACAGGGTTCCACATCCCGGCGGCAGCAATCAAAATCGAAATACCGAACGGGATGGGCAGCACGGATAAGTTAACGACTATCAGGATGCCCAGGATAATGAGCATCACCAGCCAGACAGAGAAAGATTGGGGTATTTGATAATGACCGAGGAACTTCTGAAAAAAGTAACCGAGGGCGGCGCTGGCGATTAAAAAAACAACAAGGATAACAACCAGCCAACCCCACCGTATTTTGCCGTTCTTGCTGCGGTACATACCATTAAGGATAACAGGTGATTAAGAAAATAGGTAGTGGCTGCGAGCGCGTTCACAATAGCTCAATTAAATGTTAAAATCAGGGTAATTTGTTGAAGAGGGATGGAAATGGATCCGAAAGATATGGTTGTCGAAATTGTTTACGAGAATAAAGACGGGTTGTTCCCGCTGGAAATCGCTGCGGGTATCGAAAAACGATACGGTACACACATGACCACGCGTGAAGTGGAAAAAATAATCGAAAAAAACAAGAAACTGTTCGTCGAAGAAAACGGTAAATTCAAAAGCCCGACACATTTCTAAAAATTTTTCAGCTGCCGGACGCTTAAAGAGGCCCAAAAATGAGCAATGGAATTATTCTGTTCCAGAGTGTAACAAATCTAACCAAGGCGGAAAAATTAATCGCCGCCGAAGGTTGCACGACAACCCGGGTGCCGGCACCGCTCAATTCCAGGACCGGCTGCACCATAGGTTTACGATTCCCGTGGTCGCAGGAAGAAACCATCAAATCAATATTGGAAAAGGGCGATGCCCAATTCCTGGAAATGCGCCAGTTATAACCGAACTGCTTTTCAGGCCGGGGTAACGAGCTCAGGTTGTGCCGGAATCTCTACGGGAGTTGCCGGTTCCTTACGCCACCGGAGCCATACAACAACGGCTGTTATCAGAACCGTGAACACGGCGATATATATTTCTGTTTGTACCGCTGTCCATTTCCCAGCTTGCAACAGAATCACGGAGTAGTTGGCGAGCCCGTGCAGGGCAGAGGCAATGAGGTAAAACTGCCATCCCCATCTTTTTGCCAGCCCGTAGCCTGCCAGAGCGGCCACGGCAATATGAAAACCGACCGTAAAAAATCTTTCCCAGAATCCTATTAACGCCCAAAATCCACCCGTTGTTACCGAGTGCAATGTCCATCCCGCGGCGAATATCGAGTTATGCACCCAGATTGCCTCAAAGATGCCGAATCCCGCCCCGGAGATAGCACCGGCAATCAAGCCATATTTAGGAGGAAGATGCCAGCGGCTGCGCCACGAGTAGAAAACAACGGGGACGAGCTTCGCACCTTCCTGAACCAGCCCGCTGATTAAAATGGTCGGAATTCCCGCCAGCAGCACCCACTTCGCCAGCGTTTGCCGGCTCCAGAAATACAGCAAGGCTTTGCCGCTCCAGTCTTGAAGGGGAATTTGAATAAACGCGATGGCGGTCCAGGTTAAAAATCCACTCAGTACGGCCAATACCCAGAACCAGGGCTTTTTTAACAAAAACGGCCGGTACAGCGACAACCAGAAGGCCCCGAAAACCAGGGCAAGCCCGATGGCAATCAAGACCAGCGACCATTTGAGTCCGGGAAAACTGAACGCGGAATTGAAAAACTGTATCATCTGGTGCAGCATATTTTATCCTGCGAGCTGTTCAAACCACTGTCCGGCGACAAGGTGGTCGGAGTCGAAGACCATCCTGACGCCCGTATTTCCTTTGGCATATACAGCCTTATAATGTACGATAATATATCCCTGCTGCTGTTCAACACTTAAAAACGTGATTGAAGTGAAAGCCCCGAGCTGGCTGTTTATCTGGTTATAGCTCGCGTCAAATACTTGCTGGGTCAAAGCCGCTTTAAAGGCAGCGTCGGCGTATTGAGTATATTTGGCCAGGTTATCTTCGCTCAATCCCTGCAACGTAGTCTGGGTCTCGTTATCGGCATAAGCCCTGATGGCGTTTGCATCCAGCGTGGACGTGGCAGAAGCCGAAGTGGAGGCCGAGGTTAAAGTGGTGGAGGACGTTGTCGATGACGCCGAGGATTTGCATGCTACGGCGCCGAGAATTAAGGCGGCTGACAATGCCACCAACGCAGTCAGCTTGAAGACATTTTTCATTGAGAAAATCCTTTCATTTCCAAACCTGAAGCTAAACCGCATTGCTGATAATTTGCTCCAGGTTGTATGTTTAATTACTGCTTCTATTATGACACGAATGGCACCGCAAATCACGCACGGTCAGAGAGAATAAAGCAAATGAAAAGCACATTTATGTTAAAATACTTTTCAAAACCGGAGTCCAAATGAGAGTAATCGGCATATGCGGTTCGGCCAGAAAGGGCAACACGGAATGGATGTTAAAAACGACGCTGGAGGCGGCTGCGGAATCCGGCGGCGAGGTGGAACTGTTATTGTTGCGGAAACTGGACGTCCGGCGATGCCTGGGGTGCCTGTCATGTGCCGACAGAGGCGCTGAAAAAACAGGCACCTGCAAAATAAAAGACGATATGTTGCAGGTATTACCAAAAATAATCGCGGCGGACGTGATAATACTGGCTTCCCCGGGGTATTTCGACATGATATCAGGTTTGCTGAAAAATTTTCTGGACCGCACCTGCCCGATTTGGCCACGGCTGGCAGGCAAAAAGATTGCCGGCATCGCGGTGGCCGAAGAAGGTATCGGGCAAACGATTCAGAATATTAAAACCTACGGGAATCTCTGTAATATGCATTGGGCGGGCAGCGTTTCCACACTGGCCAAAAATCCCGGCGATGCGGCATCAGACGGGAACCTGAAACTGAGACTAAGAAAGCTGGCCAAGAAACTCGTTTCGTGAATGATAGGCACAATATTAGAGTGATGGAAAACAAATTAACCGTTGTCATCGGAGGGGGCGCCGCGGGAATCTGCGCTGCCGTTAGCAGAAAAAGGTTCGGCGGGCAGGTTGTTATCTGCGAAAAAACTTCCCAAATTGGTAAAAAACTGCTGGCCACAGGCAACGGACGCTGTAATTTATTAAACGACGACCTCCGGGAAATCTATTACAACGCCGCATCGAGGATACTCGTAAAATCGATTTTCACCAAATTCGGGAAAGATGACATCCTCAAACTTTTTAGAGACCTCGGCCTGACGGTTTATTCTCAGGAAGGGCGTATTTTCCCGGTTACCAACCAGGCAAGTTCTGTTTTAAAAGTCCTGGAAATGGAACTGAAAAGGCTGGCTGTGCCGGTGGAATACAACTTCGATTGTTCCGATATTACGCCGGTGAAGAACGGTTTTGTCATCAAGTCCGCAAGCGGAAAAACCATAAATTGCGGCGCGGTGGTAATTACCGGCGGCGGTAAAAGCTATCCCGCTTTCGGGTCGGACGGCAGTATTTATGCAGTGGTGAAGAAACTCGGCCACGATATTGTGGAACCGGTGCCGTGCGGAGTACCACTGGAAACTAAAGACCGCCTTTGCCATCTTCTCCAGGGGCAAAGAATCATGGCAGTGGCTAAAAGTGTTGTCGCAGGAAAAGAAAGCACGGGGGTGAAGGGTGAATTGTTATTTACCAAATACGGCCTTTCCGGCACCTGCATTCTTGACAGCAGCGAACCGGTTTCTATTGCGATTAACAGAAGACATGAACAATCAGTATTTATCTCAGTAGATTTGGTGCCTTTCATGGAAAAACAGGATTTAACAACCGAATTGGTGAAGAGGCAAAAGGCAAACTATGCGGCGGACGAGATGTTGACAGGAATCCTGCCTGGCAAACTATGCACCGCCTTGCGGAATATTTTTACCGACCATGACATCGAGACAGCGATTGATTTGCTGAAAAATTACCGGTTCAAAATTACGGGCACGCGAGGGTGGAATGAAGCAGAATTTACCGCCGGAGGGGTAACTATCAGCGGAGTGAATCCAGGGACTCTCCAATCCAGATTCCACGACGGCATCTATTTTGCCGGTGAAATCCTGGATGTCAACGGCAAACGAGGAGGATACAACCTGGCATGGGCGTGGGCTTCGGGCACGGTAGCGGGACAACAAAGTCGGGATTAATCTCCATTCGACCGGCTGCTTCTGTTATTAATGTAAACATGTTTCCCCAAAACAACCGGTTATTGTGATTTTATTTTCACATTGTGATTAATCGCTAACGCTTGCATCATTAATAAAAAAACTGTAAAGTGGAGCTTAATGCCACACATTATGGTAAAGAGAGGCTAAAATGAAACACAACCCGACTGTAAATGATGCCAGGCATCATTTCTGGGGTATTTTTCACCGTGCCAGTGACCTGACAGAAAGGTACATGGATGCGGTGCTGATAAAAGAAGTGGGCGTTACCTATCAACAATTCCTTGTTATGATGGCAATTGACACCATAGGCAACAAGGCAACCGTCGGGGATATCGCAGAGCGGCTTGACCGCACTCAAAATACTATCAGCGTCCTGCTGGAGAGAATGAAACGGGACGGGCTGATACGCAAAGCCAGAAACATGACGGACCGGCGGATGGTAAGGGTTGCCGTTACGGACAAGGGCAAAGAAAAACTAATGGAAACGTTTGGAATCGGAGCAAAAATTTTTGACGATTTGCTGCAGCCTTTGTCAGAGGAAGATATAAGCACCTTGATAACTCTGCTGGGAAAAGTAGAACAATTTGCGACTGAAAAGTTCATGGCGTTGAAAATTGCCTGAAATCATCTCTCCGGACAATTATTTACACTAAGACCGGAAAGATAAGTTGAAATCAACTGTCGTTTGCATCAGTGATTCAGTAAAGCCAGTTCTATCATCGCCGCGGCGTTAAACAAGACATGCATAATCAAACAGTTCCAGATTGATTTCGTACGCCAGCGCATCGTTCCGAGGGCGATACCGACCACAAAGATGAGGGTCAAATCAATTATACCGTACTGCGAGGCATGCATGGCTGCCCAGGCCAATGCTGTCAACACTATTGCCCCGGGGGCACGCAGCCTGGATTGTGCAAAACCGGCATAGAGAAATCCGCGGAAAAACGCTTCTTCGAACAACGGGGCCACCAAGACGATGGCAATCCATAATAGATACGGGGCTGCACTGTTTTTATAAGCCGTCACCATATCGTTGGAAAACTGCGATTCGGTATTGCTATTAATCGAGATAAGCAGTTCCACGAGTACCAGCAATAGTGTCACGCCGAGGGCGATTAGTATGTATTTGATGCTGGTCTTTTTAATCGCCAGGTAATCGGTGATTTTAGAATTGCGCTTCGCCAGAATAAAAACTACAATCAGTCCCAGCCCGACTACGGCAGAAATTATGGTTACCAAAGAAAGAAACGCGGCGTCGGCCTGAACACTTTGAGCGAGTTGCGTGACATTAATTCCCGGATTCCCGGCTATTTGCCGGAGGGCGTATACAATCGTTACCACCAGCTGGCAAATCAGCCATCCGCCAGCGATGGCACAACCCAGACCAAACGTGGCCCAACCACCCCACACCTGACTTGGCCGTGGAGCAGGAGGCAGTTCAGAAATCAGCGCAGGCTGTTCGGGCAACCCGCTTTCAGTGGGCATACTTTCGTTGTTTTGCATGTGATAATGGTAGGCAGAATTAAACCCGTCTGTCAACGAATTGTAATAAATTCGGATCTCTCAAGTAACTTTAGTCCTATTAATGCGACTGCAATTCCGACTACAGTGTGTTTGAGACGAAGTTGTTACATTACTGTATCATTTTACAGTTACATTCCATATTATATTGACGCTTTAAAATTCGCAATGTAAATTAATTGATAGCGCCGACGAATTTACACGCTGGCATATGGGAGGGAGGGACGACACATGGCAAACAAAATAAATTCAATTGTGAAAGCATCACCGGAATTATTAGATTTACTGAATCAGGCTATTGCCCGTGAGATTCAGGTCTCAATTCAATATATGTGGCAGCACGTCCAGTGGGGCGGAGTAAAAGGGTTTGCCACCAGAGACGCTTTTCAGTCGATTGCCGTTGAAGAGATGAAGCATGCCGAAAAGATTGCCGAGCGTCTTTATTATCTCGGCGGGATTCCCACCACCAAACCATCACCGATATTTGTCGGTGAAAGCCTGAAAGAAATGGTCAACCAGGACATCAAGGATGAGGCAAATGCCATAACTCTTTACCAGAAAATCATCGCCAAAGCCCACGCTGAAAACGATGAAACCACCAACCACTTATTCCGGGAAATTTTACGCCAGGAAGAAGACCATCACGATACGTTCGCAACTTTGATGGAAGACCTTTAAATGCAATAACCGGCCCCGGCGGTTTTCTAGCTGAGGGCAATAAATATCAGCGCAAATGCAACTTCTTGAAGATGTTGGTAGTGTATAATACATTACCAAGATATAATATGGAACAGAATATCAAGATTTTGGGATTTGCCGGCAGCCTCAGAGCGCAATCCTTCAACAGGGGAATTCTAAATGCCGCCGCTCAGTTGCTTCCCGAACATGTGGCACTGGAAATATACGAGTTGAATGATATTCCGGTGTTCAACCAGGACCAGGAAAACAACATTCCCCCCGCAGTAACAGAATTTAAGAACAAAATAAAATCCGCCGATGCAATTTTAATCGCCACTCCGGAATACAACTATTCCGTTCCCGGGGTTTTGAAGAATGCAATCGACTGGGCATCAAGGCCTTACGGAGACAATTCGTTTGAAGGCAAACCGGTAGCCATAATGAGCGCCTCCACCGGTATGCTTGGCGGCGCACGCGCCCAGTATCATTTGCGACAAAGTTTTGTTTTCCTGAACGTGCAGACTGTAAACCGGCCCGAAGTAATGGTGCCGTTCGCCAGGGATAAGTTCCAGGACGGCGTCCTGACGGATGAGACTTCGCGCAAAAAAATCGCCGAACTGGTAGCCGCCCTGGTAAACTTGGCCCGTATATTGAAAAAGTAATCGGCAAATATTGTCAATACCTCTTGTCTTTATTTTCAAAAAATATATTTTGTTTATGCCGTATTGCATTTGTCATAACGTGACATATAATTAAATATAGAGGGGGCAAGCGGTTGGTCAATTTGATTAATGACTTGTCTCTGAGTGAAGAGTTTTAACGGGTTCTCTAATTTTTCCCGCTTTAAATAGGAGTGGTTGGAACAAATAAGTTACGGTACCGGTGAATCCAAGTAGAGTCCGCGGGTGTGTGAGGTTGTTTTTATCACCGGAAATTCATATGTGATGCTGAAGCGAGAAGTCTCTTCTCAGAGCGTCGCATAATTTATTACTGATACTGGATAATACCAGTTCAGCTTGCCGATAAAGTCCGGTCTTTCGGGACCGGGTGTTATCGGCTTGACCGACCCTGTTGAATCCAGAAGCAATGAAGGTTCAGTGGGGCAAAAGCGCCAAAGATAATTCCCTGTCAATGCTTCACGTCGAAGCGGGGAGTTCGGCGGCTGAAAATGCCGGTACGGCATATCAGTCACCGTCTTTAATAGCAGTAGGAGGAAATGCCGAGAGTATTTCCATCCTTTCTGCAATTCTAAATCTTGTCCTCGGCTGCATGCTACTCAAAGTCCCGACGCTGATTGAAAACAAACAAGATTCTTTAAAACGCACCGCCGTTTTTATTGCGGTCATCAACTGTTTTACCTGGCTGCCTCTTATCTTTGTGATGCTTCTCGGAAAGAATATCAGCCCGCTGCTGATTATCGCGCTCTGGGTAATAAACATGGTCCCGACGGTGCTCGTGTATCCCCTGCGCGACCACTGGATGGCGAGCATGGTGCCGACAGAGAAAATGGGACGTTATTTAAGCAAACGTTCCATTATCGCCGGCGCAAGCTATCTATCGACTTTCGTAATCATGGGCTTCATGATTGAGGTGACAGGGCAACAAGCGAAAAATTACGCGATTATTCTTGCCCTGGCGTTTCTGGCTTCGTCCCTCAGTGCCTTAATCTACGTCCTGATGAAATCTCCCGCTCCTACACCTAAACCCGAGGCAGAAAAAAATGTTTCTCTATTCAACTTTTTAAAGGACGCCCGCAAAAGTCACCTCGGAACTTTTATTATCTTCGTCAGCCTCTACATGTTTGCCGTCAATATCTCCAGCCCGATGTTTTCCTCTTACATTCTCAATGATTTGAAATACTCGATGGGTATCTATACGGCAATGATTGCCTGCGAGTACCTGGCCCGGTGCATCAGCCTGACGTTCTGGGGAAAGATGGTTGACCGTTCCGGCGCACTGCGGTTGATGAGCATCGTAGCCTACTTTATTCCCCTTGTCCCTATCCTGTGGATTTTCTCCACCAATATTGCATATTTATTGAGCATACAGTTACTGAGCGGAGTTTTATGGGCTGCGTTCGACCTTTCGGCGCAAACGTTCCTGTATAAAGCCGTACCGGCGGAACAGCGCTTACGATATATTGTGTATTACAAGAGCCTGGCATCTTTCTCGGTAGGTTTCGGTGCCATCACCGGAGCGCTGCTGTTAAATCGAATTTTCCCCATACACGGCAGCCACATTCTCGGAATCTTTATAATCTCCGGTGTGTTACGCCTCGTGGTTGCCCGCACCGTTCTGCCCAGACTGACCCCTCAGGGCATCCCGGATGCAGTGGTACACCCCGAACTAGCAACTGAACTGGCTTACACCCAGATACAACCCAAACTGGGACTTTATTACCACCCCGAATCATGGCGCAATTTCTCCAAGAAAGCGGCCAGATTCGGCAACAACGTACTTGACAAGACAGTCGGCAGAATCAGCGTCTCCAAGAGCGGACTTTATTACAAACCCGCGACCTGGACTGAATATTTAACAAAAGCCGGGATGACGGTTGATAGAGAGAATGCCAACGACACCAGCAACGGCATTTACAACAAGCCCGGAGCCTGGAATCAATACATGGCACGAAACGGCTTGAAGCCGGAACAGGCAAAAGTCGAAGCGGAACCGGTCAGCGACGGTCTCTACAACAAGCCCGAAGATTGGACTGATTATGAACAACGGCACGGGGGAAGCAGGATACGCGAACAACCCGTCGCGCAACACGAAGGTATTTTCAACAATCCGCATCTCTGGGCTGATTTCCAGAAGCAACTTGGCATTGCCCCCAAAACCCGGGAGTCCGAGCATACGCGGGAAGCGCTTTATTTGAACCCCGAACACTGGACGGAATACGCCCAGCATGCTGTAGTCATGAATGAAATGACGGCCAGGACCGGCAGTGA
>Ga0187779_10002394_pt1 | contig 11504 bp, 10 predicted proteins | sample 1015_Q2_SP10_10__FD_132435 | JGI IMG/M metagenome (GOLD analysis project Ga0187779, IMG submission 132435) | Tropical peat soil microbial communities from peatlands in Department of Meta, Colombia - 1015_Q2_SP10_10_MG | ecosystem: Environmental > Terrestrial > Soil > Wetlands > Peat | place... | reverse complement strand
TCGAATTCAGCATTTCGGACGAGTCGACCCGTGGCCGCATGCCGCCGATGATGCTATTGCCTCTGATCGATCATGCGATCGCGCACGCGTTCGATGCTTCTTCTTCGACGCGCACGCTACGGATCTCGAGCGAAGTCACCGCGGGCATGCTCAGGATCCGCATCGCGGACAGCGGCTCCGGATTCGCGGCCCCGGAGATCGGAAGAGACATTTCGAGCCTTCGGGAGAGATTGACCGCGCTCTACGGCGATCAGGCGCAACTCCAATTCACCCGTGAGCAAGGGGCGCCGGCGCAGGCCACGATGACCATACCGTTCGAAGCCGTCGAGGACGGCGGCGAGTGCCCCACTGCCGGCGCCAGGGCGCGCGCGGAGCACCTATCGTGACAGCCGTCCGCGCGATCATCGCCGAAGACGAGCCGGTGCTCCGCCAGGAGCTGAAGGAGACCCTCGTCAAGCTCTGGCCGGAGCTCGTCATCTGCGCCGAGGTGGAGGATGGAATCGAAGCCGCGCACGCGCTCGAGTCGCTTGCGCCGGACATCCTGTTCCTCGATATCCAGATGCCCGGCATGAACGGGCTGGACGTCGCGCGACAGGCAAGCGGGCGTTGCCATGTTGCCTTCGTCACGGCGTACGAAGAATATGCCGTTGCCGCCTTCGAGCAGGGTGCGGTGGATTACGTGATGAAACCGTTCTCGGCCGCTCGCCTTGCCACGACGGTCGCGCGACTACGGAAGAAGGTCGGAACCGAACCGGCCAAGCTCGCGGGTCTGCTGGAGGCTCTCGACCGGAGCCGGGAAGCGAAGGAGTTCCTGCGTTGGATAACCGTTTCACGCGGCGAGGAGCTGCGGCTGGTGACGGTCGAGGAGATCTGCTACTTCCAGGCCGACAACAAGTACACGCGCGTCGTGACTCCGGAGCAGGAATCGCTGATCCGGCGCACGATACGAGAGCTCGTCGACCAGCTCGATCCCAGTACGTTCTGGCAGATTCATCGCGGGACGCTCGTCAATGTGAACGCCATCGCCGGGCTCGCGCGAGACATGGGCGGTCATCTCCGGGTCCGGCTCAAGCAGCGCAAGGAGCTCCTGGCCGTGAGCGATCCGTACGTGCATCGATTCAGGGAGATCTAGCATGTGCGAAGCGACGGACGTGGGCGGCGGCGTACCTCGCTCACTCAGATTGCTGGTCGGCATATCGGCGCGAGCTCTGTTCGCCGCAGCGCTCGCACTGACGCTTTTCAGCGCGGACCCGTCCGCTGCCGCCCGGCCCGGCGATCTCGATCCGACCTTCGGCGAGAATGGGTTCGCCGAGACCGCGCCCGACTTCGTTGCTTACCGTGGAGCGGTGTTCGCATCGGCGGTGCTCCGCCAACCGGACGGCAAGTTGATCGCGGTCGGTTCGATCGGGTTCGACGAGCTCGCGCTCGTGCGCTTCAACGTCGACGGCACGCTCGATCCGACGTTCGGCGCTTCGGGATGGGTCGTTTCCACGGTCGCCAGCGACGCTTTCGCCGCCGTCCTGCAATCGGACGGGAAGATCCTGATCGCAACGCAGGGCGTGGACCAGGCGATGGAGGGCTCGAACGGGCCGTTGCAGCTCGTGCGCTTTCTTCCGGAGGGAGCGATCGACGCGGAATACGGCAGCGGTGGAACGGTCGTCTATCCGCCGTCCAACGGCGGGCAGTTCGGGCAGTTCCTGGACGCGCGCTCCATCGTGCTCGAGCCCGACGGAAGAGCCGTCGTCTCGGCCGACAGCTCGTACGTGTCGGTATGCTGCACGCCCGCGTCGAACTGCTTTCCCGGCGGCGGCTCTTTCATCGCCTTGCTTCGCTTCGGCCAGGACGGATCGATCGACCGGTCGTACGGCGACGGCGGCGTCGCTTGCACCAGCCTGCTCTTTGGTGGTTTCGCTGCTGCGCAGCCTGACGGAGCCATCGTGGTCACCGGGCAGCGCCGCTTGGGAAACAACTCCATTTCGGACGTGCTCGTCTCTCGCTTCGACGCATCCGGCCGCATCGACCCGACCTTCGGCAGCAACGGAACGGCGCCCGTCACCGTATCTCCTCCTCCTCAACTCGTCGGTGCCTTCTACAGCCTTGCCGTCGATACCATCGTCGTGCAGCCGGACGGCAAGCTGCTGCTCGGACTGAGCGGCCCTAACGGTCAGGCGATACCCGTTGCCACCCGACTGAACGCCGACGGATCGATCGACCCGCAGTTCGCAGGCGGCCAAGGTGCATTCGCCGTGATCGGGGACGCGAAAGCCGCGACCGCTCACTTGCCTTCGCCTGCCGGCGGTCCGACGTTCGCGGCGCTGCAATCCGACGGAAAAGTCGTGCTCGCCAGTCGTCCCTGGGACAACCCATCCGCCGCGCTGCATTTCGGCGTAGCGCGCTTCAACGCCGACGGGACGCTCGATTCCAATTACGGGAGTTCGGGCGTGGTGATCGGCCCGCCGGGAGGCCCGGCGAGCATTCTCGTCCAGGCGGACGACAAGCTCGTCATCCTGGATGGTCAGAGTCTCGACTTCCGGCTCGCCCGGTTCCTCGCCGCTTCGTCGACGGACGTCGGTCTCGCCACGAGCGCCAACCCTTCGCCGCCCGGCCAGAATCTGACGCTGACCGCTGCCGTCGCAGCCGCTTCGGCGTCGGCTACCGTGCAATTTCGGGACGGCTCGTTTGTGATTCCCGGCTGCGCGGCCGTACCGCTCTCCGGGACCTCCGGCAACCTGGCGGCGAGCTGCTCCTCCTCGTCACTGGCTCTCGGCTCGCATGTGATGACAGCGGCCTATTCCGGGGACGCGACGAATGCCCCGGGGCAGTCGCCGCTGCTTGTTCAGGTCGTCGATGAGCCGGGTACCGACATGGTCGTGGAGTACCAATACCCGGCCTGGAATCACTTCTTCATGACTTCTCTTGCGAGCGAGATTGCCGCGCTCGACGGTGGAGCGTTTCCGGGGTGGCAGCGTACCGGCCAGACGTTCGCCGTGTATCCGACGAATACGCCTCTGTCCACGACGCAGTGCCGCTTCTTCAGCGGGTCGGCCTTCGCGCCGAAGAGCTCTCACTTCTATTCGCCGGACCAGGGAGAGTGCGGAGCCGTCTATTTCGACGAATCCGACGTTTGGATCTTAGAGGGCAACATTAGTCCTGTCCTGCTGCCCGACTCGTCGGGCGCGTGCCCGCCAGGCGCTCGCCCGCTCTATCGGCTCTACAACAACGGGATGGGCAAAGCGCCGAATCATCGCTACACGACGAGCCTTGACATACAGGCTTCGATGATCGCGCAGGGCTGGGTGCCCGAAGGCGCCGGGAGCATCGGCGTCATCGCGTGCGTACCGGGCAACTGATGGGTTAGGGAGATCATCGAGTTGCGCGGCGGCCGGCGCAACCGCTCGCCACACTCGGATCGCTCCAACCAACGCCACTATGCTCACGCGGTTCTCGGCGCAGGGCAGCCGGCGCGCAGTCAGTTTTCGGTATAGGTGCGAAGCGACTGTCCGCTTCGGCTAGCCACGCAGCTTCCGCAGCGCGCGACCCTTGTGCAACGCGACGTGCTCGGTCTTGTCGCTCCTGATCTCGTGCTGCGGATCGTCCTTGCTGGCGCGGTGCACGTAGCCTTTGCACGGAATGTCGGCGGTGTGCACCTTGACGATTCTGCCGCGCACTCGGCCCGCTTCGGAATTCCAGCTCACGTGATCGCCGACGCGGAATCTCGTGCCCATGGTGAGGAATGCAAAGACCTGGGTCGTTCGCTAGACCGACGTGATCCCGCGCCTCAGTCGCATCGCTCGACCGATCCGGTCCAGCTCCTCGTCTGAAAGCAGCCGCTCGGCCATCGGAAACAGCTCCTTCTCCTCGCGCTCGGCGTGCCGCTGGTAGAGGTTCACGAACGATTCGAGGTCGGCGGCTTCGGCCGGCTGCGTCTCGCCGCCTTCGACGGCCAGGAGCCACGTTCGCACTCCGATCCAGCGCTGCGCCAGCTCGCGATGCTCTTCCGCGAGCGACTCGGTCAACTGCCGGATGCACACCGGATCCGATCCGGGCAGCGCTTCGAGCAGGGCGGGGAAGAGGTCCTGCTCCTCGTCTTCGTGGTGATCGCGCGCCGAGGTGTCGAAGTAGCGGATCACGCCGCGAGCCGCGTTGCGCGCCTCCGCATCGGAGCCCTTCTGCGCCACGTGCGCGCGCAGGCGCAGCAGCGTGGCACAACGGGTCCGGATGCGGTCGTGGCAGGCGAAAAGCATTTCGAGCGGCGCCTCGAACGAGGCCGCCGAGCTCGGCATCCCGGGAAAATCCGCGGTCATGCCGCACCCATCGCGGCCGCCCGGTCGCCGGCGGATCCCGGAGCCGTCGGCCGGCGACGACGGCGAGCGGAACCACTCGCCGGCGCCCTCGGAAGCACGGCCGAATCCGGCAATCCGCCGTCGCCTCGCGACGACGCCAATTCGGCCCGGTGCAGAACGGCCAACCGCTTCACGCACTTTTCGCCCTTGCCGGTCAGCCTCACCTCCACCCGGCGCCGGTCGCCGCGGCCGATGCTACGCCTCACGAGTCCGATCGATTCGCACCTCGAGATCAGCGACACGACGCCGTGCTGCTTGGCCTGCAGCCGCTCCGCGAGCTCGCCGACGGTCGCCCAGTCCCTGCCGGGGAAGCCCTTGATCTGCAGCAGCAGGAGGTACTGCAGCGCGGTCAGTCCGTGGCGCCGCGCGGCTTCCTCGCTGAAGCGCAGAAAACGGCGCAGGCGATAGCGGAAGTCCGCGAGCGCCTCGAAATCGCTCTTGCCGAACCGCGCTGCGGCTTGCGTGGAGCCTGCCTTCATGCCGCGACTATATCACAACATGATATAATGCGTCATCGGATCCGCGATGACCGGTGCGCCGCAGCCGATCGCATCGCGGCCGACACGTACCCGCAACGGGCGATGCGCCGCAACCCGCGCGGCATCGCCTGGAAAGCATGGAGGCCTGACATGGACAAGCCGATGTATCCCGAAGCGAGCCGCGAACTGCAGCAGAAGCGCCAGACGCTCGCGCCCGACACCTACGCCGCGTTCCGCGCCTTCAGCGAGCGCGTCTTCGCCGACGGCGCGCTGCCCTCCAAGACCAAGGAGCTCATCGCGGTCGCGGTGGCGCACGTGACGCAGTGTCCCTATTGCATCCGCGGCCACACCAAGGCGGCGCTGCGCAAAGGGGTGACCGAGCAGGAGCTGATGGAGGCGATCTGGGTCGCCGCGGAAATGCGCTGCGGCGGAGCGTACGCGCACTCGAATCTCGCGCTCGAGACGATGGAGAGCGTTGCCGCCGCGAAGGCCGGCCACGATTGAATCGGGTTCGGATCAGCGCCTCGGCCTGATTGAATCGGCTCGGGTTCCGCGACGCGAGCCACGCGCCGATCGCAAGCGGCGTCCTCGCTACGCTGCGGGCAGCGTACGCAGCAGGGCGCTCGCCCCGTTCCATGCGATCTGCACGCCGATGCAGAGCAGGATGAACGCGCTCAGTCGCAACACCACGCCCATCCCCGTCTCGCCGATCATCCGGCTCAACCGATCCGCGTAGCGGTAGGCCACGAACACCGTGGCGGCCACCAGTGTCACGCCGATCAGAATCGCGGGGACGTTGATGAGGAGCGAGCGCACGCTGTAGGGGTGATTCGCACCGATCGTTATCGCGACGGATATCGATCCGGGACCCACGGTGAGGGGCAGCGTCAACGGGTAGAACGCGATGTTGCCGCTGCGCGGCGCCTTCGTGGTCGACGGCCGATCGATGGCGCCGGGATCCTGGAGCAAGCGCCATCCCATCGTGCTCACCACGACTCCGCCCGCAAGCTGAACCACCGGCACGGAGAGGCCGAAGAACTCGAGCACGTAGGTCCCGGTGGCGACCGACGCCACGAGCAGCACGAAGGCGTTGACCGTCACCCTCCTTGCGAGCAGCGCTCGCTCGTCGTGATCGCAACGCGACGTCATCGCTAGGAAGATCGGCGCGCCTCCGAGCGGATTGACGATGGGGAAGAGCGCGGCGAACACGAGCAGCACGCCCTCGACGATCTGCCGCAGGTCCGCGGTCACGTCGGCATGGTCCCGGTCCGCTACGCTGCGTAGATCGCCGCGCGCGGCGCTTCGCCCTCGCGCACCCAGGCTCGGTACATGCCGGACGAATTGAACGGCATCGCGACTTGGCCGTCGCGGCCCACCGCGATGAGGCCGCCGCGGCCGCCCAGCGGCTGCAACGCTTCGGCGATGCCCGCGCTCGCCGCACGCTCGAGATCGTGCCCCAGGAAGCGGATGCGTGCGTGCACCTCGTAGGCCACGCAGCCGCGAATGAACTTCTCGCCGGTGCCGGTGCACGACACGGCGCAGGACGCGTCGTTGGCGTAGACGCCCGCGCCGACGATCGAGGTGTCCGAGACGCGTCCCGGCATCTTGTTCGTGAGCCCGCCGGTCGAGGTGGCCGCCGCGAGATGGCCGAGCCGGTCGCGGGCGACCGCGCCGACCGTGCCGGACCGCGGCGAGTCCTGCATCGCCTCGGCATCGTGATCGACGACCGGGCGATTCCCCGCCTGCGCCTGGACGGCACGCAATTGCGCGAGCCGGTGCGGGGTCGAGAAATACGAAGGCTCGACCATGTCGAGGCCGCGCTCGCGCGCGAAGCGCTCGGCGCCCTCGGCGCCGAGCAGCACGGAGCGTCCGTCGCGCATCACTTCGAGCGCGGCGAGGATCGGGTTGCGGATGGTGCGCACGAGAGTGACGGCGCCGGCCGCCCGTGTGGCGCCGTCCATCACGCCGGCGTCGAGCTCGTGGGTGGCGTCGGACGCGAACACCGCGCCGCGTCCGGCGTTGAACAGCGGACAGTCCTCGAGCCGGACGACCGTCGCGATGACGGCGTCGAGCGCGCTTGCCCCCCGCGCGAGAGCGGCCTCGCCGGCCGCGAGCGCGTCGAGCAATGCCTCGCGGTAGGGCGATGCATCGACGCTCTGGGGAATCGTGCCCGCGCCGCCGTGCAGCGCGAGAGCGTAGGAAACGGTCACGTCGGTATCTGAAGAATCATTGCAAAAAAGAACGGCCCGCTTTGCCCATCACACGGCGCGCTCCGCCGCATTATGGAAGAAATCGGCCGGCGGCGGCACTGCCGGAGCGCCATCAGGACGTGGTGAGGCGCGCGTCGGCAAGACGCGGCGCGGCCGGCGTGTCGGCGCCACACGGCGCGGCCGGCGTCCGGCATCGCGCGGCGCGGCCCGCGTCCGGGCGCCGCACGGAGCGAGCGCCTATGGCGTCGCAGGGAACCGCTCGGGGGCGGTACGGCTCTGTCGGCGGTTCGCGAAGAGGCTGTCGGCTCGCCGATATTGCGCTCATAATTTCGCTTGGTGGCCGCGAGACTTCGAGGCTCGCCGCGTCGGCCGCGGCGGGCTCGCATCGACAACCTAAGAAGAGGATGGAGGACGACCATGGCGGAAGAAGAGTTACGCGCCGACGCGCTGCAGTACCACGAGTTTCCGACCCCCGGCAAGATTTCGATCACGCCGACCAAGGCGCTCACCAATCAGCGCGACCTGGCGCTCGCCTACTCGCCGGGCGTTGCCTACGCCTGCACGGCGATCAAGGAAGACCCGCATCTCGCCGTGCGCTACACGGCCCGCGGCAATCTGGTCGCGGTCATCACCAACGGCAGCGCCGTGCTCGGGCTGGGCAACATCGGCGCGCTCGCGGGCAAGCCGGTCATGGAGGGCAAAGGGTGCCTGTTCAAGAAGTTCGCCGGGATCGACGTGTTCGACATCGAGATCGGCGAGAGCGATCCGGACAAGATCGTCGACGTGGTCGCCGCGCTGGAGCCGACCTTCGGCGGCGTGAACCTGGAAGACATCAAGGCGCCCGAGTGCTTCTACATCGAGCGCAAGCTCCGCGAGCGGATGAAGATTCCCGTCTTCCACGACGATCAGCACGGCACGGCCATCGTGACCGCGGCGGCGGTGTTGAACGCGCTGAAGATCGTCGCCAAGGACATCGGCAAGGCGAAGCTCGTCTGCTCCGGCGCGGGCGCGGCGGCGATCGCGTGCCTCGATCTCCTCGTGAGCCTCGGTCTCGACCGGCGCAACGTGTTCATCGCCGACAGCAAGGGGATCATCGCCAAGGGACGTGAAGGGCGGCTCGACCCCGACAAGGCGCGCTACGCGCAGGAAACGCGCGCGCGCACGCTAACGGACGTCATCGAGGGCGCGGACATCTTCCTCGGGCTCTCCACCGGCGGGGTGCTGCGGCCCGAGATGGTGAAGCGCATGGCGGACAAGCCCATCATCCTCGCGATGGCGAATCCCGAGCCGGAGATCAGGCCGGAGCTCGCGAGGGAGGTGCGGCCCGACTGCCTGATCGGCACGGGCCGCTCGGACTATCCCAACCAGGTCAACAATTCGCTCTGCTTCCCGTTCATCTTCCGCGGCGCTCTCGATTGCGGTGCGACCACGATCAACGAAGCGATGAAGCTCGCCGCGGTGCGGGCGCTCGCGGCGATCGCGCAAGCCGAGCCCTCGGACCTGGTTGCGGAAGCGTACGGCGAAGCGACGCCGCCCTTCGGACCGGGCTACCTGATCCCGCGCGCCTTCGATCCGCGCCTGATCACGACCATCGCGCCGGCGGTGGCGCGTGCGGCGATGGAGAGCGGAGTGGCCGCGCGGCCGATCGCCGATTTCAAGTCCTATCACGATCAGCTCATGCGCTTCGTCTACCGGTCCGGCACGTCGATGGAGCCGGTCTTCTCGATCGCCCGTCGCGATCCGAAGCGCGTCGCCTACGCCGAAGGCGAGGACGAGCGCGTGCTGCGCGCCGCGCAGGTCGCGGTGGACGAAGGCATCGCCCGGCCGGTTCTCATCGGGCGCACCGACATCATCGCTACCCGCATCGCCCGATTGGGGCTGCGCCTCAAGCTCGGCGAGAACTGCGACGGCGTCAACATCCTCGACGACCCGCGCTACCGCGACTCGGTGCAGCAGTACTACATGCTCGCGCGCCGCAAAGGCGTCTCGCTCGCGCAGGCGCGCGAGGAGATGCGCACCCGCTCCACGCTGGTCGCCGCGATCCTGGTGCACGCGGGCGAGGCCGACGCGATGCTCTGCGGCACGCTGGGCGACTACGGCGATCACCTCAAGTTCGTGCGCAACGTGATCGGCATGCGGACCGGCGTGAAGACGTTCGCCGCGATGCAGATGCTGATCCTCCCGGGCCGGCAGCTCTTCCTCTGCGACACGCACGTGAACCGCGATCCGAGCAGCGAGGAGATCGCGGAGATGACGCTGCTCGCGGCGGAGGAGGTGCAGCGCTTCGGGTTGAAGCCGAGCGTCGCGCTGGTCTCGCACTCGAGCTTCGGCAGCTCCGACGCGCCCTCCGCCCGGAAGATGCGCGAAGCGCTGACGCTGGTGCTCGAGCGCGCACCCGAGCTCGCCGTCGAGGGCGAGATGCACGCCGACGCGGCCTTGTCCAAGCCGATCCGCGATCGCGAATTTCCGGGCTCGCGGCTCGAAACCGACGCCAATCTCCTGATCATGCCGAACGCCGACGCCGCCAACATCACGTTCAACGCCTTGCGCGTGATCGCCGGCGGCGGAATAGCCGTCGGAGGCATCCTGCTCGGTGCCGCGAAGCCCGCGCACATCATGACGTCATCGTCCACCGTGCGCCGCATCGTCAACATGACCGCCGTCGCGGTGAGGGACGCGATCGCGACGCGCGAGACGGCTGTCGAGGTTTGACTGCGCATCGGTTCGCGTTCAGTCCTTCGTGAGGCTTTCGACCCGGTTTGCTGCCTTCCGCTCCGTCCGACAAACGGGCGTCCGCGCTCGAACGATCCTACAATTCGGGGGAGCGCGGCGCCGCGTGGCGTCCATGGCGCACGCGCGAGTCGACATCCACGAAGGAACCCATTGCATGCTCCCATTTCTGACGACGGATCGGCGTGATGCCGTTTCCATCACGCCGGTCACCGCGGCAACGCTGCCGGCGTGGATCGAGCGCCATGCGCAATCGAAGCCGTGGCTCGCCTCGATCGGCTTCAAGGCCGCTCCGGGAACGTTCGCCTTCGTGCCGACGGCCGACGGGCGACATACGGTTCTGGCCGCACCGAACGACGAGCCCTCCGTCTTTGCCTTCGCCCATCTGCCGAATGCATTGCCGGAAGGACGATACGTCGTCGACCCGGACGGACTTCGCGCTTCGCCCAGCGACGTCGCGCTCGGCTGGGCGCTCGGCGCCTACGCGTTCGACCGATACAAGAAGCGCGAGCGCTCGCCCGCCACGCTGGTATGGCCCGAGGAGGCCGATCGCACCGAGGTCGAGCGCATCGCCCGCGCGGTGTTCCTGGCGCGCGACATGATCAACACACCGGCGGAGGACATGGGTCCCGAAGAGCTCGCACAGGCCGCACAGAAAGTCGCCGAGGCGCACGGGGCGAGGCTGCGCGTGATCGTCGGCGACGAGCTCCTCGAGCAGAACTATCCCACCGTTCACATCGTCGGCCGGGCGAGCGCGCGCGCGCCACGCCTCATCGATCTACGCTGGGGCGAGGAGCAGGCGCCGAAGGTGACGCTGGTCGGCAAAGGCGTGTGCTTCGACACGGGCGGCCTCGATCTCAAGCCGCGCGAGGCGATGCTGGAAATGAAGAAGGACATGGGCGGCGCCGCGATCACGCTCGGGCTAGCCGATTCGCTGATGTCGGCGGGCACGCCGATCCGGCTTCGGCTGCTGATCCCTGCGGTGGAGAATTCGGTGAACGGCAATGCGGTTCGGCCACGCGACATCGTCCGCACGCGAAGCGGCAAGACGGTGGAGATCGGCAACACCGACGCCGAAGGCCGACTCATCCTGTGCGACGCCTTGGCGGAAGGAGACAGCGAACACCCCGATCTCCTCGTCGACTGCGCCACGCTCACCGGCGCGGCCCGCGTCGCTCTCGGCCCTCAGCTGCAGGCCCTGTACTGCGACGACGACGCGGTCGCGCACGCCTTGCTCGATGCCGGCGCGAGCGTCGGCGATCCGCTGTGGCGCATGCCGCTGTGGCGGCCGTATCGCAGGGAGCTCGACAGCCGCTGCGCCGACTTGAGCAACGTCGCGCGAAGCACGTTCGCCGGGTCGATCGTCGCCGCGATCTACCTGGCCGAGTTCGTCACGGCGACGCCGCGCTGGGTGCATCTCGACGTGTACGGGGCCAACGCATCGTTCCGGCCGGGGCGCCCGGACGGCGGTGAGGCGACGGCCTTGCGGGCGCTCTACAATTTCATCCGCGAGCGGTATCGCTGACGGGTCAGGCGGCTTTCGAGCGCTGCGCGGCCGGGTGAAGCAGATAAGAATCGAGCGCGAGCGCGCCGGCCTCGAAGCCTTCGATGACGCGCTCGGCGTCGGCCGTTGCGCCTGCCGCGCCGAGCCCCACGAAGAAGGGAAGGAAGTGCTCCTCGCTCGGATGCGCGCGCATCGCTTCGGGCGCCTGGTCGCGATAGTCGAGCAGCGCGTCGATGTC
>Ga0187779_10002393_pt1 | contig 11512 bp, 11 predicted proteins | sample 1015_Q2_SP10_10__FD_132435 | JGI IMG/M metagenome (GOLD analysis project Ga0187779, IMG submission 132435) | Tropical peat soil microbial communities from peatlands in Department of Meta, Colombia - 1015_Q2_SP10_10_MG | ecosystem: Environmental > Terrestrial > Soil > Wetlands > Peat | place... | reverse complement strand
TCGAAAGGTCACCTTGAAATCCCTCCGGGATCAGATCGGCTTGGTCACGCAACAAACCATTCTCTTTAATGATACGGCTCGAAATAATATCGCCTATGGAAATCTGGAATGTTCCGATCAAGAGGTCATCCAGGCCGCCAAGGCAGCCAATGCCCATGACTTCATCCAGAGATTGCCCCAAGGATACGATACGAACATCGGTGAGCAGGGCGTCAAGCTATCCGGAGGGGAGCGTCAACGGATCTCCATCGCGAGAGCCCTCCTCAAGAATGCTCCGATTCTGATTTTGGACGAGGCGACCTCTTCTCTGGATTCCGATTCCGAAATAGAAGTCCAAAAGGCATTGGAAGAGCTGATGAGAGAGAGAACGGTCTTCGTCATCGCCCATCGGCTCTCCACCATCCGAAACGCCCACCGGATCGTCGTCCTTTCCGAAGGCCGGGTCGTGGAACAAGGAACGCATGAGGAATTGATGACCTGTGATGGGGAATACTGCCGTCTTTACAACCTTCAGTTCAAGGATGACGGGACGAGAATTCAGGCTGCCTCCAAAACACAGAAGGTCTACTAATTTCAAATAGCAGATTTTAGATCACAGATTGAATCTACTTTGGATTTGACTGCTTGTTTCAATCTGAAATTTGAAATCTGAAATCTAAAATTCGAAAGATGTTTCTCAAACCTTTAAAGAAAAAGTTAGTAGCCTGGTGGGGACCCTGGTTCGCCTACTGGGTCGTCAAGATATTGGCCTGGACGATGCAATTCGAAGAGATCCATCCGGAGATTCCGAGACGGTTTTGGGAGAAAGAGATCCCTTTCATCGGTGCCTTCTGGCATGCCAGGCTTTTGATGATGCCTCTGGTCTATAAGGGAAAGAAATTGAGTTTTCTCGTTTCTCCCCATCGGGACGGCCAGGTGGTAGGGAAAGCCTTCGAACGCTTCGGTTTCCACGCGATTTCTGGTTCAACCACGAGAAAAGGTTTTTCCGGTTTCAAACAATTGGTCAAGGCTCATGGATCGGATATCGTCATTGTCCCGGACGGACCGAGAGGACCTTGTCACCGCGTCCAGATTGGTGTGATCGAGTTGGCCAGACTGACCGGGAGGACTCTCATTCCAATAAGCTTCAGCGCCTCAAAAAGGAAGATCTTCAACACATGGGATCATTTTCTCCTTCCCTATCCTTTCTCCAAAGGGGTGTTCATTTGGGGAGAACCGATTGAGGTCGATCAAAATGGGGACCGGGCCCACCTCGAAGAGAAAAGAATTCTCTTAGAAAATCGCCTTAACGAATTGACCGACAAGGCCGACCACTACTTTGATTCTTAACGAAACGCGAACAACATCATGATATTGTTTTTCAGGCTGTAACAAGAAATCCTAAACAACTCCAAAGTATTAAACTCAAAACTCTTAATGGCTCCGTCTTCTTGAAAATTGGGACTCAGGATCTATTTGGGATTTGGAAAATCGCATGATCTACTATCTTTACAACTTTCTTCTCACGTTCCTCCTCATCATTACAATTCCGTATTTTCTTTTACGGAGCCTGATCTCCAGGCGGTTTCGAAGGGCACTCCCTCAACGCTTGGGGCTTTTTCAAAGCCCTTCTTTCAAAAAACCGATTTGGGTCCATGCGGCATCGGTCGGAGAAGTATTCTGTTCAATCCCTCTTCTGAAAAAGATCAAAAAAGAGCTTCCCCATTCCAAGATCGTTTTAACCACGATGACCTCCACGGGGAACGAAACAGCCAGACTCCACGTCTCTGAGGCGGATCAAATCTTATTTGTGCCGATCGACTATCCCTTCATCATCCGAAGAACCATCAAAAAAATCCAACCTGGCCTCCTTCTCATTGCAGAGACAGAGCTCTGGCCCAACCTGCTCCGTTCCTTTGGAAAAAGCGGAGTTCCCATCGTTCTCTTTAACGGAAGGATCTCGCAAAAGTCATTTCGCCGTTATCTCCTATTCAAATTCTTTTTCAAAGAATGTTTGAAATACATTTCCCTCTTCCTGATGCAGACGGAAGAAGATCAAGAGCGAGTCGTTGAGATTGGAGTGGATTCTCAAAAGACAAAAGTGGTGGGAAATCTGAAATTCGATCAGGCCCTCCCCTCCGCCATTGGAGAAACTTCGTCTGCAATGGCTGAAGCCCTTGGGTTCCATGGGGAGCGGAAAGTCCTCGTTGCCGGGTCCACACATTCCGGAGAAGAGGAAATCTTGGTTAGCCTTTATAAAGAATTGAAAAAGATAGAACCCCATCTTCTTCTTATCCTTGCCCCGCGACACCTCGAGCGGCTGGAAGAGGTAGAGCGGATCCTGAGAAAAGAAGCGGTGTCATGGCTGAGAAAAACTTCCCTTCCGACACGCCCAGGTCGGTCCGATCAAGAAACCCCCGAAGTGATCCTCCTCGATACGATGGGCGAATTGATAAGCATTTACAGCCTCGGGACACTGGTTTTCGTAGGAGGGAGTCTCGTTCGGATAGGAGGTCATAACCCGCTCGAGCCGTTGTTCTTCAGAAAGTGTGTCCTCTTCGGTCCCCACATGTTTCATTTCACGGAAATCTCCAGCCGTCTGGTTGCGGCGGGAGGAGCTATCCAGGTATCTAGCAAAGAAGAACTCTTTTCTCAACTGAGACGCTTCCTTTTCGACCAACGAGCCCGCGAAGAGGTAGGAGAGAAAGGATACCAATTTCTTCAGAGACACCAGGGGGCAACAGAAAGAATGTTTGAGGAGATTCAACCCTTTTTGAAAGACATTGTAGATCGCAAATTTTAAATTTTAAATTGAAAAAGATGATATCGGAACGGAGTCAAAATTCAATCTGAAATCCGCAATTTGAAATAGAAAATGATGCGTATTGACCAATTCCTTTACCGAAAAAAGAAGTCCCTCCGGGAACGAGCACTTCTCTTTCCCCTTTATCTCCTCTCTTTACCTTACGGAGGCGCTGTTCGAACAAGATCTTTTCTCTATTCGCTCCAATTCTTGAAAACAACAACGCTTCCTTGTCCTGTCATAAGCGTCGGGAACATCACGGTGGGCGGTACAGGCAAGACCCCTTTGGTGATGACCTTGGCAAAAGCGTTGATGGCTGAGGGAATTCCTGTAGCGATTCTCAGCAGAGGGTATAAAAGAACGAAGACCCCTGAGCCGGTCGTGAGCGATGGCAAGACGATTTTCCTCTCACCTGAGGAATCCGGGGACGAACCCTTCCTGATGGCAAAGGCTTGTCAGGGCGTCCCTGTGCTGGTCGGGAAAGACCGTTTCATAAACGGCCAGCTCGCGCTCCGACGATTTGGTGTGAGAGGGCTGCTGTTGGACGACGGCTACCAGTATCTTCCCCTCTATCGAGATATCAACATCCTACTCATCGATTCAACCATCGGTTTTGGCGATGATCGTCTTCTGCCAAGAGGCATTTTGAGGGAACCCTTATCGCACCTTCGTAGGGCCAATTTCTTCTTGATCAACCAAGCGGAGGAGCCTGCGGCCTATCAGCCTCTTGAGAAAAGAATTCAAGAGATATATCCGGGAGCTCAGGTGTTTCATAGCGACTACATACCGGTGAGTCTCGTGGATCCGGAGGAGGTGCAAGAAGGACTCGATTCTATAAAAGGACAGAGGATACTTGCTCTTTCCGGAGTCGCTAATCCCAATTCCTTCTCTTCCATGCTGAGGAAATGCGAAATGAAGATTGTTGGAGAAGCGATCTTCCCGGATCATCATCTCTATTCCTTTAAAGATTTGCCGTACATAGAGGAGAAAGCCAGAGGAGCCGATGGCATTGTCACCACAGAGAAAGATATGGTAAAATTAAAAAAGTTGAATATTGGCCATCTTCCCATTCGGGCCCTTCGCATAGAAATGAAAATCCGGGAGCGGGAAGAGTTCTTTAAGAAGATTATTTCACTTTTTGAAAAGGAGAGGAGAAATTGAAAGCGCAGGTCAAGATATTCGATACGACGTTACGCGACGGGGAGCAGTCCCCCGGAGCAACGATGAATGTGGCGGAAAAGGTGAGGATCGCCCAACAGCTGGAAAAATTGGGGGTCGATATCATCGAAGCAGGTTTTCCCATTTCATCACAGGGAGACTTCGATGCGGTCAAAGCGATTTCGAGAGTGATCACGCGTTCGCAGGTAGCGGCACTGGCCAGGGCAAATCCTCAGGACATTGATCGGGCCTGGGAAGCGGTCAAGGGAGCTAAGTTCCCTTTCCTTCATACGTTTATCTCCACCTCGGACATCCATCTCAAACACCAACTGAAGATGACTAAGGAAGAAGTCCTCCGGACAGCTGCCCAGTCCGTGGCAAGGGCAAAGCGGCTTACGCCGAATGTCGAATTTTCGTCGATGGATGCGACTCGAAGTGATGTGAAGTTTCTTGGAGCGGTGATCGAAGCAGCCATCCAAGCCGGAGCCACGACAATCAATATCCCCGATACCGTGGGCTATGCGATCCCCTCTGAGTTTGGAGAACTGATCAAAACTCTTCGCCGCACGGTAAAAGGGATGGAAAAGGTCACACTAAGCGTCCATTGCCACAATGATCTCGGCCTGGCCGTTGCCAATTCCCTCGCCGCGATCCAGAATGGTGTCAGACAGGTGGAGTGCACGATCAACGGGATCGGCGAAAGGGCAGGAAATACCTACCTCGAAGAAGTGGTGATGGCCATACGTACCCGAAAAGACATGCTCCCGTACTATACGCAGATTGTCCCCAGGCACCTCTTTGCCACCAGCCGTTTGGTCTCGAAGATCACCGGCATGGTCGTCCAGCCCAACAAGGCCATTGTCGGCTCGAATGCCTTTGCCCATGAATCCGGGATCCATCAGGATGGCGTCCTGAAGAAGAAACAGACATATGAAATCATGACGCCTGGATCCGTAGGAATCCCCAAGTCGACTCTCGTTCTTGGAAAGCTCTCCGGGCGCCATGCCTTTAAAGATAGGTTGAAGGATTTAGGTTTTCAGCTTTCAGACAAGGATTTTCAGCTGGCCTTCACCCGATTCAAGGAGCTGGCAGACAAGAAACGAGAGATTTATGACGAGGATCTTGAGTCGATCGTCGTGGAGGAGATTCTCCGGATGCCCCATCGTTTCAAGCTTCTTTATATCAATGTCATCGCCGGAAACATGACCCTTCCGACCGCCACGGTCAAAATGGAAGTGGATGGAAAGGTCATTCAGGAAGCGGGTTTTGGGGATGGTCCGGTGGATGCCACCTTTAAGACAATCAAAAAGATCACTCGCACGAGGTCGAAACTCCTGCAATTCGCCATCAACGCCATCACCAGCGGGACAGAGGCTCAGGGAGAGGTGACCGTGAGGCTGGAGGAGAAGGGCAAAACCGTGATCGGACAGGGCGCGGATACGGACGTAATCGTGGCCAGCGCTAAGGCTTATATCAATGCCCTGAACAAAATAGAATTTAAAAAGCAGAAACTGGTAGGGATGTAATGTCCAAGACGCATCCGATGACGATCACCGAAAAGATACTGGCCTCCCACGCCGGGAAGAAAGAGGTCTTTCCTGGCGATCTCATCGATGCTCGGGTCGATCTGGCCCTTGGCAACGATATCACGGCGCCCCTTGCCATTCAGGCCTTTGAGGAGATGGGCGCCAAAAAAGTGTTCCATCGGGATCGTGTTGTCCTCGTTCCCGATCACTTCACGCCGGCCAAGGACATTCTTTCCGCCCAACAATGCAAAGTCCTCAGGAATTTTGCAAAAGTCCATCGTCTTACGAATTATTTTGAGATCGGAGAGGTCGGGATCGAACACGCCCTTCTCCCTGAAAAAGGACTGGTCTTGCCGGGTGATGTGGTCATCGGGGCTGACAGTCACACCTGTACCTACGGTGCACTCGGGGCCTTTTCAACCGGAGTGGGCAGCACAGACCTTGCGGCCGTCATGGCGACGGGGAGGCTCTGGTTTAAAGTTCCCGAGAGCATCAAGTTCATTTTTTATGGAAAGCTGAACCCCTGGGTTTCCGGAAAGGATCTCATCCTTTTTACGATCGGACAAATTGGCGTCGACGGAGCCCTCTATCAGGCAATGGAATTCACCGGAGAGACAATTAGAACGCTGCCTATGGAAGGCCGTTTTACCATGGCCAATATGGCGATCGAGGCCGGAGGAAAGAGCGGTATTTTTGATCCCGATCAAATAGCTCTGCAATACGTCAAGAAGAGGGCGAAGAGGCATTATAAGCTCTACCACAGTGATGCTGATGCTAGATACAGAGAGGTGTATGAGTACGACGCTTCGAAGATCAGCCCGCAGGTTTCACTTCCGCATATTCCTTCCAACGCTAAGGATGTAAGGGAGGTTGAAAAGATCGAAATTGATCAGGTGGTCATCGGCTCCTGCACCAACGGTCGCCTTGAAGACCTCCGTGTGGCAGCCAAGATTTTAAAAGGGAAAAAGATTGCCCCTTCGCTGAGGCTGATTGTCATCCCAGCCACTCAAGAGATCTACCGCCAGGCATTAAAGGAAGGCTTGTTTGAAATATTTCTCTCAGCCGGCGCTGTGATCAGCCCTCCCACGTGCGGTCCTTGTCTTGGAGGCTACATGGGTGTTTTGGCGGACGGGGAGAAGTCATTGGCCACCACGAACCGCAATTTTCGCGGAAGAATGGGCCATGCTCAGAGCGAGGTCTATCTCGCAAGCCCTGCAGTGGCTGCGGCCAGTGCGATTAAAGGAAGCATCTGCCATCCGGAGGAAGTGATTAAAAAAGGATTCAAGGGGTCCAGGGTTCGAGGGGTCAAGTGAAATTTTAAGAATTAACTGGAACCCTTGAACCCTCGAATCTTAGAACCCTTCTTTAAAGGAAAACAATGAAACTTGAAGGAAGAGTCTGGAAATTTGGATCGGATGTGGATACGGATGCGATCATTCCTGCCCGTTACCTCAATCAGACCGATGCGGGGGAACTGGCCAAGCACGCAATGGAGGATGAGCGGCCTGAGTTCATCCGGGAAGTCAAGAAGGGAGACATTCTCGTGGCCGGAAGGAATTTCGGCTGCGGCTCCTCCCGGGAGCATGCTCCCCTTGCTTTGAAGACAGCCGGAATCTTGTGCATCATCGCAGAGAGCTTCGCCCGCATTTTCTACCGTAATGGATTTAATCAAGGACTCCCTCTCCTCGAATCTTTAGAGGGGTCGAAGGAGATACAAGATGGAGACCAGGTCCAAATCGATCTGTCGACCGGCGAGATCTTCGACCTGACACAGCAGAAGAAATTTTTTGCAAAACCCATCCCGCCCTTCATGCAGGAATTGATTGAGGACGGTGGATTGATCCCCCATCTTCGAAAGAAGGGGCTTACGGGCAAGGGATAAACTAAATTTTTGACCTCACTATGATCGAGAAGGTAGTGCGTAAGAGAAACCTGAAGTACCCCTCAGAAGTCGAGGAAAACCTTGTTTATTGGCTTTCCAAGACCGCAGAGGAGCGTGTCTCGGTGGTTGAGTTCTTGAGGAAACAGCTCCATGGAAGTTCAGCAAGACTTCAGAGATCTACTCGAGTTATTCAACGCTCACAAAGTTGACTATCTGATCATCGGCGCCTACGCACTCGCGTATCATGGAGTTCCACGGTACACCGGGGATATGGACATTCTTGTGCATCCCGATCCGGACAACGCCCGACGTATTCTCAGCGCACTGACTGAGTTCGGTTTTGGTTCTCTTGATGTAACTGTTGCCGACCTGGCACTTCCTGACAAGGTGGTACAACTCGGCGTCACACCCGTCCGCGTCGACATAATAACCTCGATCACTGGAGTCTCGTGGGAAGACGCAAAGGCAGGTCGAGTGGCAGGAACTTATGGAGATCTTAAGGTATATTATATTGGAAAAAAGGAATTCATTCTGAACAGGCGTGCCATCGGGAGGAAAAAAGATCTTGCGGACCTGGAAGCAATGGGAGAAGACTAAATCTGACATCTGAGAGCCGCCTCTGAATAAAGACAGGGCAGGCAAAAACGATTGTTAAATTTTAAGCCTCCTTCTTCGATAGCCCAACGGGATAAAGTCTTCCTTCTCTTTTTCCTCTATCTTCTTTAATCCGAGCTCCAGGAGTACCTTTCTTTTCTCCTCGTCTCTTTGTAAACACTTCCTATATCTCTTCATTCCTAACTGTTCTCGTAACAGGAGAAATTCTACCGGAGATCCTTCTTCAAATTTTCTTATTCTCTCTTTCATAAACCAACCCTGTTGAGAATTGTCATTCCCGCGAAAGCTCGCCTCGGCGCTCGCCTCTCGGCGAAGCCGAGGGAAGCGGGGCGGGAATCCAGTCGATACTCTGGGTCCCGATTTTCGTCGGGAACCCTGGATTCCGGATCAAGTCCGGAATGACAATCAAAATAAAAGGACCTTTGACGCACGACACAAGCAATTTCGGTGACTTCCTGTAAAGAAAATATCTATTTCTCTTCGTTGGGAATGGAATCTTCTGAATGCCAGAGCGACATTCTTGAAAGAATACTTTTGTTTTGGAAATTATGATATATTTGGCACCGACAAGGACCAAGAAAGAATCCCGTCTTTGTATTTGTTCACGCAAATTATACAAATAGGAGAAATAAACTATGCCTCTACTTAAAAGAAAATATTTTGTTGTTTCCATAAGCCTCGGAATTATTTTTGTCCTTACGGGTGTACTGCCCGTCAATTCAGAGAATGGAGTGGTGGTGGAGGAGAGAAAGGGGTTTGGGACAGTGATTGAAAACTGTCTTACCAAAAAGGCTGAATCCGGTGATGGAAAAGCAGCCTACTGCCTCAGCTTAAATTATGCATTTCAACGAAAACCAGACTCTAAAGAAAAGTACATGTATTGGCTTCACAACGCAGCTGAACTTGGTGATGCGGATGGGCAGTACGGTCTGGGGGATCACTATGGCGTCAAATCCCTGGAAGCGAGAAAGCTTATAAAAATGGCCGCAGAGCAAGGTCACTCAGAGGCTCAATTAATCTTAGGTGATTTGAGCTATGACGAGTCAAACATGGAACAGGCAGAATATTGGTATAGAAAATCAGCAATGCAAGCCCGGTTATTTTCAATTTTACATCTATTAAGACTTCTAAATAAGACAAAAACCCAAGAAAAAGATCTGATTGAGGGGTACGCATGGTCTCTCGTTGGTTTGTCAAGATGCAACCCAAAGTCGGGATTTGCCCGCTGGTTCAAGGAAGAACAAGAAGCTAATATCAAAAAAGCAACAAAGCTGGGCTATGAGAAAGGTGCTTTCATAAAGCAGGCGAAGATAGAGGCAGACAAGATGAATAAGAATATTCATATCGTATGGGTATCTCCAGGTTGGGAGGATTGCCAAGAATACGGCTCGAAGTAGGAAAGGGGACAGAGCTAAATCAGTGGCGGTTCTAAATCGAATGTTGTAATAGTAAGAATGGAGGTTTGAATGAAGAAACAGAAATACAATGTCGCAGTCGTAGGCGCTACCGGTGCGGTAGGAAACGAAATGGTGGCTATTCTCGACGAGAGAAACTTTCCAGTAGATAAGCTAAAGCTTCTTGCCTCCACGAGGGGGGCGGGCACAAGGATGGAGTTCAAAGGAAAGTCTTATACCGTGGAGGTGTTGAACGAAAACTCTTTTCCTGGGGTCGATATCGGGCTCTTCTCTGCAGGAGGCTCGGTGAGCGAGAAGTTCGCTCCTATCGCCGGAAAGGCTGGCTGTGTGGTGATTGACAATACCAGCGCCTTCCGGATGGACCCGGAGGTCCCGCTTGTGGTTCCAGAGGTAAACGCTCATGCAATTGCCCAATATGGAAAAAAGAATATTATCGCTAATCCCAACTGCTCGACGATTCAGATGGTGGTCGCGCTGAAGCCCATCCATGATGTCGCCCGGATCAAGAGAGTGGTGGTCTCCACCTACCAGGCCGTTTCCGGAACAGGAAAGAGAGCGATCAAAGAATTAGAGACCCAGGTCCTGGCCATCTACAATCAGCAAGAGATCAAGAAAGAAGTATATCCGCATCAAATTGCTTTTAACTGTCTTCCTCACATCGACGTCTTCTTCGATAATGGTTACACGAAAGAGGAGCTGAAGATGGTGAATGAGACGAAGAAGATCATGGAGGACAATTCGATCGGCGTAACCGCCACAACCGTAAGGGTCCCTGTCTTCTACGGTCATTCCGAATCCGTTAATGTCGAGACAGAAAAGAAATTGAAACCCGATGAAGTCAGGAAAATTCTCTCGAAGGCACCCGGGGTAGTTGTTGTGGATGATCCCAAGAAATTTGAATATCCCCTGGCCATCGATGCGGCAGGCAAGGACGAGACCTTTGTCGGAAGAATTCGCGAAGATGAATCGATCCCCAACGGCATCAATATGTGGATCGTCTCGGACAACATCCGGAAGGGTGCGGCGCTTAATGCGGTCCAGATCGCTGAGATCTTAATTCAGAAATACCTATAATTTATTCGCCGCCAATAAATGGCGGCGCTACATATCTTTGAGGAGGTATTATGATGAAGAAAATAGTTCGCTCAGTATTCATTTTGACGCTGATATTCCTGGTCTGGGCTTCTCCTGCTTACGTCGCCGAGAAACCTTATAAGATTGGAGTAAATCTTGAGTTCACCGGGCCCTGGGCAGAAGTGACCAAAACCGTGAAAAACGCCATGGTGTTGGAAGTGGAAAGAATTAATAAGATGGGCGGCATCGGCGGACACCCTCTGGAGCTCGTCTTCGAGGATAACGGCTTTGATCCCGGGAGAGCTGCAGCCAATATGACCAAGTTCACCACCGATAAAGAAATTATCGCTATCGTAGGTCCTTTCGAAGACAATTTACAGGCAATGACCAGGGCCATTGCCGAAAGGGAAAAGATCACCAATATGATCATCTGCCCTTCTAACCCGATGGTGAGAGGCTTAAAGCAAAAATGGGCCTTCAACATCGCCCAGAGCGATATCATCGTCTCCCAGAAGCTGGTGGACCTTTCTTTGGCCAGAAAATATAAAAAGGTTCTTGTTTTCCATGGTGCCTGGCCCCTGGCTGAGAGCCTGGCCAACTACTATAAGGCTTTTGGCGAACAAAAAGGGATGAACGTTATCATCTCTCGGGAGACCCATAAACCAACCGACATCGACATGACTCCTCAGATCATCAAGCTCAAGCCCGTCATCGAAAAAGAAAAAGTGGATGCCTTTTATGCCTGTACCGGCGGCCCGCCAGGCCCGATCATTTGCAAGAATTTACGGACTCAAGGGATTAAGATCCCGATCCTTGGAACTCATGCCTTTGGATTCGGTTTTATTATCGCCCTGGGTGGAGAAGCGATGGAGGGAGTCGAATTCCCTGCTGCAAAACCTGTGGTTTTTGACCAGCTCGATGAGAATGATCCTGTTCGACCCGTCAACATCGATTTTGATAAGCGTTTCAGGGATCGTTATGGGGTTGGAATGGACCAATTGGCTGGCTATGGCCATGATACAATAGGCCTAATCTATGACGCACTGAAGCGATGCCAAGG
>Ga0187779_10002392_pt1 | contig 11518 bp, 10 predicted proteins | sample 1015_Q2_SP10_10__FD_132435 | JGI IMG/M metagenome (GOLD analysis project Ga0187779, IMG submission 132435) | Tropical peat soil microbial communities from peatlands in Department of Meta, Colombia - 1015_Q2_SP10_10_MG | ecosystem: Environmental > Terrestrial > Soil > Wetlands > Peat | place... | reverse complement strand
CGGCGGCGGCCTGGGTGCTCGCGCGCGGCGATTCGGCTGCGCTCAAAGGTCCGCGGCAGCCGGTGTTCTTCCGGCATGACATTCATGCGGGGCTCAACAAGATCCCCTGCCAGTACTGCCACTATAGCGTAGAGGTCTCGAGCGAGCCGGGGATCCCCAGCATGCAAACCTGCATGGGGTGCCACCTGGTGATCGGCGGCTCGGATTCGAGCCACAAGGTTGAGATCAAGAAACTGCGTGACAGCTTCAGCAAGAACGAGCCGATCCAGTGGGTTCGGATTCACACCCTGGCGAGGCACGTGCACTTCCCGCACATGCGGCACCTCAAGGCGCTGGGCCCCAACGCCTGCCAGACCTGCCACGGCGATGTCGCCCGCATGCCGCAGGTTTTCATGGCGAACAACGTCAACAACATGGGCTTCTGCGTCACCTGTCACATCGAGCGCAAGGTCATTCGCGACTGCTCGGTGTGTCATTACTAGGAAGGGCCGACGGCCAACAGGGTCGGGCATGGCGCCCGGGAGTCCGGGTGACGAGTCCCCGATGGCCGACAACGACAGCCGACAGCCTCCTGCTTGACCGGAGCACGAATGTCTGACGAATCAGCACGAGAAACCATGGATCGGAGGCGCTTCCTCACCGTTCTGGGGGTGACGGGGGCAGGGGCCGCAGCGGTGTCCGGTTGTTCCACCGACCGGATTGAGAAGCTGGTGCCCTATCTGGTCCAGTCCGAGGACCAGGTCCCGGGGATTCCGACCTGGTACGCCAGCACCTGCACCGAATGCCCGGCGGGTTGCGGGCTCCATGTGAAGACCCGCGAAGGGCGGGCGGTCAAGCTCGAGGGGAATCCGGACCATCCGGTGAACGGCGGGAAGCTGTGCGCGCAAGGGCAGTCCGCCTTGCAGGGGCTCTACAACCCCGGTCGCCTCAAGGGGCCGATGGCCAGGCAGGCGGATGGCTCGTTCAAGGACGTCACCTGGGACGAGGCGGTCGCCACCCTGGCTCAGAAGCTCTCCGGCGCCAACGGCAAGCTCGCGGTGGTGAGCGGGGCGGGGCGCGGAACTTTCAGCGACTTCCTCAAGACCTGGACCGACGCACAAGGCGGCCGGCTGGTTCGTTACCAGCCGTTCAGCCACGAGCCGATCCGCGCGGCGAATCAGCAGGTGTTCGGGACTCCGGAGCTGCCCCGGTACGACTTCGCGCGGGCGCGCTACATCCTCTCATTCGGCGCCGATTTCCTCGACACGGGCTGGCTCTCGCCGGTGGAGACCCAGCGGGGGTTCGCCGAGGCGCATGGGTTCGCCGGCGGGGAGATGGCCAAGCACGTCATGTTCGCGCCACGCATGTCCCTCACGGGGATGAACGCCGACGAGTGGCACGCCCCGAAGCCGGGGAGCGAAGCGGCGATCGCCCTGGCGATGGCGCATGTGCTGCTCGCAGAACGGAGCGGGAACCCATCAGACGCAAACGGCCTGCGCGGGCTGCTCGCGCCCTACACCCCCGAGAAGGCCCAGCAGGAGAGCGGGGTCGACTCGGAGGTGATCCGGCGGATCGCGCGGGAGTTCGCCTCCGCGAAGCCGGGGCTCGCTGTGGCGGGCGGGATCACAAGCCAGCACCGCGCCGCGACCGAAACCGCCGCCGCGGTCAACCTGCTCAACTACATCGCCGGCAACGTGGGCGAGACCGTGCGCTTCGGCGCCGACCTCGACGGCGGGGACGGCTATGGGCCGACGCTGGCCCTGCTGGAATGGCTCGATCAGGGCGGCGCGCAGGTCGTGATCGTCCACGAGTCCAATCCCGCCTACAGCCTCCCCAAGGCGGCCGGGTTCGAAGCCAGGTTCCGCAAGGTCCCCTTCAAGGTGTCGACCTCGCTCTATCTCGACGAGACGGCGCGTCTCTGCGACCTGCTCGTGCCCAATCACCACGCGTTGGAGCGGTGGGACGATGCCCGCCCGCGCAAGGGTGTGAATGGGCTCATGCAGCCGGTCATGGAGCCGGTGTTCAAGACGATGCCCACCGGCGACGTGTTGCTCAAAGCGTCACAGAAGGCGGGCGGGACGTTGGCCCAGTTCAACGCCCCGAGCTGGGAAGCGTATCTCAAGGCGCAGTGGGCCCGGACGGTCGCGGGAGACACTGCCTGGCGGGAGGCGCTGGCGCGCGGAGGTGTGTTCGGGGAGTCGCCGGTTACCCCCATGCGGCTGGCCGCGACGGCGTCGCAAGTGAGCTATACCGCTCCCAACTTCGATGGCGACGCGGGCGCCGACAGCTACTACTTCGCGGCGGTCCCGTCGGTCCTCGGAGATGGACGGTTCGCCAACCGCCCCTGGCTGCTTGAGCTCTCCGACCCGGTCACGCGGATCACCTGGCATTCCTGGGTCGAAGTGCATCCCGAACTGGCACGGCGGATGGATGTGCAGGAAGGGGAGATTCTGCGGATCGATTCCCCGCACGGTTCCATCGAGGCGCCCGCTTACCTCTACCCCGGGATTCACCCCGAGGTGGTGGCGGTGCCGCTCGGGCTAGGCCACACCTCCTACGGTGATTTCGGGAGCGGACAGGGTGTCAATGCGCTCGATCTGCTGGACGCGAAGGACGGCAAGGGCTTCCTCCCCTACTTCTCGACCCGGGTGACGCTCACCAAGACCGGTCGCTGGAAGCAGCTTGCCAAGACCGAGGGGACCACTCGGCAGCTCGGGCGGGGCATCGCGGACGCGATGACCTATGCCCAGGCCAAGCAGGGTCTCACCCCCTCCCTCGCCCGGAAAGCGGAAGGCCACGAGGAGCACGAGCCCAACCAGCGTGAGGCCGAGGCGATCAAGGGGTTCCACGACTCGCAGGTGGAACAGCGCAAGCACGGCGACTACGCCAACCAGCACCCGATGTGGGGCATGGTGATCGACCTCGCGCGCTGCACCGGCTGCTCGGCGTGCGTGACCGCCTGCTACGCGGAGAACAACATCCCGTTCGTGGGGGAGACCGAGATCCTCCGGAGCCGGCAGATGACCTGGATGCGGATCGAGCGCTACTGGGAGGGCGGGGAGGACGGCGAGCCGCTGGAGGCGCGGGTCGTCCCCATGCTCTGCCAGCAGTGCGACGCGGCGCCGTGCGAGCCGGTCTGTCCGGTCTACGCGTCCTATCACACGGCGGACGGCTTGAACGGTCAGGTCTATAACCGGTGCGTCGGCACCCGCTATTGCGGCAACAACTGTCCCTACAAGGTCCGGTACTTCAACTGGTACGCCTACAACAAGAAGGCGTTCCCCGAGCCACTCAATCTGCAGCTGAACCCGGATGTCACGGTGCGGGCCCGCGGCGTGATGGAGAAGTGCACGTTCTGCATCCAGCGGATCCGGGGCGCGCAGAACCAGGCGCGTCTGGAGGACCGTGAACTGCGGGACGGCGACGTCGTGACCGCCTGCGCCCAGGCCTGTCCCTCGGAGGCGATCGTGTTCGGCAACATGCTGGATCCCGACAGCCGGGTGGCGAAGCTCCAGTCGGGGCCTCGCGGCTACCACATCCTGGAAGACCTGAACACGCGTCCGGCGGTGACCTATCTGGCGAAGGTCGTGCACCGGACGGAGGCGTAACCGATGGCGGCGATCGCGCACGACACCACCCACCCGACCCAGACCCATCACGAGGTCACCCGGGACGTCGTCAACACTCTGGGGACGGCCGGCCGCGGCTACATGCTGCTGCTGGGCGGCGCCGTCTTCATGTTCCTGATCGGCGCCCTCACCTTCGTGATGCTGCTCAAGGACGGACTGGGGCTGGCCGGCTACAATCCGCCGGCGTTCTGGTCGGTCTACATCACGACGTTCGTCTTCTGGGTCGGTATCGGCCACGCCGGGACCCTGATCTCGGCGATCCTCTTCCTGTTCCGCTCGCCGTGGCGCACGGCGGTCTACCGTGCCACCGAGGCGATGACCGTCTTCGCGGTCATGACGGCGGGGCTGTTCCCGATCATTCATATCGGGCGCCAGTGGTTCTTCTACTGGCTGCTCCCCTACCCGAACCAGCGCTGGATCTGGCCCAACTTCAAATCGCCGCTGGTCTGGGACGTCTTCGCCATCGGCACCTACCTCACGGTGTCGACCACCTTCCTCTGCGTGGGGCTCGTGCCGGACATTTCGGCCGCCCGGGACCTGATGAAGGGATGGCGGTCGAAGGTCTACGGCTTCTTCTCGCTGGGCTGGCGCGGGACCGACAACCAGTGGCGGCACTACAACCGAGCCTACCTCTACCTGGCCGCGCTGGCGACGCCCCTGGTGCTATCGGTGCACTCGGTGGTGTCCTGGGACTTCGCGATGTCTATCGTGCCGGGCTGGCACGGGACGATTTTCGCCCCCTACTTCGTCGCCGGCGCGATCTACTCGGGCGTGGGAATGGTGCTCACGCTGATCATCCCGCTCCGCAAGGCCTTGAAGCTGGAGCACATGATCACGGAATATCACTTCGACAACCTGGCCAAGCTGACGCTGCTCACCGGCTCCATTCTGTTCTACGCCTACGCGATGGAGTACTTCATCGGGTGGTACAGCGGCAACACCTTCGAGCAGACCACCTTCTGGCGCCGGCTCTTCGGACCCATGTGGTGGGGCGGCTGGACCATGGTGGTCTGCAACGCGTTCGTGTCCCAGCTGTTCTGGTTCCGGAAGGTGCGAACCAATCTCACCGCGCTGTTCGTACTCTCGATCTTCATCAATGTCGGGATGTGGTTCGAGCGGTACGTCATCATCGCGTCGAGTCTCGCCAACGATTACCTCCCCTACGCCTGGCACCAGATGCGGCCGACCTGGGCGGACTGGGGAATCCTGCTCGGATCGTTCGGCTGGTTCAGCATGTGGTTCCTGCTGTTCGCCCGGACCTTCCCGGTCGTCGCCATCCAGGAGATCAAGGAGCAGATCCCAATGCCCCGGCTCCGGAAGGGAGGCCACTGATGGCCCGCACCGTTCCCGGCGTGCTTGCCGCCTTCGAGCACATCGACGCCGCCTGCGACGCCATCCAGGCACTGCGGGCCCAGGGACGCTCGGGGTTCACCGTCTACTCCGCGGCGCCCAACCATGAACTGGAAGCAGCCCTGGGCATCGAGACGAGCCCGGTGCGACTGTTCACGCTGATCGGCGGGGTCACCGGCGTCCTCGCCGGTCTGGGCATGACCTTCTGGATGTCGCTCGACTGGCCCCTGGTGGTGGGAGGAAAGCCGATCGCTACCGTGCCGCCGTACGTGGTGTTCATGTTCGAATTGATGGTTCTCATCGGCTCGCTTGCCACGGTGGCGGGGGTCATCATCCTCTCCGCGCGCACACCGACCACCGGCATGGCTTACGATCCCCGGTTCAGCGACGACCGCATCGGCATCTTCGTGCCATGCACTGGGGAGGAGGCGTCCAAGGTGGAACGGATGTTCCGCGAGGCAGGCTCCGTGGAGGTGCGCCATGCGGCGTAGGCTTCTCGGCCTTGGCCTGCTGCTCCTCGCCACGGGGTGCGACTACTACTACAACGACGTCCCCTCCCCGGACGACGCGATGCACCTGGTGCCCTGGTTCGACGCGATGATCAAGCAGCAGTCGGTGCATCCCTATCAGCGGGCCGATGTTCCCCGGAATACCGTGCCCGGCACCGTGCCCATCACCGGCGGCGAGGGCGACTGGCTGGCCGAGTGGAGTGTGGGCAACACCACGACGGCCGACAAGCTGGTCAATCCCTTGGCCGGCCAGCCCGCGACCGCGCGCGGGGACACGCTCTACCACACGTTCTGCGCCGTCTGCCATGGGAACACCGGCCATGCCGATGGCCCGGTGGGGCCGCGGGTCGCCGCCCTGCCACTCATCACTCCGCGCGCGATGGCCTGGAGCGACGGCTATCTCTACAGCATCATCCGCTATGGGCGGGGCGTGATGCCGAGGTACGGCGACAAGGTGCGCGGCGCGGTGCGCTGGGAAGTGGTGAACTACGTCCGGCAGCTGCAGGCGGTGGCCAAGGCCGAGGCCGATTCGGCCGGCCCGCAGCCGGGAGGAGTCAAGTGATGGTGAAGTCATCGGTGCGCGAGCAGCTCATCGCCCGGTCGCTCACGGCGCGGTACAACCTGTTCGTCGGCCTCGGCTCGACGCTGGCCGTGGTGGGCCTCGTCCTGTTCGTGATCTTCGCGCGCGGACCCCAGGCCGACCGCGCCTGGCACCTCTTCCACGTCAACTGGATCTTCTTCACCGGCCTCACCGCCGGGAGCTTCGCTTTCGTGGCGGTCCAGAAGGTGACCGGGGCCAAGTGGTCCGGGGTCATCATTCGCTTTGCGGAGGCGGCGCCGTTTTTCTTCTTCCCCGTGTCGCTCCTGGGATTTCTGCTGATCTTCACGGTCGGCTACCCCCACATCTTTCCGGACATGCACGGGCTTGGCCCCGGGAAGGAGCTCTGGCTCTCCCACGGGTTCATGTTCGGGCGGCTGGCGGTCGGGCTGGCGCTGCTCTACTGGCTGGGGTTCGAGCTGGTGAAGGCCGATCTGCTGCCAGACCTCCACGAGGTGAAGGGAGCGGTGGCCGACCACCGCAAGGGCCTGTACGATCGCTGGACCAGGCGCTTCGACGATTCGCCTGCCGGGAGGGCCCGGCATGACGCCCGAATCGCCCGATTTGCGCCGGCCTATGTGGTCACCTACGCGATCGTCGCTACGATGGTGGCCTTTGATACCATCATGGCGCTGCAGCCGCATTGGTTCTCCAACCTGTTCGGCGGCTGGTACTTCATGGGCTCGTTCCTCGGGGCGCACACCCTGCTGGCGCTCATGATGCTTTACGGGCGCAACCAGGTCGGGATCGCCGAGTACATCAGCGCCAAGCAGCGGCACGACCTGGGGAAGCTGTGTTTCGGCTTTACCGTATTCTGGGCGTACCTCATGTGGTCACAGTTCCTCGTGATCTGGTACGGTAACCTGCCGGAGGAGACGGGATTCGTCTTCGCACGGCTGTGGGGGTCCTGGCGGCCGATCGGCTCCCTGGTCTTCCTCGGGATGTTCGTGGTCCCGTTCATCGGCCTGCTCGGCGTGGCGCCCAAGAAGACTCCCGTGACCCTGGGACTGTTCACTGGCATCAGCCTCTGCACCCTCTGGCTGGAGCGATACCTGCTGGTGCTACCGTCGATCACGCGGGAGCCGGGCCCGGCGTTCGGCCTGGCCGAGTTGGGGCCCACCCTGGGGTTCCTGGGCCTCTTCCTCCTTTGCTATGGGTGGTTCGCGCGGACCTTCCCGATGGTCTCGCCCAGGCTGGCGATGATCACCCTCGAGAAGGAGGCCGGCCACCACTGACCGAGGCGGGGAGCTGGACATGAGAGAGGGCGGGAACCGGCTACCGGATCCCGCCCTCTTCGCATCCCGGTGCCTACCGGTATGCGGCTAGTACCTTGGCTTGCGGACGTTCACTCGGGAGAGCAGGGAGCCGAGGGCCTGCGAAGGGCCCGTGACCGCGACCATCCGGTCGCCCTGACGAATGGTGACCGTCATCCGGCCGGCGTCCGTCTGGGTATCCGTGGCGCTCACCGCAGAAGGATCGGCGTCCACCAGAGAACCGACTCGGCCGGCTGGGCCCGCGATGGTCCGGATGACTTCGCCGGTCTCGAGCATCTGGTCCACCGCGGTGACGTCCCCGTTGCCGAGTCCGGGCTGGACTCGGAGCTGGACGACCGGCAGGCCCGGCACCAGCGGAAGATTGGCATCGGGTGGTGACGTTCCGCTGTCCGGCAGGATAGTACGCCACAATCCCTTTAGACCCGGATCTCGGCCTACTGGCTGCGCCATCAGGGTCGGCACATCGGCATTGGAAGAGACGGCCGAAGCCGGCTGAGGGAGCGCCGTTGGCTCCCGAAAGGTGTCGGTCCTGGTCGTTACCGCCTGAGCGTAGCGAACCGGCACGGCCACAGGCTCGTCCGGCGATGTCCGGGTCCTTCGGAGCCGGGCCTCCGAGCGTACCGATTCATCATGCGAGGTGGGGATAGAGATTCCAAACGCTGCGGCGGGGGAGAGGACGGCCGACTGTTCCGGACGAGTCGGGGACGCTGGCCGGGCCACAATCGGCGACGGCTGGTGGTGGGTGCGCCGATCGATCAGCCACCCGAACGCAACCGCGCCGACCAGGCTCGCGGCCCACGCGCTGTTGCTGATCCACCGCCAGCGCTGCCGGAGGCGCTCGGCGTGCCGCGTCTTGAGCACCTCGAACGCAGGCGGCAGGATGGGAGGCGGACCGACCCTGGCCAGCAGCTCGGTGGTCCGGTCCCGGAGCCCGGCAATCTCATCCCGGGTGTCCTGACAGCGCTGACATCGCGCCAAGTGGCGCTCGATCTCGACGCACTGCGACCGGCTGAGCGCCTGGTCGAGGTAGGCGTGGAGCTCCTCTTCAGGAATGTGCCGCACGGCGCTCTTGTTCCACACGGTCATAGGCGTCGACCAGACGCTTCCGCGCCCGGGCGAGGGTCGTGCCGACAGCGCCAACGGCGAGGCCGGTCTGTGCCGCGATCTCCGGGTAGCTCAGACCGGCATCCCAGAGCAGGAGCACTTCCCGGTCCCGCTTGGTCAGCGTGGCCAGGGCCTCATCCACCCGGGCTCGCCGCTCGTCATCCTCGACTGCCTGATCGGCCGGGATTGGAGCAGTCGGAAGGGTCACCGGGTCGTCTTTGAGGAGGGTCAGGTGACGCTTCCGTCTAACCGCCGCGCGGGCTTCGTCTCGCGCCAGATTGGCGGCCACAGCGAACAGCCACGCCCTGGGCTTTTCCGGACGGTGTGCCATGGCGCGGATGAACACTTCCTGCGCCAAGTCGTGAGCCCGGTCCGCGTCCCAGACCTTGCGATAGAGGAATCGCACAACGGTCGCGTAGGTAGTTCGGTAGAGCTCTTCCAGCTCGTCGCCCATTGGGGCTCCCGCGCTCGGGCCGCAACTGTCTCAAAACTTACATGGCGGTGGCACTTGATGTTACGACGTACGCCAGCGCCGTAGCTGCACAGTAGTGTTTTAATGCTGTTTTGTCACTGCCTCTTTGCCTTGGCCGCCGGTGGCGAATAGAAGATGCAGCCGGGGTGGAGTCCCTTGCCGTTCTCGGGCCACTCGCTGCAAAGGTCCGGCTTGGCGGGACGACCATCGGCTCGCATACGGCCGTGGAGGGTGCAGTTGAGACCCTCGTCATCCAGGAAGCCACAAGCGGAAATCATCTCGGCCTCGAGGGCATCCTCGCTCTCCCTGCTGACCTTGCAGAGATACGGTGAAAGCCTGGATCGCACCAGAGCTTCGAGTGCGGTATTGCTCCGGTCACAGAGAATCTCCACCTGCAGGTCCCGGCAACAGGCGGAACCCCGGGTATGATCGGCGGTAGTACACGGAGCGATGGAACAGGGGTTAATCCCCTCGAGATCGTCCTCCAGGACCGGAAGGGCCCGGGGCGGGTGGTTGAGTTCCCGAGCCGCGAGCTGGTGGTCCTCGACGATCAGGAACCTGTCCTGGCCCAGGCGGCGAGGCTGCTCGGCTCCCCGGGTGCGGGGCGGCAGGGGGCCGGTGAATCCGTGGACCGCGCAGCGCCCCTGCGAGCGATCCGGCTCCGCCTTGAGATGCTTGCAACGCACGTGCAGTACCGCGTCGACGAGCAATTCGATCCCCTGACGCCGCAACCGCTGGAAGCTGATCCGTTCAGTGTGGCCGAGGAGCCAGGTTGCTTCGTGGTCGACTGAATCGGCCCCTTTCTCCAGGGTGCCGACTCGAAGGATGACCCGGATTTCCTGGCATTGCGAGCCGAGGGCAGGGCAAGGCGGAGGCAGGGGCACGCGACTAAGTTAATCGCGTTCCGACCCCTCTCCCCATTTCCCGATTGGTGCTTTATCTTTGTGAACCTTTTCACAAGGTCTCTCTTTCCCTGTGAGTGGAGGCGGTACCTGATGCGCGCGATGACGATGGTGGCAGGCATGGCCCTGGCCCTGGCGGCCTGTGGCAAGGGTGGTGAGCAGAAGCCGGCGGAGCAGGGTGCTCCGGCTGCGGCACCGGCGGCGGCTCCCGCTACGACGGGTGTGACCCATGAAGTTGCGATGGACTTCGATGGCAAGAAGGGCACTTTCACCCCGGCGGAACTGACCATCAAGGTCGGCGACGTGGTGAAGTTCGTCGTGAAGAGTGGTCCGCCGCACAACGTGGCGTTCGCGGCGGATAGCATCCCGGCCGGCGCAGCCGATGTGCTCGGCAAGGCGATGGCGGAGACCATGGGGCCGCTCACCGGCCCGATGAAGGTGGGGATCGGCGACACCTACGAGATCTCCTTCGCCGGTGCGCCCGCGGGTGTCTACAAGTATCACTGCACGCCGCATCTACCCTTCGGCATGCACGGAACGATCACCGTTCAGTAAGCGGTCGTTCGTCCCACGACGAGGGCCGGCCCCGGGGATTACCCCGGAGCCGGCCCTTGGCGCTGATCGAGGCGGGTTCCGGCGATGACGACGCCGCTGCCGACGAGGACCCCGGCCAGCGCGTCCACCCCGTAGTGCATCTGGCAGTACACCACCCCCACCACGAGTAGCACCGCGGGACCCAGGAGGATCCAGCCGAGACGGGTGGAGCCCCGGAATGCGGCGGCGGTTGCAACCACCGTCGCGGCCACATGAGAGGAGGGAAATGCCGCGCCGTAGGCACTCCCCTGGCCGAGCGTGGCATACACGAGGCGGGCCGGGGCGTTGGCGATGAACCACGCCGCTGGCCGGGAGAATTCGTAGTAGGGCCCCGCGACCGGAAACAGCAGGAAGACGGCGTAGCAGAGCAGAAAGGTGGCGAGGAGCCAGGCGACCGAGCGGCGGACATCGGACAGCCTGCCGGACCCAAGGAACACCAGCACCGGTGCGGCTACGATTGGATAATACGCCAGGTAGGCAGCGTGGAAGACCGTCGACCAGAAGATGCTCGGCTCAGTCTGCCACCAGGTCCGGCTCACCTGGCCCCCGAAGAGGTTGCGATCCCAACCCTGTACCATCACGTCATAGGTGCTGATCCCGCCGAACCGATTCAGGATGTCGATCGCAGGGTAGAGCGCGGTCAGCAGCAGAAGCGGATACAGCTCGCGCAGGCTGAGTCCAGCTGGCCCCATCCGGTTCGAGGCGGCGAGGAAGACCAGAACCAGCACGGCGACCAGGAGATTGGCGACGAGCACCCAGGCGATGGCTGGCTCGGACCGAAGCCGGATCAACCCGACCACGGTGGTGAACCCGAGATAGGCAACGAGGAACCACTCGACCGCCCGGGGGCCGGCGCGCGGGCTGGGCGGTTTGGGGTCTAGAGCCAACCCTGATCCCGATACCACGCCGCGGTCTTGCCGAGTCCGGTGGCGAGGTCGTGCGCAGGCCGCCAACCGGTGTCCTGGGTAAGTGGCGATGGGTCCCCGGTCCAGGCAGGCTGAAAGAATTCGTTGGCCTTATCGGGGGTGAGAATCGTGGTCCTGCCCGCCATGGCTGCGGTGGCGCCCGTGACGGTCAGGACTCCGCGCGCGAGCCATCGCGGCAGCG
>Ga0187779_10002391_pt1 | contig 11519 bp, 5 predicted proteins | sample 1015_Q2_SP10_10__FD_132435 | JGI IMG/M metagenome (GOLD analysis project Ga0187779, IMG submission 132435) | Tropical peat soil microbial communities from peatlands in Department of Meta, Colombia - 1015_Q2_SP10_10_MG | ecosystem: Environmental > Terrestrial > Soil > Wetlands > Peat | place... | reverse complement strand
GTGCCGGTCTTCCCGGCCGCCGGTAATTTCCAGCCTAACGAGCGCGATGCGGCCGCTGTTCCGCGTGTCAACACTTCTTCCATCAACTGCGAAGTCATCCAAGCCGCGCTCGGGTCAAGCGCCGGTGCGGAAATGTGCGCCGCGCGGTAGATCGGGTTGTGCTCTTGGTCGTCGATTCGCTCGATCAAATATGCTTGCTTCCGGATTCCCGCGTTCGGAAAAACCGTGTAAGCAGCGGTCAGCGCTTTCAAATTCGTTTCAAATGCGCCGATGTAGATCGCCGGCCCGGGCGGCACATTTTCGTTGAGATTAAGATTCGCCACCACTTTTTGGACCGCGCTGAGGCCGGCAAACTGCCCAACCCGGACGGTCATCGTGTTGCGCGACTGGATCAATCCGTAGGAACATGGCTCGATTCCGCCATAGGTACCGTCGGAATTTGCCGGCGACCAATTTCCAGCGCCGTCGATTTCACCCGGCTGAATCTGGCCATCGCTAATCGCGGCGCCGGGAAGCAGTCCGTTGGTGAAGGCAAGCGTGTAAACAAACGGTTTGAAAGCCGATCCCACCTGCCGATTTGCCGGCGCCAGGGCGCGATTGAATTTACTCTGGGCATAGTCGCGGCCGCCCACCAGCGCACGGACTCCGCCGCTGCCGTTGTCGATGCAAACCACCGCGCCCTCAAGATACGGCATGGATGAATCGTCGCCGTTTTCCGGCGGCTGATAACTCGCCTTCAGCGGATGATGAAAACTCGGCTGGTGCTCGACCCGGGTCAGCTGAAATTCGAGCGCCTGCTGAGCTGTGTTCTGTATCGTTGGATCGAGGGTGGTGTATATATACAGGCCGCCATTATCGATTTGGTCCTGGGTTAAAATCAGATTCAGATCGCGTTGGACCGCGTCCATCGCGTAGTTTTCTTGGACTTGAAGCATTCGCTTCGGATGCGGATTGACCCTTGATGCCTTTGCCTGGTCGGCCTGCGCCCGTGAAATCTTCTTCAACTCCACCATGCGATCGAGCACAGCATTGCGCTCGATCGCGGCACCCTCAGGGTTTTTTAGCGGCGAAAACCGATTCGGACTCCGGATCAACCCGGCCAGAACCGCAGCTTCAGAAAGATTAAGCTTCGAAGCGTTCTTGCCAAAGTAAGCCTGCGACGCTGTCTCGATGCCGTAGCAGCCGGCACCGAAATAGATGCGATTAATGTAAAGTTCGAGAATCTGCTGCTTGGTGAATGTTTGTTCGATCCGTATCGCAACCATCGCTTCGAGGATCTTGCGATTAATCGTGCGGCCGCCGAGTGGAAGACTGTTACGGGCAAGTTGCTGAGTCAGACTGCTCGCACCTTCCTTGGCTGAGCCGCTCAGGAGATCGCGCACCAGCGCGCGCGCGATTCCGCGCCAATCAATTCCGTTGTGCTGGTAAAATCGAGTGTCTTCCCGCGCCAGCAACGCGTCGATGAAATAGGGTGAGACTTCGCTCAACGAAACTTTCAAACGGTTGGCGCCGGCAAGCCGGCTATAGATTCTTCCATCAACATCGAAAACAGTGTTTCGCTCTGGCATTTCGCCGACCTTTTTAAGGTCATAGGTCTCGGCCCAAAGGCCATAAAAAAGAAAGACAGCGAGCGCGCCGCACAAAAAAATGCCAAGCAGTCCGATTTTCCAGCCATAGCGAAAAAGTTTGCTGCGGGGTTTCCCCGAACGAATGCGCGAGAAGAGTCTCATTACTTGAACGTCAATAACCTAATGGAAGATATGGCAGACGAAAAGTGTCAGGGACACACACCGACATCCGCCTTACTCCATCCGTAGCCGCCCAACCGCGTTTCAACGTGACAACCCGTTTTGGTTGAGGCCTACTAACTGCGAAAAAAACCATGAAGAGAGTTCTTTCCTATCTGGTTGCCTTGATTGTCTTTGGCGTGTGCATCTTTTTCACGGTCGAACAAGGTCAGAAGCTGCCAGCGCCCTCCTCTGCGATTTCAAACGTTACGTCAACTGTTTCGGGCACGGGCGTTTCGGGCATTGAACCCTCGGCCTCGCTTCTAGCGAATCTGCGTGAGAATCTGCAAGACCCACTCACGCGTCTTTTCCTACAATTGATTCTGATCGTTCTGGTGGCGCACCTGTGCGGCAATCTGGCAGTGAGAATGCGCCAGCCTGCCGTCATTGGGGAAATGATCGCGGGCATTTTGCTGGGGCCATCGTTGCTCGGCTGGCTGTGGCCCGGTTTCTTTCATTTTATTTTCCCCGCACCTTCGCTCGGTGCGCTGAGGTTATTCAGTCAAATTGGAGTCTGCCTGTTCATGTTCGTGATCGGAATGGAACTGGATTTAGGGCAATTGAAACAGCAGGCCAGAACCGCGGTGCTGGTCAGCCAGGTAAGCATTCTCTTCCCATATGCTTTGGGGGTAGTGATTTCGCTTTTCCTTTACTCCCAGTTGGCCGGACCGCATACCACGTTTCTAGCATTTGCCCTGTTCATCGGAATTTCGATGAGCATCACCGCGTTCCCTGTGCTGGCGCGAATCCTGGAGGAGCGCGGGCTGACCAAGACAGCTTTAGGAAGCACGGCCATAGTCTGCGCGGCGACCGATGATGTCTCGGCCTGGAGCATATTGGCCGTGGTAGTGGCCATTGCCAAAGCCACAAGCGTGGCCGCTGCTGCTTTTAGCCTCGGGCTGGTGATTCTCTTTGTGTTGGTGATGCTGTTTTGGATAAAGCCACGCTTGCCGCACTGGATCGGCCGACCCGCACAGGAAGGAGACACTCCAGGAAAGGGCGTCACCGCCGGCGTCCTGATATTTCTCTTTGCTTCGGCCCTTGCGACAGACGTTATGGGCATTCACGCTTTGTTTGGTTCGTTTTTGGCAGGCGTCGTGATGCCCCCGCGCGGCGAGTTCCGAGAGTTTCTCCGGCTGCGTCTGGAGAATTTCAGTTCGGTTTTTCTGTTGCCGCTTTTCTTCGCTTTCACCGGGTTGCGCACGCAGATTGGCTTGCTCAACGATGCGAGTGGCTGGTTGATTTGCGGCGGACTTATTTTGATAGCGACCTTTGGCAAACTCGGCGGGGCGATGTTTACAGCACGTCTGACAGGAATGGGTTTGGCTGATTCATTTGCGCTGGGAGTATTGATGAATACCCGAGGCCTGGTCGAACTCATTGCTCTAAATATCGGCTACGATTTGGGGATTCTTTCGCCGGGTATCTTTGCGATGCTGGTCATAATGGCCTTGGTCACAACCTGCATGACCGGTCCATTGATCAGCTTTAACGATTACTTGCGCGCACGAAGACCGCTCGAGGCGTAACCCCGCCTGATACTTGCGGTCGATTTTCCGGCGCGCGCCGCGCGATCAAACGCACTTCTGGAACGACAGACATCAGGAGCCTGCTGCGGGCTCTATCGAGCTGAAATCAAAAGTTGAGCCTGACGTTGCTCTCGTGCTCCTCGGTTGCACAGGGCGCGTTCAAAGGGACGTCGGTCAGCGCTTCGCTTGGCTGCACAATGCGCTTGTCGATCAAATACTTTTCAACCTCCTCGCCGCTGACATCGGACAGCATCTGGCCATTGATCTCAACGCAGGGCGACAGCGGCTGGCCGCTTTTGGTTTCCATCTCCCAACGGAATGCGGGATTTTGAATGATGTCCTTCTCAGTATAGGGCAGGTTATATTTCGCAAGAACAGCCCGAACGCCGGCGCTCCAGCCACAATAAGTTTTTAGGTATGCAGTAATTTGAGGCGTGTCCATTAACCGTAAGCTAGCACGAGATCGCGCGTTTAACAGGCTGGAAAATCGACTCGCCTTTCAAAACAAGGGTCGGCAATCCTTCAATCAATTGCAAAAGCCCTGCCGGGACCTCGATTATCCCCAATGTGCCGTGCTTCGAGGCCCCGGCGTCCTGAAATCATTACGAAATCTTATGACGAATCGGTCGTAAAGACTGCGTCAGTTTTTGCAACCCCAATTCCAGACGCGTTTTCACCGTTCCGAGTGGAGAGCGCGTGACCGCAGCGATTTCGCGGTGACTCATGCCAGTGAAAAATGAGAGCTCAATCGCCTGACGCTGATAGCGCGGCAGCGCCTGCAAACGACGGCGGAGATAATGTTGAAGATCTGACCGCGAGATTTCGTCGACCGAATGCGAAGTGCCTGCCTGCACCGGCTGTTGATCCAAATGTTCCTGGTAGCGTTCTTTGGCGCGACAGTAAGCCTGTTTTCGCCGAAGGCGATCAATTGCGCGCCTTCGCGCCAGAGTAACGATCCAGCCCAGCAGTTTGCCAGCTTTGGGAGAGTAACGACCCGCTTCACGCCAAACCTGAATCAGTATCTCCTGAAGCACATCATCGGCTTCACCTTCCTCATGCACCACACTGCCAATGACGGACTTAATGCGGCTCCCGTGGCGTGAAAGAAATTCGTTCAACGCCTCTGGTTGATGATGAGTGATTGCCTCCATCAGCGCTTCATCGGAGGCCTCGGCTGCCCCGGCAAAATCGATCTCGGGCCTTAACATTTTGCTTCCTCCATCAGTCGACTCGTTTGCATGACGACAAAATGAACGTCGACCAGCTGGACCACAATCGGGCGCGAGGCCAATTGGATACTCAGTCAAATCCCGATGCCCGAGACACTTCGGTATGGCATGACCGCGACGGCCGATAACGTGTGAGTCGAAAGCAAAACGGCTTCACTCCCAAAAAGCGCTGTAGAGATCGATCAGCGCGGCGTCGGGGTAACCGTTGGAGTCGAACTTGGCGTCGGTGAAACCAGGAAATTGGTAAGATCTGCCGACGGCGTAGCCCGTACGCTTGAATTACAACGGCTGATACAACACCACTCCTGATTTGTGGCGAACATTGAGTTTGCCGGCAACGGAATGGGCCTCTTCCGCACCAGCCCCGTCCAGCGCGACCAACCATTCGCCGTCAGGCAGAACAACTTCACTGTCTTTTTCGTTTGCGCTGTTCAACACGACACAAGCACGTTTCCACGACTCGCCAGGCACACCTTCGCCGTTAACCGTAAACATCAAAAGGGTCTGATCGGTTGGATCTTGAAAAAACACTCGCGACCGTACATCCGTCCGGGTTCGCAGGCGAAACATTGGATGGGCTTTGCGCAGAGCGATCAGGTCGCGCACGTAATTAAAGAGATCGAGATGCTCGTGTTTCAAATTCCAATCGATCTCATTGACCGAATCGGGGGCTTCGTAAGAATTATTATTGCCGCCTTTGGTTCGCGCGAATTCTTCGCCACCGTGTATGAATGGCACACCTTGCGACATGAATAGCGCCAGATAACCAAGTTTCATCGTATCGATGCGCAATGCATCGTTTGCTTCCGGCATGGATGCCACCAGCTTGTCCCAAAGTACCAGATTGTCGTGACAGGTCATGTAGTTGATCGATTGCGCCGGCGACGCGAACCAGTCGCTCACCAGCATTGCCGCCTTTAAATCATCGCGCTTGGAACCATTCTCAATCCACCCCGCGTCGCTGCCATCCGGCGAACCTTTGAGCGCATTGCGAAAATCATCGTTGAATGCCCCAGCCGGGACGAGTCGCAGCGCGGTTTTATCGGTCTTTTCCCGCAAAGGTGTCGAGCCGCCAGTCCACGGCTCGCCGAACATGACGATGTCTGGGTTGATTTTGCCCAATTCCCGGTCGGCCTGGCGAATCGTTTCCCGATCGATCAGGGCCATCAGATCGAATCGAAATCCGTCCACACCGTATTCGTGCGTCCAGAATTTCAGCGAATCGATAATCAGGCGGCGACCCATCGGGGATTCGCTGCGAAACTCATTGCCGCAACCCGACCCATTTGCGAGCGAACCGTTTGGCGCGCGCCGATAATAATATTCGGGCGCGATCGACATGAGCGAGGCATTTCCAGCGGTGTGATTATAAACAACATCCATGATGACGCCGATTCCGCGCGAATGGAGTGCGTTGATCAGCGCTTTTAATTCGCGCACGCGGCTATCGTCGTTTGGATTCGTCGCAAACATTCCCTCCGGAGAAAAAAATGCACTGGTGATGTATCCCCAATTATAACTGCCGCTCGACTCGTCATTATCGAAATCTTGCACCGGCATCAGTTCGACATCGGTTACGCCGAGCTCGCTCAAATGGTCGAGCGCGGTCTTGATCTGCTCATCTTCCGGCAACCTCGTGCCGGCTTCAGTCCAACCGAGATACAGTCCGCTATTCTTGACCGCAGAATTCGGCGCAATTGTAAAATCGCGCACGTGCATCTCATAAATGATCGCGTCCGTCGGAGACTCGAGCCTGGGCCCGCGTGGAACCGGATCGGTCAGGGGTGTAATGCGCGCACGCGTGCTGCTGGCAACCGAATTGACTGCGTACGGATCGAGAACTTCGCGCGCGCGTTTCGGATCATTTCCGTCAATCAGAAACGTGTAACATTTGCCTGCCAAATCGCCGCGTACAGTCGCATCCCAAAGATTGTTCGCCTCCTGCCTCAACGGGCAAGCATATCGGCCATGCTCGCCCAGCGCATCGTCGTAAAGCACAGCGCTCACATTTTTTGCCGTTGGCGCAAAAATCCGGAAGGTTGTGGCCTGGTGAGTATAAAGCGCCCCGAGTCCAGTCCGGATTTCCTCGCGAGTCGCTTCTCTGATTTTCTCCGGTTCGGCGGCTTCGTTGTCTGGCACTGATCGCGTGGGTAAGGCGACAGCGGTTTTGCTTTGCCATTCTGCTTTCGCTAATTCTTCGCGGGCCCGAACCAGCAGGTCGGTATCGGTGATCGGCACGCGACGAGTTCCGCCAAAGTAATCGGCTTCGATCTCATTTCCGGCGATTTCGTTAACTTTAACCGCAACTCCAGCTGGAACTCTTAACGAGCCGACCATTTTTCCCCCGGAAACCGCTGGAAACTCTACCGCCGCACGCAGAATCACTTCTTTCGGCCAGTGCTCTCGGTGTCCGATCAACCAGGCGATCGGATCGGGCCGCGCGGTCGTTTGCGCTGTTGGCACTGCTTCCGGTGATGGGGCCGGCGCAGGCGCGAATTTCTCCCTAACGACCTTTTCAACCGCTGTCGTTAGGCGATTCCACGCTACCTTGGGCGACGCGTCCCATCGATACATGGCGTAACCAAACGCGCCAGCTCCAACCACCAGGAATAACAGGAGAAACTTCCCGCAGCCCCACGATGTTCTCGCAGGTTTTAAGGTCGTCGCTGCGATCGGTTGAAGCGGAACGTGCATCCGCGGCCGCCGCGCCGGGGCCTTGAGCGAAACGTCCGCCGGTTCAGTACCCGACTCGGGAACCGCCAGCGACTGGCGACACCTCGGACATGCAATCGAATTTCGAGCCAGGTCCTGACCGACCTCCACCACCTGGCCACAATGCGGACACTTTAAATTCATCAATGGAGGAAGGAACAGCGGATTAAAGCCCCATTTGCAGCCGAATTCTACCTTCTAATTTGATTGTCTTATTGCTGAAGGTTGCCAGGCACTCACGTGCCTTGAAGAGAAACCGCAGATGGATTTTGCCTGACGTCCCACGGCCTCGGACCGCGATGATCGAGACTTAAAAGAGCTCTCTACAACAGCGGACTAGGTCAGATCCCTCTCTAACAGATAGAGGTAAAGGATTGCCATTGCGTCCGTTTTCGAACCGGACGTGTTATCGTACTCAGCCGAGAGTTCGTAGCGATGATCACGCGAAATGGGAATTCCGTCGATCGACTTGAACTCATCGACATGTGCGACTCCGACTCGGTCCGGCCAATCCTGCGAACTCAAATGAAAAATCGTCTGACCGGTCGTGAGATCGCGCAACTCCATCCAGCGCGCGTAAGGATGCACATGAATCGTTGCATAGTGAACCGTTGTATCGAAGGGAAGATTCAGTTGCGGCGTGATCTCCGTCTTATAAACGTGACGTCCGGGCGGAACGATCCAGTGATTTCTCAAACCTTCGTTCGGTTTGCCGACGGGAGACAAATTTGCTTTTGTCAGTTCGCCGCATCCGGCGCCGACGTGCTGCATTGCATTTGCCGTGCATGCAGGTCCCATGTCTACAGAATCGCCGTGGGGCTGAAGAACGTACAATGCACGGCGGAAAAGAGCTTTCGTCGGCGCGCCCGGCTGATCTGCCCCAATCGTGTGCATCTTCGTCCGCATCCGCACGTTCACGACTTGGTTCCGCTCATTTAAATTTAACGACATCGTCACATAGTCCAAAGGCGCGTCGGACGGAATCGGCACGCCAAAGCCCTTTGGGAGCTCGATCGCGAGCCGCCCCGGAACGAGCGTGAAAAGCCGCCAGTCGAGATGCGTCTTTCCGCCAAGCTCATGATTATAACGATCTGGCGTCCCGCTCTGTTCAGCGAAGGTGAGATTGGAATGACAAAAAAATTCCTGTGAGATCCGCGTCTGCTCGGTCGCATCGACGACTTCTGTTTCTAAACCGGTAATCCATTGAACGGGACATTTCTGACTCGTTCCAAGACGGACGCCGCTCTGGACCGACATTGGTCCTTCCATCGACCGATAAACCTTATCCAGCCGATAGGAATCGGACACGAGTGTCAGCGAAGCCTCTCGCACCGGATCGGACCTTGTCAGCGAATAAACGGCAGGCCAAACCAAGGCTAAAGCAGCGGCGAGAAGAAGAATTTGCCGGCGACTCATCGCCCCAGTTTTGGAGCAAAGCCCGTGCCGCTATTTCGTGCCTCGTTCGTCGAAAACGAGCACCGAGGGCGGCCACCGGCTACGCCGTAATCGGCTCCGGCTTCGGACCCGGCTCAGTTTGTTCTTCGTGATGCGTGTGGCCGCTGCGCAGGAATGGAACGCGATCAAGCACGTGTTCCTGGAACCATTCGAGCCAGAGATAGATCACTGGAGTCACGAACAGCGTAACCATTTGTGAGAAAATCAAACCGCCGACGATCACCAAACCAAGGGGACGCCGTGACGACGCATCCTGGCCAAAACCAAGCGCGAGTGGAATTGCCCCCATCAAAGCGGAAAGCGTTGTCATCATGATCGGACGAAAACGTTCCATGCTCGCTTCATGAATGGCCGACCGAAGGTCCCAGCCTTCATCGATTCGTTGCAAAGCGAAATCGACTACCATGATCCCGTTTTTCTTCACAATGCCTAACAACAGGAAAAGCCCGATCACGCTATAGAGCGACAAAGTGGAATGAAAAATCCAGAGCGTCGCCAAGCCGCCAACCACGGCCGGGACAATCGCCGGAAATAAGACGGTGATCGGATGGACATAGCTTTCGTAAAGAATTCCCAGAATCACGTACATCGCGAAGATGGCCAGGAGCAAGATCGCAGGCAAAGCGCGAAAGAGTTGGTGAAAAACCAGTGCTTCCCCCTGAAAGGTCGACTGGACGCTTGGATACTGTCGCTGAACCTGACTGAAAGAATCTTCGATAAACTTTGTCGCATCCCCGATCGCAACACCCGGCAGTAAATTAAAATTGATGGTCACGCTGGTGAACTGGTCGAAATGGTTGACCGCCTGTGGCCCAACGACCTGACCGGTCGTTGTCACCGCGCGCAGCGGGACAAGATCTGCAGCAGTTCCGGTTGAAACCGCAATTCCCGGGCTGCCGCCGGCCTGGCCAATCGCATTCCCGCTGTTGCCGCGAACATACAAATTGTTGAGATCGCCAGGCGTCGCGCGTTCGTCGTCTTTCACTTCCAGAATCACCTGATATTGGTCGTCAGGTTGTTTGATCAGATAGACGTAGTTTTGCGAATAAGCGTTTTTCAACAAACTCTGGATCGCAGAGGTTGAAACGCCATACATCGCGGCCCGCTCGCGATCGATATTCACGGTCAGGTTCGGTGTGCTGTGGTAATAATCTGAACGGAACGAGGCGAAACCTTTGAAGTCAGGCAACTTCGCCATCAATTGGTCAGCGGCGCGGTAGACGTCGTCCGGAATGATTCCGCTCATCGTAAATGCGTACTGGCCCTGGGTCTGATTGGTCGCACCGACGTTGATTTGCAAAACCGGTTGCGCCGTAATGACTGCCGTGATGCCCGGAATGGTGCTGATCGACTTTTGCAGACGCAGAATGCACTGCTCGATCGGATCGCGTTGCTCGCGTGGTTTGAAAACCGCGAAGATGACCGCTTGCGAGGCGGCGCTACGCTGGGCCGAACCGGCAACAGTGAAAAACTGCGCAATGCCCGGTTCGGCGATGATTTTTTCATTCACTTGCTTTTGAAACGCGCGCATCTGATCCGGCGATGTCCCCTCCTGCGCGATAAAAACCCCGCGAGCGGAGCTACTATCCCCCACTGGCAGCAGCGTGAAAGGCAAATGGGTGAAGAAAAACCAGAGACCGATGACACAGACGAGCAGGATCGGCACAGCGAGATAAGCTCGGTCGAGGAACTTGTCGAGCGCCCAGCCGTAAGCGCGAATCACGCGTTGGATAAAATCACCGGTCCATCTCTCCATGCGCGCGCGTTTGTGACCGGCTTTACGCTCGCCCAGAATCCGAGCGCACATCAATGGCGTGAGGGTGAGCGAAACAAGACCGGACGCGAGAATCGCCACGATGATAGTGATCGAAAACTCCTGGAAAATTCGGCCAAGTAACCCAGGCAGCAACACTAGCGGAATAAAAACAGCCGCGAGCGAAAGCGTCATTGATAGAATCGTGAAGGATATCTCGCCGGCCGTGTTGTAAGCCGCTTTCAGAATGGATTCGCCGTGCTCGGCGCGACGGATCACGTTTTCCAAAAACACAATCGCGTCGTCGACCAAAAACCCGATCGCAAGAGTCATTGCCATCAAGGTCAGGTTGTTGATTGAGAACCCAAACATGTACATCGCCGCGAAGGTGAGCAGCAGCGAAAGCGGGAGAGCGACCACAGGAATCAGGGTATCGGTCGCGCGCCCGAGAAAGACATAGATCACAAACACGACTAACACGAACGCAATCGCGAGCGTTGTCCGCACATCGTGGACGGAATTCACGATCGTTTGTGATCGATCAAACACCGGGATGAAGCTGATCGACCCGGGCAAGCTCACGTGGAATTCCGGAAATAATGCTTTAACCGAATTCGCGACCTCGACCGCGTTGGCTCCGGCCTGCCTCGAAACGGCCAGCACGACAATCGATCCGGGCGGATTGATTCCACGGGCAAAGAAAAACCGAGATGTCCGCTCGTCCTGCACGCTTTGTTTAACTTCGGCAACATCGCGTAAATAAACCGGCGAGTTGTCCCTGTTCCGCGCAACGATCAAATTTCGGTAACCTTCGGCCTGATCGATTTGCCCGTTCGGTTGAAGAACAAATGTACGGTGCGGTCCATCAAATTGGCCGGCCCCGGAGTAAACCGTTCCCGCTTTGATTGCGTTCGCCAGATCGTCCATTGTCAGTCCGCGCGCAGCCAGCGCCGCGGGAGATGCTTTGATTCGAGTCGCACCTTGAACACCGTAAATGTTTACTTGAGACACGCCCGGAAGAATCGCGATTCGCTGCGCCACAACCGTCGATGCG
>Ga0187779_10002390_pt1 | contig 11520 bp, 10 predicted proteins | sample 1015_Q2_SP10_10__FD_132435 | JGI IMG/M metagenome (GOLD analysis project Ga0187779, IMG submission 132435) | Tropical peat soil microbial communities from peatlands in Department of Meta, Colombia - 1015_Q2_SP10_10_MG | ecosystem: Environmental > Terrestrial > Soil > Wetlands > Peat | place... | reverse complement strand
TGCAACTGCCGAGCAGAAATTCCTTTTTTCGCATTCAGCAAGAGCGCGATCGCGTGGAACCAGACTATGAGCGGCAGATGGGTATCGTGAAACAGCGTGCCGGACGTGGGCGAGAACTGGTGCCGACAGCTAGGCTCATTGCAGATAAAGAAGTAGTGCCGACGATTCATCTTGTGAGGATCGCGTGTCTCAGAGCGGTGCTTGCGTTGAGACTGCCTCTCATAACGAGACACTTCTTTAGTGCCGCACACAGGGCAGCGCACGACGCCATCCGGCCAACGCATCTGCTCGATGTATTTCAGGCATTCTTCGTCGATCGTGAACTTTATCGTGATTTCCTTGATATTCATGCATAAAAGGTACTCTCAGCGCCACATTTGTGTCAAGTGAATAATCGTGAAGTTGCACAAGTTGAAGGCTGTAAATAGAAGCCAGTCTCAAGCTGAGAGCACGGCTCCTGCAACACGCAGTTCCTCCGGCATTCCCCACCTCCCTCCCGTTCAATGCGGCCCCATCTACTTGAAAACAATGCTGGTTACTTTGGATTAGTCAGGAATTACTTCTTGGCACCGGTGTTGCACCCACGATTCAGGGACATTTGTCCATCGGAGGAGACCTGTGCGTCTGCGAGCGCTTCAGAACTGGAGTGCAATCACCTTGCTCGGATCCCTGCTGCTATCCCCCACGCTTTCCCCTGCTCAAGCAGAACTGAATCGCAAGGTGCGGAGCAAGATCGCACCCAGCTATCCAGAACTGGCACGACGCATCAATCTGCGTGGTTCGGTGAAATTGTTCGTGGTGGTCCTGCCGAATGGGAACGTGAAAGACACCAAAGTAATGGGCGGTAATCCGATTTTAGTAAACGCCGCCATCGACGCCCTGAAAAAATGGAAGTTTGAACCAAGCCCGGATGAGACTTCGGGAACGATTGAATTCAAATTCGAGCCTACAGATTGAGGCTGGATTAGGAACAGCAAACCATGAGACGTGATCGGATGAACACTCGCAGCGGGAGAAGTGGTATGTCGATCGGCAACAAACTCTACGTGAATTTTGGAGCTGTCCTGGCGATGGTCGTCGTGCTGTTCCTGGTGAACTGGGTCGCCGTCCAGCGCGAGCACAGCGCCAAGGCCGCAGCATCACAAGCCCTGAAAATGGCCGAAACCACCGATCGGGTGCGCTTCCAGATCATGCAAAACCGGCTTTATCTGAGCAACTACCTGTTGAGCGGCGATACGCGAGAAGTCGAGCGGCTTAACGATGGAGAACGAACGCTCCAGGAATCCTTACAAACCGCCCAGAACTTATCTACTTCAGATCAACAGAAGACCGCGCTCGGCAAAGTTCAGGAAAACGAGCAGAACTGGGCCCGGGAATTTGCCACCCCTCTGATCGAAAAACGCAAAGACGTGGATGGTGGCAATGCCACAGTGGCAGAACTTCAAATTTTCTATCTGCAGAAGGATGCTGCCTCCTGGGTGAAGAATGCGACCGAACATCTCGATACTGCCGACCAGGAAAATTCCAAAGTCCTCGAACAACGCCGAAAATCCGATGAAACCGCGGCCACCGCGACCATCGGTATCGCCTTAGTCAGTACTCTACTTGCGCTCGCCTTAGGCATTGCAATCGCCTTCACCACCGCGCACTCCATCACAGAGCCTCTCGATAACCTGATGAAGGTCGCGCGACAGATTGGCGATACCGGGGATCTCGACCACGACATCGATATCTCCCGGGGTGACGAAATTGGCCAACTCGCCAAGACCTTCGCCAACATGGTGATCTACCTGAAAGAAATGGCCACGGTCTCCGAAGCGATCGCGGGAGGCAATCTTACGGTTGACGTACAACCCCGCTCCGCCAATGACACTCTGGGCAATGGTTTCGCGCGTATGACCACCGGTCTCCGCAATCTGGTACGCAGCGTGAGAGACGCATCATCGCAAGTCGCCAGTGCGTCCAACCAGGTCGCCGGCGCCTCCGATGAATCCGCCAAGATCAGCCTGCAAACCTCCTCTGCGATTGACGAAGTGACCAGCACCATGCACGAGATGAGCGTGAACGTGCAAAACATGGTCAAGAGCACACAAGTGCAGGCCTCAAGCGTCAGCGAGACCTCAGCCTCTATCGATGAAATGGTCGCCTCCATCCAGAGGGTCGCAGACACGGCCAAAGTGTTGCTCGACATTTCGAACCGCTCAAGAGAAGAAGTGCACAGCGGCATCACCACCATGGACAAAGCCACCGATGGCTTGAACAAGATCAACAGCACGATTCACGCATCCGGCGAGATCATCGACGTGCTCGGACAGCGAGCCGATGATATCGGCAAGATCATTGAAGTCATCGATGATCTTGCAGAGCAGACGAATCTGCTGGCGCTCAACGCCGCCATTGAAGCGGCCCGGGCAGGTGAACACGGATTAGGCTTCGCGGTGGTTGCCGATGAAGTTCGCAAACTGGCCGAAAAATCGGCGCAGTCCACCAAAGAGATTTCCGAGCTGATTCAGAGCATCCAGAAAGAGGCCCGCAAGGCGGTCGAGAACATGGATCGTAGCACCTCGATCGTCAACGAAGGGCTCGGCTTGGGCGGCGAGCTCAATACGGCACTGCGCAAGATCTCCAACGTGGTCACTGAAGTTTATAAGTTCGCCCAGGAAATCGGCGCGGCCACCAATGAGCAGTCTCACGGATCTTCGCAAATCGCCCGGGCCACTACCCGGCTGAACGAAATCACTCACGAGATCAACTCTGCGGTCGAAGAGCAAGCCTCGGGCGCACACGCCGTGGTCAAGGCCATGGAGCGGATGCGCGAACTGGTTCAGCAAACGACTTCGGGTTCCACCGAGTTGGCCGCATCGGCCGAGCAGATGTCGAAAATGTCGCGCGACCTGTTGGAATCCATGGACCGTTTCAACCTGGATCACACCGAAAAACACAACGTACGCCAAGACGACCGGCCGGCCGGAAAAGCCAATGCCCGACAGGCTGCCGCTGGGGCCCAGAAGTAGCTTGGAGAGTCGCATGAATAGTGACCTTCACATTGTCGGCTTCCGCGTGGGACGGGAAACCTACGGGGTGCCGATTACCGCTCTTCATGAGATCGTGCGAGTGCCCGAGATCACCGCCGTCCCGGATGCGCCCGATTACATGGAAGGTGTGATCAACCTGCGAGGCAAAATTGTTTCAGTTTTGGACTTACGCAAACGCTTTGGCGAGAAACAGGTCACGCCCAGCAAACGCAACCGGATTCTGGTGCTCGAGCACAACGGCCGGCTTTCCGGCTTGATCGTCGATGCCGCTTCCGAGGTGCTCAAAATTCCCGAATCGGAGGTTGAGCCACCTCCAACCGAGTTCCTGGAAGGCGGCCTCAACTGCGTCACGGGTCTGGGGAAACACCAGGGCCGGCTGATTGTGTTGCTCGACATGGCTAAGTTGCTACAACAACCTACTTCGACACCGACAGAGTCGGGACAGCAGTCCCCTGCGGTCACGCGCGCAGCGGCTGGTTCGCAAGGATGACGGCGAGAAGACGATAACGATCACTTATGGCAAGTCCGGGACTACAGCTGCAATTTTCCGAGGCCGAGATGAAGCTCTTGCAGAACCTTGTGTACCAGGAATGCGGGATGTTCTTCGACTCGCGCCGCGCCCATTTCCTGCAAGATCGTTTGCAGCGCCGCTTGCGAGAATGCCAGCTCGATTCCTTTTACAGCTACTACCGTTTGCTGATCAGCAATGAGGGGAAGGCGGAACTCGCCAGATTGCTGGAAAATCTGACCGTCAACGAGACCAGCTTTTTCCGTAACAAGGCACAGCTCGATCTCTTTCACAAGCACATCCTGGATCAGATGCTGCGCCAGAAACAGGAAAAGCGGGAGTTTTCCTTGCGTTTGTGGAGCGCAGGCTGCTCTACCGGACAAGAACCTTATACGATGGCGATGCTCGTCGCCGATGCGCTCTCTTATCATTGCCTGCGGAATCCCTCGGGTCACGAATCAGTTCTGCCCAAACCGTTGATCCCTTCTCCGTGGAAAGTGGAGATTCTGGCGAGCGATATCAGCTACAGCGCATTGCGTGCAGCACAGGAAGGGATATATGGCGAGAGCCAAATGGCTTCGGTCGATTACACCTATCGGCTTCGTCATTTCGATAAGGTCGGCGAGCGATACGCGGTCAAAAAGGCGCTGAAAGAACTGGTCCACTTCGACTTTCACAATCTGAAAACCGAATACCTGCCCCAGCGCAATGACGTGATTTTCTGCCGCAATGTCATGATGTATTTCGACGAAGCGGAGCAGCGGCGGCTGATTGAGAAATTCTCCCGCTGCTTAAATTCCGGCGGATATCTGTTTGTCGGCCACGCCGAAACCCTCCTCGGACTCACCGACAAGTTCAACATGGTGTATCGCGATACCGGAACGGCCTACCAGCAGATTGAGGTGCAATCGTGAGCCAGTTTTCGGATGAACGCGGCAGCGAGTTGCGAGAGTTGTTTTTTGAGACCTCGCAGGAACTGCTGCAATCGCTGAACGAAGAAGCACTCAAGCTGGAGCAGCAGCCCGGCGATGGCGAAATTGTGCGCACCATACGCCGCATTGTGCATACGCTTAAAGGCGATTCTGCAGCCGCAGGTTTTCAGGAATTGAGTGAGCTGGCCCACAAATTGGAAGACGCTCTGGCGCTGGAGTCCGCAAGTGCCCATAGCTCACTAACAGAGATTGTGTTCAGCGCGGCAGACATGTTTGCCGCCATGCTGAATGCCTATCGCAACCAGACGGAATTGCCTTCAACCGCCGCTTTGCGAAAGAAGATTGCCGCACTCTCGCGAGATCCGAGCGCGAAAAAATCGCGCTCCAGGAAAATCAAGCCTGCTGAAATAACCGCGGTTGACTGGACTGAATATGAAACTCTTGCCATGCAACAAGCGGCGCAGCAAGGGAAGCAGATTTATCACGTTCAGGCACAGATTGATCCGCACTGCGCCATGCCAATCGCCGCCCGCCAACTGGTGATTAAAGCAGTGAGTGAAGTAGGGCAAGTTTTGGGCTCCCGTCCGGAAGCAGGTTCCACCGAAAACGCACCCCTGTTTCAATTACTCCTGGCGAGCAACAAATCCAGTCAAGAACTGACGGCCAAATGCCGCATTCCTACCGTGATCGCGGAAGCCAAGGTTGACGCAATCCAGGTGCAATCTCAGGCTCCAGTCTCGGCCCCAGACGCATCAATGGCGGCAGATTCCGACAGCGGCAACGAACAGCCGCAAACTACACCAGCGTCAGAAGTCTCCACTACCAACCCGCGAACGCAAGACTTGGCTAGCACGCTGAAACCGGCCATGCCTTCCACGGAAAACATTTTGCGTGTCGATGCTGAGCGCATCGACGCGGTTCTGAACCTGGTGGGGGAGTTAATCATCGGAAAATCGATGCTGCAACAGGCGATCAATGAGTTCAGTCGGCGGTACCCAAAGGATCCCGCGCGCAGCCGTTTTTCCGACGCAATGGCCTTCCAGTCGCGAGTATTGAACGATCTTCAGCGCTCGGTAATGAAAGTGCGCATGGTGCCCGTTGAGCAACTTTTCCGCCGGTTTCCAAGAATCGTCCGTGACATCGCCAAACACTGCGACAAGGACGTACAGTTAGTGCTCAAAGGGCAGGATACCGATCTCGACAAGGGTCTTCTCGACGCCATTGCGGAGCCGCTCACCCATTTGGTCCGCAATGCAGTCGATCACGGCATTGAGAATGCAGAGCAGCGCCGCCAGGCTGGAAAACCGGCCCAGGGAACGATCTCCCTGGATGCCTATCATCAGGCGAACCATGTGGTTGTCGAAATCAGCGATGATGGCCGCGGAATCAACGCCCAGAAGATCATAGCCAAAGCCATAGAGCGTGGTCTCTTGACTCAAGAGAAAGCTGGCCGGCTCACCGAGACCGAGATTCTGCAGGTCATTTTTCAACCAGGTTTCAGCACCGCAGAAAAGATCACAGAAGTTTCCGGACGCGGTGTGGGCTTGGATGTAGTGCAGACGGTTTTACAGCGTCTGAAGGGAATCGTGCAGGTAGAAACCCGCGCCGGGCAGGGAACCAAGTTCCGTCTGCAGTTGCCACTGACCCTCGCCATTATTAAAGCCCTGCTCTTCCGTGTGGAGCACCGTCTGTATGCAATCCCGCTGAGCGCGGTGGGCGAAATCGCTCGGGCTCACGAATCCGATCTCCACCTGGTGGACGGCTGCGAGATGCTGCAGCTTCGCAATCAAGTGCTTCCTGTAATCCGATTAGGCAGTCTTCCCAAAGTATCCAATAACGAACGCGGCGGGAAAATTTTCGTCCTCGTTATCAATATGGGTGAACGTAAATTTGGCCTGCTGGTCAATGCGCTGGAAGGTGAAGAGGAATTGGTCATCAAGGCCTTGGACGACCAGACAGTGGAAACGGATATGGTCAGCGGCGCTTCGATCCTTGGAGATGGCCGGGTCGTACTGATTCTGAACTTGGCCGCTCTGATCGATGGCTTTACGAGAATGCGTCAAGATCCGGAGATCAGGCCGGTCTTCGGATTACTGCTTTCTCGTGCGGAACGGGGCCGTAGCATGTCTGAAGTGCGGGAGGTCCAGGCATGACGGATCCCGTGCGCGTGCTGGTGGTCGACGATTCCGCGCTTATGCGCAAGCTCATCCCGCAGATCCTCGCCACTGATAATGGCATTCAGGTTGTAGGGACAGCCATGGACGGAAACTTCGGTTTGAAAAAAATCGAAGAACTGAGACCACAAGTGGTCACGCTCGATCTTGAAATGCCAGGCATGAGCGGCCTCGACATGCTGAAAGAGATCATGCGCCGCCATCGGGTACCGGTAATCGTAGTAAGTTCCCACAGCACGCAGGGAGCGTCCATCACCTTGAAGGCGCTCTCCATGGGCGCATTTGATTTTGTCGCAAAACCGGCGGATGTGTCAGCCCGCATGCCGGAAATTGCTCATGAACTGATCACGAAGATCAAGGCTGCGGCTCAAAGTCGTGGTATTAACATCGCCGCGCCCTCATCTGCGAATCCGCCGTCCATTGAAAAGACAGCTCCCGCCAGCGGTCAGCGCCCCACCCGTGTGGTTGCGATCGGCATCTCGACCGGTGGTCCACAAGCGCTGCAGTATGTACTGCCGCAGCTGCCGAAAGAATTTCCAGCCACCATCCTCATTGTGCAACACATGCCCGAAGGTTTTACTGAGATGTTTTCACGGCGCCTGGATGAAATTTGTGCCATTCGCGTCAAGGAAGCGCAATCGGGAGACCTGTTATTGCCCGGCCGCGCCCTGGTCTGCCCGGGCAGCCGCCATATGAAGGCGAAGCGGCTCCCGCTGGGGGATGTCGCGGTACTCAGTGACGAGCCGCGGGTAAACGGGCATCGGCCCTCCGTGGATGTCCTCTTTAAGAGTGTTGCAGAGGAATTCAGCAACAAAGCGATCGCCCTATTAATGACCGGAATGGGCGAGGATGGCGCCGAGGGCATGAATCACGTGAAGGCAGCGGGAGGAATGACCATCGCCCAGAGCGAGGATTCGTGTGTTGTTTACGGCATGCCGAAAGCTGCGATTGAACGCGGTTATGCCGTGCGCATTGTCGGGCTGGAGGCAATTGCCAACACTTTGCTCGCGCAAAGTACCCAGGATCGTAAGGGCGCTGGCGACGGGAAAGCTGCCCGCGCCGGCAATAACTAGGTTTTGTAGTTCGGTACAGCATTCAGGATTTCGCATTAGGAGGTAGTTATGGAGCAGTTTTCACCAATGAAACGCAGCAAAGACGGACAGCCGATCCGCTATTTAGTCGTGGACGACTCCGTCTTCGCCCGCAAGAATCTGGCTCGCATGATTGAAACCTTCGGCGGCCAGCTAGCCGGCGAAGCCGGCGACGGCGTAAGTGCCATCGCTGAATACGACCGCACCAAGCCTGACATCGTGCTCATGGATATCACCATGCCGCAGATGGAAGGAATTGAGGCAGCCGAAAAGATCGTGCAAAAGCATCCCGAAGCTCGTGTGGTCATGGTCTCTTCTGTCGGCTATCAGGAGAACATTGTCGCCGCACTGCAGCGCGGAGCCCGCCATTTCGTGCAGAAACCCGTAAAGCCGGAAGTCCTGTACGAAGTCATCAAATACGTGATGGGTGAGGATGCAAGCGTAGCCAATGCCGCCGGCGCGGGAGCCTAATATGAAGATGGAGTTGATCCAGCCATTTATCAATGCGGCGGATGCCGTGCTGGCTCAAAACCTGCACTGCCCGACCTCGATTGGCAACCTGACCATGGAACAGGAAGCGTATCGCCGTAAAGGCGTCGCCGCCCTGGTGTGGATCACTGGCGACATCGAAGGCAGAATCATCTTCGATCTCGACACCGACACCGCCGTTCGCGTCGCCAGCAAGTTTGCCGGCACGGAGCTACCCGAATCCGACGACTTGGTCAAAGAAACTGTCTTCGAACTCGCCAACCAGGTCATCGGCAACGCGGTCACGTCGCTCAATGATCAAGGGTTTCACTTCCGCGTTCATCCCCCCGCGCTTCACACCTCCGAGCACGGTCCCAAGAACACCGAAGATACCGAAGCCCTGGTGATCTGCTTCGAAACCTGCAGCGGTACTGTGTTCATGAACATTACAATGCGCTACAACCCAGTCCGGCAATCAGCTGCAGCAGGCAACTAGAAGTGTGAGCAACGGCTCAACTTACAGAATCCTTCAGTCGCAGTTCCCCCCTCCGATTCAAAGCTGACTTTGCTTCGTGCCCCCACTAAACTCCATCGTAAGATTCGCCTATGCTATACATTCATTGCCGTATAAGAGGTAGCGGCAGGCGCCTCGTCTGCCGGGCTAGGCGACGCCCCGCTCGGAAACACGAAAAAGGCTTTCGTCATTCCGAACGTACTTTAGCACTGGGGGGAATCTGCAGTTCGGCCAAAAGCAGATTCTTTGTCACTGCGCTTTTTCGGATGACCAGAATGGAAGGAAGGGTCGGAATAAAATGAAAACCGTTGCCGGATTCATCTTAGGCTTACTGATTGGCGTTATGTGCCGGTACTTCGATGTTCCAGCGCCAGCTCCACCCAAACTCATTGGCGCCCTGCTCGTGGTATCCATGACAGTGGGCTACATTGCTGCTGATAAGTTGCTTCCAGCGAAATCAGAGAGGAGCCCGGCTTCTTCCGGATTAACATACAGCGCAAAATCTCCGGATAAACACTAGAACCAGTCTCAATGGCCGAGGCGCAAATACGCTCTGGGCAACTCCGGATGCGCCGATCGCTGGGAATTGAACGAAGAAGCAAGGAGGAGGACCGGATGAGCTTTCAAAGGCGCCAATTGCTTCAAATCTTGTCCTATGCTTTCGGCTCCAGCTTCATTCTGCCCCGGAATGAGTTCGCAAAGGCAGCACAGAACCCCGGCAAGTCGTCGAGTCCTGTTCCGTCTGCGAAGGCAGATGCTAAACATCAATCGGGAGGCACCAAAATGGAAAAAGTAGCCGGAATCGGAGGGTTGTTCTTTCGAGCTCATGATCCCAAGGCATTGGGGAACTGGTACCAGCAACACCTGGGGATCGAGCTCACACCAACGAGTGAGGGCGGAACCGTTTGGCAGCAAGAGGCCGGACCCACCGCCTTCACTCCCTTTCCCGAGACGACCAAATATTTCGGGGATCCCAACAAGGTCTGGATGATCAATTTTCGAGTGCACGACATGGACAAAATGGTGGCCCAGCTGCGAGCGGCAGGAATTGAGGTTAAAGACCCGGAATCTTACGGCAACATTGGGCGCTTCACTCGTCTGCACGACCCGGAGGGAAATCCCATCGAATTGTGGCAACCTGCATAATTCGGCGCTGGAAAAGTGGAACGGCTGTTCGCCCGACGCACAACTTCCGCCGGCTCGTTACCCCTTGGGGATTCCACATGTCCACTTGGCGGCCTCCCGAGGCTGCTCAGGGTTTATGGAGCTGCCTCTAGTCCGGAGTGCGTGAGCATCGGACGTTCAGAATCCAGGATTCTCTACGGGCCGGCGACAACCAAAACTGGATTCTGTAACGGCTGCTTGGTTGCTGGTGGAGCAATTGGCCCTCCGAAGGGGGCCGGAATCGTCAATACCAGGCTGTCGTTCGAAGCCTGGATCACGTCCGTATTGGTGGCATCGCAATTCCCCACGTAAACCCGCGTACTGTCCGCCGCTGCCGCGATCGACAACTCGGACCACGTGCCGGTGACGCACACGAGCGGTACAGATGCCAATGGAATGCTCGTCCTCACACTGAGTTGTGCCGTATTGAACACCGTGACCTTCGAACTGACTGTTGTCCCACTAACCACCGCACTCGCAACATATACTCTGGTACCGTCGGGCAAGGCTGCCACTGAAATCGGATTCGCGACAGAAGCAGTCAGAGCTCCAATAGAGAGATCATCGCTTGATACGCTCAGGGCAAATACCGTGTTGCTGGTTGGGTTCGTAACATAAAGGCGGTTCAGCGCAGGATCGTACACCATGAAATCAGCGCCAACGCCAACCGAAGCGGTGCCCACGACCGTGTCGAAGTTTGTGTCGATGGCAATAACGAAGCCGCTGCCTTTATCCAACACGTAAGCTCTTTGGCTGTCTGAGCGCGTTACTACCCAAGTCGGCGATACCCACGGAGCAGATGGGCTGGCGACAACCGGGAGATTTACAGTCTTGTCCACTGTGTTAATACTGACCACCGAACCATTCCCGGCGGCCGTCGCGCCATTCGCGACATAAAGCTTCTGCCCGTTCGGAATCTCGGCCATTGCAACAGGAGTTCCGCCGACAGGAATTGTATTCGTAATTACATTGTTCACAGTGGAGATCGCCGAAACCGTTCCATTGCCAGAGTTGGACACGTAAACCGTCGTGCTCTCCGTCGAAGCAACAAAGTTTGGCCCCGAGCCTGCGGGCAAGCTAATAACGTTGACCGGAGTCGCACTCGTTGGTTCAAAGGTCGAAACCGTATCCTCCCCGCTGTTGGCAACGAAGACTCTTGTCCCGTTGACTACCAGCGCAGCGTAGGAAGGTTTTATGCCAACGGTTGACTGCGACGTTGCTGTATCGCCCGAGACATCGATGGTGGTGCTTGCGCCAGGATTGTTGTTCCCATTGTCGGTGAGCACGAGAACCAGATGCGAGAAGGCTGGGTTCGGCGGCGCAGGTGTAATTGGAAATGCTACCGGACGGTAATACTCCCCGCAGGCGCTCCAAAGGACGAGCAGGACAAAAATCAGGATTACGCCGAGGGCGCGTACAACGGTTATTCGCACACCAACTCCAGGAGGTACATAAAAGCGAAACTGTTATTTTACGGTTTAACGCGAATGTGCGCCACAAGCCAGGTTGCTTGGTAGTGGTGCAGTTTCATTGTCATCCCGAGCAAGCCTCTTTTGCGCCGCGAGGGATCTGGGCGAGCCGCGCGACGTGTCGCGCCTCTTGCGACACAACAATCGCGCGTTTGGCTCGGTTCC
>Ga0187779_10002388_pt1 | contig 11524 bp, 7 predicted proteins | sample 1015_Q2_SP10_10__FD_132435 | JGI IMG/M metagenome (GOLD analysis project Ga0187779, IMG submission 132435) | Tropical peat soil microbial communities from peatlands in Department of Meta, Colombia - 1015_Q2_SP10_10_MG | ecosystem: Environmental > Terrestrial > Soil > Wetlands > Peat | place... | reverse complement strand
TTGCCGCCATATCTGGTAAATTCGGATTCCCTGTATGGCACTGGGCAGCTTCCAAAGTTTGCCGCAGATCAGTTTCGTGTTCCGCACGGCGACAAAGATTTGTGGCTGATCCCTACGGCCGAAGTACCCGTCACCAATTTATATCGCGATGAAATTCTCGACAGCTCACGGCTTCCGGTCTATCTCACAGCTTACACGCCGTGCTTCCGCAGTGAGGCGGGATCGTATGGCAAGGATGTACGCGGCATCATCCGGCAGCATCAATTTCAAAAGGTGGAGTTGGTAAAGTTCACCCGACCGGAAACATCTTATGACGAACTCGAAAAACTGACGCACGATGCCGAGGAGGTGCTGCAGAAACTCGGGCTGCATTATCGTGTGATGGCTTTGAGCACGGGCGACATGGGTGCGGCGTCGGCAAAAACGTACGATCTGGAAGTATGGTTGCCAGGCCAGCAGCTGTTTCGTGAGATCTCTTCATGTTCGAATTTCGAGTCATTTCAGGCGCGGCGAGCGAACATTCGCTATCGTCCCGAGGGCAAGAACAAAACGGAATTTTTGCACACACTAAACGGGAGCGGACTAGCGATTGGCCGAACCTGGGTGGCTATTGTCGAGAATTACCAGCAAGGCGACGGTACCGTGCTGATTCCCGAGGTGTTACGACCGTATATGGGCGTGGAGCGGCTGGCAAGCCGACACGTTGCAATAGCAAAGAGCAACTCTAGCGCGCATTCCTGATCTACACTGGATTGAGCGCCGTCACTACTGGATCCCAAGTGGCCACCGTCGAGACCAAAACGGCATCGGTTACAGCCTCAACCGGCCCGTTCGCCGCAGCGTGGCATGTAATCCGCAGTTATATCTTATGGTCCCACGAGCGCGGCACAATTCAGTACGATGTCATGGTCACGTTGATTCTGCTGTTTGTATTCTTCTCTCCCAAGCTCATAAATTTTAAGGACAAACCAGTAGAGCACAATCCTCATCGTACGGGCGTGGTGGTCATGCCAGACGAGCAAGGCGGCTTAGTCTACCAGGTGGATGCTTCGGCGGTTCAAAGTAAGGATGGCGCAGCGCTGCAGAGTGAACTGTTGCAGATCATTGAGCCCATATCCGGTGGAGTGGCAATCACGAAAATTGAACCGGTCCGTGATGGCTCTGGCCACATACGGCGTTACAAGGTTTGGGTAGAGCGAGAATAACTCTTCGATACATGAGCCTGCCAAAAATCTCCCAGTTCGTCATTCTGGTATTCGGTCTCGCCGCCGCCACCGCTTGGTCAAGTGCCGCTCGAATATCAAGTCAAGCCGCAAATTCCGAACAAGCGGCCGCCCAGCAAGACCAGTCCAGACCAAATAGCGATGAATTACAGCATGTGATTGCTCAGATGGATCGGACTGCTGCCAACTTCCGCACTACGCAAGCGAATTTTGTATGGACCCAATACACGGCGGTGGTGAACGATATTACAGATACCCAAAAGGGAACGGTCTACTTCCGTCGCACCGGCAATCAAGTCGAAATGATGGCGGACATCAATGACCCTGCACCTCCGAAGTATGTCCTCTACATCGGCAGCAAGATTCAGGTCTACCAGCCGAAAATTGATCAAGTCACTCAATACGATACCGGCAAAGATCGAGCGACATTTGAAAGTTTCCTGATCCTGGGCTTCGGAGGCAGCGGACAAGAAATGCTTAAGTCTTTTGATGTCAGGTACCTGGCGAATGAAAACGTGGGAGGGATCGACGCCGCGAAGCTTGATCTCGTACCAAAATCCGAGAAGGCTCGAAACACTTTCAACCATATTTGGCTCTGGATCGATCCTGCTCGGGGTGTTTGCGTGCAGCAGAAGCTGTTTGCTTCAGACGGCGATTATCGTTTAGCACAGTACTCCGAAATTCGGCCTAACCAGAAAATTCCGGATAACGAATTCAAGTTGAAAACCGGCAGCAAGACGAAATTCCTATCGCCGAAAGGTTAACTACCGATTGCAGTTAAGCTCCCAAAAAGATAAAGGCTGAAAAACCAAGATTGGGGCGTTATACTGCAAACACAAATTTAAGTATCGACTGCTTCTCCGATTTCCATCAGAATTCATGGCTAAAGTCTTCACAATTCCCGTTCCTCCCAAAATTCCTCGCCGGCGTGAACGAAACCCAGACCCGCGCTATGTGGATGGGCAACGCTTACTGGTTGAAGCAATGAAATATTTGACCCTGGCGGATCCCGTAGCCAATCGTCCCGCGATCGAGCTCCTGTCTGAACATGTACGTACCCGCTTTCGCATGACCGACTCGCCGCTGGGGTGAACTTCGCCGCTTTCTGGGCCCGCGTTCAAAATCTGAGGTAATGCTTCACTGCGGCGACAGATCAGGGCTACGGCCGCCAACACAATCACAATGGGATAACACTCAATGGTGTACCGAGTTTCTGGATTCTCCAGTGTTCCCAGGAAAACAGACCGGAGAACCAGGAAGATGAGCAAGAGCCCAAGAGAAGTTGTGTGGCGCCATTGGGCCAGGCCGAAAATCGCGGTTGCAATGTAAATAAGGTTGAGGACCCCGAACGCGATATTCACGATCAGCCATTTTGGTTGCTCGTCGAACTCCCACCAGCGTGAATTGCAGGGCAAGATTTCCGTTCGAGGACGAAGCCACATGTCAACGATCCGGAACAGCGGCAGCCAAACGTAATAACGCAACGGCGAATGATGGATGCGCTCGGCAGCAAGGTCACCGAATCTTCTGTCGAGATCCGGAGTCACCCGGAGCGAACGGTTGTAGTCGTCCAACAATTGTTCAGTGCGATCGCGTTGACCTTGGCTGTCGAAGGCTCGCGAGGGCAGCTGGTCGACATCTATTGGGCTTCCCGGCACTGACCAATAGACCTCTTCGGTGGAGGCATAATCAGCGATCCAGGTTCTCATCCATCGCTCAAAACCGAGCGGCACAAACGTACCTTCCTGGTTGGCATACCTCGGAGCCAGGGGCTGAAACTCGTGGAAGGTTCGCAGATTCCGCAGAGCCCAGGGGACGAGGGGCAAAACAGCAGCGATCAGGACGACTATACCGTTCTTCAGCACTGCCAGACGAGCCGCCATCTGCTTTTGGCGAAAGCAATGCCAAACCAAATAAGCTTCGACGGCGATCAACAGCAGTGCGCCATCCGGACGAAGCAAAATCGCCCCACCAACCGCCAGGCCGACGCCCAGCCAAGTGCTGGCGCACCCTTTCTGCAGTCCAACTATGGCCAAATCCAACGAAAGGACGGTAAAGAAGACTTCCCATGTTTCGGTCAGCACAGCCCCACTGTAGTTCGCCAGGAATGGGCAGAACGCGGCCAACAAAAAGGCGGCTTTGACGGAGGCCGGCGAGATCACCCTGCGCGCAATATCGGCGATGAGAAAACAGGTGCCGATGTCGACAAGTACCTGCAGGATCAAAACTGCACGATAGTGTTCCACGCCAAAAATGGCGAAGACGATAGCCAGGAAGGCGGGATATCCCGGGAGGCGGATGTAGGTGGGCGAAATCTCGTTCCTGCCGCTCAATCCAAAGATGCCGTGCTGCAACCAATTCTTCGCGATGTCGCCGTAGACAAAAGAATCGCTGGTTACGGAAGGAAGGCCAAGAACAAACAGGATCCGCAGCGCAATTGCGCCGATCAGTACCCAGAAGAAGAAGCGCGGAGACTTGCGCACCATGTCGCGCACAAACGGAATATAGCAGTTTCGCAGATCTGGTATTCGGCGGAACCGTCGCGCGACGCCAGGAAGGCAGGTAGCCAGCGTGCGCATCGGATTGACCGCATTTTGCACACACTTTACGATGTAGCTTGGTGACTCACCCTGTTTTCTACGATCCCCGGCAGGCCCGCTGGAGACGGCTACGGCGTCTCTTCGACGCTCTTGCGGTCTGCTTCATGTTGCTGGTGATCGTCTTCCTTTATAACGCGTTGCATGGTGAGCAGCTGCCAACACTGTTCTGGAAATCAGAAACGAAGCCATACCATGCGTTGCGGGAAAACGAGCGTCAGAAGGCCAAAGAGCACCGGCGCCAGGCTGCAGAGCACCGCTCCCACCGCAGGAGCAAGGGCCCAATTCTCACGCCCGACACAGAAGAAGGTCCGCGGGCCGCGTTTTATGTCTCCTGGGATGCTGCAAGTTTTTCGTCTCTCCGCGAATATGCCCGCCAAATCGACTTGCTTTATCCCGAGTGGCTGCACGTCGTAACGACCGACGGACGACTGCAGTCGATCGACGAGCAGACAGGGAAATTTTTCGATACAGTGCAGGGCAACACCGCAAGGCAAGTTGACGACAAGGTGATGCCGTTTCTTAAGTCCGAAGGGACGGGAATGGAAGTCTTCCCCATGGTAAACAATTCGGATGGGGCTGATTGGGTTGATATCAGTGACTTCCTCAATGATCCGGCTGCCCGCACCCGTTTTCGCCATGAGATTGCGGTGTTCCTGGCCAGTGATAAGTATCACGGGCTGATGGTCGATTTCGAGGAGTTCCCCCGCCGCGGTCAGCCGGGCTTTAATAAATTACTAGCTGAGCTTTCTGCAATGCTGCATGCGCGTGGACTCAAGCTGTATGTCAGCGTCCAGCCGCACAACGAGGACTTCGACTACGCAGCTATCTCTGCCGCCGCCGACGGGGTGATTGTCATGGACTATGACGAGCACTTCCCCGGAGGTGACCCAGGACCGGTGGCTTCCCAGGACTGGTTTGTCAAAAACCTGGAGATTGCCAAGAAATTGGTTTCACCGCAAAAGATTATCTGCGCGATCGGCAACTACGGCTACGACTGGGTGCAACGAACGAAAACGGGGGACCTCCCGCCGGGGGCGAAAGATACAAACGCGTCGGTGCAGGATGCCTGGTTAACGGCAAGAGATTCCGAAGAAGACGTTGATTTCGACGGGGACGCGCTGAATCCCCACGTCAGTTACATGGATGAGCATAATCTGCGGCACGATATCTGGTTCCTCGACGCGGTCACCGCGTTTAATGAAATGCGGGCTGCCCAATCGCTCGGGATCCAAAGTTTTGCGCTTTGGCGTTTAGGCTCGGAGGATCGCTCTCTTTGGAAGGTTTGGGACACGCCGGGTGAGGCCGGTTCCGTCGACAAGTTGAAGGACGTGCCACCGGGTGATGACGTAGACATGGAAGGCAACGGCGAAATCTTTCGCATCGAGGCCGAACCGACTCATGGCACAAGATCACTTACAGTTGAAGCGTCGTCGGGGCTAGTGAGCGACGAAGAATTCGATGCTTTGCCAGAACCTTATCGAGTCGCACGCTATGGTTATAGCCCCAATGAGGTGGCTATCACCTTTGACGACGGCCCCGATCCCGAATGGACGCCGAAGATTCTCGATGTTCTCAAACGCGAAAATGCGCAAGCGACTTTCTTCCTGATTGGACTCGAAGCCGATAAGTTCGGTAGTATCGCAACCCGCATTTATCGTGAAGGACAACTCATTGGCAATCACACATTCACCCACCCGGACATCAGCAATATCTCCACTAAGCTGAATGAGCTCGAAATCAATTTAACCGAGGAACTCTTTGCCAGCCGGCTTGGTGTGCACACGATCCTGTTCCGGCCTCCCTACTCAATCGACCAGGAGCCCGACACTACGGATCAAGTACGCCCGTTGAAGATCGCACAAGATATGGGCTACATCATCATCGGCGACAAAATCGATCCAAATGATTGGCGCGAGAACCCCCGCCCGACTGCCGCAGAGATCGCCGACCGCGTAATCACTCACCTTCCCCCTTGCGGTTCCGATACTCGCTTTTGCGGAAGCATCGTTCTCCTGCACGACGGCGGTGGAAACCGCAGCCAAACCGTCGCCGCGTTACCCGCAATCATTGAGGGCATCCGGGCCAAGGGGCTCCAAATCGTCCCGCTTTACGAGTTGTTGGGCAAAACCAAAGCCGATGTGATGCCTCCTCTGCCAACCAATGAACGCTGGGCGGCGCGCATCGATTGGCTTGGGTTTGCCCTTTGGGACTTTGTCAGCAAGGGGATCGTCTGGATCTTCTTCCTGGGTGACTTGCTCATGACCGGCCGCCTTCTCTCCGTGGGTGCGCTGGCGGTATACGACCGTGCGCGCCAAGACAGGACAGATGTTCCCCTCGAAACGCACTGGTACAAGCCCAGAGTCGCCGTGTTGATTCCTGCTTACAATGAAGAAAAGGTCATCACCCGGACGGTCCATGCCGTCCTGGATTCCGATTACCCTGATCTTCGCGTCATCGTGATCGATGATGGATCACGAGATCGAACGCTGGAGGTGGCACATGCGGAATTTGCTCAAGAAGAGAGCTCAGGCCGCGTTCTGATCCTCACCAAACCCAACTCCGGCAAGGCTGATGCGCTGAATTTCGGTTTGCAGTATCTAAACGACGAGGAAATCTTCGTTGGCATCGACGCAGATACGGTGATTGCTCCTAATGCGATTTCGCGCTTGGTCCCGCATTTCTTGAATCCCAGGGTGGCGGCCGTTGCGGGTAATGCGAAGGTCGGAAACCGGGTCAATCTCTGGACGCGCTGGCAGGCTCTCGAGTACATCACGAGTCAGAATTTCGAGCGCCGGGCTCTGAATACGTTGGGAGCAGTAAGCGTAGTGCCGGGGGCGATCGGTGCATGGCGGACCTCGGCGGTACGGGAAGCTGGTGGCTATCACACCGATACAGTGGCGGAAGACGCCGACCTGACCATGGCACTACTACGGCGCGGCTACCGAGTTGAATATGAAGATCTGGCGCTCGCCTATACCGAAGCACCGATCAATGCGAACGGTTTGATGCGTCAGCGGTTCCGCTGGTCCTTCGGAATTTTGCAGTCCGTGTGGAAACACCGGGCAGTGTTTGCGCGTAAGGGAGTTCTAGGCTGGGTGGCGCTGCCCAACATTGTCATCTTCCAGATTTTGCTTCCCGTGGTCTCGCCCTTCATCGACCTGATGTTTGCGGTTGGTGCAGCTTGGTACTTCATCCAAAAGTACTTCCATCCGGACTCGACCGATCCGGCCAGCTTCCAGCGGCTGGTTTTGTTTTTCGCGGCGTTCTTGATTATCGATTTCATTACCTCTGCGGTGGCGTTCGCTTTGGAACGGCGCCAACCCGAAGCGAAAGAGGATATCGGGCTGCTCAGCCAAGTCTGGCTGCAGCGGTTTGCCTATCGACAGTTGTTTTCGCTTGTTCTCTTCAAGACCCTGAAGCGGGCGATTGAGGGACAGCGATTTGCCTGGGACAAGCTGGAACGAACCGCTGCAATGAGCTACAAAGTTCCGCAAAACCACGAGTCCGTGAAGGTTCCGTAGCGAGCGCCATTTCAGTAACTGGCAGTAGTATCATTTTCATTGAGGTGCACCTATGGCAACTATTGAAGCTCCGGTCCGGCCGGAAGTCCGTTTGCATGAAGGCGGCTTTGAAAACGAATGGCCAGTCGATTTCGGCAAGGAAGAAAACGCGCGCAAAATGCGCGCTGCCATCGAGAAAGTGCGCGGACAACTGGGCCGCGAGTATGACCTCATAATCGGCGGCAAACGCATCAAAACTCCGGACAAAATAAAGTCGCTGAATCCTGCCAAGCCGTCGCAAGTGGTTGGGGTGCACCAAAAGGCCGGAAAAGAGCACGTTGAGCCTGCGGTTCAGGCCGCTCTGCGAGCCTTTGAATCCTGGAGCCGCACTTCGGTTGAGGAACGGGCGAGTTTGTTGTTCCGCGTCGGAGACATGCTGCGTGAGCGCAAGTTCGAATTCATGGCCTGGCTGGTGTTTGAGGTCAGCAAGAATTGGGCGGAAGCTGACGGCGATGTCGCCGAGACGATTGACTTTTGCGAATACTACAGCCGCGAAGCGCTGCGCCTTTCGAAAGTAACGGCCGACGTGCAACTCCCCGGCGAGCGCGATTCGCTGTTTTACATACCACTGGGCGTTGGCGCTGTGATTCCGCCGTGGAACTTTCCATGCGCGATTATGGCAGGTATGACCTTGGCTTCAATTGTTTCGGGCAATACTGTGGTTCTGAAGCCTTCCAGCGATTCGCCGACGATTGCAGCGAAATTTGTTGAGTTGCTCGAGGAAGCAGGAATTCCTGAAGGCGTGGTGAACTTCTGCCCAGGATCGGGAAGCACTTTCGGAAATGCACTCGTGGCACACCCCAAGACTCGGTACATTGCATTCACCGGTTCTCGTGAAGTCGGATTGGACATCAACAAACGTGCTGCGGACCTCGCACACGGCCAGAGTTGGATTAAGCGGACCATCCTCGAAATGGGGGGCAAGGATGCAATCATCGTGGACGCCGACGCCGATCTCGACTCTGCGGTAGAAGGTGTAGCCCTTTCTGCGTTCGGTTTCCAGGGTCAGAAGTGCTCCGCCTGCTCACGCGCCATCGTTGACGAGCGTATCTACGACAAGTTTCTTGACCGGCTGAAAGCGCGAGTCGAGAAGATAACGGTTGGCGATCCCGCTGAGAATCCGAATATGGGCGCCGTAATCAACGAAGGCTCGATGAAATCGATTCTCGACTACATCGAATATGGAAAGAAGAATGGACGGGTCATTACCGGCGGCGGACGTGCTGCGAACGCCGGCGAAGGTTATTTTATTCAACCGACCGTGATTGCTGATATTGAGCCAAAATCCAAGCTTGAGCAGGAGGAAATTTTTGGGCCGGTGCTGGCGGTGATCAAGTCGCGAAATTACGATCACGCCTTAGAAATCGCAAACGACACAGAGTTTGGCTTGACCGGAGGCGTGTACAGCAAATCGCGGGACAAGCTTGACCGCGCGGTGCGGGAATTTCACGTCGGAAATTTATATCTGAACCGCAAATGCACCGGCGCCATGGTGGGGGCGCATCCGTTCGGTGGGTTCAATATGTCGGGAACGGATTCGAAGTCCGGTGGGCCGGATTATCTATACCTGTTCACTCAGGCGAAATCGGTAGGTGAGAAGGTTTCATAGGAACGGCGATGGGGACCGCGTTAACGCTCTCGGGCATTGTGATGTCGCAGAACTCTCCTCGCCTCTCATTCAGCGTGGAATCCTCGGACGCGGTGCGGCGCGCGCTGCAAGCTCGCCTGACGATCGTGGAGGATGAGATTCTGCGCCTGGCAAAACTTGCCTCAGAGACTGATGATCGCAACCTTCAGCAGAAATATTTAGATCCCGCGCAGGACCTGCAAAAAGATGCGTGAGAGCTTCGGCGTCAGCTGTATCGCAGGTCGGATGCCGGGTAAGCCGTTGTAAGTCGTTATTTCATAAGCCAAATCGTATTCCATTGGAGAGCGTCATGAGATTCGGCATTTGCATGTTCGCGTGCCTCGTCAGTTGCATGTCATCCAATGTTTTGGCCCAAGGCCCTTCGGATCGAACCGCTCTCGCACAAGCCACCAAAGTCATACGTCCCGAGCAAATTCGCGCGCACATGCGGTTCCTTTCTGACAACCTTCTACAAGGACGCGCTCCGGGAACTCCGGGCTACGACATGTCCGCGCGCTATGTCGCCACCGAATTGGAAGGCATGGGCCTGCAACCAGGCGTTAGCGGTAATTGGTACCAGAAGGTGCCTTTGGCAAACGCGGTGACGGATGCAGCGGCAAGCTCACTCACGCTCACTATTAACGGCAAAGAAGAAAAACTAACCGACGCGAAGGATTACATCCTTTCGACCTGGTTCGCCAGCCCTGCAAAGGGCAGCACAAGAGCTGAGGCTGACGTCAGCGCCCCAGTCGTCTTTGTCGGTTTCGGTGTGACCGCCCCAGATCAAAAGTATGACGACTATGGGGAAATAGACGTCAAGGGCAAGATCGTGGCATACATCTACGGCGCGCCGTCGGCGTTTCCCTCCACTGAGCGCGCCTATTATTCCGACACGACTGTGAAAAACAAAAATGCGGTGGCGCATGGGGCAGTGGGAACGCTATCTATCTATCTGCCCGAAGACTGGAAGCGTTGGCCGTGGGACTGGACGGTACCGCAGATTCAAGTCGGCGAAATGCATTGGCTGGACAAAAACGGTGTGCCGCATGACTTCTTTCCAGAATTACGCGGCAATGCACTTTTGAGCGAGCAGGGCGAGAAATTGTTATTTACGGCTGCCCCGAAGAGCCTGGATGAAATACTCGCTACGGCTCGCGCCAGCAGACCACAGGCATTTGCATTACCGGTGAGTGCGCATATTCATACGGTTGCAAATCAGACGGTAATCAGCAGCCCGAACATAATCGCGGAGCTGAAGGGTTCGGATTCGGCTCTGCGTGATCAGTATGTCGTCTACACCGCGCACGTGGATCATCTGGGAATCTGCCCGGCGGTGAATGGGGATAACGTCTGCCATGGCGCGCTTGACAACGCTTCTGGAACCGCGACACTGCTTGAGATTGCCCGGGCCTATGCCAGCTTGCCGCAGCCGCCGCGGCGCTCCCTGCTGTTTGCTTTCGTAACGGGCGAAGAAATGGGCTTGTTAGGCTCGGATTATTTCGCGCATTTTCCAACGGTTCCGCTGAAATCCATCGTTGCGAACGTCAACATTGATGGTGCTCCCGGTGTTTACTTCCCCATGAAAGACGTCGTTGCGCTCGGCGCCGAACATACCAGCCTTGGCGATGAAGTTACCTTGGCCGCCAAGGAGATGGGCTACCAGGTGAGCCCGGATCCGATGCCCGAGGAAGTTTCGTTCATCCGGAGCGATCAGTATTCCTTCGTGCTGCGGGGAGTGCCGGCCGTTGATATAACAGATGGTCCCCATTCTACGGATTCTAAAATTGACGGGCTCGCCGTGATTAAGGAATGGCTGGTCACGCGCTATCACACACCGCTCGACAACATGGAACAGCCGATGGATTTTGATTCCGCTGCAAAGGGTGCGGTGATGAATTTCCTGGTCGGCTATCAGGTGGCTCAGCACTCAACGATTCCAGACTGGAATAAGGGCGACTTCTTTGGGACGACATTTGGACCGCGCCACACCGCTCAAAGCGAAGCGGAGTAAGAGTCGCGAGAGAGGAGAAGGGAAAAGGCCGCCAACAGCGGCCTTTTTGCGTGATAGCAATTGTCTACGACGGAACGGCTTGCTGTCCTGGTTGCGGGCTGGCAGCCGCGGTTGCGGCTGCGGCTTCGTTCAGGATGCGGTGATGGATCGTGAACAGCGCGAGTTCCAACCGATCTGAGACGCCAATTTTGTCGTAGACGTTTCGGAGATAGTTCTTGATCACCTGCTCCGTCGTCCCCAGCTGTGTGGCAATTTCCTTGTTCTTATATCCCTGAACGATAAGCGCGACAATCCGCAATTCTTTCGCGGTCAGGCGATCGCGAACGCGCAAACCCACCATATCGTTTTCGGTGAGTTCGCTGGGCACGGCGATGTCTTGCACCCAGGTTTCGCCACGCGCCACTTTGCGAACGCAATCCACCAGCGCGGCGCTAGTGACATTGCGGTAAACCACGCCATGGGCTCCATTGCCCATATAACGCTGTGCGCTCTCCCCGGTATCG
>Ga0187779_10002387_pt1 | contig 11526 bp, 10 predicted proteins | sample 1015_Q2_SP10_10__FD_132435 | JGI IMG/M metagenome (GOLD analysis project Ga0187779, IMG submission 132435) | Tropical peat soil microbial communities from peatlands in Department of Meta, Colombia - 1015_Q2_SP10_10_MG | ecosystem: Environmental > Terrestrial > Soil > Wetlands > Peat | place... | reverse complement strand
GCCGGCTTTGCTGTCACCGGCCCTTCCCGGAGCGGGAGGCGTCGCGCGCGGAGGAGTGCGCGCGCGCCGCTCTCCTTGTTTCGGTCTTCCTTCCCCTTGAGGTACCGTCTGTCTCGAAGGAGTTTTGTTATGCGTTTCAGTATAGGAGCGGTGTGCGTCGCAGGGCAAGTTAAGCATGGTCAACCGTGTGTCAACAATCCGCGATGTCAGATTCCGGCTCAGCTCAATGAGCTGCGCCTGATGCGCGCATCTTTCCGCTTGAGCACATCGGGCTGCAGGCGTGTGCCGAGCCCCGGGCCTTTGGGCGCGGTGATGTAACCGTCCTTGAGCGGCGGCAGCTCGGTTACCAGCTGCCCGTACCAGTCGTGGTAGAAGGCGCGCACCACCTCCTGCACCAGCGTGTTCGGGCAGTTGAGGGAGAGGTGCACGGAGGCGGTCAGCAGGATCGGTCCCGTGCAGTCGTGCGGCGCGACGGGAAGCTGGTATGCCTCGGCCATGGTGGCGATCTTCTTTGCTTCGGTGAGGCCGCCGGTCCAGCCCACGTCGAACATGCACACGCTCACAGCCCGCTTCTCGAACAGATCGCGGAAGGCCCAGCGCGTGCCGAGCGTTTCGCTCGCCGTGACCCACACGTCGGTCCGGTGCGCGTATTCAGCGAGCGCGTCGAGGTTGTCCATCTTGATCGGGTCCTCGTACCAGTACGGCTGGAATGGCTCGATCGCCTTGGCGAGCTTGATCGCGGTCGGCAGGTTCCACAGCGAGTGAAATTCGACGTGGATGTCCATCTTGTCGCCCACAGCCGTGCGTATTTTTTCGAACGGCTGCAGCGCCTTCCTCAGATCCGCGCTGGAGATGTGGGTGCCGTTGGATGCTTCCGCGTAGGCGTCGAAGGGCCAGATCTTCATGCCCGTGTAGCCTTCGGACAGCAGCGACTGGGCGAGCTCATCCGCATACTGCATGAACCCGACCAGATCCTCGTACGGCTGGTATCGGCCGCTGTCGCCGGGCAGGCCGAAGTTTGCCGTTCCTTGCTCCGACCTGGCGCGCACGTACTGATAGCCGGCGCAGGTGTTGTAGGCGCGCACCCTGTCCCGGCTCGCGCCGCCCAGGAGCTGATAGATGGGCTGGCCTGTAATCTGACCCAGAATGTCCCACAGGGCGATGTCTACCGCGGACGCAGCGCGCATCTCGGCGCCGACCGTCTTGAAGCCAAGATAGTTGTACAGCATGTGCCGGCTGTGCTTGTCGATCTGCAGCGGATTGGCACCGAGCAGGTAAGGCGCGATGGTCTGGTGAATGTGAGCGATGACCGGCTCCACGGCGTAGAAGGTTTCGCCCAGTCCCACGACGCCTTCGTCGGTGTGCACGTGCACCCACAGCACGTTGGGAAATTTCTCCAGGTTGATGGTCTCGATGGCGGTGATCTTCATTCGTGCTCGCGTTGTTTTAGTTGACGTGAGGCGACGGTAAGTACGGCCCGGCTCGGGCCGGTAGGAATCTTGCTTATTATAAGCTAGGCAACTAAACTAGCCCGCATGTTCCGCGAGGACTTGTCGCGCAACTTCGCTTTCATCCTGCACGATGTGGCGCGGCTGCTGCGCACCACTTTCGACCGGCGCGTGAAGTCGCTCGGCTTCACGCGGTCGCAATGGTGGGTGCTCAATCATCTGTTTCGCAGCAACGGCGTCACGCAGTCCGACCTCGCCGAGATTCTGGAAATCGAGAAGGCGACCCTTGGGCGCCTGCTCGATCGCCTCGAAGCCAAGGGCCTGGTACGCCGCGAGGACGATGCCAACGACCGGCGCGCAAAGCGCGTGTTCCTGACCGAAGAAGTGGAACCTGCGATCAAGGCGATGCGTGCCGCGGCGGCGGAGCTGCGCCGCGATGCACTCGCCGGGCTGTCGCCGGACGAGCGGGACCGTTTCGTGGACGCGCTGCTGGCCGTAAAAGCCAATCTCAACGGCGGTGACAACGGAGCGGCGCGCAACGGCGCACGCGCACGGAGGAGCTAGCTATGGCCGCCGCCAGAACTGCGCTGATTGCCGTCGGACGCGCCACCCGGTGGATATTGATCCTGCTGCTGCCATTGGTCGTGATCTTGACCGCCCTGGGCATGTACGCGCGTGGCGGGCGCGAGGTCGATACCGAGAACGCTTACGTGAAGGCGGATATCCTGCCGGTGAGCGCGGAAGTGTCCGGGCGTGTGATCGAGGTCGTGGCGCGCGACAACGAACCGGTTCCCGCCGGCCAGCTTCTGTTCCGGCTCGACCCCGTGCCGTTCGAGATCACGCTGGACCGGGCGCGGGCGCGGATGGACGTCGTGCGCACCGAGCTGCAGTCTCTCCACGCCGAGTATCGCGAGACGCTGCTGGAGAGAGCGGAGGCGCACGACCGCATCGATTTCCTGGCGCGGCAGCTCGAGCGGCAGGAGCTGCTCAAGGAAAAGGGCATGAGCCGGGCCGACGTCTACGACGAGGCGCGGCTCAACCTGCAGGTCGCGCGCGCTCATCTGGCCGCTGTGGAGGAGCGTATCAATCGCGTCGTCGCGAGCCTGGCGGGCGATCCGCGCCTGCCCACGGAGCGGCATCCGCGCTTCGCCGAAGCGAAGGCGGCGTACGAGGCGGCCGCTGTAGACTTGGGGCACGTCCAGGTGAAGGCACCCGCAGCCGGCGTAGTGAGCAACCTCAAGCTGCAGCGGGGCGAACACGTGGAGAAGGGCACGCCGGTCTTCAGCCTGATCCAGAGCGGGCCGGCCTGGGTCGAGGCTAACTTCAAAGAGACGCAGCTTACCCATATGCGCGTGGGGCAGAAGGCGCAGGTTGTGGTGGATGCGTATCCCGATGTCGAGTGGCCAGCCGTTGTGGCCGCGATTGCACCGGCCACCGGCGCGGAGTTCGCAGTGCTGCCGCCTCAAAACGCCACCGGGAACTGGGTGAAGGTGGTGCAACGCGTGCCCGTGCGCATCCGGGTCGATCAACCACCCGGTCAACCGGTGCTGCGCGCAGGCATGACCGTCACGGTGGTGGTCGACACCGGCCACAGCCGCGGTCTGCCGCGCGTCGTGCAGGGCCTGATCGAGAAAGGCTTCCTGCCGCGCTTTCTCGAGCCCGCCGACGCGGTCGCACGCAACTGATGTAGCGGCCGTAGCCAAAACAAAGGCGCCGAGCATGAGCGTCACAGTGCACGGCCGGAAGCGCCACCCGGCGCTCGTCACCGGCTCGGCCATGCTCGCGTCGCTGCTGTACTCCATCGACTGGACCATCGCGGCGGTTGCGCTGCCGCACATGCAAGGCACGTTCTCGGCCACGCAGGACCAGGTCGCGTGGGTCATCACCTCGTACATCGTGGCCTCGGCCATCATGATCCCCACTGCCGGGTGGCTGAGTGCCCGATTCGGGCGCAAGCGCCTGTTCGTGTGCGCGGTGGCCGGGTTCACCGCGGCTTCCGCCGTGTGCGGTGCGGCCAGTTCGCTGACCATGGAGGTAGTGGCGCGCATTGTTCAGGGCATGAGCGGCGCTTTTATCATTCCCCTGGCCCACGCCATCATTCTCGACACCTACCCGCCCGAGCAGCAGGGAAAGGCGATGGCCATGTGGGGCGCAGGCTGGGTGTTCGGCTCGGTGATCGGCCCGACACTCGGCGGCTATCTCACCGAGTACTTCTCGTGGCGCGACATCTTCTACATCAACGTCCCCTTCGGCCTGCTGGCTCTGACGGGCGGGCTGCTGTTCTTGCCCGATACGGAGCGTGACCCGACGCGCCGCCTGGACTGGTTCGGATTCCTGACGCTGGCGGTGGGTATCGGCTCGCTGCAGATGATGATGGACCGCGGCCAGCGGCTCGACTGGTTCGAGTCCGAGGAGATCGTCGTGCTGGCGTGCCTTGCGATCCTCGGCATGTATCTGTTCGTCGTGCATACCTTGACCGCGCCCGCACCGTTCCTCGATCCGCATCTGATCGGGCGGCGCAGCTACATCGTGAGCCTGCTGCTGATCTCGGTGTATGGCTTTGTCACGCTGCCGCCGATGATCCTGATGCCGGCTTTTCTCGAGCACCTGCGCGGCTTCTCGATCGATGCTGTCGGAATGCTACAGTCGCCGCGCGGCGCTGGGTTGCTGCTGGCGCTCATCATCGGCGGGCAGGTCACGGGCAAGATCGACCCTCGGCTACTGATCGCCTTCGGCCTGCTGTGCCTGGCTCTTTCCAACTGGGAGATGTCGGGGTGGACCGCCGAGGTCGCCGAGTGGCCGATCGTGTGGACCGGCTTCTTGCAGGGTGTAGGCGCGGGTATCGTGCTCGTGCCGATACAGATGATCGCGTTCCGGGTGCTGGAGCCGCATCAGCGCACCGACGCAGCGGCGGTCTTCAACCTGGTGCGCAGCGTATTCAGCAGCATCGGCGTGTCCCTCGCCCTGACGCTGTTCGTCGTCATCACCACCACCGATCGCGCGCGCCTCGTCGAATACGTCTCACCTTACAGCGTCGGCCTGCGCTACCAGAGCGGCTACACTACGGGGACCGGTCACGGGCTTGCGATGCTCGAGCGCGAGATCGAGCAGCAAGCCGCGATGACGGGGTACAACACGGTGTTCTTCTCGATCGCCCTGGCCGCGCTCGCTGCTTTGCCTTTGGTGCTGCTGGTCGGGCGTCCACCCAAGGCAGGCAGCTCGGCGCCTCTCGATCATCAGGAGAAGCTGGTCATCGGAGAATAGCGCCTGTAGCATCGAGCCTCGCATCCACCTGGAATTTCGATGACCGCCGTAGATCGCCCCATCTATCCACGCCGCAGTCTGCTGTTCGTCCCCGCGCTGCGCCCCGACCGCTATGCCAAGGCGTTGCAGGCGGGCGCCGACATCGTGTGCGTGGACATGGAAGACGCGGTCGCCCTCGATCGCAAGGACGAAGGCCGCCGCTTGGCTCTGCCGCTGTTCGCGCAGGACGCGAACGTTCAAGCGGAGCGAATGGTGCGTATCAACCCGCTCTCGACCCTGCACGGCCTGAAGGACCTGCAGGCGATCCTGGAATCTCCCGCGCCGCCGCCGTCGATCATGATTCCGAAGGTGAGATCGGCCGAAGAGATTCAGCTGATCGACACTCTGCTCTCCACAACGCCGACCCGGCGCATCCGCTTCTGCGTCATCATCGAGACCAATCAGGCGCTCGAGCGGGCACACGAGATCGCACGCGCCAGCGACAGGATCGATTCGATGATCCTGGGCGCGGTCGACATGAGCGCGGATCTGCGCTGCGAGAAATCGTGGGAGCCGCTGCTCTATACCCGTTCACGCCTGGTGCACGCCGCGGCGAGCGCGGGCATCGACCTGCTCGACGTCCCTTTCCTCAACCTCGACGACCCTGAGGGATTGCGCCGGGAAGCGTCGGCCTGCGCGCGTCTGGGATTCACGGGCAAGGCGTCGATCCACCCCAATCAGCTCCCGATCATCCACGATGCATTCACGCCCACGCCAGAGCAGATCGCAAAGGCGCGAAGAGTCGTCGCCGCCTTCGAGCAGAACAAGACCGGACTCGTCGTGCTGGACGGCGAGCTGATCGAGCTGCCCGTCGTGAGGTCGATGTACCGCGTGATTGCCATCGCGGAGCGCGTCGGCGCGAAGCCCTGACGATCGAGCACCGGGTCGTGTGCGGCGCGGGCGTTCCTCGGACGCGAGCGCTTCCTCGAGCACAGGGCCAAACCCGGTAGAATCAGTTGTCGGCCGGAGACAGCGTGAACGCACCTGAAACCAAGATACCGCGCTTGACCAGCCTTTCACACGGCGGCGGCTGCGGCTGCAAGATCGCGCCCGCGATGCTGGAGCAAATCATTGGCAGGAGCGCGTCGAGCATCCTGCCCAAAGCGCTTCTGGTCGGCATCGAGACCAGCGACGACGCAGCCGTGTACCAGATCAGCGAATCGCAGGCGATCGTCGCCACCACGGATTTCTTCACGCCGATCGTCGACGACCCCTTCGATTTCGGAGCCATCGCGGCGACCAACGCCATCTCCGACGTGTATGCGATGGGCGGCATGCCGGTATTTGCGCTCGCCGTGGTTGGGATGCCGATCAACACCTTGCCTGCCGCGACCATCCGGCGCATCCTGGAGGGCGGCGAGTCGGTGTGCAGGCGCGCGGGCATTCCGGTGGCGGGCGGCCACAGCATCGATTCGGTGGAGCCCATATACGGGCTGGTGGCGATTGGCCTGGTGCATCCGAAGGACGTGAAGCGCAACTGCGGCGCGCGCGCGGGCGACAGGCTGGTGCTCGGCAAGGCGCTCGGTATGGGTGTCTACGGTGCGGCGTTGAAGAAGCAGGCGCTGAGCCACGATTGCTACCGGGCGATGATCGCATGCGCAACCCGGCTCAACACCTCCGGGCCTGTGCTTGCGCGCCTCGACGGGGTGCACGCGCTCACCGACGTGACCGGCTTCGGGCTGCTCGGGCATCTGCTCGAGGTGAGCAAAGGATCGAATGTGGCGGCAGTCATCGACTGGGAGCGTGTCCCGCTGCTGTCACAAGCGCGTGAACTGGTGCGTCAGGGCCACAAGACCGGCGCCTCCGCGCGCAACTGGGATGGATACGGAGCGCTGGTGAACCTCGGCCGGCGCGGTGATGAGGAGCAGGTTCTGCTGACGGACCCGCAGACCAGCGGGGGACTGCTGGTGGCGTGTGCGCCGCAGGCCGTCGACCGGGTGCTCGGCGTGTTCCGCGCCGACGGCTTTGAGCAGGCGGCGGTTGTCGGCGAGTTCGTCGCCGGTGCGCCCGGCGTGCGAGTCGAGTAGGAATGCAGGAGGCGGTATGAACGCGGTGGAGCACGAGGTGTGGAACGAGCTGCGCCGCTCGGCGATAGAGCAGAGCGAGCAAGAGCCGGTGTTGTCCGGTCATCTCTACGACCTGGTCATCCGTCACAGCGGCTATCCCGAAGCGCTCGCGTATTTGATCGCGGCCAGCCTGGGGAACCACGTTTTCAACGTCGTGGCGATGGCGGAGCTCACCAGCGAGACGATCCGACGCAACTCATCCATCGTCACAGCCAGCCTGTACGATCTCACCGCCGTGCGCTCGCGCGACCCCGCTTGCGAGAGCACCTTGATTCCCTTTCTCTACTACAAGGGGTTCAAGGGCCTGCAGGGGTATCGGGTGGCGCATGCACTGTGGACCGCGGGGCGCAGCGGTGTCTCGCGTTTTCTCCAGAGCCGCATCGCAGACGTCTTCGCGATGGACATCCATCCTGCGGCGCGCATCGGGCAGGGGGTCTTTATCGATCATGGCACCGGCATCGTCATCGGCGAGACCACGGTCGTCGAGGACGATGTCTCCATCCTGCAATCGGTGACGCTGGGGGGGACCGGGAAGGAGAGCGGCGACCGCCACCCGAAGATCCGCCGCGGCGTGATGATCGGAGCGGGCGCCGAGATCCTGGGCAACATCGAGGTCGGCGAGGGCTCGAAGGTCGCGGCGGGCAGTGTCGTGCTTGCGTCGGTTCCGCCGCACACGACGGTCGCTGGCGTGCCCGCGAAACCTGTCGGCAAGCCGCTCGGGGAGGTGCCGGCGTTCGACATGAGGCAGGAGCTGGAATAGCCCGGTCTCGCGTCACGCTGCGCTCCACCTGACGACGCTCCGACGCAACGAGTCACGAATCACGGCTGGCCCGTTTTGATTGCGCTCGAGAACGTCTCGAAAGCTTTCGCCGCCAAGGCCGTGCTGGCGCCGACCTCGCTTGCGCCGTCCCAGGGCCGTACCACCGTCCTGCTCGGCCCCAGCGGTTGCGGCAAGTCCACGCTCCTGCGTCTGATGGTCGGATTGATCGCACCCGACTCGGGCCGCGCGCTGTTCGACGGGACCGAAATCTCTCCCGCCAACGTGGACACGGTGCGCCACCGAATCGGCTACGTGATTCAGGAAGGCGGCCTGTTCCCGCACCTCGATGGAATCGGCAACGTCACGCTCCTAGCCGGCTATCTGGGGCGCGACCAGGGCTGGATCGAAGGCCGTGTGAGTGCGCTGTGCGCGCTCGTGCGAATTCCGCGGGAGCTGTTGCAGCGCTACCCGCACGAGCTGTCCGGCGGCGAGCGTCAGCGTGTCGCCCTCATGCGGGCGCTCATGCTCGAGCCGGAGGTCTTGCTCATGGATGAGCCGCTGGCCGCGCTCGATGCCATCACGCGGCGCGAGCTGCAGGGGGAGCTCAAGGAGCTCTTTGCGGCGCTCGCCAAGACCGTGGTCCTGGTGACGCACGACCTGCACGAAGCGGCGTGGTTCGGCGACGAGATCGTGCTGATGCGCGCTGGCCGCATCGTGCAGCGGGGCAGCCTCGAAGATCTCCTGCAACGGCCTGCGGAGCCTTTCGTCACGCAATTTGTCCGCGCGCAGCGGGCGGACCCGCGGCTGGTCGCCAAATGAAACCCCTGCTGCTCGGGCTGTGCCTGGCGTGCGCTGCGAGCGCGGGGTTCGCACAGCAGACCCTGGTGGTGGGCTCCAAACGCTTTACCGAGTCTTACATCCTCGGCGAAATCGCTGCGCAGACCGTGCGCGCGACCGGCACCAACGCTGAGCATCGGCAGGGCCTCGGCAACACCGGCATTGTTTTCGCGGCGCTCAAGAGCGGAAGCATCGACCTCTATCCTGACTACACCGGGACGGTGGCGCGCGAGCTGCTCAAGTCCGAGGCTTCGGATCTGGAATCGCTCAACCGCGGGTTGGGTCCGATGGGGCTGGGTGTAGCGGTGCCGTTCGGCTTCGATGACACCTACGCGCTGGCGATGCGGGAGGACGAGGCCCAGCGCCTGGGTGTGCAGACCATCACCGAGCTGGCCGCGCAGCCGCAGCTTCGCTTCGGCTTGTCGCACGAGTTTCTCAACCGCAACGACGGCTGGCCGGGACTCGCCCGCACCTACGCTCTGCCGCAGGCGCCCCGCGGATTGGACCATGGGCTTGCCTACGAGGCGCTGGCGGGCGGCCAGATCGATGTCATGGATATCTACTCCACTGACGCGAAGATCGCAAAGTACAAGCTGCGTGTGTTGCGCGACGACCGCCATTTCTTCCCCGATTACGGCGCGGTGCTGGTCTATCGCCTCGATGTTCCGCAGCGTTTTCCGCGCGCCTGGGCGGCGCTGCAGAGGCTGCAAGGACGGATCAACGCCGACGCGATGGTGGCGATGAACGCGCAGGCCGAGCTGGGTGGGCAGGGGTTCGCCGATGTCGCGGCCGGTTTTCTCGCGCGCAGCGATGCGGCGAGCGCCACAGGCAGAGGCGGGTTCTGGTCGCTCATGCTGGGCCGCGACTTCTGGCGCCTGACCGGGCAGCAGTTGCTGCTGGTGTTCGCGTCTCTGGCGGCCGCAATCGCAGCGGGGATTCCCCTCGGCGTGTGGGCGGCGCGCTCGCGCGCCGCAGCGCAGCCGATCCTGTCGGGCGTCGGGCTGATTCAGACCGTCCCGTCGCTCGCCCTGCTCGCTTTTCTGATCCCGCTGCTGGGCACGATCGGAACGTGGCCGGCGCTGGTAGCGCTATTCCTGTATTCGCTGCTGCCGATCGTGCGCAACACGCACAGCGGGTTGACCGGCATCGCACCTGAGCTGCGCGATTCGGCTCGTGCGCTGGGGCTGCCGGCGCCGGCGCGGCTGCGCCTGATCGAGCTCGCGCTTGCGGCGCGCTCGATATTGGCCGGGATCAAGACTTCGGCCGTGATCAACGTCGGCACGGCGACCATCGCTGCCTTCATCGGCGCGGGCGGCTACGGCGAGCGCATTGCCACGGGGCTGGCCCTCAATGACAACGCCATGCTGTTGGCCGGGGCCGTGCCGGCGGCGCTGATGGCGCTGCTGGTGCACGCGTTGTTCGAGCTTTTGGACCGGCGGTTGATTCCGGCTGGGTTGCGTCAGGCGAGCGGCTGAAGATCGCCCAGGAGGGTCGGGATCAATTCACTGACGGTGGGGTGAATGCGGACGCCGCGCTGCACCGCCGTATAGGGCAGGCCGGCATAGACGACGTCCAGCAGCGAGTGGACTACTTCGTCTCCGCCGGTCCCGAGAATCGCGGCGCCCAGGATGCGCTGGTCGCGTGCGTCGACCACGACCTTCATGAATCCTGCTGGTTCGCCTTTCTCGACGGCACGCGCAACCCGTGTCATCGGCCGCTTCGCGGCCAGCGCCGGGATGCCCGCGCGCTTCACCTCCGCCTCGGTCATGCCCACGCGCCCGAGGGGGGGATCGATGAACAGGGCATAGGCCGTGACGCGATCGGTCCATTTGCGCCTGCCTCCGTTCAACAGGTTGTCGGCGACGATCTCGTAGTCGTTGTAGCTGGTATGGGTGAACGCGCCCTTGCCGTTGCAGTCTCCGAGCGCCCACACGTTCGGATTTGTCGTGCGCAACGCCTCGTCCACCACGACGTACCCGCGCCTATCGATCTGGATCCCCGCAGCGTCCAGCCCCAGGTCGTCGGTGTTTGGAACGCGCCCCACCGCCAGCAGCACATGCGAACCGACTTCCGCGGATGCGCCCGACGCGCATTTTAAGTTGACGGCTATGCCGGAGCGGTCCCTGGCCAGCGACAGGCATTCGGCATCGAGGCGAAGCCCGATGCCTTCCTGCTGCAGGATCTCGTGCACGGCGCGCGAGACGTCCTCGTCTTCGCGGCCGATGAGGCGGGGGCCCATCTCGATGATCGTCACACGGCTGCCGAAGCGCCGGTACATCTGGCCGAACTCGAGGCCGACGTAGCTTCCGCCGATGACGAGCAGGTGTTCGGGGAGGAAGTCGACGTCCATCATGGACACGTTGGTGAGATGGGGCACGAGGTCGAGGCCTGGCATGTCGGGCACCAGCGGGCGGCCTCCCACGTTGATGAAGATCCTGTCGGCACCGAGGACGCCGTCGTTTACGCGCACCGTCTTCGGTCCCGTGAAGCGGGCATGACCACGGTACACCGTCGCGTTGGCGAGACCCCGCATCCAGCTCTCGATGCTTCGATTGGAACGCCCGGATACGTCGTCTTTGCGCGCCTTGACGCGCCGCATATCCAGCTGCACCGGGCCGCCGATCTCGACGCCGTACTCGGCTGAGCGGCGCGCGGAATGAGCGGCGTAGGCGCTCGCCACCAGCGTCTTGGTTGGGATGCAGCCGTTGTTCACGCAGGTGCCGCCGAACTTGCCTTGCTCGATGACAGCGACTTTCATCCCGCCGGCGGCGAGGCGTGCCGCCAGCGGGGGTCCGGCCTGCCCGGTCCCGATGATGATCGCATCGTAGGACGCGTCCATGGCTTCTACTCGGGGAAACCCGCCTCGTGGAAGACCAGCAGCGTGGATTCGCCCTCGGCGTGCAGCTGGAGAGAGTGCTTGTACAGAATCGCCCTTTCTGTCTTGCGCAATGCCTCGAGATAGGCCCGTTCCTTCTCCATCAGCTCGGGCGGGCCGGCCTTGCGGGTGGTCGCGAATCCAGGCCCCGGCCAGGTGAGCTGCCCGTTCGGGGTCAGCGAGTACGCGCCGGTGAAGCGGTTCACCGACCCGTAGCCTGTGGCTTTCCCGTCCGCT
>Ga0187779_10002386_pt1 | contig 11532 bp, 9 predicted proteins | sample 1015_Q2_SP10_10__FD_132435 | JGI IMG/M metagenome (GOLD analysis project Ga0187779, IMG submission 132435) | Tropical peat soil microbial communities from peatlands in Department of Meta, Colombia - 1015_Q2_SP10_10_MG | ecosystem: Environmental > Terrestrial > Soil > Wetlands > Peat | place... | reverse complement strand
GCACGACCGGATTTCCCAAAGGTTGTATGTTGACGCACGGCTACTGGCTGAGACTCGCAGAAACCGCGCGCGAATTTTATGGGATCAAGGATGACGATGTGGCTATGGTCGCGCAGCCGTTTTTCTACATGGACGCGCAGTGGCTAACCCTGATGTGCCTGCTGTCTGGGATCCCGCTCGTCATTCTGCCGAGATTCTCGGCATCGACGTTCTGGCAATCGGTGAAAGACAACCAGGTGAGCGTTCTTTATTTGCTGGGAACGATGCCGCTGATGCTGATGAAACAGCCGGAAAACCCAGCCGTCGAGAAAAGTCACCGCGTACGCCTAGTCTATTGTTCCGGGATTATGCCCGAGCTGCATGCGGCCTTTGAGGCGCGCTGGAACGCACCGTGGCGGGAGGCGTATGGAACTACGGAGTCCGGCGCCGATCTTTTTGTGCCAGCCGACGATGCGGAATCGGTTGGCAGCGGCGCCATGGGAAGGCCGGTCCCCGGCAAGGAAGTGCGCGTTGTGAACCAGGCGGGCAGAGATGTCCCCACGGGAGAAGCGGGAGAGTTGCTGGTGCGCGGGAACGAGATGATGCTGGGGTACTGGAATAAACCGGAAGCAACCGCCGAGAAGATCCGCGAGGGGTGGCTTCATACCGGCGATTTGCTAACCCGGGACGCCAAGGGCTACTTGCGCATGGTTGGCCGCCTGAAAGAGATGATCCGGAGAGGAGGTGAGAACATCGCTGCGGCAGAGGTTGAAGCGGTTCTGTGCCAGCATCCATCCGTTGCCGCAGCGGCGGTCGTGCCCGTGCCCGATGATGTGTTAGGAGAAGAGGTCAAGGCGTTCGTGCAACTCCAGGCAGGCCAGACTCCGGAGACCGCACCTCCCAGCAGGCTCATGGAATTCGTTTGCGATCGGATCGCGGCATTCAAGGCGCCGCGTTTCATCGAATATGTTTCCAATTTCCCAAGGACACCGTCGGAACGAATTGCGAAATCGGTTTTGCTGGCAGGAAAGAAGGACCAGCGCGGGGGATGTTATGACAGCAAACTCAAGAGATGGACGTGAAGGCAGGATGAAATACGAAGACATAAATTTCAACATGCACGGAGCCGTTGCGGTTGCAACGGTCAACAGACCAGCATGCTTAAATGCCTTCCGCAAGCGGACGTTCCGCGAACTTGCTGCAATTCTCGAAGAAACAGCTTCCGGAAATTCAACGCGAGTTCTGATCATCACGGGCATGGGCCGGGCGTTCAGTTCGGGGAAAGATCTGAAAGAGATCGACGCGGATCATTTGCGACCGAATGTTGCTGAAGCGATTCGTACTGAGCTGGAAGAGCTGCAGAACATTACGCGCCGGATGCTGGCGCATCCAAGCGTTCTGATCGCTGCTGTGAACGGCTTGGCCGTCGGGTTTGGTGCGGAACTTTCGTTGAACTGCGATTTTCGGCTGGCTGCGAGCAGCGCAAGCTTCGCCTTCATCGAGGCGAAGCGCGGTTTGTTCCCCACCAACGCCGCGCACTTTCTTTTGCCGCGACTCATCGGCCCGGGCCGGGCGGCGGAGATGCTTCTGAGCGGAAGAGCGGTTTCGGCGGCGGAGGCGGGCGAATGGGGATTGGTCAACCGGGTCGTCGCGGACGAGCGCTTAATGGACGCAACCTTAGAAATTGCGCATACCATTGCGACCAACGCCCCGCTCAGTGTGCGAGATTCGCTGCAACTTCTTCGCCAGGGCCAGCAATTGACGCTCGAAGGCGTGCTGACTCGCGAGATGGATGCGACGATGAGAGGTCTTCAGTCCGACGATGTTATCGAAGGCGCCCGGGCTTTTTTTGAGAAACGGCAACCAAGATTCAAAGGTGAATAAAGTGCGCGCTCCGGCTGACCCGCTTATCGATAGGTTGCTTGCAGGCATTGTAGGCTTAAAAAGCCCACGGCAAGGGTTTCTTCTCCGCGTGTGGCGGCTTCGTCGCTGAAATCAGAGGCGCAAACCCACGCTAATTTTTACCTCCCGAGGGCTCGCTGGAGGTGCTCGAAAGCCCAGTCAATTTCCTCTCGCCTTATGGTCAGCGGCGGCGCAATGCGAATCACCTTGTCATGGGTTTCCTTGCAGAGGATTCCTTCATCCTTGAGCGCCTCGCAATAGGGACGCGCTGGGACTCGTAGCTCGATACCGATCCACAACCCCTTGCCGCGCACTTCTTGCAAAGGTGGACTGCGGAGTGACCGGAGCCGATCCAGGAAATAAGCGCCAAGCTCTGCAGAACGTTCGGTCAGTTCTTCCTCAACAATGACGCGTAAGGCAGCGCGCGCCACCGCACAGGCCAGGGGATTGCCGCCAAACGTGCTGCCGTGATCGCCGGGCTTGAACACCTCGAGAATATCTCGTGCAGCCAGTACGGCGGAGACAGGATAGAAACCGCCGCCCAGTGCTTTGCCAATAATCAAAATGTCGGGTCGGATTCCTTCATGCATATAGGCAAAAAGTTTGCCTGTGCGGCCGAGGCCCGATTGAATTTCATCGGCCACTAAGAGGATGCAATTCCGTCGGCAAATGTCAGCCGCTTCCCTGAGAAAACCGGTTGGTGGAATGATGATGCCAGCTTCCCCTTGAATAGGCTCCACAAGAAACGCACAGGTATTCGGGCCGATGGCTTCCCGCAGGGCCCGGGCGTCACCGAACGGAACAACCTTGAATCCCGGCGTGAAAGGCCCAAAGCCTTCGCGGTATTGTGGTTCCGTCGAACAACTGACTAGGGTTACTGTACGTCCATGAAAGTTATTCGCACAGACAATGATCTCCGCCCGACCTTCTGGAATCCCCCTTTTCTTATAGCCCCATTTGCGCGCCGTTTTTATCGCCGTTTCCACGGCCTCCGCGCCAGTGTTCATCGGCAGAGCCATGTCGAAGCCTGTCAGCTCGTGCAGATCCTGGTAGAGCAACGGAAGCTGATCATTGCGGAATGCTCTGGAAGTCAGCGTCACCTTGCCGGCCTGCTCTAGGAGCGCTTCCAGAATCTTCGGATGACAATGGCCCTGATTCAGTGCCGAGTACGCGGCAAGGCAATCCAGATAGCGCTTGCCTTCGGTATCGTAAACCCACACACCCGCGGCGTGCTCGATGACCACATCAAGCGGATGGTAATTGTGGGCGCCGTACAAGTTCTCCAGTGCAATGAACTCTTGAGAGGTTAATGTGACTTTTTCTTCGCTCAGGATTGCTGTTGGCATGGCTCACATCCGTTCGGCTGCACCATTACGGCCTCAATTTCATCACCGTGCAGCAATTCGGCGTTCGCGGGTCTCACTCTGCGAACCACTTTCCAATTTCGGTAGAACATGCGTGCCAGCGGCCCCCACGACCGCCGCGAAGAGGTCGTCGACGGAAGCGATGATTGCTTCCCGCCCTCCACCCCGCAAGAACCGGAGTACCGATTCGACCTTCGGCCCCATGCTCCCGGGTGGGAATTGCCCCGCCTGGAAATGCCGTTCGAATTGCTCCACATCAATCCGCAGCAGTGGTCGTTGCGAAGATTTCTTGTAATCCAGGTAGACATAGTCGGTATCGGTGGCGATAACGAATGTCTCTACTCCCAATTTCGATGCCAGCAAACTAGAAGCAAGGTCTTTGTCAATCACGGCCTCCACGCCAACCAGAAGGCCGTTTATCCAGGCGACGGGGATGCCGCCACCTCCGCAGGCAATCACCAGAACCCCGGACTTAAAGAGATGTTGAATTGCTTCCAGCTCGATGATTTCCCGCGGGTGCGGCGATGGCACCACTCGGCGATAGCCGCGGTCTGCGTCCATCAAGATGGTCCAGTCGTATTGGCGTCTGCGTTCCTCTGCTTCCGCGCGGGTGTAGAAGCGCCCGACGGGCTTGCTCGGATTTTTCATTGCCGGATCGCCCGGGGAAACAACGCACTGCGTCACAATGGTTGCCACAGGCACATGAAGCCTGGCTTGCTTCAATTCGCTGTGCAGCGCCAGCTGGAGGAGATAACCCATCTCTCCCTGCGTGCAGGCGTCACAAACATCAAGCGGATGCCTCGGCACAACTCCCGTTGCCCGCTCCGACAGAAGTAGTTCCGCGCCCACCTGGGGTCCGTTCCCGTGCGTAAGAACCATGTGATAGCCGTTGCGGATCAAGTGCACGATTTGCGCCGCAACTCGGCGCGCGTTGGCAAGTTGTTCGTCAATCGTTCCCTTTTCGCCGGAATGAATCAGTGAGTTGCCACCAATGGCAAGCACCATTTTTTTCATCGTGACTCCCGGCTACACGGTTACAAGCTCCGGAGCCTGCGCTGGTCGTATGGCCTCAAGCGGCATGTTCTTCATCAACTCCATGAGGATGGCCTTCTGCACATGCAGGCGGTTCTCCGCCTGCTGGAACACGACGGAATGGGCCGAATCAATCACGTCGGTGGTCACTTCTTCTCCGCGGTGTGCGGGCAGGCAATGCATGAAGACGGCGTCCGGCTTGGCCAGCGCAAACAATTCCTTATTGACTTGATACGGGCGAAACACCTGCCGTCGTTCGCGCGCCTCAGACTCCTGACCCATGCTGGTCCACACGTCGGTGTAGACGATATCCGCGCCAGCGACTGCCTTTCTGGGGTCGTTCGTAATGGTGACGGTGCCGTGGGTCTGCGAAGCGCGCCAGAGTGCCCAGGCCACTGCGTCGGGTCTCGCTTCATAGCCCGGCGGCGAAGCGATTTGAACATTCGCACCGAGCTGCGCTCCGCCAAACATCAGCGAGTGGGCCACATTGTTGCCGTCCCCTATAAATGCGAGCTTCAGTCCCTGTAGGCGACCTTTTACTTCCCAGATGGTCAGATAATCCGCCATGGCTTGGCACGGATGACTGAAGTCAGTCAGGCCATTGATAACCGGAATGTTGCAGTGTGCCGCCATCTCTTCGACTATCTCATGAGCAAATGTGCGAACCACGATCCCTTGGACCATGCGCTCGAGATTCTTGGCCACGTCGTGAATTGACTCGCGTTTCCCGAGGTGGATCTCGGCAGGTGACAAATAAAGGCAAAACCCTCCCAGTTGATGCATACCTACGTCGAAGCTCACGCGCGTTCGCAGCGACGGCTTCTCAAAAATCAGGGCCAGCGTCTTGCCCTGTAACACGTCGCGGTAACTAGACGGATGAGCCTTGATTTGGCGGCCCACGAAAAGCAGATACTCCAGTTCCTCGGGGGACAGATCGCGGATCGAAAGAAGATGTTTCATGTCCATGGCTACACCTTTACCTGCGCATGCTCCTGTACAAATTGCCCGATTCGCTCGGCCAAGCCAGGATGCGTGAGCTCTTGTACCTCGTAGCTGACTCGCAGATACGGCTTGCTCAGTCTGATGACACGAGCTAAGTCAATCGGAGTGGCGACCAATACGAGATCGCATGGAACGCGGCTGATGGTTTCTTCCAATTCATGCCTTTGCCAGGCGCTATAGCCCATTGCCGGGAGTAAGTTTGTTAGTTGCCGAAACTGCTCAAAACTGCTCTTAATAGAACCGACGGCATAAGGTCGCGGATCCACGAGTTCGGCGGCGCCGAACTGCCGCGCCGCCACCACGCCGGCGCCATAGGGCATTTCGCCGTGGGTGAGCGTCGGTCCGTCTTCGACGACCAGCACCCGCTGGCCCTTGATCCGTTCGGGCGCTGCGACAAACACTGTGCTTGCCGTCTCCAAAATCATGGCCGAAGGATTCTGGCTCCGAATGTTTTGCTTGACGGTTTCTACGTTAAGTGGCGATGCCGTATTCACTTTGTTGATTACCACCACGTCTGCCCGTCGAAGATTCACTTCTCCGGGGAAATAGGACAATTCATGCCCGGCACGATGCGGATCGGCAACTACAATCTCTAGATCGGAAGCGTAGAAAGGCGTGTCGTTATTGCCGCCATCCCAGAGAATAACGTCGGCTTCGCTCTCCGCCTGTCGCAGGATTTTCTCGTAGTCCACGCCTGCGTATACGACTGTCTCGTCACAGAGATGTGGCTCGTACTCTTCGCGTTCCTCGATCGTGCATTTCTGTACATCGAGATCGTCAGTCGTCGCGAAGCGCTGCACGGCTTCCGCTTCGAGCTCTCCGTACGGCATCGGATGGCGCACGACCACAGGCCTCAGCCCGTGGCGCCGTAGTTGGGAAGTGACCATGCGCGCCACAGGACTCTTGCCGCATCCGGTTCGCACCGCACAGACGGAAACAATGGGAACCGCAGCCTTGAGCTGTGTGTGCTCCGTTCCTAGTAGCCAGAAATCTGCTCCCGCAGCCACGGCACGCGACGCCAAATGCATCAGATTTTGGTACGAAATATCGCTGTAAGAGAAAACTACCGTGTCGATATTCAATTTGCTGATCAACTGCTCGAGGTTGTGCTCAGGGAAAATGGGGATTCCGTCCGGATAGGCAGACCCCGCCAGTGCCGGAGGATAGCGACGGTTGGCGATGCCGGGAATCTGAGTAGCGGTGAAGCCGACAACGCGGTAGTCGGACCGACTTCGAAAGACTACGTTGAAGTTGTGGAAGTCCCTGCCCGCAGCGCCTAAGATCAATACATTCTTCATAGCGGGTCACCCGGAAGCTTCCCGCTTCTATGATCTCGTTTGTGAGTCAGAAAGGGCCGTGATAGAAATCACATGGGCTAGTGACCAAGGAGACAAAGACCGCCAGCCAGCGCAATGCCGGGGCGTTGCTAGCCTTTGACTACGGCAACCGGCTCGAGTTTCGCGGTTTTTCTGCCAATGCCGAGCTTATGGACAACTTCTACCACGCGGGACACGTCTTTGTAGGCCTGCGGAGCCTCTTCCGCTAGGCCGCTCATGGAACCGGCACACACAATAATCCCCCGAGCCTCCAATTGTTCGCGCAATTCCGTTCCGCGGATCGTCTTCTTGGCTTTAGCTCGGCTCATCACACGGCCCGCTCCGTGACACGTGGAACCGAACGACTGCCGCATGGCCTCTCGAGTACCCAGCAAGACATAAGAAGCTGTCCCCATGGAACCTGGAATCAGCACAGGCTGGCCAAGGTCGCGCAAATCGCTTGGCAGAACGGGTGAGCCCGGCCCAAACGCACGAGTCGCGCCCTTCCGATGGACGCAGACACGCACCTGGTGGTTGTTAATCTGGTGCTCCTCAATTTTCGCCATATTGTGCGCGATGTCGTACACTTGGTGCAGTTCGTAGTTTTTGACCTTGTCGGCCAAAGTTTGGTCGAAACTCTTCCGTATCATGTGCGTCAGCAACTGACGATTCGCGAATGCGAAGTTCGCGGCACACGCCATGGCGTGAAAGTACTCCTGCCCCTCCTTGGAATCGAATGGCGCGCAAACCAATTCGCGGTCCGGGAGCGTAATCCCGTAATCTTGCACCGTCTTCTGGAAACGGCTGACATAATCTTCGCAGACTTGGTGGCCGAACCCGCGCGAGCCGCAGTGGATTTGCACGGCGACATTACCGGCATAGATCCCCAACCGAGCCGCGACTCCTTCGTCAAAGACTTCGGCAACTTTGTCCACTTCGATGAAGTGGTTGCCGGCGCCCAAAGTCCCGAGTTGGCTTCGCCCACGCTCGCGAGCGCGATCCGAGACAAAACATGCGTCAGCGCCCGGGATCCTGCCGAACTCTTCTGTGCGATCTAAATCTTCGCGTAGCGCGCAGCCGTTATCCAGCATCCACCGCGAACCTTCGTGCAGGACTCGATCCAACTCCGCGTTGCTCAGATGTAAGTGGCCATGACTCCCCACGCCGCTGGGGCAATTCGCATAGATGGAAGCGGCGAGATCTTTGAGATAGGGGCTGACGGCCTCAACCGAGGCCTCCGATATGAGGACCCGCACGCCACAGTTGATGTCGTAGCCCACGCCGCCTGGCGAAATAACGCCGCCGGGTAAGCGGGTGGCTACGACTCCGCCAATCGGGAAGCCATAGCCCTGGTGGATGTCAGGCATGGCGATGGCATATCCAATGATGCCGGGTAATGTAGCTGTGTTGACAAGTTGTGCCAACGAATTATCCGTTAGGGCAGCATCCAACAGTTCTTCATCGGCATACAGACGCGCGGGGACGCGCATATCCTCGCGAAATGCCCGAGGAATCTCCCAGACATAATTGCCTAGCCGTGTGAAATTCTCTTTGCTCAGCATGAGTGTCTCCGGCTCCGGCAAGACTTGGCTACACGTCGACCACGACCTCGGCTTCGAGACCTGCGGAAGTCTCACGTACTTTCAAATTGTGGAAGGTCACGGCTTTTATCTCGGACTGATGGTCGGCGCACTTCCTCGTTTCGATGCGTGCGCACAAATGAAAACCGTTCACCTCGCGAATCTGAAATCTCTCACAGACAACCTGGTGCTGCTGCTCCACAAACAAAATTTCGTTCAACCAGTTGACGAGCAAAGACTCAGCGTCGATTCCCTCGACTTCTAGATCCTGTGTTGCGGATGGTTCTCCTGCGGAATGTATTCCCTCCAACGCATGCATTGCACGCGCAGCATTTACCAGCAAATCTGGCAGGTCGCGGCCGCTCACCCGAAAGGCTCGGTCTGCAGTGTGCTCGATCTCCTCGAAGTTCATATTCTAATGAGCGACCTTGGACAAGCCAGACGAACAGTCAACTAACCACTTCTTGCATAGGCACTTCCCGCAAATGATCCAAGACGGACTCAAGCAGCTTCTCTTTCTTCCGGAGAGATGCTTTGAATTCGCGATGGTGCGAGTGCCAAATCTCTTTCAGAAGCTCTTGATGACGTTGCTCCAATATGCTCAAGAGGAGTTCTCTCTCTTCCGAGGTTAATGTCAAATCCATTCCTCCCCCTTCCTTCCGTGGCTCCGTCGCTCCCTGCTCTTGAAGCGAGCACCGTGCCTGACGGACCCGCCAACCCACAACCGGCTACCCCCACGATCCGCCTATCAGAAACGTCACGCCATCGCGCCTTCTTGTCTGTGCGCGCGGTCACAACGTTCCCGTGTGACGAGAGGGATGGTCCTTTGGAAAGCCTATGCTTTCCAGCCCGTGGCAATTTGCACTGTCATTGACTCGAACTTCGCACGGGACTACGCTTCGGTTAGGGGGTCATCGGCAAGGAGACCTTTCCATGCCGGTCCCAGCGGTTTCGAACGGTTTTCGTCGATCTCCCAGAACCATTGAGGCAAGCTGTGCCCAGCACGCGCTGGGCACAGGAAGAGTTAGTCGATGGCCGTGGCTGTTTATGAAGAAGGCGCTCACAACCGTCGCCTTTGTGGACGGGGACAGGAGCTTCTATGAAAACAGGCGTTAACTGGAAACCGTAGGGACACTCTGCCAAAAGGTGGCAGGGCATGGCGCCGCACAAAGATCTAAGGACGCTGCGTCAGACTCGGCCGCTGAAGAAGAGGGAAACGTCTCAAGCTCGGCTGTGGAAAGGTGTCTGAGACAGAAAAAGGGCGGAAACACCCATTTCGTCAAGCAGAGCAACGAGCTCAGCCTTATCTGGAAATGGCTCCGTGCCCGTCAAGACCATCACGCCGGGGCGCTCCGAGTGCACGGCCGCACGGAACGCCACTTCGTCAGACGAACGTGCGTGCTTGTAGCGAATGTGAACGTCCAAACCTTTTAGCAAGTCTTCAACTTGTTTCCTAATGTGGTTGCCTGTTTCCTGCCCAGATGAAGGTAACAGCACGGTTAACTTTCCGGAGCTGACTCGAGCGAGTTCTGACGCGACCAGAACGGCTCGTTCAGAGGCCGGTGTGCCGTCGCACCAAACAAGAATGGGATGCTCGCCGAGTGTGGCGCCGGAAGAAAGCAACAACGCGGGCACGGCTTCGCTCAAGGCCGCCAGGGCTGTGGAACCTATGCCAGATTTCTTGACAAGAGACCAGCCAACCCTTCCAAGGGCCAGGAGATCGCATTCCGCTGCAGCCGTGAGGATTTCCGAAGGAACACTGCCACGCACGACCCGGAAGGACCACGTTGCCTTCGCTTGACTCGCAACTGCTTCCAGAGCTCTTCGGACTTGCTCGGCTTGCGCCTTGAACTTCCGCTCCATGCTCGATCGATCGAGAGGCATTTCCTTGGCCGTAGGGAGAAGCAGGTCTCGAGCGTAAGGCGAGTCGGCCAGCCGCAATAGATCAATATCCTCGACGAAAAGGCCCAGCAGCTCCGCTTCGAGCTTGACGCTGAGTTCAACAGCGGCGCGTAAGGCAGCAAGACTCTGTGGCGAAGCGTCCAAACCTACCAGGATTCGGCGTATGGGAAGCTTGCTCGCCTTGGTGGCGACCGCCGTCACACCACACCTTCTGTCTTCGACAGCGCAGCGGCTAGCCTCTTCTGCGAAAAGTCCATAAGACGCGCTTCGACTTTGTCATTCACACTTCCCGCTGCGAATGTGCCGGACGGTCCGCGCTCCCCCGCGGGCAATCCCGTGAGGATCTCCATGCCCTCGTCGACGGTATTGATGGCGTAGACTTGGAATTTCCCCTCCGCAACGGCGTCCACCACCTCTCGCTGCAACATCAAATGACGCACGTTCGATGCCGGAATGATCACTCCTTGCTCGCCCGTGAGTCCGCGTTCTTTGCATACATCAAAGAAACCTTCGACCTTTTCATTCACCCCACCGATGGCTTGAACCTGGCCATGCTGGTTCACAGAACCCGTTACGCAGAGCGACTGCCGAACGGGGACTTCCGCGATGGCCGAAAGCAGCGCAAACAGTTCGGCACAAGAAGCGCTATCGCCCTCCACGGGACCGTACGACTGCTCGAATACCAGACTCGCGGAAAGCGAAAGCGGCCGGTCTGGCACATAACGCGAGTTCAAAAAGCCGGACAGTATGAGCACGCCCTTGGAATGAATGGGACCGCCCAATTCGACTTCACGCTCGATGTCGATAACCTCGCCCTTGCCCATCCGGACGCGAGCGGTAATCCGGCTCGGGTGACCGAAGGCGAACTGGCCCATGTCAATCACCGAAACACCGTTCACCTGTCCGATGCGTTCACCACTCGTATCAATCAATATGGTGCCGTGCAGAACCTCTTCCCGAAGCCGTTTCGACAGGCGGTCCCACCGATGCGTGTGCGCATCAATGGCGCGCTGGACATCCTCATCGCGAATCGTTTCTTGAGCCGCAACACGCGCCCAATAGTCCGACTCGTGTAACAGATCCGCCAGACTTCTTTGATGCGTAAGCAGTTTCTCGGAATCGCCAGCCATTCGCGAGCTCTGCTCGATGATGCGCGCAACTGCTCCTGCATCAAAGGGCAAAAGTTTCTCGTGCCGAGCCAGCGTCGCAATCAGACGCGCATACAGAAAGTCGTTGCTCGAGATTCGATCCATGCGCTCTTCGAAGTCCGCTCCCGCCTTAAACAATTCATCGAATTCTGGATCGAGCCGGCTCAGGAGGTAATAAAGCATGCGCTCCCCCGCGAGAATGACCTTAGCCTGCAGCGGGATGGGTTGAGGTTCGAGCGAAACAGTGCTCACCAGGCTAAGCATCTGCCCGAGGGATTCGATCCGGAGCTGGCCGGATCGCAGAGCG
>Ga0187779_10002385_pt1 | contig 11533 bp, 9 predicted proteins | sample 1015_Q2_SP10_10__FD_132435 | JGI IMG/M metagenome (GOLD analysis project Ga0187779, IMG submission 132435) | Tropical peat soil microbial communities from peatlands in Department of Meta, Colombia - 1015_Q2_SP10_10_MG | ecosystem: Environmental > Terrestrial > Soil > Wetlands > Peat | place... | reverse complement strand
GCAGCTTCGCGACGAGCGCGGTTAGCATCAGCGTGTCGCCGAGCAGCAGGTGATGCGCGATCAGGATGCGTCGCGGTGCGTCCGGCGGCGCGCGCCGGCCGACCGAGGCTACGCGAGCAACGCTCGCACGCGCGACGACGTGCAGACGCCCGCCGAACCGCGTGCCGCGATCAGCGGTAACGGTTGCCATCGGCGGCGCGCCGGAAAACGGTCTCCATATCATCCAGCATCCGGTCGAAACCGAATTTCGTATGCACGCGGTCGCGAGCCGACCAGGCGAGGCGCCGTGCGAGGGTCGTGTCGTCCAGCAGGCGGTCGATGCCCGCGGCGAGCGCCACGGGGTTCTGCTTCGCGACGACGAGCGCAGTCACATCATGGATCGCAATCTCTCCAATCGCTCCCGCGTCGGTCGTCACGCAGGGCGCGCCGACGAGCATCGCCTGCATGAGCGCCTGCGGCACGCCTTCGTTCGCATAGGACGGAAGCGCGAACACGTCGAGCGCCCTCAGCCACGGCGCGATCTCGTCCTGATTGCCGACAAGGCGCACGCGCTCGCTCAGCCCGAGCTCGACGATCTGCGCTTCGAGCGCTGTGCGCTGCGGCCCCTCGCCGACGATCACGAGCTGCGCGTCGCGATGGGCGAGCAGCATCATGGCCTCCACCAGATAGCGATGGCCCTTCCAGCTGCGCAGGGTTGCGACGATGCCGACCAGCGGCGCCCGCTGCGGCAGACGCAGCAGCCGTCGCGCCCCGACCTTCTCCCCTGGATCGAACTGTGTGGAGTCAATGCCCGTCGGGATCGACGTTACCCGAGCCGGCGAGACGCCGAGCCCCCGGATCAGCTGCTGACGGATCGCCTCGCCGGTGGTCACGATCTCAGCGGTGGCGCGCGTGTAGAGCCAGCGCGTCGCTGGCCGGTTGGGCACCGGCGCCGAGATGTGCCGGGTGCGCACTAGCGCCGGAGGCCGCTGGCGGCCGAGCCAGAAGAGCCTGAGGCCGATCGCCACGAGCCAGCTGTCGGTCGAGCTGTGCGTATTCACCACGTCCACCGGGTGTCGGCCGAGCAGGCGCCGCAGCGCGATGGCCCCGGCCGGCCCCTTGGAGCCGATGGGCAGAGCCAGCGCAGGAACGTCGAAGCGCGGCGCCTCCGCGTAGATCCGCGCATTGCGAGGGCAGACGAGGCGGACATCGTGTCCTCGGCTGCGCATGCCGGCCGCTTCAGTCAGGATGCGCACCTCCTGGCCGCCCCAGCCGAGCGAAGCCTCCGTGTGCAGAATGCGCAGCTTCTCTGCGGGCCTCACGCGTCTGCCGTCACCGCGGCGAACTGGATCCGATGCAGCTTGGCATACAGGCCGTTGCGAGCCAGCAGCTCGCCGTGAGTCCCCTGCTCGACGAGCTCGCCGGCGTCGAGCACGACGATCCGGTTCACCCTCTCGATCGTAGAGAGTCGATGCGCGATCACGATCGTCGTGCGGCCACGCATCAGCGTCTCCATCGCCGCCTGCACATGGCGTTCGGACTCCGAGTCGAGCGCGGAAGTTGCTTCGTCGAGGATCAGAATGGGGGCGTTTTTGAGAATCGCGCGCGCGATCGCGAGGCGCTGGCGCTGTCCGCCGGACAGGCGCACGCCGTTCTCGCCCACGACGGTGTCGAACCCTTCGGGAAGCGCGTGGATGAACTCGAGTGCATGGGCAGCAACCGCGGCCTGCTCGATCTCGCCTCGTGACGCGTTCGCCATCGTGCCATAGGCGATGTTTGCCGCCACGCTGTCGTTGAACAGGATCACGTCCTGGCTTACCAGGGCGATCTGGCTGCGCAGATTCGCGAGCGTCAGCTCGTCGATATCGTGTCCATCGAGCAGGATGCGCCCGCCGCTCGGCTCGTAAAACCGGGGCACGAGGTTCACCAGCGATGTCTTGCCGCTGCCCGAGGGTCCGACGAGCGCCACCGCCTCGCCCGGAGCGATCGACAAGCTCACGTCCGTGAGCGCGTTGCGCTCGCTGGCATCGTAGCGCAATGACACGTGGTCGAACTTGAGCTCGCCACGCACACGCGAGAGCACGACCTTGCCACGATCCTCCTCCGGGCGCTGGTCGATCAAACCGAAGATGCTTTCCGCCGCCGCCAGGCCGCGCTGGATGTTGACGTTCACGCCGGAAAGCGCACGCACGCGGTCGATTAGCGTGAGAAGCGCCACGACGTAGGCGACGAAACGGTCGCTTTCCAGCGCCCCTACCTCGTTCTGTTTCAGAGCGAGGTAGACGATCACGCCGACCGCGGCCGCGGCGACGAACTGCAGCAGGGGGCCGCTCGCGGCGCTCGACGAGGACTGCTTCGTCATCGACGTGCGCAGCTGGTTCGCACCGGCTACCGCGCGGCGTTTTTCGTACTCTTGGCCACCGAAGATCTTGACGACCCGATGCGCGCCGAGAATCTCTTCGAGGACGTGGGTGATCGAGCCCGTGCGCTGCTGCACGTCGCGCGCGATGCGCCGCAGCCTGCGGCTGAAGTAGCGGATCAGCGCCCCGACGGTCGGCAGTACGACGGTGGCGATCAGCGTGAGCTTCCAGTTGAGCCACAGCAGCAGCCCGATGCTGCCGAGGATGGTGAGCGAGCTGCGGACCGCGGTCGTGATCGCGCTGGAGCTCGCGGCCGCGAGCTGATAGGCGTCGAAGGTGAACTTGGAGATGAGCCGGCCCGGGGCCTGCGCGTCGAAGTAGGACGTAGGCAAGGACAGCAAGCGTTCGACCATCTGCCGGCGCAGGTCGAAGACGACGCGATGTCCGGTCCACGCCATCCCGTACTCGGAGGCGTACGAGCCCAGCCCGCGCAGCAGGAAGACCGCCACGATGGCGAGCGGCAGTCGCAGCGTCATCGCCGGGTCGGGCTTCTGGAAGTTCTGGACGACCGGCATCACCATGTACGCCATCAGCGTGTCGCCGGCAGCGACGATTACCATGCCGATGACAGCGGCGGCGAAAGCCCACCAGTAAGGCCGCACGTAGCGCAGGAGGCGGCGGTAGAGGAGCAGACCGGAAGACAAGGAATCCGATGCGAGGAACGACGCCTCGCAGGTGCCTGAAAGAGTGCGCGGATTATAGCGCGGGGCAACCGCGCCCCGCAGTTGGATCGTCCCGGCTCAGCGCTTGACCGGCGTGGCCGCGTAGGCAGCCGCGAGCAGGTCGCGATAAAGGAGCACGAGCTGCAGCGTCATCGCATCGGGCGTAAGCGGAAGGACAGCCTCGCGCGCGCGCATCCCCAGCGCGGCTCGCGCAGCCGGATCGGTGAGCATCGTCATGTGCGAGGCGAGCGAATCGACGTCGCGCGCCGCGCACACGAAGCCGGCGTCGTGCTCCCGTACGAGCTCGGCGGCACCGCACTTGTCGCTGGTGATGACGGGAAGCCCGCAGGCCATTGCCTCCAGCGCGGCATTCGGGCAGGGGTCGTACAAGGTCGGCAGCACGAAGACGTCGGCGGCGCCGTAGAAGGGCCGCACGTCCTCGTGCGCACCGAGCAGCGCGACGCGGCGTGCGACGCCGAGGCGCTGCGCCAGGCGCTTGTAGCTGCCGCGGGCCTTGTCGTGACCGGCAACGAACAGGTACGTCTGTGCCGGCAGCCGCGCGAGCGCAGAAATCGCGGCGGCGACGCCCTTGCGCACGTAGCCCGAGCCAACGAGCAGGAACACGGTGGCGCCCTCGGGCACGCCGAGCTTCGCGCGCACCGCAGCACCGTGCTCCTTGAGCTGAGGCGAGAAGACGTCGCTGTCGACGGCGTTGTAGATGACGTGCAGGCGCTCCTCGGCGAATCCGAAGCGCTCGCGAATCTCGTCGCGAACCATCTTCGAATTGCAGATCACTGCGCGCAGCGCGGGGCTGGCAAAGAGCCGACGCTCCATGTCGAGCACGTAACGGTGATAGGGGCTCCATTCCATGAGCCAGCGAACGAGGGCGGACTCGCCGCGCAGGCGCTCCTCGAGCCACACCGCATGAACCCCGTCGCCGGCGCGGTAGACGTCGCAGCACAACAGCCGCTCATGAGACTGCACGAGCTCGGGCGGCTTTCTCGCGATGCTGCGACAGACGGCGCGCGCGAACCCCCAGTCGCGCCAGAGGCGACCGATGTAAGGGGGATTGCAGAGGATCGGCTCGATCAGCTGCAGGCGGGTCTCCGGCCAGTCGCGGGTGTAGAGCGTGATCGCGATGCCGCGCTCGAGCAGTGCCTCGAGCGCGGCCTCGACGAAGCGCTCGGCCCCGCCGTACGGGGTGTAGCGCTGGCGGATGATCGCGAGCCTCATGGCGCAGCGCCGCCCTGGGTCTCGGCGAGCAACTCGCGCACGGCGGCGTGCACGCGCTCGACGCTCAGCGTCGCGAGGCATTCCGAGAGCTTGCCGCCGCCGCAACCGTCGATGCCGCAGGGCCGGCAGGGATGCCGCTGCGAAGCGAGAACGCGGTGTGCGACCTGCCATGGGCCCCACTCGAGCTCCCCGCTGGGTCCGAAGAGCGCCACCACGGGCGTGGAGACAGCGGCGGCGATGTGCATCGGTGCGGAATCGACCCCGACGAAGAGGCGCGCCTCGCGCGTCAATGCCGCGAGCTCGCGCAGGCTGAGCGTGCCGGCAAGGTCGACGATCGCACCGCGAGCCGGTGCCGATAGTGCGGCGAGGATGGCGTCGATCAACTCGCGCTCACGTTGATCGGGGGCTCCGGTGATCGCAATCTTCCAACCGTCCGCGGCGAGCCGCTCGATCAGGCCGGCGTAGCCCTCGGCCGTCCAGCACTTGAACATCCAGCGCGAGCCGGGGTGCAGCTGGATGAAGCGCTTTGAGGCTAGCCCGTGCCGCGAGATCAGCGCCGCCGTGTGCTCGCCTTCCATGACATTCGGGACGAGGACCAGCTTTCGCTGCGCGCCGGATGGCTGAAAGCCGAGGCGGCGCAGTGCGTCGAGATTGCACTCCACGGTGTGCCGCGGGGTGGCGCGCGGCAGGCGATAGTAGTGCGTGAAGCTCGTGCGCCACAGCCAGTGCGGGCGCGGGAGCTCGCGCGCCACCGCGTAGCGGGGCCGCAGGATCCGCGTAAGCCATGCGCCGCGCGGATGCTCGGTCAGATGCACGACGAGGTCGTAGCGGCGCGTGCCGAGCTCGCGCAGCAGTCGAAGCTCGGCGCGCGCCTGCGCGACAAAGCCGCTTCGCTTCCAGCCGCGATCGATGAGATGAACCCGACTGATTGCGGGATGACCCACAAGCATCGGTGCCGTTTCCTCGTAGACGAGTGCGTCGATCTCGGCAGCGGGCGCCACGCCCTTCAGCGCCGTGAATACCGGCGAGGCGAGGAGAACGTCGCCGTGATGGCGCAGTTTGATTACCAGCACGCGGCGCAACTGTTCGGGATCGACGGCGTCTGGCGGCGCGATGCGCATGCGAGCAAGATACCAAAGCGTTTTGTCCGTTACAAACGAGAATCGCCCGCGCCAGTCAGGGCTCACTCGTTCAGAAAGCGGCGCGGTTACTATGTTTGCACGCCTTGGGGTAGAATCGCCCGCAACTCCAGATGCAGTCCGCCCTCGCTCTTTCCGCCATGCCGCTCGAGGCCGCTTCCGCTGCCCACAAAGCGCAGATCCTGGCCGAGGCGCTGCCGTACATCCAGCGCTTCCACGACAAGGCGATCGTCGTGAAATACGGCGGCAACGCGATGACCGAGGCGGCGCTCAAGGCCGGCTTCGCCCGCGACGTGGTGATGCTCAAGCTGGTCGGGATGAATCCGATCATTGTTCACGGCGGCGGCCCGCAGATCGGCGATCTGCTCAAGACAATGGGCATTCCAAGCGAGTTTCGTCAGGGCATGCGCGTCACCGACGAGAAGGTGATGAACGTGGTCGAGATGGTGCTCGGCGAGCTCAACCAGGAGATCGTCGGGCTCATCAACCAGCACGGCGGCCGAGCGGTCGGGCTCACGGGACAGGACGGCGCGTTCATTCACGCGAGCAAGATGCTGCTCAAGAGCGAGACGAACCACACGGAGCTCGTCGACATCGGTCTCGTGGGCGAGATCGAGAGGATCGATCCGGAGCTCATCCAGCTCCTCGATTCGCGCGATTTCATTCCGGTAATTGCGCCGATCGGCGTCGGCAGGGACGGCGAGGCGTACAACATCAACGCGGATCTCGTGGCCGGCAAGCTTGCCGAGACGCTCAGGGCCGAGAAGCTGGTGCTCATGACCAACACGGCGGGCGTTCTGGACCGCAACGGCAATCTGCTGACCGGTCTCAGCGCGTCTGAAATCGAGCGGCTGTTCGCGGACGGGACGATCCATGGCGGCATGCTGCCCAAGATCGCGTCCGCGCTCGACGCGGTGAAGAACGGCGTCACGAGCTCGCATATCATCGACGGGCGCGTCGAGCACGCGTTGCTGCTGGAGGTGCTGACCAACGAGGGCGTCGGCACCATGATCCGCGCGGGCTGAGTCGCACAGGAGCCACGCACATGGCGACCAAACCGGGCGAACGCCGACTGCAGATCCTGCAGACGCTCGCGGCAATGCTGGAGAATCCGCGCGGGGAAAAGGTCACCACGGCAGCGCTCGCCGAGCGCCTCAAGGTGTCGGAAGCGGCGCTGTACCGGCATTTCGCGAGCAAGGCACAGATGTTCGAGGGACTGATCGAGTTCATCGAATCGACGCTGTTCTCGCTGGTGAACCGCATCACGAGCGACACGACCGACGGCGTGGCGCAGGCCACGCAGATGGTCTCGGTGCTGCTCGGCTTTGCGGAGAAGAACCCGGGAATGACACGGGTGCTGATCGGCGACGCGCTGGTCAACGAGGACGAGCGCCTGCAGGCGCGCATCAATCAGCTCTACGACCGGGTCGAAGCCGCGCTGCGCCAGGCGCTGAAGATCGCCCAGGCGGGCGGCAACTGGACGGGCGATCCGGCTGCCGAGGCCGGCGCGCTGCTCGCCTTCGTGCTGGGGCGGTGGCTGCTCTTCGCCAAGTCGGGCTTCAAGCGCCTCCCGCAGGAGGGCTGGGACGCCCAGCGCAAGTATTTGTTCGGCGGCTAGGCGGCGCGCACCGTGGAAGGCGCAAGCATGCAGCTGGCGATGCGCCAGTTGCCGTCCTTCTGCTTCTCCAGCGTGTAGAGCGCTACCAGCACAGTGTCGTCCGGGCCGATGAGTCGCAGCGGCTGGACAACGAGGCCGTCGATGACGGCACCTTCAAGAAACTCAGTGTAGCGTGCGTCGAGCAGCGGCGTGTAGGCGCTGCGCACCATCGCCATGAAATTCTGCGCGTCTCCGAACTGGGCTCGGATGCCGGGCGAGGCATAGGCAAATGCCTTGCCGGCGTCGCCGGCCTTCAGCGCCGCGAGCTGGCGCGAGATGATCGTGCGGATGGTGCGCCACTCGCCTTTGGTGACCTTCGGATCCGCAGCCAGAGCGAGCGGCGCAAGCCACAACGCGAGCATGGCACTTCCGGCGATGCGCAGCAGCTCTCGGCGGACCGCGCGCATCACCGGTTCCCCGCGCCGCAGACGGGGCAGGAGGGATCTTTCAGCACTTTGACCTCGCGCCATTCCATCGCCAGCGCGTCGAGGAGGAGCAGACGCCCCGCAAGCGAACGCCCGGTCGCGGCAAGGAGCTTCAGCGCTTCGGCGGCCTGCGTGGCGCCTACGATGCCTACGAGCGGAGCGAACACGCCCATCGTGGCGCAGCGCGTCTCCTCGAACTCGTCGCCTTCGCCGAACAGGCAGTGATAGCAGGGGCCGGCCGGATCGCGCAGATCGAACACGGCGATCTGCCCGTCGAAGCGGATCGCCGCGCCCGATACCAGCGGCTTTCGCGCCGCGACGCAGGCGCGATTCACTGCGTGTCTCGTGGCGAAGTTGTCCGAGCAGTCGATGATCACATCGGCGGCCGTGGCAAGCGGAGCGAGCTCGGCCGGCCCGACCCGCATTGGCACCGTGAGAACCTTTACTTCGGGATTCACCTGGCCGATCCTCGCCCGCGCGGCATCGACCTTTGGTCGGCCGACCGCGGGCGTGTCGAACAGTATCTGGCGCTGTAGGTTGGTGAGATCCACCCGATCCGCATCGACGAGGCTCAGAGTGCCGACGCCCGCCGCAGCGAGGAACTGTGCGACTGGGTTGCCGAGTCCGCCGATGCCGACGATGAGCGCGTGCGAGGCTGAGAAGCGCTCCTGCGCGTCCACGCCCAGCTCCGAGAGCAGGATGTGCCTGCTGTAGCGCAGCAGTTGCGTATCGTCCATGACGGCGGCCATTCGCCGCAGCGACGCTCAGTGCAAGAACGCCCGGACGAGCCGGGCGTTCTCTGTGCCGCTGCCTCCTGCGACTGTTACTGCGGCTTCGCCTGCGCGGAGACGGCCTTGCTCGAGGCCATGACCGGCAGGCCCTTCAACTGGTTGAGCGCCTGCTGCAATTGGAAATCGTCCGCGCTGCCCGGGTCGAAGCGCGTCTGAGCTTTGTCCGCATCCGACTTGGCGAGCGGCTTCGTTTCGGTCTTGGCAACCGGTTGTGCCGACGCTGAGTTGCCCTTCGCGCCCGATCCATCGTCCGGCGCACCCGGTCCCGGCGTCAGCAGATGGCGATCGAGGTTTGCCTCGCGCAGACGATTGGGCGAATCGCGTCCGTCGTCGATCAAAATGTCGGGCTCGATGCCTTTGGCCTGTATCGAGCGACCGCTCGGCGTGTAATAGCGCGCCGTTGTGAGCTTGAGTCCCCTGTTGTGTCCGAGCGGCACGATCGTCTGCACGGAGCCCTTCCCGAAGGTCTGCGTGCCCATTACGACCGCACGCTTGTGATCCTGCAGCGCGCCGGCGACGATCTCGGAAGCCGACGCCGTGCCGCCGTCGACGAGGACGACCATCGGCACCGACTTGATCTGCGGTGGCAGGTCCTTTAGATAGTCGTCGCCACGGCTGCGCATGTAGTTCTCACGGCTCGCCGACAGGCGCATCCGCGCTTCCTGCGTGCGGCCGTCGGTGTATACGACGAGCGCATCCTTGGGCAGGAAAGCTGCGGATACCCCGACCGCAGTGGGCAGCAGGCCGCCCGGGTCGGTACGCACGTCGAGCACGAGCCCCTGCAGATTGCCCTGCTTGTAAAGGTCCTTTATCGCCTTGGCGAGATCCTCGCCCGTGCGCTCCTGGAACTGGCGGATGCGGATGTAGCCGTAGCCCGGCTCGAGGAGCTTGGACTTGACGCTCTGAACGTTGATTTCCTCGCGGGTGATCGTGAAGGTGAGCGGAGCGTCGACATCCTTGCGGGCGACCGTGAGCACGATCTGCGTTCCCGGCACGCCGCGCATCTTTTGCACCGCCTCGCTGAGCGGCATGCCCCGCGTCGCGATGTCGTCGATCTTCACGATGAGGTCGCCTGACTTGATGCCGGCGCGAAACGCCGGGGTATCCTCGATCGGCGAAATCACCTTGATGATGCCGTCCTCGACGCCCACTTCGATGCCGAGGCCGCCGAACCGGCCCTGGGTCGAAACCTGGAGTTCCCTGAATGCGTCCTCGTCGAGGAAGTCCGAATGCGGATCGAGGCCGTGCACCATCCCGTTGATCGCCTCGCGAATCAACTTGTCGTCAGGCACGGTCTCTACGTAGTCGCTCTTGATCTTTCCGAAGACGGCGGTGAAGAGCTGCAGGTCTTCGTAAGGAATAGACGCCCTCGGCTCCTTGTCAGCCAGAGCCGAGAAATTGAGGCTCAACAGCAGCCCGAGAACCACGCCCAGGCCGATCAACCCAGCCTTCTTCCAACCATTGCCCATGTTGAGCCTCGTTTCCTTCCCAATCGAGATCGCGCGATCTCAGGCACGAGATCGCTTTGCGCGAAAGTTGTTCAGAGTATACGCCCGTTCAGCGCCCCTCGCAGCCGCGCAGCCATGCGGCAGCGGGCGTCTGACCGGCGGCCGCGCCAGGCAGCGCGAGCTAAGAGTTCCAGTGGACCTGCTCCTGCGGTGCAAGTTCCGCCGCCCGCCGCGCGCCGGCTCAGGTGAAGGAAACGAGCGGCCTTCCTGTCATTTCTGTCGGCTGTGGCAATCCCATCACCGAAAGCAGCGTCGGCGCGATGTCCTGCAGCGCCCCGCCGGCGCGCAGCGCTGCGCGGCGCCCCACGTAGAGGCATGGCACCAGGTTGAGCGTGTGCGCGGTGTGCGGTTGGCCGGTCGCGGAGTCGTGCATCATTTCGACGTTGCCATGATCGGCGGTAATGAGCACCTCGCCCCCGCGCGCAAGCTGCGCCGCGACGACCCGGCCGATGCAGGCATCGAGCACCTCGACCGCTCGGGTGGCGGCCTCGAGGTTGCCGGTGTGGCCCACCATGTCGCCGTTGGCATAGTTGCAAACGATGGCATCGTACTTGGCCGCGGCGATCGCGGCGACGAGCTTGTCCGTTACCTCGAGGGCGCTCATCTCAGGCTTCAGATCGTAGGTCGCCACCCTGGGCGAGGGCACGAGAATGCGATCTTCGCCCGGATAGGTCGCTTCCACGCCGCCGTTGAAGAAGTAGGTCACGTGGGCATACTTCTCGGTCTCTGCGATGCGCAACTGCTTCAGTCCGCGCGCAGCGATGTACTCCCCGAAGCCGTTGCTGACCGACTGCGGGGCAAAGGCCGCCGCAAGACCGGCGAACTCCGCGCCGTAGGATGTCAGGCAGACGAAAGCTCCGAGACGTGGCGTGCGCTTGCGGGCGAATCCGGAGAACGCGGGGTCGGTGAGCGCGCGCGTAAGCTGGCGCGCCCGGTCGGCACGGAAGTTCATGAACACGATCACGTCGCCGTCCGCGATGCGCGCCGGGTGCCCGTCCGCTCCAAGCAGCGCCGTCGGCTTCACGAATTCGTCGCTCTCCCCGCGCGCATACGCTGCGTCGAGCGCCTCCCGCGCGTCGCGCGCGCGGTAGGGTGCTTCGCCGTCGACGATCAGGTCGTAGGCTGCGGCGACCCGCTCCCAGCGCTTGTCGCGGTCCATCGCGTAGTAGCGCCCGACGATGTCGGTTATCCGGCAGCCGCGCTGCCGCGCGCATACCTGCGTCATGTATGCGAGCGACGCGGCTGCGCTTCGCGGCGGCGTATCGCGGCCGTCGAGGAACGCATGCACGTGCACGGGCACGCCGGCGCGCGCCGCGAGCTCGACCATCGCCGCGAGCTGGCGCTCGTGGCTGTGCACGCCGCCGGGCGAGAGCAGTCCGAGAACGTGCAGGGTGGAGGCGCTCTGCCGCGCCGTGGCCACGGCCCCGGCGAGCGCGGGATTGGACTGGAACTCGCCCGTTTCGATGGCGTGATCGATGCGCGTGAGATCCTGGTAAATCACGCGCCCGGCCCCAATATTCAGGTGCCCGACCTCTGAGTTGCCCATCTGTCCGCCCGGCAGTCCGACGTATCGTTCGGATGCGTCGAGGGTCGTATGCGCGTACTCGCGCCAGAGGCTGTCCCAATGCGGCTTCGCCGCGCGCGAGATCGCGTTGTCGGGCGCCGCTTCCCGGCAGCCGACCCCGTCGAGGATCAGCAGGAGCACCGGCGTGATGCCTG
>Ga0187779_10002384_pt1 | contig 11534 bp, 15 predicted proteins | sample 1015_Q2_SP10_10__FD_132435 | JGI IMG/M metagenome (GOLD analysis project Ga0187779, IMG submission 132435) | Tropical peat soil microbial communities from peatlands in Department of Meta, Colombia - 1015_Q2_SP10_10_MG | ecosystem: Environmental > Terrestrial > Soil > Wetlands > Peat | place... | reverse complement strand
GTGCACTGCTTGTTCCAACTTTAGCTCCTGCTGGAAGTTGGGTAAATTTGCGGCGCTCTCGCGTTATCAGTACGTCTCTTGGATCAAGCCTCTTTGGAACAGCGGCTATCACTAGACCAGTCGGGCTATTCATATTGAGATCTTTCATGCTATGAATCGCGATGTCTATCTGACCTTCGATTAGTAATTCTTCAATTTCCTTGGTAAACAGGTCTTTCTTTTGAGCAGTCGTGTTCCATGAGTTTCCTCCATCCCCCTTCGTACGTATGGGAACTATTTGGTAACTAATTCCAGGAACCACATCTCTTAACGACTCAAGGGTCTGATTCGTTTGCGCGAGTGCAAGCGGACTCCCTCTTGTACCGACTACGAGGCGTCTGCTCATTCCCTACCCTGACCTATTGCGAAAGGCATAATCTTCTGGTGTTCCAAAATGGAGATAGTTGAACATGTCAGATGTCTGCTGACTAGAAATGACTCTACCGAAACCAACAGTCGACTCACGATCTTTCTCTAATTGGCTTCATAGCCCTCAAGAACAGATCCGTCGCATACGAGGCCGCTTCCGACGCCCTATAGCTTCTCTGAAAATGTATCCGCTGAAAGATGAATCGATTCATCATTCCCAGTAAACATTCAGCCGCCATGTGCGAATCCGTTTCACGGAATTCGCCAATTCTAATTCCTTCCTGAATTATTCGTGTTAGTAATGATTCGATCCTTGCGAATTCGGTCATCAAAGTCTTGGCACCTATCGGATCCAGACGAGTAGAGCGACGAACGTAAAGCCCAACGTTGATGAGATTATTTGGAAACGAGGAAAGATACGTTTGTGCGTAAGCCCTTATTTTGGCTGACGCCGCGCCAGATTCCTCGCATGATTCGTTTAGAAGTTTCATGAACTCAGTCATAGTAATAGTCTCGCGCACAACCGCCTCAAAGAGAGCCTCTTTGTTCTTGAAGTAGTAGTAAACCGTGGGCGGAGTTACGCGGGCTTGACGACAAATATCACGCATCGAGACATTCGAGAATCCTCGACGAGTGAAGAGAGTCTTAGCAACATCGAGGATTTGTTGTTCCGATGTGCTTGTCGCGCCGCCCAACTTCGATCCGTCTTTTTGTGGAAAGAGTTGTATTTAACGTTCGTTATAGTTTTGGATAACTATTCAAAATTCAATTGCACGATAACTGTTTGGTAGTAGGCTACGGTCAGGCTTAAGTTCAGTGAGCTAAATCATTTGATTGACAGAGTTGGTATATCAGAACATAATTGTGAGTAGGGACGGCCCGGTTGGAATCATCCAGTTAAATCGACCGGACGTTCTCAATGCCCTCAATGATTCATTGATGAATGAACTGGTTGAAGCGTCTGAGGCACTCGACAAAGATGATCACGTATTAGTAATTATTCTAACGGGGGGAGAGAAAGTTTTCGCGGCCGGGATTGATCTGAAGGAAATGGCTCAATCAAGGCACATAGATCTGACTCTCAGTAGACGTTTTGAAATTTGGGATCGTCTTAGAAAGATCGGCAAACCGATTATAGCAGCAGTTAGCGGCTACTGTTTAGGTGGAGGAAATGAATTGGCGATGAATTGTGATATCATAATTGCTTCCGAAACTGCAGTGTTTGGGCAACCTGAAGTGAATGTTGGTATTATGCCGGGGGCCGGAGGCACTCAGAGGCTGACAAAAATCGTTGGTAAATTCAAAGCGATGGAAATGATTCTAACCGGGGATTCGATTCCGGCAAGCGAAGCCTATCGGATTGGTCTTGTTAACAGGATTTCAACGGTGAAGGATCTAATGAACGAAGCGAAGAAGATGGCTTTCACAATTGCCTCCAAACCACCCATCTCGGTGCGAGCTGCGAAGGAAGCAATACTGAAGGCAGAGGACACAACGATGCAGATTGGTTTAGAGTTTGAACGAAAAATGTTCTATACGCTGTTCTCAACTGATGACGGAAAGGAAGGAATGAGAGCGTTTATTGAGAAAAGGAAACCCGCATTCAAAGGCAGATAAGTCAGCTCGAAAGGTTGACCACCAATCCTTCTAATGTAGAACTGTCCCGCCATCTACGACTATTGTTTGTCCGGTTAGAAACGAAGATTCATCGCCAGCTAGGAAGACTATGATTTTCGCTATTTCTCGTGGGCTTCCAAAACGCTTCATCAGATTCTCTTGTCGAGCCTCATTCAACTCCTTATTGTTCAGTTCTGAAATCCATGTAGTTTCGACATTTCCCAGGGCGATTGCATTTACCCTTATGTGAGGTGCGAGTTCAGTTGCTAGGCCCTTCGTCAAACCAATTATACCTGCTTTGGCAACGGTGAAAGCTAGCCCTCTGTCGTGACCCGCAAGTGCGGGCGTCGAGCTGATATTTACTATGACACCATTCTTCTGGGATATCATGTGAGGTGCTACGCTTCGCGCGCAAAGAAATGCTCCCAGAAGATCTACGTTTATCGGTTTGTAAAAATCTTCAACAGTCAGCTCTAGAAATTTCTTATCCCACTCACCCTTAGCAGGATATCCTGCTAAGTTAACCAAGACATCGATTTTTCCAAACTCTCCAATCGCCTCCTTGACCCCAAATTCAACTTGTGCTGGAGCTTCACAAATATTTGAAAAATCTATTCGAACAGCACGGGCTCTACGACCTAACTTTTCTATCTCGGATGCGATTGCTTCTGCGTCATTAATTTTTGATCTATACTGTAAAATGACATCGGCTCCGTTTCCCGCGAATTCTAGAGCAGTAGCTCTACCGATTCCACCACTCGAGCCGGTTATGAATACAACTTTTCCGGACAGACTTGGCATAATTGTTCTCCGATTAATACGGCTCCTGAAAGGTAAATCTTCCGAGACGTGAAACCGAGAGATGTATACGGGTTAGAATGGTTTCGGAAAGATAGACTAGTGAACTACGTTTCAAAGGGATCTCTATTGAACTGACATGAAGCCTAGTTTCATGAGCGGTTGATTTATCTTAGATCAATAGCAGTTCTGAATGCGTCATTTCATACGATGTGATTGGAATCGGATAAATTTGATTGTCAGCGACGAACCAGCAAAGCAGAAAATATTAGCTGCAATGGCCGACCAATACTCAAGAAAAATCCTTACAGCAACTATAGAAGAACCGGTGAGTGCATTGGACTTAAGCAAGATTTACGAGATTCCGATAACGACCGTTTATCGTCGAATTGAAGAACTAGTTGAAGCAGGATTAATAGCGGCCGTAAAATCAGGGAGAACCATGGACGGTAAATGGTACGATTTGTATAGGAGTCTTTTGAAACGCATAGACGTAAGTTTCGAGAACGGAGACGTACGGGTCGAAGTAATCGTGAATGAGCATGTGTCGGATAAGTTTACGCGAATGTGGACGCTGATTCCCAAAGGATAGAATGAGACGATTCCAGATGGTAAGAGAGTTAACAGAATTAGACTGGATAGCAACGATCGTAAAGGTTGCGGCTTTGATACTCGGAACCTTCATCGTATATTTGGCCTACAAGGGACACAAGAGAAATTCGAGTGAACCCCTTCTGTACGTTGCCTTAGGATTTGCTCTCATCACTGCAGGTACTGTTATTGAAGGAATTCTCTACGTTGTTCTCATGTCGGATCTGCTTGTCGCAATTATAGCTGGAACAGCTGTAACGACGATCGGTCTAGTGTCAATAATATACTCCATATATTCGGCCAAATGAGTGCTCATTCTTCTTGAGCGACTACCGTTCTAACGCAGATACACTCATCCTGATAGTATCCGCAATTTGGGCACTTTGCCCGTCCCGTTAACGCTTCAATGCTCGGATTCTCAACGAGCGCTTTAATCTCGGGCGGTAAACCGGGCTCATAAAATACTTGCAGAACCCACCTTGTAAGATCTTTCTCCGTCACCATCCCGACAAGTCTATCATCATCTACTAACGGAAGTCTCCTGACACCAAGCTTCAGCATCAATTCGAAAGCTCGCCAAATCTCAGTTGACGAAGATACAGACTGTAATGGTCTCGACATCAAGCTCTTAACAGGAAGTCTAAGTAGGATATCGCCGCGGAGTGAAGCGCGAGTTATGTCGCGTTCTGTTATGATCCCGACAGGTTTACTCTTGTCCACAACGATGACACTTCCAACATCAAACTTGACCATTAATCTTAATGCTTCTTCAACGTACTCGTCGACGCCGATCGTTACAACCTTCGACGTCATAATTTCTGAGAGAAGACTTTTCTCCCTTATTCCACTCATCAAGATCGGATAGAATCACGCGATCGTGGTTAAATAGCGACTCCGACGATTATCAACTGTGAGAAAGAGAGACCGTCAAGTGCATTATTCATGAATGATAACCACTCTTTTCTCTTAATTAATCGTTCATCTAATTCAGGTTGGTGAGAAGGATTGCAAAATCCCTGGCGAGAAGATCGACTTGAAGCGATAATGACAGGCAACGTAATCAAAATTGCATCTGATGCAACCCTCAATGACGCTCAGAGACTTATGGAACAAACACGACTTGCCAGGCTAGTCGTAACGAATCTTAACGGAAAACTATCGGGGATGATAACCCATCGAGATCTTGTAAGATTTCTTGGTCGTGATAAAAGTGAAAGACCACTCGAAGAGATAGGTGTTAAGGAAATCATGTCAACTCCAGCCATTGAGCTTAAGCCATCTGACACACTAGTGGATGCTGCACGGACGATGAACCAAAAGGGCATAAGTTCGATCGTAATCACCGGTGCTGATCGAGAAGTTCTTGGCATCGTCACGAAAACAGACATCTGCTATCATTTCAGCCAAGGCTCATCGAAACTGAAAATTGGAGATGTCATGACCCGCAAGGTTTTCACGGTAAAACCCACGCACTCCATCTTCTTTGTTGCATCTCTTCTAGCCAGACAAGGCATTTCAAGAGTTCCCGTTGTCAACGGCACACTTTTGGGAATAATCACACTCGCAGATATCGCAAATAGTGCCGTTATGATGCGGCCTGAGCTAATTGAAACCTTGGATGAGACTGTAAGAACTGTGGCTACGGCTAAGATTAGAGCAATGACGGCTTCGGATATAATGAAGCCGAACCCAATAACCGTAAGGTCGGAAGAACCGCTTACGAAAGCAGCTAGATTAATGATTGAACATGGTATCAGTGGGATTCCGGTTGTCGATTCAAAGAAGGTTCTTCGAGGTATCGTCACCAAGACAGACATCATTCGTGCAGCAGCACGGTAAACGACGCTGGAAATCCACATGTCTTAAAATTAGAATCGTGTAAATCTGAATCGAGCTGACGACTCTACTTTGCGTAACCTCTATGATTCACTCGTAAGGCCGTTCATATTTCTGTCGTCACCAGAAATGGGCCACAGAATCGCCATCTACTCTTTCAAGCAACGATGGTTCTGGGAGCTCTTAGCTTGGCACTTCCGCGTCGACGACGATCGCTTCATAGTTTCAAGTGGAGAAGTACGGCTGTCGAATCCATTCGGATTGGCAGCTGGTTTCGATAAGAATTGTGAGATGTTTGAGTCATTATCAGCGCTTGGGTTTGGATATCTGACTCTAGGCTCAGTAACGCTTAATCCTCGTGAAGGGAACCCCAAGCCCAGAATCTGGAGATATCCAAACGAATCATTGGTCAACTCTATGGGACTTCCCAATGACGGTGCGTACAGAATTAGCGAAAGACTTGCCAGTACGAATCGAAGAGTCGCTCCACTCATACTAAGTATTTCAGGAATGAGTCTCGAAGAATTCTCTGACTGCTACCTTCGGTTACAGGAACACGCTGACGCGATAGAACTCAACATAAGTACTCCTAACACCGCTGGTGTTCGAATCTTCCAGGATCCGGATACGTTCGCGAAACTTCTCGACACTGTAATGACCAGACGGAGAGATAACAAACCGGTATGGGTAAAGTTACCCCCGTATTTCGACGAGAAAACACGGGAAAACGTATTGGAACTTGTAAATACTTGTATAAGAAAATCGGTCAAGGCCATAACGTCAATCAACACTAAGCTAGTCAAGGAATCAAGAGCCAGCATAGGAACAGCTGGAGTCAGCGGGAAAGAAATTTTCGCAGACATGTTAAGAATTGTGAGCGACATCTATACGCATACAGATGGAAAAATTTCAATCAATGCGTGCGGTGGAATATTCTCAGCGGAAGACGCATGGAAAGCATTTCAAGCAGGCGCTACAACAATCCAGTTATACACTGGATTTGTCTACCGAGGACCAAGCATAGTTGTCAACCTAAAACGTCAGCTGCTGAAATTCCTCGAGAAAGATGGCTATGAATCGATCACTGATGTGATTGGAAAAGTACATAAGTAGACCGACCTACCCGCCGGCTAGAAGAAGTATTCATATGCTTGAAATGTTCTAGCGGTGCTGAGTCGTGCGTCAAATATGGGCGATGGATGGTCTCCACCAAAGAGCGCGAAAATTTGGGGTCACCTATTCAACGAAGTGGTGCGTGCTAATCATTGCATGATGTGCGGAGCATGCGTCGCCTCCTGCCCGATCAATGTGTTAAACGTCAACGTTAACGAGGAACCTGTCATAAAGGGTCCATGTGCTGCCTGCCAAGTTTGCTACTATAGCTGCCCGAGACTTGAATTGCCGATCGACGAGATAGAATATTATCTGTTCGGAAGGACAAGAAAACCTGAGGAAGAAGCCCTTGGCGTCTACAAGAACATTTACTCTGCGAGAGCACTAGACGAGGAAGTATGGCACGCAGGCCAAGACGGTGGAACAGTGATTGCTCTCATGACACATGCACTCCAGATTGGACTAATCAACTGTTTCGCAACCTCAGACTTCACCAAATCAAATTCTGTGTTCGTTCTTGGAAGCGGAATGACATTAAAGACAGTACCAGTCATCGGAGACACAGCGGTTGACCTCATTCGGACAGCTGGATCGAAATACACTCACGGAGGTGTCTTAGGAGTGCTCTCAGATGCAGCCACTTCATACCCCGACGGGCACGTTGGACTTGTCGCATTACCTTGTGAGCTCCAAGGGTTATGGCGTATGTATACGGCAATGCAAGCCACGGTTAAGTTCGGTGGCTCTTGGATCAGAGGTGGAAGACCGACGCTCACAGTTGGATTATTCTGCTCGAAAGTGTACACTCATGATAAACTCGTCACGGAATTCATACAACAAAAACATGGAATCGATCCTACTAAGATAACTCGAACCGTCATCAAGAGAAACCGTTTCAAGCTCTACATTGGTTCTGAAGTGGTGCTAGATGTGGGATTAAAAGAACTTGAACCATACATGAGTCAACCTTGCAACTACTGCATCGACTACGTAGCCGAACTCGCCGATATTTCAGTGGGAGCCGTCGGCTCATCAGATGGATGGACAACAGTCATAGTCCGCTCTGAGTTAGGTCAGAAATTATTCGATAGCGCGGTACAAGCGAAGGCGATCGAAGCTATACCAATCGACAAGGCGCAACCGGGACTTCCGGTACTCGTCAAACTCTGCAACAAGAAGAAGCGAGAACGAAATGCATACTATATTAGGCGTGGACTTCGCGAGGGATTCCTAGAACATAGAAAACACGATCTCCTACAGATAGCTTCAACACCTGCAGCGACGTAAACTCATCGAAGGCTTCACGGTTTCGTAAGAAGCCCTTTACGAAGCTCTCAGTCAAATTCGGAAACATTATGCAAACTTAGGACTTATCTGTGAGACTGGCTGTGCGACACCAGGTTCCTTGCAAGCGTCCCCAGACACACCTGAAAAGCATAGCAGGGCTGCTATGATATTCGCTTCATCATCAATGGTTTTTCGAATCTCTGATTCAATCTTCTTCAACTCAGTTTCTGTCTGTCTGAATGTGTGTCCGATGAATATTTTGGGTGTGAAACCCGCTCCAACCTGCATGAACCTACCCCCAATCAGGAGAAAAGGAATTTGTTTTTCCGAGTCAAATTTGCGTACTATCTTTTCTTCACTCTTCAACAGTTTCTGTAGAGGCTTGAATTCGCGATCCTTTATCTCCCTCGCGACGAATTCAATTTGAGGGCTGCTATATGTGGCCTCGGTAAAGTCGTAAGTCGGAAGGTTGAGAAATGGCTCGTCTTTCGCTGCGCTTATAGTCTGTTTAAGACCACTCCACTGCCCAAACTTCTGCAATGCTCGCACAATTGCCCATCTTTCAGCAGCAGAGAATGGACAATACTCAGCGCCCATGAAGAAGACGAAGAGTTTTCCACTTTTCTTCATAGGCTCCTTTGAAACTTCAACAAATTTCCCAAGCACTTTTGCTGGCTTGTTCATTTTTTGCCTGCGCCGCCAGGGCTTAGATATGGTGACCATTTATCCCTAACTGTAGTATTAGGCAGAGACTAGCTAACTTTTGCGCTTCTGAAACTTACACATTACAGAATCAGTGAGAGTACCGCTGCTATAACGAGCAGAGCAGGTAGCCATGAAAAGGTTAACAACAGCAAGATTCCGCCAAGCAACGCCACCAAATCCGCCCGTGATTTTAGAGATCGTGCACCCATATACCCCCCAATCAGGGCCAATGTAGCACCGGTTAGAGATATGAGGCTCCAAAACGTCATGATTTGATTAAGCCTTATTCCTAACTCTGGGTAGCCAATCAATCCATAACGTCCAAGTAAACTCGCAAATTGCAAGACGACTGCGTATCCGGCACCAAGAGCATTCCCCATCATTGGTGCGCTCAGAAATGAAATCGCTCCAAAGAAGAACCCTAGAACCCCGCCAGCAATTACCAAAGTGACCGCCGAGCGATGAATCAATCCACTCATCCTACCCTCGGTCAAGTCACCAAGTCTGAAAACTAGACGAGATGCCTTTTAAATCGCTAACCATCTACGAATTTGGGAACGATATTGTCACACGAGGACGTCTTAAGCCGAGTTATGAGTGCGCCCGTCAAAACGATAAGCGCAAGCGATACAATAGGAGCCGCTGCAAACGTAATGGTGAAGAATGAAATCGGCGCGGTTGTTGTAGTCGATGGTTCAAAACTAGCGGGAATACTCACGGAAAGAGACATCGTCAAACAGTTCATTACAGGAAGCGATGCTCTAAAGAAAACGGCGAAGCAACTATTATCCAAACCTCTGATAACAGGGAAACCAAACACTACGATCCAAGAAGCATTCGAAACCATGCTGAAGAATAAGATTCGCAGACTGCCTGTCGTTGACGGAGAAAAATTGGTTGGAATTGTAACCGAGAAAGACCTGATGCGTTGGGTCCTCCGCGTTTCCTACGAACCTAATATACCACCACACATCAAAGCAGCCCTAGACAACCGCTGAGAGTCTCCAGAACTCAACTTTCAGCACTATTCTACGAACTGGCTAATTCGTTATGATCGGTTATAGTTTGGTTGGTCAGAACACATGCAGTAGTTCGATGAGAAACCAGGCTGAATGGTTCCTGGCCAAGGGATCCTTATACGAATGAATTTGATCGATTTTGTAGGTACAGTAGTCGTTGTAACCGCCTCGGGCGCACTTGCTCCAGGGCCACTAACATTTGGAATCATTGTACACGGTTCCGAAGGTGGAGCACGATCAGGAATAGCTTGTGCATTAGGACATATGATCGTCGAATTCCCGTTGGTCCTTGCACTAACATTTGGACTGACAGCAGCGATAGCACAACCCGTGATCAAAACAACCGTCGGATTAGTCGGAGGTGTCGGGTTGATCTGTTTCGGTGGAATGCAGATCTACGAAACATTAACGAAGAAAATGCCCAGCAAGACGAAGGCATCAAATGTCCCCGGCAGCTCGATACTGCTCGGCCTCGTCCTGACCGGTCTAAATCCTTACTTCATACTATGGTGGTTCACGATAGGTTCAGTGCTAATACTACAAGCCTTGACATACGCAGCACTACTCGGGGTTCTAATCATGTACATCTCCCACGTCTGGATGGACTACGCCTTCCTAGCTACTTTGGCACACTTCGGGAAGAGAGGAAAAGCATTCCTTGGATCACAATATTATCGATTCGTTCTTCTCGCGTTTGGCTTAATCCTAGTTTATTATGGGTTAACGTGCTTGGTCGCCATTTAATCACCATCGAGCATCTCAACCAATCGTGGAAGATCATTTACCGAACTCAAGAGAAAATCAGGTTCGGCTTTGATCAATCGTTCACCAGCAAAGGGTCCGGTCGCTACAGCCGCAGATGACATTCCAGCCGCTCTCGCAGCTTCAATATCCATCACACCATCACCCACGAGTATCGTATTCTCGACTTCGACAGCAAGTTCACGTAGAACTTCACGAATGGGACCAGCATCGGGCTTCATCTCGTCACAATCGTCTCTGGTCACAACTGCATGGAAAAACCTTGATAGGCCCAGACGTGTAAGAGTCATGTTGGTCCCCATACGACCATTATTCGTAACCAATCCGAGTTTCAGTGAACGTTCCTGAAGATCATTCAAAGTGTCCAAGACGCCGGGATAAATCATTACATCTCGCGCTGCTTTCATCTCAACTCCTTCCAGGAGATGGTAGAGTCTTTCACGCAGAGTGATGAAGGTCGCATTATCAAGACCAACTCTCACGCGTTTGAGCATCGAATAAATGCTGAATTGATCATTCATATCAGGAGTGCACAAATTCATTTTCGCCAATAAATCCAAAGCAACGCGTCGGGCTTCCACATAGTCAATATTGAATTTTGTAATCGTGCCATCCATATCCAACACGACTGCCTTTAGCTCCAAACTCTCCCCCTACATACCTTCTAGTGCAGTGACTTTCGCACCTATACTATCGATGACACGCTTTGACCTTTTCTGTGCGTAATATCAGCGCCCGAACCGATTTCAAGCAACGTTCATTTCCGCATTACTGCTTGAAGCATTGGATATACTTCAAATTGAAAACCGAATTGAGACTTGATCGCTGGGTCATCCGCTCCGATTGCATGAACTTCGGCTGCATCTTTAGCTTCTACAATCGCCAGTCCCCATGATCCTTTCGGATCCAAGACAGGACCAAAAACTACAGCGACTCCTCTGTCAGCCAGTTCCTTCCAGTATTCTCCGTGCACTTTCATCAGCTGCGCTTCTGCATCAGTCATGTCTTGGGCAAAGGTTACTCGAGGCGCGATCAACTTGTACAAGAAGAAAACCAAGCTATACAACCCCTACTCCGCACTCAACAATTACGCATATTGCCAAGTCCAGATATTTCTAAGGTTTTGCGCATGAGAGAACGACTATTTTGGGAATGATTAGAATGACAGAATGGAAAAAAATCGAGTTATCCAAAGTTCACAGGCTCTTCTATCCGCAAGTGCCTGTCGTTGTAACAGTTGAATTTGACGGTCGAATAGCAGGCATGCCAGCCATCTGGTGCACCCCTCTCTCCTTCAACCCTCCACTCGTCGGTGTAGCGGTAGCTCCAGAACATCAAACTTTCAAGATGCTGGTCGATGCAAAGACATTCGTAATTAACTGGTTAGAATTCAAGTAC